>Ga0315547_1000477_pt1 | contig 40007 bp, 67 predicted proteins | sample SalMarSW160240MG_2_FD_202542 | JGI IMG/M metagenome (GOLD analysis project Ga0315547, IMG submission 202542) | Salt marsh sediment microbial communities from the Plum Island Ecosystem LTER, Massachusetts, United States - Salt Marsh Sediment SW1601-240 ...
CCTGTATGGGCAAGTTCGAGAGAAACCTCTCAGAGATAACTATAGACAACGGGCTGGTGACCTGGATGGATAGCAACGTACTCTATACACTTCGGAAGTAAATGAGGAGTAGGCAAACATGAAGGCAAAAGAGGTTTTCGTCGGTCAAGAAGTTTCCCTGGCTAGCAGCCCTAAGAGCCTTTTTGGAACCATCGTCAGTATCAAGGACCCTAAGACGGTAATAGTACAATTCAAAGGTACTCAGAGTACCGCAGTCTACGGCATCAAAGTGCTTGTAGCATACAAAGGAGATTAGCCTTCAGGAAAGGGCAGGACTAATGACGGATATAGAGATACTGAGGAGGGCACTTGATCGGGAGAATGACACCCGGAGACCGCCGAGTATGCGTCACTGGGAGTTCCATGCGGTCGGTGCTACAAAGGCTGATGTGAGACGGCTTCGGGACGAAGGTTATGTCCAGATTTCTAGTCAGAATGGTTCAATCACCAAATATCTGCTCACCGAGAAAGGGAAAAAAGTAGTCTGGGCTGAATCAATGGAGAGGCAGTTCGAAGCGGTATCAGTGAGCGAAGTAATGGATTCTCTGGAGTTAATAGTGGGATTTGATGATATTAAGCAAACCTTGGCAGAGGCTCTTGCTTCCCGGCGGCGGATTAACTTCCTATTGGAAGGCCCACCGGCCTGCGCTAAAAGCGTTATGCTCGAGGGTATAAGATTGTCCGTCCCAACCGCTTATCAGGCGTTCGGCTCCAGGACATCAGCTGCCGGCCTGAGCGAAGTCCTCTTCGAGTTACGACCTACCGTTCTCTTACTGGATGAGGCTGACAAGATGAGACATGAGGTGTACTCAGTGTTGCTGGGTCTCATGGAAAGCGGGGAAATACTCGAGACCAAGAGCGGGAAGGTAAGAGGAGTAGTTCTGGAAACCACAGTCATTGCCGCCTGTAATAGTTCGAAGAAGATGAGCCCGGAGTTTCTATCGAGGTTCGCCTTTCATCCCCACTTTCCTGAGTATAGCCGGAGTGAGTTCATAGACGTGGTAGTTGGCATGCTCACCCGGGTAGAGGGTTGCCCTGATGAGGTCGCCAAACTAATTGGAGTCCATGTATATGATATGGGGTTAGGAGACGTTCGGAAAGCTCGAGGGGTCTGGCAGCTGATGCGGGAACCTACGGAGGCTGAGGTCAAGAGAGTTATCCAGATGAACCTAAAATACGGCCCTCAGAATAGTAGACGGAATACAAACCGGAAGCCGGGTACCGCCCGGCTACCAGGACTATAGTGAAGGAGGCTTAAATTGAATGAATTTCTAGCAAACATTAAGGAGGTCCAAGAGGGCGGGAAGCGACTTGCTAATTGGTATCTGAGTCGTGGTTATATTCTGCTGGATATCCAGACGGGCTCTCGTGCCAGTAAGTTCCCTGAGGAAAACCGAGTCAGTCAGCAGTATTATGTTCGCCGCAATCCAGTCTTTGTACTTGGTCGGCCTGAGGGAGTTGAAGCTGCCCCGTCCCCAAGCAGAGAAGAGCTCACCAATACGAGCGTGTAATGGGTATTATACGCAGAGGAGGCTGAAATGGGAGACACTCATTATTATTGTCCCGCCCACTATCAAGAAATATCGGAAAGATGGGGAGGGCATCCCGAACGGGCATACCCTGGCGATAAAATAGAGGTGCATGCGTCAAAGTGTGAGTATCTCGGTTGTCTCTACGGAGCGCCAAGCTATTGCCCGCACTGCAGAAAGCCCGTGAGGCCAAATGACCTGGTAGTGCTTTAGCGTGTAATTGCTGTTATACGTAGAAAGGAGTAGTCATGCAAGTATGGAAAATAACTCAGGAGGGGATGGGAGGCACATTATACTTGAGCTCTCTGGATGCCTTTGAGGGTAATAACGGTCCAGTTGAAGCCCATGAGGTTGGCTCGAAGTTCATTATGGAGGTCATCGAGATGGACGAGGGGGAATTCCTCAATCTACCAGAATTCGAGTGCTTTGAGTAAGGGCGTGTAATAAGATGCTTGACCCTGATGATGAAGAAATCATAAAGGAAGCCAAAGAAGGTGGTGCCATCATGGTCACCTGGGACCGAGTGGTCCGATATGCCGCCGGCGGGCTTACTCCCTACGAGGTGCTGGATATGGCCCAATCCTCGGGTGTAAGTCCCTGCCACTGAAAAATTGCATTGTAATCTGATGAGCAGCCGACGACCAGGGTTTTTCGACAGCCTCAGAGGTTATACGCAATCACGAAGGAGGAGAATATGAAAGTAAGCCCGTACTCAGTTAGATTAGCAGATTGCTATATCCTCGGGCCCTGCGTCAGTTTTGAGGAAGGCCAGACTAGGGTAGGTCTTTCCCTGGGGGTATTCGAGATCGGACTCGCATTCGATTCAGAAAGAGTCTATGGGTTTGGCTGTTCCGGATGCGGCAAGATAGGCTATGCCGTCCTTGATGAGCTGCCTCCCGATTGGGAGAAGCGGTATCGGTCTGACCATACTTACTACTTCCTTTGTGACCAATGCCGCGGAACTGTGGGACCAGATGAGGATTACATAGTTACCGATGAAAACCGCGCCCAGGCCATAGATGAGATACTTGCTCAGCTCACTCACCGAGAAGATAGCGATCTGAGAGTAAAAGCACTCCGGGACTTTGCGAACAAATTACTCGATGAATCAGAGCCGTTCTCGAAGTATGACCTTTCTGCGTCGGTCTGTGCGTATTCTGATGGATTTGAGGATGCTTGGAAGATTGGCCAAGGGGAGCCATGATTGCGTATAAGGTAGCTTATACGCAGGGGAAAGAGTGACCTAACCCCGAAGGAGCTGGGTCAAGTCTCAAAGATTTCGGTAGCTACATTGTAGAAGTAGTCCCCGGTTACGGGGATAAATACCTCTCTGTAGCTCGGGTCCGGAACGTCTGACCAGTCCATTAAATCAAAGTCCCAGAGGTAAGGACGGTATGATTGGATCTCATAGAGCACGATTAGAGCTGTCATGTCCTCGTTCCACTTGGTAATCTGTAGGGATAAGACACGAAGAGGAAGCGTCAGCCCACCTGGAATTTCAAAGGCAGCTGCTTCTGCTATATCAAGCATATCTTTTCCACTAATCTCATGTATGGGGACAGTTACACCCCAGTCGGTTAGTTTAAGAGACCAGTTTTCGGCCTCGCTCGGTGGATTTCTAAGAGCTACAGCAACTTGTCCTGCCCCCGCCGCCCGGGACAGGGCATACACTCCAACTGCAGCTACTAGCCCCAAGCCTAAGCCTCCGACTACTATCAGAGCGGGTGAAACCTTTTGTTCCGGCATTTTCTTAACCTCCCGTTATGGCCAGTGCCAGGATCACGGCGCCTACGCCGAACACCCAGGGGAAAACCTTCATCAAGACCTTGTAAATCGGCTCGTGGGTTATCACTTCAAAGACCACGGCTGCGCCAACCCCTAGGGAGCCTATTGCCATCAATGCTATAGCTGCTGCAAACATCCGCTTACTCCTTACTCGCTTTGAATTTACTCATTACCATCCACCGGGGGCTGTGGGCTACCAGCAATTCCTATAACAGGGTGCTCATGGTTCGGTACCGGCAACTGAGCTATCCTGAAAGGGTCCGTCAGGATTTTACCACCAGTGACGGGGCTCGTGCCGTCAGGTTTAGTGATATTGACCGGCGTGTCGGGTGGGAATGCGGAGAGATCTACGCTGTCATCGTCCCAGTACAGGGTAATAATCTTCATGTTGTCCTCCTTGATGCGGCTATTGCCACGAGTACTATAAATATGGAGGTGGCTGCCAAGGCACCCACGAACACCCCCGGCCCCGGATATGGCGGAGCTGGGGCTTCAACAAACACAGCAATTATGCTCATGTTGCTCGTTACTTGGAAGGTGACTTCCGCGGTTGTCTCTGAAATATCACCCTCCCAGTGGTCAAATTTATACCCGGCAAATGGTTTGGCAGTTACCGGGAAAAAGCTATCAGCGGGAACCGTATAAGCATCCGGCACCGGCTCAGTAGTCCCCTCTCCCAGAACAGATATTGTGACCGCAAACTCTTCCGGTGGTACCTCTATTTCTTGGAAGACGGCAGTTATGTTCCTATCCGCATCCATCAAGACCTGTATGGATTTATCGGTGCTGATGGCTATATCATTCTCCTGCCATTCGACAAAGAGGTAGCCAGCCGAGGGTAAAGCCGTCACAGTTACTATTGTGCCGGCTTCATATTTATGTGGTGAGTCCGGTGCTGGGTTGGTTGTACCACCCGGAGTCGCAGCTATTGTCAGGGTATAGGTCGGAATCTGACTGAATACCGGTGTCAGGGTGGCGTTGGCGGTTATAATTAGCTGCACGGGGTTATCTGAAATTATCTGGCCGTTTAATGTCCAGTGGTCAAACAGGTAGCCGGCGGACACCATGGCAGCCACAAAGACCTCCGTGTCCTGGATATAACTATGCTGGCCGGCCGGCGGGCTGGTAGTGCCGCCTGTAGCATCAGCGATTGTCAAGGTATAGGTTGGCACCTGCCTGAATATGGGCTGCATGCTTATATCATCCGTCATGGTCAGCTCAATGGGGTTATCCGCGGAATTCTGCCCATCCAGTTCCCAGTGGTCAAAATAATAGCCGGTATAGGGAGTTGCACTTACCGGGACTGTTTGCCCGTCCGGATAGCTATAAGTACCCGGCAGAGGGCTTGTGGAACCGCCCTCCTGAGAGAGAATAGTAAGCGCTCTCATTACTGTCTCGGCTTCAAAGAAAGCAATCAGAGTGGCGCTACTGTTCATCTCAATCTGGATGGTTTTATCGGTTATGGGTTGCCCGTTGAGTTCCCAGTGGTCAAAGTGATAGCCATTGGATGCTATGGCGGTAACCAGTACCATACTGCCAACCAGGTAATTATGGATACCAGGTGGTGGGGAGGTCGTACCGCCAGTCTTAGCTTCAATCGTTAATGTATAGCTTGGAAGAGGTTCGCTGGCTGACTCGAAGGCACCCATATTGGGGCCGCCTCCCTGGTAGGGCCATGGAGAGTTTTCGTCGTTGACGCCCGGTATAATAACGCCCTGGTCGACACCCAAGCTGCCGTCTGCCAGGTGGAAATCCCCACCGGCCCGGTCCACGAAGGTGGCCTGGCCAGCCACTCCGTTCAACTCCTGAGCGAATCTATCACGGAATGTCTGGAGGTTCTGCTCGTTAGTATGTGACGAATCTCCCAGCTTGATATCATTCCACATTATCCAGTAAGGGCGATACGAGGGGTTGCTGATGGGATTGTAGATGAGGTCGTAATCCATGATTGGTTCGGCAAATTTCTCAACACAGACTGGGCCATTCACCTCTATGATGTTATTCAATGAGTGGACATTTCTCGACTGCTGCCCGGAACCGGCACCCAGGCTGTAACCGTAGTTGGCCGGCGAGTTCTTACCCGACCCATTGGGGAAGGTGGATCCCACCAGCAGGTTGTCGTAGACAACGGTATTATGGTAGAAGTACACTTGGCCAGTGCCGTCTTCGCCACCTTTCACCCAGCGGTTGACCCCTATCCAGTGAATCTCAGGGTCGCGGAACACATTATGGAAGATATAGGCTGGTCCGATGATCACCGGGGCTACACTGATACCAATATTTGCCCTGGATATCTCATTCTCCCAAACCCTCACGTTGGCCGAGTTGCCGTCCAGCGATATGGCGTCGTCGGTGGCTCCCTGAATCCTGTTGCGGTAGATATCCATGTCACGCAGGGTGAAGTCTATTGTGAAATTGGGAGAGCTGACGATGCCATCCATGCCGTGGACATTGGGAGCCACAGTGCCCGTATAGATTATATCGTTATCGCGGAAAACATGGCCTCCGTTAGCGTTCTGCATCCAAATTCCCGGCCCAGTGCAGACACCACTATTAGTAGCTCCAGGTTCTACCAGGTATATCTTATTCCGCTGGATGGTGATATTACCAACGTATGTCGTATAACCGGTACTGGTGCCACCGAGCAGTATGCCAACCCACTTGGCCGGTGTTGAGGAAAGTGTCTTGGGGTCTCTCAGGATGCAGTCCTCGATAACAACATAGTTAGGCTGGTGGTCGTCCGGTCCCCACTTGAGAGCATGTGGAGGCCCAACCCAGATACCAATAATGCCGCCGGTGACTTCTAGACCATCCCTAACTAACCAGTAGCTACCCCTCACTGTGATACCAGCACTCGCTGTCCCCGCGTTGATAATGGGGTGTTCACCGGGATAGGCTGCGATTGCCGTATAGGCATCGGGAGAACCTCCAGGGTCCGGCAAGTTAAGTGACCCATAATTGCCGTCATGCAGACGAATGGTATCCCCTGGCATAGCAGAATTCAGAGCGTCTTGAGCAGTACCAGGGTTGACATCAATGATAAAACCACCCAAAGGATAAACCTCACTTCGAGTCTGAATTTCGCCAGCAGGGTTGGTTCCACTGACTCCATCCGAGTCGTTAAAGGTTACTCTTACCTCGTAGAGCGTATCTTGTTGTAGCCCCAAGATAGAGACTCTCCACTGGTTTACGTATGTGTTGGACAGGGCATCACCAACTATAGTACGGGTATCCGGGGTCATAAACATAGCAAATTTCCAGACTTCTGTACCTTTCGCCCTGTACTCCACGAAGGCAAAATTGTTGTGGTTATCATCACCCGAGAAAGGGGCATAAACACTAATGCACTTATAAGTTGAGCGAAGCTCTAGATTTCCGATAACAGTGTTATTGGCCACCGTATCCCCCTCCTAGTCTAAAAGCAATCTGGCTGCTCCCGCTGTGACGACACCAGCCCCAGTCTTATTACCGGCGTTTCCACCCCCACCGGCTGGCTGGTCCATTTCGACCGATATGGTGAGCTGGTTTAATGAGCCGGAACCAGATGCCATCGTGTCACACTCGAAGTCAATCAGGGTGGCAGCCACGACATTATCACTGTTCCCTAAATCTTCAAAATAACCTGTAGCGGCGGCAGGTACCGATATCCCAGTATTGCCATCACCTCCGTCTACCCTCAGTTTATAGGTGGTGATGGCGTTCAGGGTATTGACGGCTATGGCAACAAAGAAATTCTGACACACCATGGAGCAGTTGACCTCGGCCTGTAGATTGGCTTCAACGGCCATAATGTTCGCAGCTCCCTCAATACAGAAGTAATCAATATATCCGTCGTTCATAACTGCGCTTACCGCGTAAGTAGTCATCCCCTGACGGGCTGAGCAAGCAGATATTATCGTGCTCACACTACATTTGACCGAGCCTGCACTCGACGCTGTGGAATCCCACTCATAGCAGACCTGGCTACCAGCGGCGATAATATCGCTATTGACCCCGTCTTCGAAGGCGCCGGTGCCATTTATGGTCACCACCTGGTTGCCGTCCGCAGCGTCTACCCTCAACTTTACCACCACACCAGCGTCCAGGCTATAGGAGTAGCTGTAAAAGTACATGTGGGATAGAGTGGTGTTTTTCCTCAGTGTAATTAAGGCGGCCCCCTCGATAGCGTTCATCTCCATAGTGATACCACCAATCGTGGTATAGTTTGTCACACCAAAAGAGATGGACTTACCTCCCAAATTGGATGTGCCGATAACCGGTATATCGGCTGCGGTTATCACGCAAGAGGTGAATGTCCAGGTAGCACTTCCGGTACCAGCAGCGGCACCTACCCGCCAGTTAAAGTTATCCCCGCTGGTAATGCTATCGCTGTTTACGGCATCCTCGAACAATCCGCTAGTACCGGCTGCCGCGTCAGCTGTCTGGTTACCAGCACCGCCAGTGTCCCGGCTACTCCAGTTGAGAATACCGGAAAGGGTATTGGCTGTAAGACGGAAAGACATGTTCGATATCGTGTATGAGCCACGACATACCCATGTATGTCTAGCTTCTACCTGGGTAAGCATTTCTGCCCCGAGCACAGGGCAGTAATTCCATGCTGCCGCAGCTATTGCTACACCGTCATTATTGGATGTCTGTGCAAACCAGCTTGACATTAAGGCTCCCTAACTACTTTTCTACCCTGTTCACTATGACCTTCCCCGGACCGAAGGCTGCTGTGTATAAACCTCTGAGGGCGTTGGCCTGCGGGCTGTCACATTTTCCCTGAGGTAGATTTAGAATGAGCACCCTATCACCGTCGAGTGACCAATCGATATCGTCCAGCTCAAGACCTGGAATATGGTCGATTGCAGTCTGAAGTCCGTTGTTCTTACGGCGATTTTCCTCGTTTATTACTGTCAGCAGGGCAGCATCTTTCTGCATGTGGCCCTGGTTCTGGTGCTCCGGGCATATATCACGGAGAGTGCGCAGTGGTGTCCTGTTCACAGTCGGGTCTTTGGCAGCAATTCTGGCCATCTGCTCTGCTCTGACCTGCTTCTCATCAAGGATCTTCCCCTGGCTGTTAATCAGTACCTCGCAACCACAGGTGTCAGGCCGCCATACTATACAATCCTGTCTTGGCATATTCCCCTCCTTAAAGTTTCCATAACACCTTCAAGAAGATATCGCAGGTTACAATGAAGCTGTCTTGCTCCGCCCTGCCATTCTCAAGTCTCAGCCCAATCTTGCCATCGATGTTAGTAATCTGGGAGGTAACGTCAAACATGAAGGTAAACGGGTGGATAGCCCCTCTGCTAAGTGCCTGCCAATCGTCGTCGAGCATCTGGCCGTCTGCCTCTTCATTTACCAGGTCAGACCAGGCCCCACCGTCAAGGTTTATCTTCCACTGGTTATGAGTGGCTGTAGTGCAGTCAAGGGCATTATCACCATCATAGGAGCTAACGGCCCGGCCGATGATAACGAGCATTACCTTCTGTACCTTTGTATCATCAGTCGATATGAGACCTTTGGCTCCCGTAACATTGTCGCCAATGAAGTCCTTGTTCCCGGCTGCATTGGTAAGCGACTGGGTGCTGTTCATCAGAATTGGAAGGTTCTGCTCGAAGTAATTTTCGGTAGGGATGGCGGCAAGTGCGGCGACGATGGCAGCAATATCAGCCCCAGCGAAAGGGGTAGCATCAGAGAGAATATCTGCCTGGGCAAGGTCATTTAAAGCGGCAAGTGAAGCAATTATCGCCGCCGTATCTAATAGCAAGGCTGTGGTATCAGCCAATACCACTACCAGTTGAGCGGCGACAGCGGCCACATCGGCTGGTAGCCCAGCGGGGTCAAGTTCAGCCATCCGTAGAGCAGTAATCTGGTCGAGTAGAGTTGCCCTAGCAGCCGTAAGTTTGTTTGCAATAGAAAGTGCACCCTCGTAACCAATACGGGTAGCAAGGTCTTCGCCGGCTGCCGGGTCGCCAAGGATGCCAAAGAGGTTTCCCAGTACAGCAGTGGAGGCGTCACCAACATCGGCCATTAAAGCAGTAACAAGTGCTGTTAAGGCAGCCACCTCAGCGGGGGTGAGTCTCAGGGCGACAATGACAAAGGTCGTCCCCCTGAGAATCTGTCCGCCAAAGGCAAGGTTAGGGGTCACCGTGCCAGCAGTGGTTACCCCGTTGATATCCCTCCCCTGGCCAGCGTAGGCACCAGAGGTGATTATCACCAGGTTACCGTTGAAGTCTGGCTTTGTGGTCAGGTCGTTATCTATAAGAGTCGAGCCATCAGCAGCACCGTCAGCGGTTGCGACGCCTTCGTAGCTGATCAGGCTTCCGACTTTTGGGTCGTGGACCTCCAGGGGGTTATCGGCATTTATATTGCCGCCCTGGCCCAGGACTTTCTGCAGTGCTTTCCCGCCGGAGCGCTTTCCTACTGCCACGATTTACCTCCTAAGGCATGCCGGCTATCAACACGGCCGGGTTAATGGCGATGTCGACCTTAACCATAACCAAATGGGCGTCACCAACCAAGGTATCGGCGGCATCCAGACCGTCCCTTGTCACCATGACTATTCCCATATCGTGGGGATCCAGGTCGTGCTGCGCCGGCGTCAGGGTGATTTCGGTCACGGTAAGCTGCTCAACGACTCCCTGTACGGTATCCACCACCTGCACATTTGCCCCCATAGCGGCGGCAGCAATATCGTCACCCTCTTCTCTGCCGAGAACGGCGATACCCCAGACGGCATCACCCACAATAGCCGTTCCCGACTTCCAGTAGAGTCTGAATATAATATCCTCATCGGGGTCGAAGTTCGGGGGTAGGGCAAACCTCCAGGCGGAGTACTCCTCTTGAGCATCATCATAATCAAGCTCTGCGTAGGGGAAATTAGTGCCTCCTACGGCAGTGTGTGCTGCTGGGTTCAAACCGGCGACAGCTGTGTTGTCGAGGACCCACGGGTCACAGGAGAGGGTCACAGGCTTCTTCTCCGCTATCCAGGTGGCAGTTCCAACGTCGTAATACTCCACCACCACCAGCCCGCCGACGTCTCTTATCCTTCTTGTATCACTCAAGTACAAATCCGGCATAATTTTGCCTCCTTAATGCAGTCTTAAATCGCCTTCCCCGGTTATAATACCGGTGCCGGTAACGTCCTCCCAGGCGTGCACCTCGCCGTCAATCCGGAGCTCGGCCCCGGCTTCAATTGCCAGGGCCAGGACTCCCCAGACATCCCCTGAGGAGACATGGTAGGTAGTGCCGGCAGGTATGGTGGTATCCGAACATAGGGCAGAATGTGGCGGTGAGGCTGGCACATCAGTTACAGGCAGCGGGTTGGCCGCGGAGATATCAGCGCCGCCGCCAAAGAAGTCCCGGAGTATCTTAATCAGGTTTTTGATCCCAATGCCCATTAGTCCTCCTTGACTATTTCGCAGTCGCCAGATTTGCCTTCAGTGGGATGAGGATCTGACACTAAGCGGCACGGGTAGCCATAGGACCCGGCCGGTGGCTGAATTGTATGTTTTTTGTCCTGGATAATCAGGGTTACCCCATGAGTCTTGCAAACGAGCTTCATAGTATCGCCACCCCCTCAGCTACCTGATAGAGTGCCTTCATCAAGGGGAGGTAAACTTCATCGAAATAGCTTTTCTCAAGCCAGACGACGGTGGCCTCCCCGGTGACCACGGAGTCGACGAGGGTGCCATTGTTGACAATGACGTCCATGCCAAACCGTTTTGGTGAAAAATCGAATAGAATATCCCTGGGACCGGTCATGGGCAGTGCCCCCCAGGTTATTGGCGTCATCTCTGCCTCAACGAGCACCTGCACGGTGAGGAGAGGGTCGTAGAAGTCGGAGGTGAAGTGGTAAGGCGTTCGGGCTACCGAGACCCACCCATCGGGCAAGCGGAACTGCCAGGTGGTAGTTCCTCCCGCGAGAACAGCGATAGGCACGGCAAAGCCGATGACCTGGATCCTTCCCTTGGGGGCGCCCACCTGCATAAAGTCAATGATGGCCTCCGGGAAAAGAGAGGCTAAGCCGTGGATAGTCGGTACCTGGCCGTCACCATTCTCACCTATCTCAACCAGCCTTGTCAGCAGTTGGACCATGACCGTCTGTAGCTCAATCAGGTAGTCCAGCTTTTCATTTTCCGGGGCGGCTTGTGCTGGCCTGGCGGCTAACAAGGCAGTAACTGTGGCACCAAGGGCGGTCCCTATTCCACCACTGATTAGAGCTGTGGCTGCATTTCTTCTTTCCACTCTTAGAGGATACCTCCCTTGACTTTTGCCCATGTGTCTCCGGGTAACTCGTCCTTACTCGCCAGCCCAAAGCGGGCCCTCAGCAGGTTGGTCATACGGCAGCGCATGAAGCTGTATCTGAAGAGGTGAGCGCCAGGTACGCCGACGGAACTTGTTGTGAGACGAATCTCTTTGAGTACAGGGATAAAAGCCGCCACCTCCCCACCCGTAACCAGGCTCAGGGCGAGGGTTCTTAACTCGGCATAGTTGGCGTCATCATCCCTGTCAATAACAAGACGGATATCGTCGGCTGGTGCTCCTGGTGCCGCTGCAAGCCCGGTCAGAACGATAAATTCGTCGGGCCCACTTGGGTATAATGTCTCTATGGTGTAGACGGTATTGGCTGCGGCAATATTGACTAATCTGGAGTGCGTCTCTTCGCCCAGCACATGGTATTCCCGCTCAATCTGCTGCGATAGGGGTAGAGGAAGGATGCCTTTCTCGACCGTGTTGTAGATGCCTAGGCTGTCGGCAAGGGCCTTTTCTTCGGCTGTGAGGGCTAAGCCGTAGAGCAGTTTCTGGGCAACTGTCGGCTGGATAACCCAGAGGCTATAATGAGTGCTATAGCCGGCGACCAGTGCCGCTCCATAAAAGTTGAAGTAGATAAAATCCTTAGCGGGGACTCTCCACTCACCAACCAGAGCAGGAAGCAAAGCTGCCACGTTTTCTTCTACCCTGGTATTATCATAGCGTGCCCTGAGCCATACATTGGCGAAGCCCGCAGGTTGTGTGGTCTGGATATTGGTGAGGTTCAAGAGATAAGGCTTAAACCTTCTCAAGTCCAGTACTGCCGGTGCAACCTCAGCAAGGTTGGGGACGGCCCCATACCAGGAGTCAGGAATGCACTCCGGTGACAGATGAACCTGTTTAATCATTGCCTCAGTAATCATAAAAGCCTCCCTAAGTGTAGGTTACTTCGATTTCCTCAGATGTCCACACCGCCCCTATTCTCTCTCCGGTGACCTTCTTGGCGAGAATATACACCCGGTAGTACTGGCCGTAGGGGGACACCGGGAGCGCGGGAGTATGGAAATCCTCCTCCACTTCGAGCTCGTCACCCGGGTTCAGGTAGAGCCAGTCGCCCGGGGTGAACATATAGACCTGGAAGTAAGCCCCGACATCGCCGGTGTTCCGGATCTTCCAGGTGAAGGTAATATCGGTATCGGCCAGCCACTCGTTCGGGAAGACCTCGTAGACCTCCCGCCAGGCCGACTACCGCGAGACCCAGGGCGGCTCCTTCCTTAGTTTCTACCAAGGTCACCTCAAAGAAATTGCCTACCAACGACCGCTGATAGGCAATATCACTTGCTTCTCACCGGCAAGACTCCGGCGAACACCTATTCTTTTGTTAGCAGGGGCCTTTCTTGCCCCCGGTCTTGCTTCCTGTGCCGGGCCCGGGTCGACCGGGGTTACCACCCCCACGGCCGTCTCGTGGTCCTGTCGCCCCCCCTGGGGGGCCTTTTCCATCTTGTCCTGGCATAATCGCCTCCTATACTACTGCTCACCGGCAAGTCTCCGGCGATAAATATTCAGTTTATCCAGGCCCTACTAACTGACCTTAACTCGTGCCCCTTTCGGCCTCATTACGACCAGGAGCAGGCTGCCTGCGGGGAGTGGAACAGTAGATGCAATCTTAAACTGCCTGGCACCCGCATTGAACATGATGTGCTCGACGTTAGGCAGGGCTCCATTAGCCCAGTCGGCGGCATTGTAGGGGTCAACAGTATAGTCCACCGTTCCTACAATCGTTTCGCCAGACACATGGGTCACCAGGAGAATATCGGCTTCCTCAAAATCAGGCACCCCGGCAGCATAGGAGGTCTGAGCGAAGTCAGCTATGACATCTCTACCAATAATTATTAGCACGTCGCTCTCCTTCTCCTATGTCACCTTAACTCGCTCACCCGTTGGCCTGATAGTCGCCACAAGCAAACTACCAGCGGCTAGAGCATCTTTGGCCTTGAACTGCTTGACACCCGCGGTATAGCCAAACATGATGTGGTTGGCTACAGACGGTTCGGTAGCATCAGCCCAAAGTAAAGCGGTATTGGCATCCACAGTTTGGGCCTGGGTGGCGGTAGCCGTTACTCCCGACACATGAACAACCTCCAGGATGTCGGCCTCGTCAAACTCCGGAGCACCGGCAGGGAGATCTGTTTTCGTCAGCGTGGCAACAACATCTTTAGCAAGAAGCACTAATTCACCCATTTTTAACCTCCCCTCAACTCGATGCGGATTCCTGTGAGCGCGACAATGACGTTGTTGGGAATAGCCAGAGCGATTGCTCCTACCCCGTCATCCCTCACCACGACGTAGCCGATCTCGTTCCAGATCATGTACGGCTGCGGCAGTTTCGGTATGGCAGCGTAGTACGGATGGGCGACCGGGGCCATCGGCGCCAGGTGGCCGAAGTTGAGCTCGTTAATGCCCACCGTGACCGGGAACATGGACGTTCTCGTGGTCGGTCCCTTGGGGTGATAATCCCCACCGATCCTCAATCCGGCCCGGGCTATGTTGGTGGCCAGGTAGGGGATAGCGCCGGTCTTGACTCCCAGGCCCTCAATAAAGAGGGCGTCCTTCTCATCGAAATCCCAGTAGAGGTTCTCCTGCTCTTCCAGCACCTGGCCGGTGGACAGGCGGAACTGGTAGTCTCCCTGCATGCCATCGGAGGCCAGCAGGTTCTGGGCGTATCGGGCGAAGGGGTTGACCTTCGGTATCGACTGGTTTATGCCACCGGGCAGAGTCAGCCAGGTTTCGGCGTTTATCGGGATGGCTTTCTTGCTCAGCGTAAGGGTCCGGTTCCTGGTTCTCTCGTGCAGGTAGGCGGGGAACCCCATCTGGCCAAACCGGGGCAGCTCGGTGGTCTTGTAGACCTTGCCCCAGAGCCGGATGCGGTAGGCCATGGTGATCGGGGACTCCGGTGGTATAGCGGACACCGGCCCGGCTAGACACGCCACCGTGACGTTCTGCTGGACCTTGATGGTGGTATTGGTGAGGGGGTTCTGCATGGTCTTGGTGACGTCGAGGGGGGTACCGAAGGTGTAGCGCTTCGAGCCCCAGAGCCGGTCTACGGGCGGGGCCATGCAGGCTGACTGGACGCCGCACAGCGAGATGTATTTGCCGGTTTCCTCGCCGTCGACGATAATGACGATCTTCTTCAGTGCCTCATCACCGGTCATGCTTACTGGAGACCAGATTTCGGCGTAGACTATCTCCGCGCGCTCATTGCCGTCCAGCTCACCGAAGACCGCGGCCGGTGTCGGCCTGGCCCAGGTATCAACGGCCAGGGCGCCGCCGGCATAATCGAGGAGACACCTCATTTCGTAGTGATCCATTTCTCCCTCCGTGCCATTTTGAGATTTTGATGGATTTCCCTCGAGGGGGTTCCCTAGAAGTCTAATCCGATAGTTGCGCCTCGAGCCCCGGCCTGTTGTGCCCTCAGGGCTGCACTACCTGCTGTCAGCTGCTTAACATCGCGGCCAGCAGCTAGAGCAGCTCGCTGCTCAGCGCTCAGCTGGGGAGTATTCTTGCCAAACATGTCCGGCATCAGCATCGCGGGTAGAACGTAGGCGGCGATAGCGGTGCCGCCAGCGGCTACCCCCTGGAATAGGTTGCCGAGCACGCCCCTGGTAAAGAGGGCCCCCACAGCTCCTATGGCCGGTACGCCGAGCAGAGTAGCCCAGGTGAAAGGGGTTTCGAGGACACCCAACTTTGGGGCCATCTTGACGCTGATACCCTCAACCACGCCGGCAATACCGGCGCCCGCCAATCCGGTTACGGTCTCGGTCATCTCCTCGGTTCCTGGTGCGGCAATTGCTAGTGTTTGTCCTGCCATAACTCTACCTCCTCCTTAGTGTATTAAGCCCGGAGCCGGCAACCTGACCCAATAGGAAAGGGGCTAGCATACCTACCTAAACCTTCCGGGTTCAGGTTGCTAGCCCCTTTTGATAGCCTTGAGCTGCCGATGAAATAATCAAGCTTGGTGAGCCGATTTCATCGGCAAACTCACCAAGCTAATTAAAAGCCTACTGCTATTTTAGGGGATTGTCAAGTTTTCTTTGGAAGCAGCGACCTGGTAAATTCTGTGAGCATACCGACGGTGATAATGGGGATTTTCGACCTCTTGGCCAGGGCCTTCAGTTCTTCAGCATTCATCATGTCTCCGGTGTCGCTAACCAGCTCACAGAGGACGCCACCGGGATATAGTCCAGCCAGCTGGCACAACTCAATCACAGCCTCGGTGTGGCCATTACGCCCAATCAGTCCATCGGGATGGGCGCCAAGTAACGGGATATGCCCGGGTCGGGCCAGGTCAGACGGCCTGGTGCTGGGGTCGATTATCTTCTTAATGGTGAATGCCCTGTCCTTTGGTGAAATTCCGGAGTGCTCTACCTCTTTAGCATCGACCGGGCTGTAAAAGGGGGTATCGGTCGCCCGGTATCTGGATGGCAGGGAGTCTATAGCCAGTTCCTCAAGCCTCTTTTTAGGTAGAGCTAAGCAGAGGAGGCCTGAAGCTACCCTGGCAGCAAATAAAATTGACTCAGCCAGGATCTCCTCGGCGGGGATGGCCAGGTCCGCCTCTCCCTCATTCTCCGAGATGATGATGACAAAGCGCCTTTCCCTGAAGGCTTTTATGGCTGCCTTAACTCTGGAAAACATCAGTCCCCCCCAAAGCGTCTCGGTCTAACGCTGTAGGACAACAACGCTCTATCGAGTTCCTCCCGGTCGAAGTCGGGCCATAGCGTCTTGGTAAAGTAGATCTCGCTGTAAGCAGTTTGCCAGAGGAGAAAATTGCTCATTCGCGTGTCGCCCGCGGTGCGGATCACCAGGTCCACATCGGGTATGACCCGGGTGTCCAAACAGCTGGCGAACCTCGCCTCATCCAAGAGCTCGCTAGGAATATTAATCTTTATCAGCCGGGCAACGGCATCCAGAATCTCAACTCTACCCGTGTAGTTAACGGCGATATTGAGGGTCATGCCAGTATTGTGGTGCGTAAGTTCCACTGCCTGTCTGATTGCCTCCCTGAGGCTCTCTGGCAATTCTTGAGGATGTCCCAGGTGGTGTAGCCTGATACCTTTGCTATTGGCCCAGGCTGTGTGCGAATCAAGCCACTGTTTCAGCAGATTGAAGATATCATCGACCTCACCGGGCTGGCGCTTCCAGTTGTCCGTGGAAAACCCCCAGAGTGTCAGGTACTTGATGCCTTTGTCCGCCAAGTAATCAGCGACTTGGTACATGACCTCGGCACCCCGCTGGTGCCCCTCAAGACGCGATATCCCATGGAGCTTGCTCCAGCGTCTGTTCCCGTCCGGTATAATCGCGATGTGAACCGGTAATATTTCCATCAGCAGTACACCACCACATTGGGATAAAGTTGCGTCATCTCGTGGATATCGTCCCTGGAGAAGTGCTGCCGGTGACTGGGAATGAGCCAGCCAGAAAAGTAAGCAGGATGAGGGAGAACAACGACCACATAGTCGGCCACCCTGCAAGCCTCTTCTAAAGCGAAACTCCAGTTGTCGAGGTGTTCTAAGACGTGACTTGCGAAGGCACATCCAAACTGCTTATCAGCAAACGGCAGAGGGCTTCGTTCCAGGTCAATCTGGCTGAAGTGCGGCATGCCGTTGGGGACGATATCCAGATTGGCCAGCACGTCAGGCTGCTCCGCGATTATCTGGGTCTGGTATGTGCGGTGAGGGCCGCAGCCTATGTTGATTAATCCCTTGCCGTTGCCGAGTCTCCTGGCCTCTTGAAAGGCGGCAGTCTTGGCCACGGCGACATGAAGATAATCACGGAGGGCATAACTACCGACGAGGCCAAAGACGCTGCCTAGTATCATGATACCTAGCTTAGCCATGATTAGCCAGCACCTCCGCCATCAAGAGCAGTTTGGTGGCTTCGTCCCTTCGTAACGCAAACAGCTCTTCAAAAGCACCGGGCCAGAGTTCTATTACTTCCTGGTCATCGAATAAGACATTGGCGCAATAATTCTCAGGGTCGGGGACCGGCCGGGCTTGGGTGTATGTGGTTTCCAGAATTTGCCCATTATGCAGGCCCCAGGCGTGGCCGTAGCCCTGGTAGTCACCAAGAGCGACTTTAGCATCAGTGAAGTTCCAGAGCAAGGACGTGAGCAATATGCTAGTGTCCTCACAGTCGCCTCGTTTCCTGGCCAGGGTTTCCCGGGCTAATTGCCAGAACTCCCCAGTGTCACGGCGATAGGAAAATTCCCGGCACACAAAATCGAACAGCTGCCAGGCATCTGGCCCAACCTGAGAAAAAACGGCCCGCACGGCCGGGTCGTCTGGGGTAATAAAATCACGCAGGTCATACCACTGTCCCAGGTACCGAACAGCTACCAGATACTGACCATCCTGGTAATGCGCCCTCTGCGCTATGCTGGGGCGCGTAAGTGCGATTGTCGCCAGCCCAACAGATAATATGCCGACCGCCAGAGATACCGTGGGCACGATATGCTCAAAAGCTTGGTTCCACTTCTCCTCAGCCGTTACCAAGGGCTACTCCCTGGGCCTGCCTGCGTTTAGAGCAATCGCAGCCCCAACGCCCAGGGCAGCTGCGCCACCAACTATAGCCAGAGCCATCCAATCTACTCCCGTTGGCACTTCTTCCTCGGCTATTTGATCGAGGTGGTCTCGCAGCTGCGCCTCTGACATCCCCTCCAGGGCCTCCACAGGCGTCAAGGGACGCTCATAAAACTCCTCGGCATCACGAATATCCATAATCAGGGCCTCTTTGCCCCAGGACTGCTTCATGTCTTCCAACCCCGGTTTAGTCTTGAAAACTCCGAGGAATTGCTTTACCGCCCAGGTTATCACCCAGATGCCAAAGGCTACGGACAGTGACAGCAGTATAATTTTTACAAAAAGGGGAATGGCAGGAAGGACACCGACTCCCACTCCACCGGGGGGTGGCGTGCCTGTGACTTCAATCACATAGTCTGTCCAAAAGAGCGGGTCGGTGTCAACATAGACCTTGGTTTCAAGCACCCGAACACCGCTTTCCCTGGCCTCTCTCTCCAGCTCTGCGATAAACTCTTCGGGCACCCAGTCGGCGGGTTTAAAAGGGTCGGTCCTTAGGGCAAGGGTGGTGACCTCCTTATCGCCGGCATAGATATAGGCGAAGTGGGAGAACGTGTGCTGGATGAGTTCGTATTCCTCAATCGGTTTGCTCCAGGCGATAACTCCTATGTAGAAGGGGGTATAGATATCAGCACCGGGCACCTCTATTATCTTGGCATACATATCCAAGAGAGTGCCGTATAGGAGCTCTTCGGCCGGCGGCAGGGTCAGGATATCCACATCACAATCAAACTCGTGGGGGGTGAAGTCATAAGAGGCTTCAAATTGAACCGGGGTCCGGCTAGTAAACGTGTGAACAAACTGCTCTATAACGACTCCCACCCGCCAGCCTATGCCTGTATATATGGCGCCATCAATAGCCGGCCCACGGTAGTCAACCGTCATGTGGACTGTGACCGTCTGCCCCGGGGTCACCATGAGCGGCTCACCAACAGGGACACCATCATAGCCAGTTACAACGAGATTCTGGAATTCAGCGGGCGGTGGTGCCTCAGTGGCAGCCAGACAGGCGCCCTCAAACAAATCTACAGCCATAATGCTCCTTATTGTACCTGGAACTTGATTAGCGTTGTCCAGGTCCCCGACTTGTCGACGGGACAGATGTTGTACACCCAGTCTAATTCTTCACCAGGATCCATACCTGTCCAGTCAATGGCCGGCGCTGCCCTCACGATACCATCGGGGTCAGTTACCGTGACTTCCATACCACAAGTTTTAGCTACCGTCCCGGTAAATCGCCCCCGGATGCCGATTTCAAAGGTATTGTCGTCAGCGGTCACTGCCGCCGGGAAAGGAAGGTTGTTCCCCTCGGGGGCTTTGTTAATCCAAAGAGCGATTATCTCTCCGGTAGGGATACCGGTGGCCACCAGTACCGCACCCGAAAACCTGTCCAGCTCGGGGCCAGCACCGATGTGTGAAACCTGACTGCCCTCAATGAGAATTGTGTCTAATGTTTTAACCATAATACCCTCCCTATTCTTGTGCCTGGAACCTGATCAGCGTTGTCCATATCCCCGGCTTATCTACCGGGGAGATATTATACTCCCAGTTTAATTCTTCACCAGGTGAAAGTCCGGCCCAGTCAATGGCCGGCGCTGCCCTCAGGACTCCCTCGGGGTCGACTACTGTGACCACCATGCCGGCAACGATGCTGATGTCTGAGTCGTTGCGCCCTCGCACGCCGATTTCAAAGGTATTGTCGTCGGCCTTGACATCTGCCGGTATCGGCAGCCCGAAACCCTCAGGGGACTTGTTGACCCACTTGTCCACTATCTTGCCGGCCACGGACACTTCCTCAAAGTAAGCCTCAACATACTTATCGCCATTCATATAGAGACTGTAAGTGAGGGATGTCCCGCTGGCATCACCACCCCAGCCTGTAAACTTGTAACCAGTAAGAGGATGAGCGGTTAGTATTACTGTTTCATTGATTGGGTAGTCCCCACTGCCAGGGTCAATATAGCCGCCCGCGGCCCAAGGGGGGACATAAACATCAAGGTGAAAGGTTGTTGGTGTTGCCAGACTAACAATACTTGTTTCTATATCGTCTTCAAACCATTGGAAGTCTGGGCCAAGATAGAGTGAGTATGCTGTGATAACTGCATCAATCGATGGCATCACAAATGAACCGCATCCGACTCCTGTTTGAATACCGACTAGTTCAAATTCATACGGGTCAACTGGGACAACCGTATCATTTACTTCAATGAAAAGCCTAACAAACTTATCAACGCCTTTGCTTGTCACAGAAACCGTAAAGTTTACTGTCTCACCAGGCGTTGCAGAAGCTGGAACTCCTATGACTAACTCAGTATACAGGCCCATTAGCCAAACCTCTTCTCCAGTTTGCTTTCAATTATAGACGCCGGCGGGGGGATTTCTCAGAGTCACCTTGACTTCCATCCTTCCCTCCAAAAAATCAAAGGGGCCAGCAAATTGCCAGCCCCTTTTCTATTTTATTTAATGCCCGGCTATTTCTTGGCTACTTGCCCCCCTCTCAGGAAAGCCTCAAGGTTCTCGATCTCCATTTTTTTATAACCCGACTGTCGCTCCATTATAGGCGCTATCTTTGGCATTTGTCTAGCAATTTCCTCAAGTACCATGTCGGCGGTAACCCCCATCTGCAGCAGGGCATTTAACTCACGCCTGTATGCTGCCTGCTCCTGCGGGGAGCACCCGTTGAGGCAGGTAGTCACGATGCTAATACCATTTTCACAAAGGGTTATAAGATTTTCCAGCCCGGCCTTTTCGATTTCCTGCCTGATTTCACGGGCAGCCTTGATTGCCAGGAAACGCTTGGCTGACCGCTGCATAAAGCTTGTCATTCCAGCAACTCCTCTTTTGTGTATTCCCGGCCACAGTCAGCGTTCGGGCATTTTAGAGGCTGCCCCGCCCAGTCTGCGGGCGCGCTAAACTTCGTTTTGCAGTCACCGCATTGAAACACCTGCGGCTGGGGTGCAGTTGCTGGTGTTGTTTTGCCCCCGGTACCCGCTTTAACTTCAGACGCAGCGGACATTATTGCTTGAATCCCGTCCGGGATGTTTTCCCTCACTGTCTTTGCGACCCCCATCAGCGCGCCGTGGCGCTCGTCTTCTCGTCTTTCATCAGCTAGAAACTTCCTCCAGTTGATGACCTGGCCCAGGTCCATAATCATTGGGTTGCCGTCGGGCCCTGCCAACTGCACGGGCAGTGCCGTGGATGACCCATTACCGCTAGATGGCTCCGGGATACCCAGTATCGATCTTAGTGATGGGCCGACCTCTTTCAGGCTGCCAATAGCACCAACGAATTCGGTGAGTTGCTCCATAAAGGGCTTGGGCTGGGCAGGTGATCCCTGTTGAGGCATGTGGCTCAATATCTCCTGTCTTTGCAGTGCCAGCTTATCGCCGAGGACCTCTTTGATCAATTCGACATCAGAACCCTTATTGAGGTAAGGCGCGAGAGCCGCCAGGACCTCCGAGACCTTTTCTGACGAGCTGGGCTGGGAACCTGCCCCAGACTGAGCCCCTGCTTGCCCAGCGCCACTAAATCTGCTTCTCAGCGCCCTTATGCTCAGGATATCCTTGGCATCCTGCAGGCTATAGTCCCCAAGGTTCTCGCCGACCCTTACCGGCTCGTCTTCCACGATGATATACTCCCTGCCTCCGTGCTTACTTGGAGTGACGCCCCTTTCCGCTTCGGCCGCAGTCTTGCCAACTCCGGTAAGCTCAGTTTCAAGCTCGGGCGGAATGCCTTTGTGGAGCTTGGCACGCCATGAGTTAACCCACACGCTCCTCAGGTCATCGGCAATGTCCGCCTGGCCAAGGGCCTCCCATACCCACTTAACATCGTCAAAATCACCGCTCCAGACGATATCGGTGGCCAAGACAATCCTTGTTTCCCTTATGCCGATGCGCCGTCCTATGGACTCAAACTGCTGCCTCTTAGTGACCTCCTCATCTATCATCGACGGGTGAATGTCTCCCTTTTCCAATTCTTTTCTACCAGCATCAGTTATCAGCCAGCCGTCTTGACTGCTGCCCTCAACGTGTCCCTTACTCTTCTCCCTGGTTAGTTGCTTTAGCGTCCCCTCCTTTGACGCCTTGAGCGCGTCGGCTAGGTCAGCCGTAGAAACTGCTGCCTCCTTGGTGTTTAATGCCTCCAGTAGCTCAGTTATATTTGCCATGTCTACCCCCTCTTGTCTTTGTCTTATAAGCAAGTAAAGCACAAAAAGACAGGGAACGCAAGACGCTTCGTCCTACGTCTTAAAGCCCTGTCCCGAGAGCTTAACCCCGCCAGGTCTCCTAGGGCTTGCCTAAATCAAGAAAAGGAGTAAAATGTAAGCATGAACTGGCTAGTAGCTATCAGTAATCTTCTTAATAGAGTCCCTATCGAGAGGGTCTTGTTTCCTCCCCGGGACAATACCAAATCGTTGGAGGAGTTTGCAGCTACCATGACGGCCCCTGTGGCTGAAAACAAAGCCCCCCCAGAGCAAAAGCCGACTACTATTACCCAGGTGGCAGAAATCGCCCCAAAGCAGGAACCTGTCGCCATAGCCTGCGTCGCCTGTGCCGTTGGGCACTTTTCCACTAGTGCCGGCCTACTTAATGAAGCGGTAAGGTTCAAGAACGACGGTATAACCAGCAACGCGATAATAGATAGAGTGGCCAAGGTTCTGGAAGAGCAAAACGCACTCGAGCGGGTGGACCTGACACCAGAGAAGCTCCTCAGTACGCCTGATTGGGAAAGGGATTTAGCTGAGGAGGCGCTGCGGCAGAGCCGCGGTCTGAGACACCGTCTTGAGACGCTGACAACCTTTAAGGAGTTGGAAGCCGCTGCCGCCGATACAGCATCCTACTACCGGAAGATCAACAGGGAATGGTGGAAGCGCCGGCTTGCCAAGACAGGTGAGACAAAGCCTGAGATGTCCCTGGCCACCGAGGGGGGCAGCCCTGAAGGTAATCCAACGAGCACCTAAGACGGAGTAACCAAATGGCGAACCCGGAGCCAATCAGGCAATACCTGGCGGCTGTAGAATCCCTGAAGGCTGACGAAAAAGACAAAGCTGCCGAGTCTCTCACCCGAGCTCTTGGTGGAGAGACACCCAGCCCTCTTATCAGTTTCTCGGTGGATAAAATGCTAACACCGGGCACCCGTATCAACGAGCTCGTTTTGCAGCTTGTAGCCAGTACTGTTACGAGGAGGGAGTTATGAATCAAGAAGAAGCTCAGGTTACTACTGAGGATGTCGGAAAGGTTGAGGAAGTCCTCGAGGACAAGACCAAATGTCAATGCCCGGAATTCACCATGGAGGAGTGGATCCGCCAGGAGGACCCGCTAAAAGATGACCCGGATCACTGCCGGCCATGCCGTCTGGGCGTTACAGCAAACTGGTACTTTAATGAGCTCCAAGAACAGGGCCTTAAAGACCTGGCAGAAAATCTTGAGCAGATAGCCACCAATGAAAATGACCCGGAGATGCCCTTGACACTCTGCGGGGAGTTCGATAGAATTAAAGACGCGGTGGAGGAGCCTTTACGGGAAAGATTGAAGGACTTTGACTGTGCAACCCAGTCTTTCAATCCAGATGATGTAGACGAAGAATCAACAGCAGCAGCATCAAAATCTCATGAGGAGGGTACTGAAATATGAGTAAGATTCATATGGCTCAGGTAGCCGGGCTACCGGTCCGAACCCTCCGGCGAATGGTGGGGATCCCTGCCCACAGGCCGAGCGCCTTCAATGCTTGCATTGGGGCCAAGCTGAGGGATCAAAGGTATCCCCCGCCTCCAGTCGGAACGGGCGGACAGCAAGACAAGAGGATTCAGAAGGCCTTTACCGACGCAGTCCATGCTTGCGCTAGGTAGAGGCATAGTTTAGCTCTCCACTGATTAAAAGAGACGCGTCTTCACTTTCCCAGGCGTGTCTTTTTCTTTTCTCTTGCCCCAAGACTATACCAGCAGGCATCATTATGACAGGATTGCCATAGATTGCAACCGGTTATTACCCTGATCTTCGACTCGTCTTCAGAGGTGACTTTGATAGGGACGATTACCACGGATACCTCTGTCTTTTCAGCATCCGGCGCTGACATGAATTCAGAACAAATGCCAACGGTGGCCACGATATTAATCTCCATCACTTCCTCCTAAAGCAATTTCCGCATCCTGGTCTTGGGTTTTAAGGGGAGCATCCACTCCCTGAAGCAGACTTCACAGGTACCGCAGATTAAATGGTCAAATTGGTCATGGCACATCATGCACTCGAGGTCTGTGCCTTTCTCAATAGTGCTTTGGGCACGCTTTTCTTCAAGCCACTCTTCGTCAGTTACATTTGTAGCAGGAATAGAGGTGCGGCCGTTCCCGGGGTTGCCCACGTCGTTGATTGCAGCTCTCAGACTATCACTATTTCCGCCCCCTTTATCTATTTCGTCGGCAAGATCGTTAGCCTCTTTAACAGTGAGCTTCAACATCGCACTTCTCCCCCCTTCTCTCTCTTAATTTGTTCATAGGCCTGGTTCAACAACACCATCGCCTTTTGGTATCCCCCTCTATCCGGATGGAAGACCACCGCTAGATTCCTGTAGTTCCTTTTGGCCTCCTCAAGGGACGCCGTCTGTGGCAAGCCGAGCACCATGTAGGCAGTAGCCAGAGACATACCCGGGTCTTGCTGAGGAGCTGTCTGCCCCCCACGTGGCAGCTCCCTGGGCCGCTGTCGGAATTCTTCCAACCAGGCAGCGACCGGCTTGCCGGTTAACCTTTCAAAAGTAGTATCGACAACGTCAACGAAGTCCAGGATAATCCCCAGCCTGTTCTGGCTCTTCTTTTTCCCACCGCGACCTGCCATGACAGAATTATACCACAGCTTTGCTAGAAGGGGTAACGTTTCTGCCTTTCTCAACGGTAGTATAGTGGAAGCTATTTAGAAGGAGGAGTTTTATGAAGTATCCAGCAATCGAAAGGGAGTCACTTGGTCCAGTGGTGAAGGAATTGACCCGGCAAATCAAACCCATCCTGGAAGAGTCCAAAACGAAGGACGAGAAGGAGGCTTACACCACTGTCATGAGGACACTTTTCCGTCTAGCCTCAGATATCTTCAGCTATTTGCCGCCTGAGGAGCAGAGCCATATCCTGGTGGCCTGCGGAACCTGGTTTGATGTCGGGCTTCTGGTAGGGAAATCCCCGGGTAAGCTGGTGGATATCCTGGAGAAGGTCAACCCCGCTATCGAGGACATTGAGCTGCCTGATTGGATGTGGTCCATGATTGGCCAGAGCCAGGATTGACGGGTTGACAAGCTACAGAATGTAATTTTACAATAAGGGCAGATGTCAAGGGAGGGTAAAGTTGAAAGAGTATTGGCTTGAAATAGATGCAGTGGTGAGAGGACATTTTAATCAGCCTGTTTGCGCCGATTGTGGTAAGAAATTAAGATGCGGAATGCATGTGAAGCAAGACCTGGTAGTCCGCAGTGATGGTAATGGTCCTGATACCATTAGCGGTCCTGCTGGTCAAGTTCATTGCAGGGAATGTGTACGAAAACGCCATCGCAGGGCGAGGGGAGTAAACTAATGGCACTGAAAACATTTCTAACACCCGAAGAGATCAAGGCGATAATTAGCTATGCACTGACTCTCCGCGACAAAATGATAATCTCCTTCCTGGCTGATACCGGCTGCCGGGTATCGGAGCTGCTGCAATTGAATGTAGCCCAGATAGATTTCGACCAGAAGCTGGTCTTGATACCTCATCTCAAAGTGGGTCTGAGGAAAAGGTGCCCGAGCTGTGGTCAATCAACAGGGAGAAGACAAAACTTCTGCCCGAAATGCGGGGCAGGTATAAGCGAGGTCGTCGCGGAAGGAATTGAGAAACGCACCCGGCTAATCAATGTGGGTGAGCAAACGTTGAATTTGTGCCGTGAATACATAGACAGGAGGGCGAAAAATTCTGAGAAACTCGTACCTCTAACCAGGCAGATGGTTTACGGTATCATCCGCAAGTGCGCTGCCGGAGCTGGACTAGGCGGCAAAACAATACTGAATCCGGAAACGGGACAGATGCATTATGTCCATCCTCATAATTTACGAGATAGCCTTGCCGTGGACTGGCTCACCCTGGACGATAGCGGCGATAGCCAGAAGCTCCTGCAGGACCACCTGGGGCACAAGAGATACGAGACCACTGCTCGCTACTTCAAGCTGACGCCGACCCAGGTGGCAAAGACAGCCGACGAGGTAAGGAGGCATAGATTTGGAGATTAACGCAGAAAGATTGTCCCAGCCGAAAACCTACAATATATTTTCGCCTGACTATGAAGTAGCTGAGTGTTATGGCTGTGGCGAGGTGCTTGGTATTGATTTGCTCAGACGATACAAGAGACATCTCTACTGCTATTTCTGCTTGGGCAGGCTTGAGAATGAGCTTAAAGGGAAGCTAGAAAAGCGGGAGGAGCGGAACCGAAATATAGAGCGTATCAAAAAGAATCCAGAATTAAGCCTGAGACAGCTTGGCCGCATCAATGGAATGAGCCATGAGGCAGTAAGGCTAATACGGCTAGAACTTCGGAGGAAGAATGACACAGGAGGTTGAACCCACCAGGGGTGGATTCAGAAAACCCGTCTCCACCAGGGAGTTTATCCTCAAGCACCTGGAGGCCCAGGGACTGGACTACATTGCCAGTATGCACAGAGCATACAAGGCGGAGCTTGACCGCCTGGCCAGGGAAAACGGCAGGAAGCGCCCCTACCATAAGCCACGCTACCACTCTTTTGAAATGTGTGTCCAGCAGTTAGCCAGGCAGGGAGCGGTGGAGTTCTCAGGAAAGGAAGAGGAGTCGGACTCGCCTCAGTTCGATAACTGGCCGGCCAAACCGGTGCGCCGGTACTACCGGCTGAAACGATAGGATGAACAGTATTCGTGTACTGTGAGGACAAATGGGGACAATAGCCGAAGACCTAGTAAAGTTGGCCATTAACACCGGTGCTGAAATGATGAAGACTGAGGACGGGAGAAAGGCCCTGGCCTCTGTCATTGGGCCAATGGCCAAGATTTGTATACCTAAGCCGTGCCGGCATAACTTCGATAGGTTATTTTGGATTAACTCACAAGAGGCCGTGTGTTTAATATGCAGTACCAGGCTTCGGCGGAGATAAACAGTAGTCTGATACTGTGGAGGAGGAGATATGGTTCTCGAGAGCGACCTAAGGCACATTGCTGCATTGGAGAGGTACATCGCCTGCAAGAAAGGTGAGTTTGCTGATGACGAGGATGCCTGCCAGGGGTGTATCCTTGCTCCTGAAGTTAGGTGGACTCCGGAGGAGGCAGCGGACAGCCCTGCTCAGATGACGCTCAAGATAGCCCCCTGCTGGTTCTTATCTGAGTTATTGGCTGAGGTTGTAAAAGGCACATGACCAATGATACCACAGGGGCAGGAGCGCAGGGCTCGGTAACCACTCCGAGTGAACCGGCTCCAGCAATTGTAGTCAAAGCCCTAAGGTATAGCATCGGGTAGGTCGGCAATCCCACCCGAACCCGTAGCGGTTCGCCTACCCGATGCCCGGCAACAAGAGTGGTAATTATGCCAGACCGGTAGCGCCAGACCGGTAGTGACAGACCGGCAGTTCCAGACCGCAGCTCCCCAGACCAGCAGCTATCACATACCGGCACATATCATAGTCTGCATCATAGTCTGCATCATTATCACCATGACCCTGACCATCATCATGACCGGCCTATAAATAATGAAAATATAGCTATAAAATAGATATTGACAAAAGAGCATATTGTCAATTATACTCTTATATAGAACCTTAACAATTGAATATACCGGAACCAGAATTGACGCTTGCCTAGTCTCAAAAGGGGGAATGATAGATGACACTCACAAAAGCAGAAGCACAGGCAGTGGCCGAGACTAAGGCAGGAGCAGCAGCAATAAAGCAGAGACTACCGGCTTATATGCTGACCGGTGGCCGAGTCCACCAGATGCCCGTCAAGACCACCAGACGGAAACGGCCAGACCATGACACCGCAGACCGTCTAGAGCAAAGCTATGACAAGCTAACCGGTGAGTGGGTGGACTGGCTACACACTGCCAGAGCCTATGACCGGAGCGTACCAAAGCAAGACCAGCTTGACGTAAGGCATAACATACTACTGGAACTGGCACACGCCAGGGCAAGGGACGGTGAGCCTATCCCGCAGCTCAGGCAATACAGGATAGCAAGCCTATGCCGGATAAACTACTGGAGAGAGCGGGGCAAGGGGCAAGCTAAGTTATGTATACTGAGCGGTGTAGCCAAAGTACCATATTGTAGGGACTGCGACCAGAAGCCGAAGCGTGGGCGTTGCCAGTGGCTGGCGGTTAGACCGATGTTGAGCCTTGACCTTGAGGTTGAGGACGCCGACGGCCAAAGGGTTAGCCTGGCCGATACCCTGGCCGATGACACCGCCCTGGACGTTGAGGCGTGGCAAGACCCTACCTTCTGGCTAATCGGTTCGCCAGCCCGACTAATCCAGATAGCCGACAAGATAAAGCACGATAAGACCCTTTCCGGCGCAGACCGGAAGTACCTCTTTAAGTGGCGCAAACGAGAGCAAAAAAGGTTACTCTAGGGGGTAACGTTTCAGTCCCCCCCAACGGTAGTATAGAGGAAGCACCGTCTAGGCTAGCGTATCGCAGCTAGACGGTACTTACTACTAGGTGAAGCTGGCAGTTTTGCCCACTAGCCAGATAGCCAAAAGGGGTGAATAAACTGGAACAACTGAATATCGAGGGCAAGCGTTCTGGTGACGGCTTTGTGGCTCACAAGGCTATGCTGACTGACGCCCTATCAAGGGCGGTGTCCGACAGGGTAATCCTGATGGACTTTACAGTCGGACGCAAAGGGTTACTCGGATACCTCAAGGCATTGGCCGGTAACGTGGTAAAGGTTACACCGGCCAACGGTATTGCTAGCGAAACGCAGGATACCGACAAACGCCTAAAGGTTGTCTGCGGAGCTAACATCGGCTACCTGTCCGATAGTGAGTGGATTGGAGATAACACTCCGATGACACTCTGTCAGGTCAAGGTAAGCCCGTCAAACTCCGTCAAGCCCAATGTCGGAGCGGTAGAGTTGGCCGATATACTGGCCAGAGTCCTGCCGTTCGTGGCCACTGAGGACAACCGTCCGGTACTCCAGTGCGTAAACTTTGTGGCAAAGGACGGCAAGCTCACGCTAGTCAGTGCCGATGGTTACCGGCTGGCAATAGAGAGCCTTGACTTTGACGATGGTGAGGGACAGGCCTTGATAACCCTTGACGACCTCAAGGGCATGGTGAGTGCCTTACGGAGAGCAAAGCGGGCAAGGGTCAGTTTTGAGAAGTCTGGAGAGAGCCTTGACGGTGACAGTCTGGTGATTGACACCGAGCTAATCCGTTACAGATGGACTGGACATCAGGGCAGCTATCCCGACTATGACAAGCTGATACCCGCCGAGCATAACACCGTAGTACACTTTGACACCGTAGAGGCTGGCAAGGCGGTCAACGCACTCAAGGCACTGTCAGGTAACGGTGGCTTTCCGGTTGACCTTACCATCGGGGACGGCAAGGTAGTGATGACAAGCCCAGAGGACAAAGGGCAGTCGGAACTGCTGGCCGACACTGAGGGTGAGGGCAAGGTGAGGATAGACGGCGGGTACTTAGCGCAGGCACTCAAGGCCTGCGGTGGTATGGTAGACCTCAAGCTCACCAACGGAAGCTCGCCGGTACTCTTTGCCAGCAACGGCTACCGGCTGGTGGTCATGCCGATGCTGACGGCTGCGAGTAGGGCAGAGGCCGAGACACCGGCAGAAGCCGAGACACCGGCAGAAGCCGAGACACCGGCAGAGACCGAGACACCGGCAGAGAAGCCGAAAAGAGCCAGACGGAGCCGAGCCAAAGAGCCAGTAGCAGTCGCATAGAACGCTTACGCCCAACAGGAACGAGAAAAGAGGTTCTCTTAACCGAGAGCCTCTTTTTACCTTTTTCGGCCCCCAGTCTATCGGTTAGGAAAACGGCGATTTTAAGACCTGGTGCGGTTGTCGACTCCCCACTTAGCCTAACAAATTACCCTAGGGGGGCTTGACAGGGTGTCAAATGTGGCGTAGAGTGAGCGGGCAATGGCAAATCAGAGACCGATAGAGCTTTACGACTTCGTTAATCAAAAAAGAGCCGCTGAGATCTTGGGTATCAGTCGACAGACCATATGGCAGTGGATAAAAGATGGCAAGATTCAAGCGGTCATAGTCGGTGGATTACGGATGATTCCGCAGAGTGAGGTTGAAAGGTTAAAACGAGAGATGAATGAACAAGCTGCCCATTAGGCAGCTTGTTCAAAGGGGAGCAGAGGCTAAGCAACCCCGCCACCTTCGCGTCATTCTAGCACGGCCTCGCGCCTCAGGTCAACATACAGAAAAGGGGAGGGGTGGAGCAAACGATGGAACATAGAAAGGAACACGTTGTAACTGTTGCCGAGACAGACCTTCTTGGTATCGTATCAAATCCACGCATCTTCGAGTGGTTCAGCAATAGCCGGGTGGACCTTTATATGGCAGCCGGTCTAATTGAAATCGTGAAAGGGATGCCGCGCTTCGTTGGCACCGACGGAGCTGTAGTGGTAATGAGCGAATACAGCAAGGTCAACTTTCTCAAACCCATGAGGTTCGGAGATAAAATTGAGGTCATTTCCGAAGTCGTCAACGTGGGCGCGAGAGAGGTCTTGTTTTCACAAGCCGTCTGTCTCAAAGAGAATGTTCTGGCTGTAACCGCAACGTCCATACATACATACGTAGACGGCCAGACCTTCAAGCCCCTGGACGTTCCGGACCACATCCAGGAGAGACTACTGGCATGAAGAAGGTAACTATAATTGTTAGCCTCATTCTAGCCATGGTAGTGGGGCTGGGTGGTTGTGGTGATGGTCCCAAACCTGAGATTGTTGGCAGGGAGGCTTACGATACCGTTGTGGAGGGGGATTACTCGGTAGTGGTGAAAGTGGATATTGTAAATCAAGGGCGCGGTGGTGACATAGAAGTGCTTGGCGAAGTATGGTGGCAAGGAAACTATTGGGAAAAATCGAAAGCCGTTTATCTACCTGCAGGTGCAGAAAAGGAAGTTTATCTAGTGTTCAAAGGCCCGACTTTCTTGGGTTCTGTCTTTGGTGTTCTTACCGGGCAGATAGGTTTTAAGTATAGGGCTCAGGTCAAGCCTCATTAAAGAGGCATTATAGAGGTTTTATAGTTGTGAACGTACTCAGTGGTATTATTTTAGCTTTCATCGGTGGTTTGTTGGGAGCAGCTGGCTTCTACTTCTATCAATCCGCTACTCAAATTATAAATAGAGGGGAGAGATTGTGGGGATTGGGCTGGTTTTTCGAAGGTCTCACCCAAGACCAAGCAAATCTTTATCAGATAGGCGGAATTGCAGGAATGGTGATTGGGGGAATTGTGATTCTTGGTGGTATCATAATGATGCTGAGAAAAGGGTAGTAGAATCGCCAGAGCGAATGGCGGTGGCTGGTGCCCTTTTTGGTATAGGTATAGAAAGGTGAAACTCGCAGTAAGACCCTTAAACGAAATGGCTGGGAACCAGGGATTCGAACCTGGGCTACATGACCTGGCCGAAGAACCCGGAGAGGTACTGATGCCCAGCTTTATGTTAAACAGTTTACTAAGCCCGCTCTCAAGTTGGCCGCACCTGACTAATAATCAGGTGCGCGCCCCGCTTTTTGACCCGCACCTGAATGGGGTTCAGGTGGTCGGCGGTTCAAATCCGCCCACCCCGACTCTTAGAAACAAGACGTTCCCACCTCACAATTCCTCCCAAAGATTATTCTTTCGTCCTAGCCCATTAGTCCCATCTGTCCTTTTTCATATCTGCCGCCTTATACAAAGGCGTCTACCTCCTTCGCCTTTTTCTTTCACAAGTGAAATGATGGAGGCTGGAGGTGATACCTATGAATACTGAGAAGGCAATCAAAAATTTCCTCGAGGCAAAGCAAGACCTGTCCCCACGAACCCTGGAGCAATACCACCCTGCACTGGATTTCCTTGTACGGGAATGCCCGAAGATGCCGAGGAAACCCGACCCCGTACGTAAGGCGCTCAACAAGGTGGAGAAAGACTGGGTGAAGGACGCCTACTGGCGCGTCTGGAAGGTCTTCTTCCGGTGGTGCTGGTGGGAATACGACACCCCCAACCCCATGGAGCGGGTGCAGAGGCCGAAGCCCGATAAAGTCCAGCCCAGGGTCCTAGGGTCTGAGGAGTTGTCTTTATTGATGTCAGCCGCCGAAGATCTCCGTGACAAGGCGATTGTGGCGCTGGCACTTGACTCAGGAGTGAGAGCGAGTGAATTCGGGCGCCTGCGCATCGTGGATATCGGCAACGATACCATCTGGCTCTGGGGGAAAGGGCGCAAGCGGCTCGAAGTGCCCATAAGACCGGAAACCCGCCACCTGCTCCAGCTACTGATAGACCAAGATGGCAAACGCGGCTCCCAGTCTCTGGTCTTCCCCGGTAACAATGGGGCGCCAATATCAAGGTTTGCTGTCTACCGCATCGTCAGGACGTGCCTGGACCGCGCTGGCATCGCTGGCCCAAAGCGGGGAGCCCACTTGCTAAGACACAGCCTGGCTACCAGGTTTCTCGCCGCGGGGGGTGATCTGACCACACTGCAAAGGGTCATGCGCCACACGAACATCTCCACCACTCAAGAATACGTACACCTGGACATGTCTACCATAGTGGAACGTCATCATGAATACTCACCAGTGAGGGAGGCTATCCGCGGCGCCCAGGGTGTTTTGATAAAGCGAGAGGTGGAAGAGATCCTACAGCATCAAAGAGGCTGAAGAGATACTGACGCAGAAGGAGGCAGATTATGGCAATTGAGCAAAGAGGAGGTCCAGCTCTTGCTTCAGAAAATCCGGGACTGCGAGCAGGAGTCGTTCCCCCAGAAGGAGATAGGCGTTTTCCTTTTTGTGCCCGAGCTGACCACTGAGGAGGGCACCGCGATTATGGGCGGGGTAAAGCCACCTTTCCAATATGGCCCCTTTACCCTGGGAGGACACAATGTGGTGGATGAGAAAGAGGATTAAAGAAGCCTGGGAGAAGGGACTGCATCTGGGTTATGAGGCCGGGTATCGCACTGGGGAGCTCCATGCCCTGAAGAAGATACTCTACTACAGGAAAATCACAGGCGGAGACCTGAGAACTATCGTAGAAAGGCAAATCGCAGAAATCTTGGCCAAAGCCGAGAAGAAGTAGCTTTTACGCAGAAAGGAGAAACATGAAGGAATGGTATCAGAGAAGACGGGAGGCTCTCCTGGTGTTCCTTTGGGGGCTGGGGGCATTTACCTTGGGATTCATTCTTGGCAAGTTCGGTTTATAGCAAAAAGGGAGTATAGAGAAATCTGTTCTTGAGGGATATCGAAAGGTGAGTGAGGTGGCTATTCAAATTAACCCCCTACTTATCAAAAAAGTTAATGAGGAAATGGCCAGGACAAAGGGGCAGGTTAAGGGCCCCGATATCCTTTTGAATTCTGCTGTTGAGGCACTGGGCGAAGTAGCACACGCCATCAACCACAACGAGGGTCTTGAGTCAGTTCAGCGGGAAATTGTCGAAGCCATTGGAGTCCTAGCCAGGCTATACGATATGGCAGAGACCTGCATTAGACCACAACCAGTGCCAACGACACCCGCGCTTATTATCAAAGCCGTCCTGGGGGACTTCAAAATCAACTATGCCCAGCTGAGGGGCGGAAGAGGCAGCCAACCAGTCGTGCTAGGTCGACAGATAGCCATGTATCTCATGAGACAACACACGGCTTTATCCCTAGAGAAAACTGGTCAAGAACTAGGAGGCCGGTCGCCGGCGACAGTGAGCCATGGCTATCACAAAATCGCAGAAGCCATGATAGGAAATGTCGAACTGCGGCACCGGGTTCAGAGTATTGAATTTAATCTGCGTAGGAAGAGAATCACTCGATAGAGGTTTTAAGATGCAAACAGTCTACTTAGAAGACCATGGCCAAGACTTTCTCGAATGGGATATCGAGGACGGTGTCGTGGTTGACTGCCGGTCGTTTCAGGGCTGGCTTTGGAACGGCACGAAGGTCCATAGCACCGATATCCAACCCGGGCTTCTCTTGGACATTACGACCACATCCTGGAATCGAACCCGCCCCGGGAATCGAACCCGCCTACGGTACCCGGTCGAAAGGGTGGAGGAAAAGGCCAGCGTATATGAGGGTTAGCGAAACTAGGATAAAGAAAGGAGTAAAGAGGAGGTTGACCAATGTACATCAGCAAGGCCATCGAAATCCTAAATCATTACCCAGACCCGGATGAAATCTACTCAGACCCGGATTTTATGGATGCCATCAAGCTCGGCATCGAGGCTCTGAAACGTGTTAAGGGCAACCGTCTGTATCCGCAGCCTGATGTATACCCACTTCTACCAGGAGAGACTGAGGATAACGCACACGTCGGAACCCCTCGAAACCTGTCCGAGTTCCTGGACCTCCCGGTATTCGACCTGGAGGACTGGGACTATATCGCCCCGGCCGAGGGAAACATCGATATCTATGCAAAGGGCAACGAGCGGGTCCTGACCGACCGGGCCACTGGCCGGCTCGTTACGAGGTATAACAGATGACACAGCATAGTACATATACAGGCAAGTCGGACCCGGCGGTACACCGGGCCCTGGAGCTGGTGGAGCAAGAGGTCGCGACGGCCAGGTCAAGGTTCCCGGCCTTCAACTCGGCCCATGAGGGCCTCGCCGTAATCATGGAGGAGTTTGAGGAGCTCAAGGCCGAGGTATTCCGGAATCCCCGGGACCGGAGCGTCCCCAGGATGTACCAGGAATCAATCCAGGTTGCCGCTGTGGCGGTCCGGTTCATGGTCGACGTATGCACGACGCGGGAGGTGATAAATGGAGAGTAAAGAGCCAGGAACCGATCTTGTCAAGCGTGTAGAGGCAGGAGCTCAGCCCCTGGCCGTAACACCGGAGTATATTGAGAGCACCAGGACTTCCCTCAGTCTCCTGCGCGAGCTCGTCACAGAAGTCCTAGTCAAAGGTCGAGACTATGGCAAAGTGCCGGGTATCCAGGCTGAGTTTCTCTGGGACCCCGGAGCCTCACAGATCATAGCATCGTTCAACTGCCACGTTGGGCCACGTCGATTCCTGAGCTTTGTCGATGATGTCCAGAAGATAGCGGTCGTCATGGAGGTACCGCTCATTCACACACCCTCAGGAGCTGAAGTAGGCAGTGGGATCGGCGCCGCGTCCACACTTGAGACGAAGCACAAGTACCGCTGGGTAGACAATCCCCGGGAGTGGGGATTTGGCGAAGAGGCAATCAAATCCATGAAGACCAAGAACCAGGACGGCAGGACTGTCTACCGGGTCGTTAATCCGGAGCATGATGAGCTCCTCAATACCGTAATCAGGATGGCGTCGAAGCGAGCCGAGGTGGATGCAGCTCAGGGGCTTCCTGGCGCCGCTTCCGCCATAAGGGAACTCTTCTCGGGCAAAGCGGACAAGGCGGCAAACGTATCAAAGTCCACAGGAGAGGACCTCGGCGAGAACAGCCCCCGGTGGACATCATTCTGGAGCCAGGTCAGGGGACTAGGCCTCGAGCCGGATCAGGCACACGAGATTCTCAAGGTCAAGTCGATGAAGGATTGGGCCAAACGGGGCAAAACCCTGGATGACGCGATCAGAGCCCTCTCAGAGAAACTGAAATCCCAGCATAAGTCGAGAGGCGCCTGGGACGCGGTGACCGTGGAGCAGGTACCGGACTATGTCCACCTTGAGGCCGTGGTCAAGGATCTGGCCGGGCTTTCACCTGGGCAGATCTACAAAGAGCTCGGCGGCAGCAGCAGAGCCGATATGACAGTGCCGGTCTGGGATGCCTTCATGACACTCAAAGAGAACTACGCGCCGGCAGCCTAGAGAGACAAACGTAACGGGATATCCGTTACATGAAAGGGGGTATTCTTGGAACTGCAGCGAGCGCAGAGTATAGCTGATAGTGTTGTCAAAAGGTTACGTCCTTACTGCACAAAAATCGAAGTGGCCGGCTCCGTCCGAAGAGGCCGGCCATTCGTCAATGATATCGACATTGTCCTCATTCCCAAAGACCCCTGGAACCTCCGCTACGAGATAGCTAGGCTGGGGCCCATCAAACTCAGGGGCGACAAAATTCAGCGAGTTATTCACGACGGCATCCAGGTTGACATTTATCTTGCCGATCAAAAGACCTGGGCGACTTTGCTTTTAATCCGCACCGGGTCGAAGAACAGCAACATCCGCCTGACCACCCTGGCCAAGAGAAAGGGCTGGAAGCTGCACGCCAGCGGCAGTGGTCTATTCGATGAGAACGGCCAGAGGATAGCAGGCGACTCGGAGGAAAGTATATTTGAGGCCCTGGGAATACCGTACCAGAGGCCAGAGAGGAGAGGCTAGCTATGTATGTATGTATGTAACGGATAATCCGTTACAGCCTGGACTGAAGAAACAGAGCCATGACTAGCGAAGCACCCAGCTAGTCAACCACAGTTTACTAGTTGAGGTTTGGATTTATTGAAAAACCCCTATCGCGCACAATCGAAGGTGAACCCGCAACGAGAGAAGGGGCGCCGGGAGATAGCTAACGATGTCTTCCAGTCCCTCATGCGTGCCAGTCTGACGGGGGGTGAATACCAGGTTGTATTCACCGTTATTGACCGGACTTGGGGGTTCCAGAAGCAAAGTGCCCTCATTAGCATAGAGGACTTCAGGGTCTCTACCGGACTCTCGCGGCAGGGACTCCTGAAAGCCATCAAGCACGCCGAGGTCAAAAGAATCTTAGTCGTTTACCGCAATGGAACGAAGGGAAGCGAGTACCTCTTCAACAAGCACTGGGACACCTGGCAGTTGCCTGCTCACGCCCAGCTAGGCAACCAGGGTTCACTAGCTGGCGAGGATCCACTAGGCAACCACAGTGTACCAAGCTTGGCAACCACAGTTGACCAGACTAGTCAACCACAGTTGCCTAGCACTAGTCAACTGCCCGTGTCTGACACTGAGCCTGTAAAGAAAGGGGGGGGGAGGGGAGGGGCCCCCCCTAAAGAAACCTCTAAAGAAACTCTTAAAGAAAGAGGGCCTGTATCAATAAAATTCGATATTTTCTGGAAAGCTTACCCCAAGAAAAAATCCAAGGGGCTGGCTGAGAAAGTCTTTGCTAAGGTCAATCCTGACGAGCAGCTCTTAGCGACAATGTTGGCCACAATAGAGCGGGCCAAGAAATCAGAGGATTGGCTTAAAAATAGCGGGCAGTATATCCCGCATCCGGCCACCTGGCTCAATGCCAAAGGCTGGGAAGATGAATACCTTGACGAAGGAGGTAGACGTGGAGAATCGAGAGCTAGGACGAGCGGACCTAACCCCCCTCAGAGACGCCATGAAGCCCCTACTCCAGAAGAGTACCGGGCCAGTAAGGAGCGATACGATGCCCGAAAGCAGCATCTATGAGTGCCCGATATGCCGGGATTTCTACTTTGTCCACCCCCAGCGAGAGGATGGCACGGTAGACTACTCGCATGTGGTCTCCTGCCAGTGCGCGGTCGAGAGGCGCCAGAGGGAGAGACTCCAGGCCATGCTCTGGATGTGCGAACTGCCGCCCGCCACGGCGCACATGACCTTCGAGAACTTTAAGGTAAGAGCTGGCCTGGAGGAGGCATACCAAGCCGCCGTGGATGTGGCAGAGGAGAGTACCGGGGGCTGGCTTACCCTCGTCAGTGACGTCAACCGCGGCAAGACTCACCTGCTCGTTGCTACTTGCCGGCGGCGAGTTGCCCAGGGGAAGCCGGCGCGCTATGCCTATGTCCCTCTTCTCCTGGATGAGCTGCGGCGGGGCTTCCGCCAGGAAGGCGACTGGTCATACGAGAGCCGCTTTGATTTCTTCTGCAATGTCCCATTGCTGGCGCTCGATGACCTGGGCACCGAGAATCCTACGCCGTGGGTTCAGGAGAAGCTGGACACGATAATAGACTACAGATTGATGCACGGCCTGGACCTAGTGGTCAACGCTAACGTCACCCTAGAGGAGCTAAACTTTCGGATACGGAGCCGACTTGAGCGGGGCGGGAAGATAGTCTTTATTGATGCGCCTGAGTTCTCACAAAAGGAGGCACAGGAGAGATGAGAGATCGTTTTATCAGAATGCAGACCAAGGAACTATCCGAGGGACCTCTGACCATGGAAAGAATAGAGAAGGCGCTCCATGCCGCCTGGAGCCATGGGGCTAGCACCGCTCTACTGATGCCAGCTTTCGCCTATTCAAAGATCGGGCAGCCGCGGCGAAAAGCATTCGCAAGGATGCTGCTCGGCATTTTTGCCGTTAACAGCTATCAAGACCAAGGAATCGAGCCCTTTCACGATAATGAATTAAGTGAATTCGTAGACCGGCAGATGGAGCGGGAGGAGATTATACCCCTGATATCAGGGCCTCCTGAGCCGCTAGGTAGGGTACCAGAAAACTCTGGCTTAAGTTGTCCACTAGAGAATTGAGGAAAGGAGTGATTTAGTGAAGATATTGGTACAGGTGCCAAATGGTTTTAGTGATGAGGAAGAAATCAAGCTCAGAGAGTATGTGCTGTCATCCCCACTAGGTAAAAGTAACGAGATGATATTCACGAAGCTACCTTTTGAGTCTCATCCAACAAGCCTTCCCTTTTTGTCCGTTAGCATGGTAGGCCCCACCTGGTAGCCGGCAAGGGGTTATTCTAATGGCCAGAGGAGGTAGAAGCTCATGACCGAATTGGAGGGTTGTATTCGCTTCTGGGAAGACAAGTTGAAGGATAAGGGGCTGTTTGATGTGACCACAATCGGCCTCATGGAATCGACGGTTAAGTTTCTGAAGAAATTACAGGGGGATATGAAATGAGCAGTTTTACAACACGGCTCGAAGTATCACCTATGCCCGATGGTCGAAAGTGGAAACTCATTCGTACATTCGTCTATGAGGTCGGCAGCAAGGGAAGCGATAAGAAGTTTAGAATACCGGCTGGTTTCGTGACCGACTTCGCCAGCTCGCCGCCGCCGATCTGGTGGCTATTCCCGCCCTGGGGCACGTATGGCAAAGCAGCTATTCTTCACGATTACCTGTACCAGAATCATCGTTATCTCGTCCAGGCGCAAGCTTTGAGAGAAGATCGAGCCGCAGGCCGAGTCTTAAACCCAAAGCCCGTGACGCGGGAATATGCCGATAACGTCTTCCGAGAGGCGATGATAGTTCTCGGCGTGGCTCCATGGCGTGTCGCTCTGATGTATCGGGGCGTCCGGATGTTCGGGTGGCTCGCCTGGCACTGAGGGCGTTTCCTCGCGGGCTGCACTGTCTTACCCTCCATAGACAGGCGCATTGTTCTAACCGCGAGTGAGATGCAGCTACCGGGTGGGGTCGAGGGACTATCCCTAGATGGCTCGCCCCATGCTTTAAGGGTATGGGGATGGTAGGCCCCACCTGGTAGCCGGCAAGGGGTTATTCTAATGGCCAGAGGAGGTAGACATGAAGGCGCTCATAGCTTACTGGAGAGCTAAACTGCAAACCAGTCGCTGGCTTATAAGCCGCGAGGACAAGGCAATGATAGAGCAGACCATAAGGAGCCTGAGGGAACTGGAAAAGCTGCGGTCCTCCACCCGAGCTGAGAGAGAAGCCGAAATCGTCCGTACGGTAAAGCAACTCAGCCCGACTCAGGATTCTACTCAGAGCCGTGAGGGAGGAGGTTGAAGTGGGTATG
>Ga0315547_1000478_pt1 | contig 39839 bp, 37 predicted proteins | sample SalMarSW160240MG_2_FD_202542 | JGI IMG/M metagenome (GOLD analysis project Ga0315547, IMG submission 202542) | Salt marsh sediment microbial communities from the Plum Island Ecosystem LTER, Massachusetts, United States - Salt Marsh Sediment SW1601-240 ...
TTACATGTTTTTCAGTAGCAAGTTCTTTGGTTAAAAGCGGACCCACATACAGAACCTGCTCCCTCTTGCTTCCGTACCGATAAACCGTTATCCCTTTACACTTCAACTTGTAAGCCAGCAGATACACCATCCTAACGTCTTCCACCGTAGCATCGGGCGGAAGATTCACAGTCTTCGACACAGCATTGTCAACGTACTTCTGGAAACCCGCCTGCATCCGCACATGCCACTCCGGGTCGATATCCAAGGATGTTACAAAAATTCTCCGCACATCATTCGGAACCTCTTCCATGTTCTGTATGGACCCGGTTTTCGCAATCTCCAGCATCAAGTCCCTGCTGTAAAAGCCTCTCTCCTTTGCCAGTTCTTCAAATGTAGGCTGTATCTCCAGCAACCTTGTGCCCTCCATAACGTTTCGAACAAAAGCCACGGCAAAGATCGGCTCTATTCCCCCTGAGCAACCGGCAATTATGCTTATGGTTCCCGTGGGCGCAACTGTGGTGACCGTAGAATTACGTATTGTCTTGTAGCCATTCTTTTCCCAGATGCTACCCCTGAAGTTGGGGAAAGCGCCTCTTTTCTCCCCTATCTCAACAGATTTCTTCGTAGCCTCATCACTGACAAATTTCATTACCTTTTCTGCTAGGGCTAAGGCTTCTTCCGAATCATAGGGAACACCTAACATAATGAGCATGTCCGCGAAGCCCATGACTCCCAACCCAATTTTTCTGTTAGCCCGAGTGACTTCGCCGATTTCCGGCACAGGAAACCTGTTCACGTCAATCACGTTATCCAAAAAGTGAACGGCTGTTCTGACGACGCTTTTCAGTTTTTTCCAATCCACTTCTCTGTCCTTAACCATCTTAACCAAGTTGATGGAACCCAGATTACATGATTCGAAAGGCAGCAACGGCTGTTCTCCACACGGGTTTGTGCTCCGAATCTCTCCCACCTGCGGAGTTGGATTATGCCGATTTATTTCATCAATGAAAATTAGACCCGGGTCTCCTGTTCTCCAAGCGTTGGAGACTATCAGGTCAAAAACGTGGCGAGCCCGCAGCCTTTTTTCGGTCTTTCCGTTTCTAGGATTTATCAGATCATATTCAGCATCTTTCTTTACTGCCTTCATAAACTGGTCCGTAACTGCCACTGAAATGTTGAAGTTCGTCAAAATTCCCTCTCTGGACTTCGCTTCAATGAACTTCAGAATGTCAGGATGGGTCACATCCAGTATTGCCATGTTGGCTCCTCTTCTTCGTCCTCCCTGCTTAATCACGTTAGTGGCGGCGTCATAGATTGTCATAAAAGAAACTGGTCCAGAGGCTACGCCCTTCGTGGAGCCCACTATGTCTCCTGCTGGCCTCAGTTTCGAGAAAGAGAATCCTGTTCCCCCGCCGGACTGATGGATCAATGCCATATGCTTTAAGGTGGTGAATATTCCATCTATCGAATCTTCCACGGGCAAAACGAAACAGGCGGAGAGCTGACCAAGTCTGGTGCCCGCATTCATGAGAGTCGGAGAATTAGGCAGAAACTCGCGGTCTGCCATAACTTGATAAAACATTTCCTCGGTCCTTGCAACGTCAGATTTTTTATCGTAGAGAAGGTCAGCCTTAGCCACTGCTTTGGCAACTCTGCGAAACATTTGGCTAGGGGTCTCGGTGACTTTGCCCTCATAGTCTTTCATGAGGTACCTGTTTTTCAGCACTTTTATGGCGTTGACTCCCAGCTTTAAATCGTCAATGACGCCGAAGAACTTTTTGTGCTCTCTGATTTCTGTGCGTTTTTGGCGGTACAGAATGTATGCCTTAGCCACATCAGCGTAACCGTTTCTGATGAGAATCTCCTCAACGAGGTCCTGAACGTTCTCGACACTGGGAATTTGATCTTCAAAGCGTTCGTTAAGGAGCCGCACAACGTCTTCTGAAAGCTCTCCTGCAAGGGCTCCGTCTTCCCTCTGGACAGCCTTCAATGCCTTAAGAATGGCGCCAGCTATCTTGGTTTCATCAAAACCGACTGTCCTTCCGTCCCTTTTTGTGATCTTAGAAACTCTAACCAACTTCGGTCCCCCAAAATACTAATGTTCACAGTTACTTTAAGGTGTAACTCTCAATTTGAGAATGACGGCTGACACGAACTGAAATCTTTAATTCATTAAAGCCAAAAACAGGTTTTCTGCTACAGCCAGAAACTCAAGTTAATTAGCGAAAAAATGCGATGAGTTAATCTGCAACGACATTTTTTTTTAAAAATCAAAAAAGGGAAGGTGGGAGATTTTCAGGGTTTCAGTGCCATGATGATTCTCAGGTTCGCCATCCAGTCGTGATTAGTAAGGAAGGGTTTCCAACCAAGGGTAAAGCTCCCTTATCTTCGCTACTGCCTTTTGCACCTTTTCCTGTGGGTAATCGTATGGTAGTAGTTTGCCGTGGTTGTAGTCGTCGTAGGCTTGCATGTCAAAGTAGCCGTGACCGCACAGCAGGAACAGTATAGTCTTCTCCTCTCCAGTCTCCTTGCATCTTAACGCTTCATCAATGACACCCTTAATGGCATGAGCTGGCTCGGGAGCAGGTATTATAACCTCGCTTTCTATGAAGCGTTTTGCGGCGTCGAAAACCTCAGTCTGGTTATAGGCTTTGGTTTCTAACATGTTCGCCTCCTTCAAGACGCTTAATGTGGGGGCTATACCGTGGTAGCGTAGACCTCCAGCATGGATTGGTGGTGGTATGAAATTATGGCCTAAGGTATGCATTTTGACTAGGGGTGTAAGCCTCGCTGTGTCGCCGTGATCGTACATGTATTCTCCTTTGGTAATCGAGGGACAAGCTGTTGCTTCAGTAGCTACGAACTTGGTATCTTTTGGGGCTTTTCCTGAAACTTTGTCGTGGTAGAAGGGCCAGAATAGACCTGAGAAGCTGCTGCCTCCACCTATGCATCCGTAGATTACGTCTGGGTAATCGTCTACCGATTCAAGCTGTTTCTGGGTTTCCTGTCCTACCACTGTTTGATGCAAAAGCACATGATTAAAGACGCTGCCTATACCATAGTTCGTTTCTGGATGAGTCAACGCATCTTCTACAGCTTCGCTGATGGCAAGTCCTAGGCTTCCAGAACTGTCAGGGTCTTCCGCCAAAGCTTTTCTGCCAGCCTCTGTTTTGTCGCTTGGACTGGCGTGAACCTCGGCGTTGTAAGTTTCCATCAGGACTCTTCGGTAAGGCTTTTGGTCGTAGCTGATTCTCACCATGTATACTGTGCATGCGAGGTCGAAAGTCATGCAGCCAAAGGCGATAGCTGAGCCCCACTGGCCGGCTCCGGTTTCAGTAGCAATGCGTTCTTTGCCTGCTTTCATGTTGTAGTAGGCTTGTGGAACGGCAGTGTTGGGTTTGTGGCTTCCTGAGGGGCTGACTCCCTCATACTTGTAATAGATTTTGGCTGGGGTCTTAAGCGCCTTTTCTAGTCGAGTAGCTCTGAAAAGTGGGGTGGGTCTCCACAGACTGTAGATTTCTCGCACTTCGTCAGGGATGTCTATCCATCTTTCCTTACTCATCTCTTGGGCGATGATTTCTTTGGGAAATATTTGGGGAACGATTCCAGCTCCAGGTGCCCTCGTTTCAGGTTCTATAAAGGGTGGCATCGGTTTAGGCAGGTCCGGCAGTATGCAGTACCATTGTTTAGGTATTTCTTCTTCATCTAACACTATTTTTTTGCGTATCATGAGTTTTCACTCTCTTTTCCTGATTTGAAGAATTAACCTTTTTTACCCTGAAGCATTTATATAAGCTTTACCGGACAAAAGCATAGTTTAAGGGGTGGCAGATATGTGGAGCCAAATCAAAGAATACTTCAAAGATTTGCCTGCACAACAACGTGTTGCGCAGCTCTTGTTTGAGCGGGGCTTCCAAGTCCGTGAAGACGGCAAAGTAGTCAGCGGTGGAATAGAGCTGCCTCACACGCAGATTGCAAAGGAAGTGGGTGTTGAACGCCGAGCCGTCGACAGCGCCGTTCAAACGATACTCTCGAAGACTGAACTGAAGAGGATTTACCTGAATCTTAGGCAAGTGTGCTCGCTGCAGGAGGTTGCTCGTGAGTTTAACCTGAGCGTGATTGTTTTTGTTCCTGAAAACGCTAGCCAGACAGGCATCATAGCCGATGTTACGAGGATTGTGTCAGAGAATGGGCTCAGTATAAGGCAGGCTCTGGCAGAAGACCCCAGCACAAGTGAACACCCCAAATTAACCCTGATTCTTGCGGGCGATATTCCCTCAGAATTGATCGGCGAGATAAGAAGACTGCCCGGAACCAGAAGCATCACGGTGTATTAGCTGATTCAATTGTAGTTGCTCTAAGCTGGTTTGTTGATGTAGATTTTGATGGCGGAGTACATGATCCATGAGACGACAAGTTTTGACACTGTTTCTGGAACGGCAATGCCAATGTTGAATATGTTCAATCCGTAAAGTAACCATGAGAACATGACTATCATAAAGGTGATGAGTGCCACGGCTGACCTTCTTTCTACAGTATACACGATGGAAGTGAGGCTCAGCATTACAAAGTGGGGCACTGCCACGGCATAATGGAGAGAACCGTACGCCTCATTAAACGCTGCCAGCAACTGAACCAAAAAAGTTGAAACCAAAAGGCAGAAGCTACTGTATTTGGCGTGTTTTTTGAAAACCGTTAATGCGTAGATCATCATAAGAAAACCTGCCAGCAGCAATCCGAGGTTGAATATGGAGGCAACATCGCTGGTGACTGCATGTCCAAGGTCACTTAAGGCGTTACTTTCCCAATTGAACCATGGCGAAAGAACTAACGATAACGCGATGGAAACGTAGACTAGTAAGGGTCCAAAAACGCCGAACAACGCATAGACCCGTTCCTCCATAATCCATGACTCCAGTGAGAACTAACTTTCTTGGTTAGATACTTATAACAGAATTCCTTTAGGTGTAACTTCTGAACTTCACTTCCTTCGCAGCGCCCCCCTCGATTATTTGCCGCTCAAGTTCTTCCAGTTTACATTTACATCTTGAAACGTCAGCAACCACAACCCATTCAGCCGATTTTCCTCTACGAAGAGTCCTTGATTCACTGGAAAGCAGATCGACCCCCTGCTTTGCCAGAATGTTTGCCGCTTTTGCGAGGGCACCGGGCATATCCGAGAAGGCGATGCGGAATTCAATCAGTTTTGCTTCCGGGTCAGCGAAGGGAACTATTCGAACCTCTTTCTCGTCTAAATCAGCTACCAGCATGACATACATTCCCTCGGAGAGTTTCACGGCTTCACGAAGTGAGGAGGGCATGGTGACTCTTCCTCTGGAGTCGATTCGAACTATTTCGGTCATTCGCATCTTCTTTGCCTCCCTTATTCCTTGCAGAAACCTTTATATAAGATGTGCGGAATATGGGTTTCAACCCACAAATTACCCATGGAGGACAAATGATGACAAGGAGGAATAACGTTCACACGCCTACACACCCCAAAGGGAACAAGAGACTATCTGCCTAACGAAGTTAAACAATACCGCTACATCGAAAACCAGTTAAGAACAATTTTTGAATTATGGAGCTACAGTGAGGTCCGTTCGCCCAGCATCGAATTCGTCGAAACCCTATCCACAGGCGTAGGATCAGAACTGGTAGATGCCATGTTCAAGTTCCAGGACTTCGACGGAAAGCTTTTGGCATTAAGAGCGGAAATGACGGCGCCAGTCGCCAGAATCGTGACAACCAGAATGCAGTCAGCGCCCGAGCCGATTCGCCTATTTTATGTCAACAACGTTTTCAGGTACAGCCAATCTTACCTCAAGAGAGAACGGGAGTTCTGTCAGGCGGGAGTTGAACTTGTCGGCTGCAACACCTCTGAGGCTGACGGAGAAATACTTGCTCTGCTTATCTCTTCCCTAAAACAGGTTGGCTTGCAGGAGGTGCGAATTGACCTAGGTCACGCCAGCCTACTTAAAGACCTGTTGAATGCGGCAGGATTGGATGAGCAGCAAAAAGTTTCTGTTCAGGCTCTCCTAGCGTGCCGAGACTCGGTGGGGCTAAAGAAGTTTATGGAACAGAACGATTTTCCCTCAAATCTAAGAGATGCTTTCCTTCAGCTTTCTCGCTGCAGAAGATTAGATGAAGTTTCATCAATTTCTCTCAATGGCTCAAAATATGATAAGGCAAATAAGCAGTTAGAGAGCCTCATGGAACTTCAGGAAACATTGGCGGACTATGAGCTAGAAGACTTGGTTTTCTTCGATTTTTCTTTGACAAAAAAGATTGAATATTACACCGGAATTGTGTTTGAGGCTTCTGTTCCAAACTTGGGTCTTCCCCTCGGCAGCGGAGGCAGATACGACAACTTCATCGAAAAATTTGGAAAACTGAGGCTACCCGCAACAGGCTTCGCTCTGGAAATCGGAAAACTCCTCCAAGCCCTCACAGCACAGGGTTTCGAAATTCCAAAATCCTCAAAAACCAAGGTTATTGTGGCATCCAAATTCAGGAACACTGCAGTAGCGGCAGTTAAGATTCTTCGTGAATCCGGAGTCATCGCTTCACTGGAAGTAACAAGGAGAAGCCTTGAGAAAACAATGGAATATGGAAAGCTTACGGAGGCAGATTACGTGGTTTCCATTGGTTCATCCCTCAAGTCTCCCGTAACCGTTTTCGACGTAAAGTCAAACGTTTCAAGAAACGTAATGTTCGAAACTTTCTTGGGAGAAGTTGGAGGTCAAGCTTGAAATGAATAAGAAGATTCGCATCGCAATACCGAACAAGGGGCGCCTAAAGAAACCGGCGATTGAGGCGCTAGGGCGAGCAGGAATAGAAATACTGGAAGAGGAAAGAACTTATGTTTCCAAGACCTCTGACCCAAGATTCGAGGCAATCTTCGCCAGAGCCAATGACATACCCGTTTATGTACACTACGGCGCCGTAGACCTAGGCATCACTGGTCACGACCTGATTCTTGAAAGAGGCGCAGACGTCCTCGAATTACTGGATCTAGAATTCGGAAAGTGCACTCTCGTTGTTGCAGTTCCAGAAGATTCAACAATCAACTTTGTAGGTGAGGTTCCTGCTCTGGCAAGGGTAGCAACTGGATTCCCGAACATTACCAGAAAATATTTCGAAAAAACTGGAAAGCAGGTGGAAGTTTTGGAGGTTAGCGGAACAGCGGAACTTGCACCTAAACTGGGTTTGGCTCAGATAATCGTAGACATCACATCAACTGGCGAAACTCTGAGGCAAAACAAACTCAGGATAATCGGCAGCATCCTTGAATCAACCAGCAGACTAGCCTGCAACAAGATCGCCTACAGAACATTCGAGAAGCAAATCACTGAGCTTCTAGCCAGAATGCGAGGAGGGTCAGAAAAAGAATGAGAATTTTGGCATCCAAAGAATTCAAGGAAAAAACGCTTAACCAAGTGCTGAATAGAGGAAAATCTGACATATCCTCGATCGAATCCTCGGTTAAAACGATAATAAATGATGTCAAAGAACAGGGCGACAAAGCCCTTCTGCAGTATACAGAGAAATTCGACAAAGTATGCCTCACCGCATCCAAGCTGAAGGTTGACGAGAAAGAGATCAAAGAAGCATACAAAAAGCTTGAAAAAAGCCAGATCAGCGCCTTACGGAAAGCCGCAGATAACATTGCAAATTTCCACAAGAAACAGCTCAGAGCCAAGTGGACCCTGGAAATTGCGGAGGGAGTAACACTTGGACAGGTCACTCGACCCCTAGCGTCTGTTGGCGTCTACGTTCCTGGAGGAAAAGCAGCCTACCCATCTTCGGTGCTTATGTGCGCCATGCCCGCCAAGGTGGCTGGAGTCGAAAAGATCATTGTGTGTTCGCCGCCCGGAAAGGGTGGAGACGTTAATGCGGCTCTTTTGGTTGCTGCTGATATTGCGGGAGTAAGTGAGGTTTATCGTGTTGGAGGAGCGCAGGCCATAGCTGCCATGGCGTACGGTACAGGTACGGTACCAAAGGTAGATAAAATCGTGGGACCAGGAAACGTTTTTGTGACAGCCGCAAAACTGGAAGTAAGCAAGGACGTGGCTATAGACGTTCCAGCTGGACCAAGCGAGGTTCTGATAATCGCAGACGAGACCGGCAACGCTTCATTTATTGCATCTGACCTTCTTGCCCAAGCGGAACACGACCCTCAAGCCTGGGCGATTCTTCTAACTTCATCCGAAGCTTTGGCATCAGCGGTTAAGGAGCAAGTTTACAGGCAGATGGCGTCCCTCTCCAGAACAGAGATCATCAAGTCTTCCATACAAAAGAGAGGGCTAATAGTGATTGTTAGGAACATCGAAGAGGCGATTGATTACGCGAACATGATAGCTCCTGAACACCTGCAAATCCAAACCAAGAATCCCACCGAAGTCCTCAGCAAGATTCGAAACGCCGGAGCAATCTTCCTAGGCGACTACTCGCCAGTAGCATTCGGCGATTACTCGTCAGGATTGAATCATGTTCTTCCCACGGCAGGCTACGCAAAAATTTACTCCGGTCTCTCAAGCCTAGATTTTGTTAAGACAATGAACTTTCTCCAGTGCAGTAAAGAAGGCTACCGGAACCTGAAAGAAACAACCGTTACCATCGCTGAAATGGAGGGTTTCGACGCGCACGCAAAGTCTGTCACCGTCAGAGAGGAGGAAAAACAATGAAGATTGAAGAACTAGTTCAAAAGGAAGTCAGAGACCTTTCCTGCTACGAAGTTAAAACCATCCTTGGACAAAAAACTAAAGAAAAGATCGTGAAGATGAACCTGAACGAAAATTTCGCCATGCCAAACGAAACTATAAAAAAACTGTTGCTTGATGCCTGCCGAAGCATTGACCCTCGTGCGTATCCGCCTCCTCGCGGTAGCCTAGCAATCAAAGCTATCTCCAGCTTCCTCGGCTTCAGCGAATCTGAAATCTCTGTGGCGAACGGTGCAGATGAGATCATGGATCTGCTCATGAAAGTGTTTGTTCGAAAGGGTTCGAAGGTCATGGTTGTTGAGCCTTCGTTTCCAATGTATACTTTCTTCACGGAGTTGTATGGAGGCAGCAAAGTCACGGTTATGCTTGAACCAGACTTCAGGTTGAATGTTGACGCTATATTGAAGAAAGCAGACAAGGATACCCGGCTGCTTTTCGTTTGTTCACCAAACAACCCAACAGGCAACCAGTTCCGAGAATCGGACATCAAACGGCTCTTGCAGGAATTCAAGGGTGTTGTGGTTGTGGATGAAGCCTACGCTGACTTCGCTCCATATTCGGTCCTCAACTGGATAAAAGATTATGACAATATTGCTGTCTTGCGAAGCTTTTCGAAGGCGTTCGGTTTGGCTGGACTCCGCCTCGGCTATCTCGTTTCAAACAGGTCCATCGTAAAGTATGTTCAGAGAGTTGTGGGACCATTCAATGTGAATTCAGTAACTCAACGAACCATAGCATTGGCTCTAGAGAAATGGAGTTACTTTGAACAGCAAATAAAGTTCGTAGTCGATGAACGAGAATGGCTGATGAAGAATCTGAGGCAGCTCGATGGAGTAAACCCGTATCCTTCAGACGCAAACTTCATTCTATTCAAAGTAACCAAAGAAAATCTCACCTCTGCAATCGTAACTGAGAGAATGGAAAACAGAAACGTCCTTGTGAAAGACAGGGGACACCTGCCGCTCCTAGAGAATTGTATACGCGTCACAGTTGGAACCCGAAACATGAACGAAACATTCCTTTCAGCCCTAAAGGCGAGTCTGGAGGAATAGGCAGAATGGCTTACCGACTATTGAACAAAGAAAGGCGGATATACATTAGAAAAGATGCTGAAGAGCCTCTTCGTGGGATAGAAAAGATAATCTTTGACTTCGATGGGGTGCTTGTTCAAACTAGCCAGTCTTACCGCCAGACCGTAAGGAAGGTTGTTGACTATTATTTCCTAGAAATTTTGGGTCTTGAAGGAGAAGAAGGAAAGTTAGCTACCTTACGGGACATTCAGAAGTTTAAGGACACGGGACTGTACAACAACGATTGGAACCTGTCCTACGCCTTCATCAGCTACTACCTAACCCTCATAATGAGAGAGCTTGAACAAAAAAGCGCCCTCAAAGACTTCACAAAACGATTCTACAATCTCCAGTTCTCTGACATCAAAAGTTTCATTCAATCGCTCATCGAAGTCAGTAACTTCCTTAGGCGTTATGGAATTAGCGGAACTGACCTTGCCAACCTAAAAGACAACGGCATCATAACTTTGGATTTGTTCTTGGCACAAGCCAACCTTAAAAAACCGAAACCAATCAAGACGTCACTTGTGGGTATCGACCCTGAAGTTGTAGAGGATGAACAGAGTCTTGTCAGAAAGTTGGTGCCCTATGACCTTGAGAATCCTGACCTGCTGAAGCGCCTGTTTGAGGAAACCTATCTGGGCAAAGAATTGTTCACCAAATTTTATGGTGTACCATCGTTCTTCAAATTTGACGAAAGCTTTCTGGACAAAGAGACGTTCATTCCCACCAAGGAGACCATGGACATGCTTCGTCGACAGTTTGGCAAATTTGGAATCTATTCAGGAAGACCCAGAACCCAAGGCATGTACATCTTAGAAAAATACGATTACACGGGATATTTTGACGAAAAAAGGTCTGTGTTCCTTGGAGACCTACTGAAATCCGAGGTTGAAATGGAAAAGCTTGGAAAACCAGACCCCACACTCTTCATCGAGTTGATAGAGAAACTTGTTGACCGAGGAACTGGAGTGGCGTATGTGGGAGACGGCATCGCCGACGCTTTGCTGGTTGAAAATGCAAGGTCGGAGGGTCTTGAGAATTTATCGTTTCTAGGGGTCTTGTCCTCATCGGAGGATTCAAATAAGCTTTTTACTGAATACGGCAAACATGGGGCTGATGTAATCATGACTGAGGTAAATGACATTCCATACATACTCACAAGTTTGGGAGGAAGTGTTTGAAATGAGAAAAGTGAAGGTTGAACGAAAAACCAAAGAAGTGGACATAACCGTGGAGCTAGATGTCGACGGAACAGGAAACGGTGAAGTGGAAACGGGCATCAAGTTTCTGGACCACATTCTAGTCACTCTAGCGAAGCACGGTCTCTTCGACCTGAAAGTCAAAGCCACTGGAGACCTGAAGCATCACGTCAGCGAGGATGTAGCCTTGGTTCTAGGCGAGGCACTACGTAAAGTAGTGGCTAAAGGAAAGGGCATCAAACGGTTCGGGTCAGCCTACGTTCCCATGGACGACTCCCTAGCAAGAGCCACAGTAGACTTGGGCGGAAGAGCCTACTCGATTCGAAACCTCAGACTGATGCAGCCTCAGATCGAAGACATGAAAACCGCGGACATAGAACACTTCTTCGACTCGCTAGCCCAAGCTTCGAAAGCCAACATGCACATAACTGTCATCTACGGCAGCAACGAACACCACAAAGTAGAGGCGGCTGTAAAAGCCTTAGCTCTTGCTTTAAGGCAGGCTCTAGCAGTTGAGCCAAGAATCGGAGATCAGGTTCCAAGCGCAAAGGGGGTTCTGTAACGGCACCAGAAGTGGCAGTCGTGAACTATGGTGTGGGAAACCTGAGAAGCATCAAGAGAGGGCTCGAAAAATCAGGAGCCACCGTAGAGATAACCCACAGCCCCGAGGATTTGCGTAACTCTGATGCCATAGTTCTTCCTGGTGTCGGCGCTTTTGCTCCAGCAGTCAAAAACATGGCGCCAATAGCTGATGTTGTAGCTGAGGCAATGAAGAATGGAAAGCCTATCTTTGGGGTATGTTTGGGTCTTCAGCTTCTCTTCACACGGAGCAGCGAAGGCGGATTAATCAGGGGACTGGACTTTATTTCAGGAGACATTGTCAAGTTGCCTGAGAATGTAAAGATTCCTCAGATGGGATGGAACACCCTTAACATAGTGCAGTCTCATCTGCTGCTTGAGGGAGTTAAAGATAGCTCTTACGTCTATTTTGTCCACTCCTACTATCCGCAACCCTCAGACCCAGAGGTAATCGTAGCAACCACAGAATATGGAGTCAGGTTTCCTTCAATGGTCGCAAAAAAGAATCTCTTTGCAACACAGTTTCACCCTGAGAAAAGTAGCAAAACAGGATTAAATATCCTGAAGAACTTTGTGAGGATCGTGAAGAGGTAACCATGATGATAGTCATCCCCGCCGTAGACATTCTAGACGGGAAATGTGTTCGGCTAGTCCGAGGGGATCCTAGGAAAAGCAAGGTCTACTATGAGAATCCAGTAGAGGCAGCTCAACTGCTGGAAGAGCAAGGGGCAGAGCTTATCCATCTGATCGACTTGGATGCAGCGTTAGGTTCCGGACAGAACATGGAAACAATCAAAAACCTGTTAAAGAATATTAGTGTGAAGATACAGGTCGGTGGAGGAATCAGAACCTTGGAAAAAGCCGATGCTCTGCTGAAACTCGGCGCCTATCGAGTAATCTTCGGAACAGCCGCGGTCAAGAATCCATCATTAGTCGAAGAGGCGGTCAGCCAACACGGATCAGAAAGCGTTGCCGTAGCCATAGACGAGAAAGATGGAAAAGTAGCAGTTCACGGCTGGAAGAACAAGTCCGAAATAGATTACTTGGATCTCGCCCGCTCTTTCGAAAAGATGGGAGTCGGCGCCTTAATCTTCACACCCATTAGCGTGGACGGAACCTTGAAGGGACCAAGAATAGAAAAAACCGTGAAGCTGGTGGAAGCGGTGAAGGTTCCGGTTATAGCGTCCGGTGGCGTAGCCAGCCTCGAGGATTTGGTTGCGTTGACTGGGACTGGTGTGGGGGGTGTGGTGGTTGGCACTGCACTTTACGAGAAAAAGTTTACTCTTAAAGAGGCTTTGGAGGTTGTGAAAAGATGTTAGCTAAAAGAATAGTGCCCTGCTTGGATGTCAAGGACGGAAAGGTTGTGAAGGGCGTACAATTCGTGAACCTGAAAATTGAAGGAGACCCAGCTGAGCTTGCGGCAGCTTATGAAGAACAGGGAGCGGACGAGCTGGTTTTCCTAGATATAACTGCTTCCCACGAGAAAAGGGACACTACCTTAGAGGTTGTGAAAAAAACCGCGGACATGATTTCTATTCCCTTAACCGTGGGCGGGGGCATCAGAAACGTCACTGACATTCAGAATGTTCTCTCGAGTGGGGCGGACAAGGTTTCCGTGAACACTGCGGCGGTGAGAGCTCCCAATCTCGTGAAGGAGTCTGCTGAGGTTTTTGGTAGCCAATGCATTGTTGTTGCCATAGACGCTAAACGAGTTTACGTGGACAAACGTTTGCCTGATAAGACGGTTGTGGAGACTCCTAAAGGAAAGTGCTGGTGGGAAGTTTACGTTGAGGGAGGAAGAGTGCCCACGGGAATAGATGCAATGGCTTGGGCTAAGACAGTGAAAGAATTGGGTGCAGGGGAACTGTTGCCAACCAGCATGGACTGTGACGGAACACAGGACGGCTACGACATAGAGTTGACGAGAACCATGAGTGAAGCAACGAATCTGCCGATAATCGCCAGCGGAGGCGCCGGAAACCTTGAACACATCTACGAAGTTTTGACTGCTGGAGACGCTGACGCTGCCCTAGCCGCCTCCATATTTCATCGATCCCAGTATTCTGTGGGAGAAGTTAAGAGATACCTAGCCAACAGAGGAGTGCCCATGCGTCTAGTGTAACAGAGGTTGAATAGCTTGGTGTTGCAGCTGAATGAAACCGAGATTGACAAATTCGTAGAAAAAGTGAACTTTGAGAAAGGTAAAGGTCTTGTTCCCGCTGTTATTCAGGACGCGTCAAACGATCAGGTGTTGATGCAAGGCTACATGAACGAGGAGGCTTTGCGGTTGACTTTGGCAAGTGGCAAGACGCATTTCTGGAGCAGAACCAAGGGCAGACTATGGCTTAAAGGCGAAGAGTCTGGGCATCATTCACTAGTGCAGAACGCTGTTTTGGACTGCGACAATGACGCGATTCTGTTTAAGGTTCAGCAGATAGGTCCAGTTTGTCACACGGGCAAAGAAACGTGCTTCCACAAGCCCATAAAGGCAGAAGAAGCTGTGGGGGTTGATGCAAAGATAGTTGAACGGATTTTCGAGGTGGTTAAAGAGCGGATTCAGAATCCTAGCGAGAAATCGTATGTTTCTCGTTTAACTGCCAAGGGAGAGGATGCTGTTCTTCAGAAGATAGGGGAAGAAGCAACGGAGATTATCCTTGCAGCAAAAGAGGATAATCCCAAGGAGATTACGCATGAAGCCGCTGACGTGCTCTTCCACATCCTAGTGTTGTTCGCCCAAAAAGGCATCAAGCTTACCAGCATCTTTGAAGAACTGGAGCGTCGCCACAAAAAGAAAACAGAAACTTCACAAAACTGAAGTGAATAACGGATTTTCGCAGACAGATTGGATTCAACGTTTGGTTGGATGAGGAATGGGTTGGGAGAAAACGTTAGACCGTTATGGCGGGGTGATCGAAGAACGCCTCAAAACGTTTCTGGATGAAACTGTAAAAGAGGCAGGAGATTATCATTCCTTCATTGAGAATGTGTACTCTGATCTTGAAGAGTTTGTGCTTCGGAAAGGCAAACGGTTGGCTTCCTGCAGTACGCTCCTCACGTACAAAGGTTACAGCGGAAAGGTTGATGACAGAATCTTAAAGGTCTGCGTCGGAATTGAGCTGTACCGCCACTCCATTCTGGTTCACGACGACATAGTGGACATGGACAATCAGAGAAGAGGAGAAAGTACGTTACACAAAAAATTCACAGACAGCTACAACCCCTACAACACCCGATTCGGAGAAGCAACTGCCATATTCACCGGCAACATCGCATATGCCTTGGCGACCCGCGCCATAATGAACTCGGGTTTTCCAGAAGCGAAAGTTGGCAGAGTGCTGCTTCTACTTTCTGAGGGTTACCGTGCGGTTAATGAGAGCCAAATACTTGACTTACTGTTTGAGCATAAGGATGTGGACGTTAACGAGTGGCGTGTTATGGCAGGCAAAAGAGCCGCTTCACTCTTCAAAGTTACACTGCTTACTGGCGCAATTCTAGGAGACGCTCCGGAGAAGGACGTGTCACTGTTGGGGGAAGCAGCCGAGAACATGGGCTACTCGTTTGACATCCAAGACGACATCATAGACAGTTTCGCTGCGAAAGACGAGTATGGCAGATCGCCGTGCTTAGACATCTCCAAAAACAAGAAGCCTCTCCACGTGATTTATGCATTAAACTCGGCGGATCAGACGAAATCTGAAGCTTTGAAATGTCTTCTCGGCAAGGAGTTCCTCAACTTCGGGGAGATAGATTTGATAAGAAAGTTGCTTAGGGAAAGTGGAGGACTGGACGCCGCAAAACAGGAATCAAGGAAACACGCTGAGCAGGCTAAAGTGCTCATAACTCAAACAAGCCTAACTGAGGACGTTAAAGAATTCTTCACTAGCTTCATTGGATACATAGAAGAGAGCCTAAACTGGTACAAATAGAAAAACCATATTTGGAGCCTAATAGAGGTATATACCCAAGTAAATACTACACCTTAATTTATTAAACTCTGACTGCGCGCACATAACTTTCTTTTGGTTATCACTAAAAACAGCGTAATAGTCAAAACAAGTGGCAGAAGTGCCCATGAAGGAAACTCTGGAATGGCTGGAACAGGTTTCATTAGAGGATAATTGTCAATGAATAATGTTTCATTTTCATCTGCATAATCAATATAAACGTAAGGAGTATCCCCTATGTTGTCGCTGCCTGTCTCATTCTGGTAGATTCCACTATAGAGGTCTATACCATTGTAGTTGTTCCAGTAGTTGCCACCAGATGGATATCCATTATCCCAATAAGCTGTTGAAATTGCTTCTTTGTTACCGAACACATGATATTTGTTATTGACAAAATTATTGTGATAGATCCTATTGTAGTTGGAAGATTCGGTGATCCAGATGCCTACTCGACTGTTTGTTATGGTGTTGTTAATTATGGTATGGAAGCCTCCATTCTCGAGTCTGATGGCAGCTGCAATAAAGAAAAAATTGGGCTCATCAGTTATTGTTATGTTGTTGCCTGAAAGGATGACACGTGTGCAATCCTCAATAGAAATGCCAATATAGCCATCTCTAATGACCATGTTTTTAATGATTACATTATTCACCTGAGTCAACCTGATATTAGTTCCCCCACCTGCTGGAAGAGTGGAAACAGATCCATTCCCATCTAATATTATATCACTCTTCTGAACGATGATCGGTACACTGAAAAAACCAGCCATCATAGTGTAGACGTTTCCATCTTGGCGAATTAATTCTGTTCCTTCAACGGTTCCGTCAGCTCTGATGTAGATGGTGCCTTCTGCTTTCACAATCCCCGTATTCAGAATGGCTACCCAAACAAAACAGAGAAGCAAAATCAAAACAAACGTTGAAACTTTTCTCATTCTAAACCTTTCTTTCTAATCGTGACACCAACCAAAGTTGCTACAATAAGCAACGGTAGAATTGTCCATGAGGGAAACTCTGGGATTGGTGAGTCTGTAGGTGTTAGGTTTTGGACAAAGAATTGAATAGGTGTATCCCTATTGATGTAGCGTGCTATATCAGAATAATTATGTGTGAGACCTACTGTTATCACAATCTCATGGTAACCATTTGTCAAGTTGGAAACATCCAACAAATATGAGAATGTTGGGTTAACTTTGAAACCTCTGGGGTCAAACTGGTCAGCTGAAGATTGGTTTGAGGCAACAGTTACAGCTGTATTAGTGTCTATAGTGTAAGAGTAAAGTCCTTTCATTACTGGTGCTGGAGGTGAGGGCAAACCTGCAAAAGTGGGATACTCCCTCCAATCTACACTGAAGTTAAGAAGCATAATACTATTGCATGTTTGGTTGTTATCTGGACTGTAAACTGTAAGAAAAAAATGAGTATAATTAATGTCAGGGTCATTACTACTGTAAGACCGTGTAAATTCTGCATTAGCTACTGACGGAATAAGTAGTGCAAGTATGAGAGGCAATGCTAATGCTCTTCTTCTCATGACAGCACCCATTATAATAATGCGTTTAACTGTTACTTATCTTTTATTCTCGCTACCTTTTTACCTGTGCCTATAAACTGTGAGTTAAGGTACATCACCTCAATAATATAATGTATTTATTGAGGACGCAATAATCCATCGGTTGGCATAACACGAGCAGCATTGTCTTGGTGCAAAAGATTCACACTTCTGTGACGCCTATTAGGCTCCTATTAGACCACAAATAGAGGTACATTGTTGAAAACAGGGTTTTTCTGGAAAAACCAAGCAACAAAAAGACTGTAACCCATCTGTTGGATAGAACGCCCGCTGGACTGTGCTTAAAGCTTTATATTTGTGGTTGGGCATTCAGGGATTTAATCTGGTGTCGTGGATGAGCGGTGACCGCGAAATTCAAGGCTGATTCTAAACCTTTGTTGACTCAAAAGTATAGCCCGCTCGAGCTTGAACGTGAAGTTCGGAGTTTTTGGGAAAAAAATCGGATACTCAAGAAGCTGGAAGAAATCCGCGAAAAAAATAACTGTGGACTCCTAGGTTACGTTGAGGGTCCTCCAACATTAAATGGTGTTCAGCATGTTGGTCATGCCCGAGGCAGAGTGATAAAGGATTTCCGTTATCGACTGAAAACAATGCAGAATTTTTATGTTGCCTTCTGGGCTGGCTGGGACACCCAAGGCTTACCCGTTGAACTGGAGGTAGAGAAGACTCTTGGCGCAAAAAACAAGAAGGAACTGTTAGCGCGGGTAGGTGAAGAACGCTTCGTTGAAGAATGCAAGAAAAGCATCATGAAGTATCATCGCCAGTGGGTTGAGGCTGACAAGAATCTGGGACTGTTCATAGATCAGGACAAAGCATACTACACTCATCAGGACAGGTACATCGAGCGGGAGTGGCAGTATCTCAAACGGGCTTGGGAACAGAACCTTCTGGGCGAAGGCTACTATGTTGTTGCCTACTGTCCTCACTGCCAAACGTCCCTCAGCAACGCGGAAGTGGGTCTCGGATACAAAGAGGTTGAAGACCCTTCCATTCACTTCAAGTTCAGGTTAAGCGAAACCGAAAACGAATACTTTGTTATCTGGACCACCATGCCCTTCACCCTAGTCACAGACATGATCATAGGAGTCAACCCCAAAGAGGAATATGCAAGAGTCAAAGTGGACAATGAAATATGGATTCTGGCTAGAGCACGCGTCGAACCGATAATGGAAGAACTGGAAATAGAAGAATACAAAGTTCATGAAATCGTGAAGGGCAAGGACTTGGTGGGCATAAAATACGAGTACCCATTCAAGGACCTGATTCCCAAACAGCGAGAACTGGATGAACTGCCCCTAATCCACACCGTAGTAGATGAAGATTTCGTGGACGTTTCCACAGCCACAGGCATAGTACATCTAGCACCAGCAAACGGCGAAGACGACTTTTTAGCCTCCCAAAAACGCAAGCTACCCATGTACGCCCCTTTTGATGAACAGGCAATGTTCACGGAAGAGGCGGGCAAATTTGCCGGCTTTTTCGTCAGGAAAACAGACAGCATGATTGTGGATGAGCTCCACAACAGGGGACTATTACTTAAAGTGAAAACTGTCAAGCATGAGTATCCGACATGCTGGAGGTCCCACCATAAACTAGTGTGGATGGCGCGTAGAGAATACTTCATCTGGATAGACAAAATAAACGACAAGGTTGTGAAAGCTGCACAAAATGTAAATTACTTTTTTGACAGCCCAAAGAACCGATTTCTCGCTTTCCTGAAAGAAGGAAAACGATGGTGCATCTCAAGAGACAGAGTGTGGGGTTCACCCTTGCCCATCTGGGTTTGCGAAAAATGCGGGTCCAAAACGTTGGTGGCAAGCAAAAAAGAGCTAGTTGAAAAAGCCTTGGAGCTGCCCGGCAAAGACTTCGAGCTTCACAAGCCGTGGATAGACCGTGTGATACTAAAATGCGAGAAGTGCGGCGGCAGAATGCTGCGGGAGCATTTTGTTTTGGATGTCTGGCACAACAGCGGCGCCTCACCCTACGCAAGATTCACGGACGAAGAATTCAGCAAGTTAGTTCCAGTGAACTTTTTGACTGAAGCTGTGGATCAGACTCGAGGTTGGGGAAACTCGCTTCTTCTTGAACATGTGATATTGACGGGCAAAGCCGTGGCTCCTTATGAGGAGTTTCTTTTTCAGGGCTTTGTTTTGGATGCGAAAGGAAGAAAGATGAGTAAAAGCCTCGGAAACGTGATAGAAATCAACAAGCTGCTCAAAGAACGCTCAGCAGACATCAGCCGTTTCTACTTCTTATGGAAATGCTCCCCCATTGACTCGATGAACTTCGACCCCCAAGAACTTAGAGGACGCCCCTACCAAGTTCTCAGCACCTTCTATCATCTCCACAACTTCTTCCTGCAAAACGCCGAATACGACAACTTCAACCCGAAAACACACACACTTCAATGGGCAACTAAAAAGAATGTTCTGAGCACTCCAGATCGCTGGCTCCTATCCAAACTGCAAAGTCTTGTAAAGTATTTCACTGAAAGAGCCGAGGCATGCGAATTCAATTTCGCGTTATCCAAACTGGAGGACTTTGTTGTCAACATTCTGAGCCGCCAGTATGTCCCCATGATTCGACGAGACCTGTGGAGCGACGACCCCGAAACACTGAACCGTCGACTAGCCGTCTATGCAACCCTCTGGAATATCCTGAAAACTTTGGTTCTACTATTTAACCCTGCTACGCCGTTTCTGAGCGAAGCCCTGTACCAGAAAGTCTACAAGGAACTGGATGATTCTCTCCCTGAAACAGTGAATCTGGAAAGCTGGCCTGAACCAGACACCAGCTTGGAAGACGCTACTTTAGAAGAAGAATTTGAGGTTCTGCTACAGAGCCTTCCCATCGTGTATTCTGCTCGGCAGGATGCTCAACTGAAACGCCGATGGCCTCTAGCAAAAGCAATAGTTGTTGCACCCAAAAAGTCTCAGGAAGCCCTAAAGAAACTGGAAACACTGTTTCTTGAACTCGCGAACATAAAAACGGTTGAATATGCAGAGGAGCTTCCGAAGGTTGACTCAGAAAGGTGGGCGCTGGCTTCTGAAGGTGAACTACAGGTTTTGCTTGACACAATTCGTGACGAGGCTCTTGAGGGAGAAGGTCTTATGCGGGACCTAGCCCGCCGAGTTCAAGCCCTCAGGAAAGAGCTGGGATTCTCACCCACTGACATAGTTGAGGCAGTTCACGTTGCGGAACTGGACCCGAAGGATATAGAGCTGCTGAAACCTTACGTAACTGAGATGGAGGGGCTTGTAAGAGCCAAAACGGTTCATGTTCACGGGGAACGGGTTGAAGTCGATGCCGATTGGCATGAGAGCAAGTTGGATCGGAAGAAAGTGTACGTTGCCGTCTTGTAGAGACTAGCACGATACACCACAGAAACAATAACAGCAGTTCATCGTTAATCTGGTCACACCTTTTTAATACATCATGAAACCCTGCTACCGAATGCCTAAACATATTAAGTTTTGGCACCAACTTATTTCTAAGAGCGGCAAGAAAGAATAATCAATCGAGGAGATTTGGTAACATTGGATGAAATCAAGTTCGGTGTGTTTCTTCCCTTTTACGCTTTCAGAACTACAAAAACAGGTTCATCATCATTCAATCTCATTCGGGACATCGTCCTAGAATGTGAACGGTTAGGATACTACTCGGTTTTGTTGGACGATCATCTGATGCTGAAAAAAATGCCTATTCTCGAGTGCTGGACAACCCTTTCAGCCCTGTCCTCGGTAACCGAAAGGATAAGACTGGGCACCATGGTGACCTGCAACTCTTTCAGGAAACCCTCATTGCTCGCCAAAATGGCTGCGACCCTCGACAACATATCAAATGGGCGGCTGGAGTTCGGAATTGGAGCGGGAGTGCAGAAGAACGAGCATAATGCCTACGGGTTCCCTTTTCCCTCATCGAAAGCTAGGATAGAGCGTATGAATGAGGCTGTGGAAATCATAAAGAAGATGTGGACAGAGGAGAAGGCGAACTACACTGGGAAACATTACATGATAAAGAACGCTGTTTGTGAGCCTAAGCCGGTGCAGAAGCCCCATCCCCCCATCATCATAGGCGGTGGGGGAGAAAAACTGACGTTAAGGGTGACCGCTCGGCACGCAGACAGGTACGACTGGGGATATCTTGCTTCCTTGGAATTGTATAAGCGTAAGCTGAAGGTTCTGGAAAAACATTGTGAGGCGGTGGGTAGAAGTTTTCATGAGATCGAGAAGTCATGCTGGCCTGCGGGACAGATATTCATTGGGGAGAACAGAAAAGAACTGGAAAAGAGAGTTCTGCAGTTGATGCCTAAAGGTGTTATTCTGGAAGATTTTATGCAAACAAGCTTTGTGGGTACTCCTGAAGATTGCATCAAACAAATACGGCAGTATGTGAATTTGGGTGTGACCCATTTTATGCTGTTTTTCGGTGATCTTCCTGACCTGAGAGGCTTGAGGCTCTTCGCCGAAAACATTGTTCGAAAGATCGATCAAATCAACTGAAGACATTAGCTTATCTGGAAGCAACTCTATTCGTTGCACGTTCTAGATTGATGCCTAAAATGCTAATCCCATGGGAACCACTGAAAGCATGAAGACGACGACGAGTACGATGGCACCCATTTTTCTTCTATTTGTAAGTTTGGAAACATCATCTAGGGGACCCGGATGTTTGGCTGCAGAGAAGAAGAGGGCTAAGATAGCCATTGGCCACCATCCAAGTAGCGCTAACAGCGCAATACCCAAATATGATATAATGTTGTGTGCTTTGCTTCCCATTACACTTCGAGCCACATGACCACCATCAAACATGCCTGAGGGAACCAAATTAAGCATGGTTACGAGCATGCCAACCCAACCGGCGAAGGCAACCGGATGCAGCTCTATCACATCGCTACCGCTAGGCGGGAAAATTTGAAGAATCCATCGGTAAATTAAGGGGTAGATCTCGGCTATGGAGGTGACTTCCCTGCTTGGGTCAAACGGAACTACAGTTGATATTTGAGCCCCAATGATTGTAACTATCACAGCTATTATGAAACCAGTGATTGGTCCTGTAAAACCGATATCAAACAAGGCGTCTCTATTTGGGGGAAGAGCTTTCTGTCGAATAAGGGCTCCGAACGTGCCAATACCATAAGGAAACGGAATACCTGGAATGAAATAGGGGTACGTGGCTTCAACGTCGTGTTTGTCTGCTAATAGCTTGTGTCCCATCTCGTGGGAACCCAGTATAGCCATAATCGCGCCAGTAAACAGTAGGGCACCTAAAATGTCCGCAGACAGATAGTATCCGGAGATGAACACTGTTCCCAGTGTCGCAAAAAACAATGCAATGTTTATTATGTTTCGGTTGGGTTTTATGGGCGGTTTCGGCAAGACTTGGAGAACAACTTTTTCCTCTTTCTGTCTGAGAATTGGAAGAAGCTCCAGAGATTCCAGACGTTTCATAAGCCTCAGGAAAGCTTCTTTCGAGTCCTCTCGATATCTTACATGGAATGTTGGGACACTATGGTCAACAAAGCCTTCTTCAACATCAAATTCTGCCTCAACCATGACCTGAACTTGTTCAAAAGGAGGCACCCCGACAGGGTCAGCAAAGTAATCGTTTGAAGATGCACAGCACATAGTGACCTCGTATTGAACCCGATTAGAAGTATTAGAATGTTATGTAGACCTGTTTTCCGTTCCCGCTTTTGCGAGCATAGTTAAACTATTGTGGAACGTTTTGTTCAGTTGACGGTAATAGTCGAGAAAGGAAAGTGTATGCGCTTATTTAGTAACATTTGTTCTTTATTATGTGGAAGTAAGTTACTTTTTTGGTGACTAACTGTTTCTTCTAAAGATTTATGTTTAATTTACGGGTTAATGGTAACATTTTCTGTAACTGAATCCTTAAGACCTCCTTTATGTTGAACCTAAATGGTTAACTCACATGCTTACCAACCACTATTTGGTGACGTGAAATGAGCAAACCAAAATACAGGCGCAGTGAACAGCCCTTCAGCCCAAAGGAACAGCTGAAAAAACACAAAACCGATATGCCTAGGGAACCCCTACCAATGTGGTGCAAAGGCATTATGGGCGGCTGCGTAAACTGCGGCGGTTGCATCCCCTAACCGCAACTGAACACACATATTTGCATACGCAACAATCAACGCAAATCGTGAGACCCACAGAAAAACCAACATTGTTTTCACCAGCTTACAAATGACAAATGGCAGCGAACTCTCCACTCTTCAACTTTTTATATTCTCAATTTTTTGGTTTTAGCCTCTCTCTTTTAGCAACCTAAAGTGCTCTAGAACACCACAAAATCTTTATAACAGCGTTATAGAATCGTATGGGGAAAAGGGTAAACGGTGAAGCAAATGATTGTGGATAATATCCTCGACTTTATCGGAAACACGCCGATGGTGCGAATAAACCACCTGAATCCAAACCCAAACCTTGAACTGTTCCTAAAACTTGAAAAATTCAATCCAGGCGGTTCAGTCAAAGACCGCGTAACCAAATACATGATTGAAGACGCGGAAAAGAATGGAAAACTAAAGAAGGGAATGACAGTCATCGAAGCCACCAGCGGAAACACCGGCATCGGACTCGCCTTGGTTTGCCGCGTGAAAGGATACGACCTTGACCTCGTAATGCCCGACACCATGACACGAGAGAGACGCCAGATACTGTTAGCCTTAGGCGCCAAAGTCATCCTCAGCGAGGGCTCAAAGGGAATGGACGGAGCCGAGGATCTAGCCCACGAGATTGCCAGCCAGAACCCAAACAAATACTTTATACCAAACCAGTTCGCAAATCCAGCCAACGCTCTCGCCCACTACGAAACCACAGCCGAAGAAATATGGAGAGACACACAAGGCAAAATCACACATTTTGTGGCGGGCTTAGGCACAAGCGGCACACTAATGGGAGTCTCAAAGAGACTGAAAGAACTTGACCCTGAAGTTCGAGTGATTGCTGTCCAACCCGAAGCCGGCACAGCGATTCAGGGACTGAAGAATCTAAAGACCCAGTATGTTCCAGCCATATGGAAACCTGAACTGGTAGACGAAATCTACACGGCTTCTTCAAACGACGCTGAGGAGTCAGCGAGACTTTTAGCTCTTCAAGAAGGTCTGTTCGTGGGACCGAGCTCAGGGGCTATTTTTCACATAGCCAAAAAGAAGGCGAGGGAGATCGATGCAGGAATGATGGTGGCAATAGCTCCTGATGGCGGAGAAAAATATCTCAGCACATCTCTCTGCGATCCAGCTCTATGCATAGAAGCCGTCAGAAAATTCGGAATCCAGTGCTCCTACAAAGACGGAAAACCAGTAACAAAAGCTACTGTTGCAGCCCCCAAAGAGGTTTCACCCTAAAATAAACAACTGCCAATCACAGAAGAGACACTAAATTATTTAAAATGAATTTCTGGGATTCCTCAACCTTTGACGCTATTTCGCAAACATAACCTCGCTCCGCATGGTCATTTAACTTCTCCATAAAGACGTGCGAGGTCAGACTCAAACCGGATAAACTCTTCTTTTCCAAATGTTGACTTCCCAATGGACCATGTTTTGAGTTTACCAGCCGAAGTACGCCCTTTAATGTTCACACCTACACGAGTCTTTTTCACCTCTTTGATTTCGTGAAGTACGATCTCCTTTCCGTTTTTTCGACGAAAAACTATTTTGTCTGGTTCAAGCACGATTTCTTTAAGGATCCAAGGACCTTTGCCCATTGCAAGTAGCCCTATGACGATAATGACAGGCGGGGAAATTATCAAGCCGAGCCTAACGAAGAGATACGTCATCCTTTCAACCAGAGGATAGTCACTTAGGATATGTGATATAGAAAAGCCTATTTCGAACAAAATAGCCCACCAACCAATTAGTGCTACCAAGATTGCACTTACAATAAAGAATACACCAAACGCTTTTCCAAATCTTATCGGCTTGACAGAATAAATTGAACTCATTTTATCACCCACAAATAAAACATTGAATTGTATATTTAAAATTTTTTTAGTTTCAGACAGATCAGTTACTTCATGGATAAAGGTTATTAGATGATGAACGATAACGTTCTTTCGTGTCCATAAATTCAGATTCAAAGAGCATAGCTTTAGGGTGCTAGATGTGTTAGCTTGGCTGCAGGGCATAATCATTCGATTATCGAGAGAAGGTGGAGAAGATTAACCATAAAATTTCTGGCGTAGAATATATCGAGCGAATCAGCGACAACCTTCTAACGGTGAAAGAGAAGAGCCTGTTTCCCTTGTATGAAAAATTGAGAGCCGCTGATTGCATAGTTTGCGCCGGCTCGGGAAGATCCCTTCATTCATTAAACATCGCCATGAGCCAAATAGCTATGATGAAGAAGCCCAAGGTGATTATCACACGAGAAGATGTCGGATTTCCGGGAAGAGGAATGTATGACGCCGCTTCACAACTTGAAAAGAGACACAGAAAAGTTGTTCTTCTCATCAATTCTGGGAGCGGCGAATCTGATGACCCAAAAAATCTTGTTGAAGATCTAGAAAAATACTTAGAAAAGACTGGTAGCGAAAAGTTTTCTATGGGACTGATAACTTCTAACCCTGACTCTTCAATCGCAAAAATCGTTCAGAGGCACGGTCATGTTGTCAAGGTTGAGGGTCGGGGAAAACAACAACTACCATCTGATGCTTACAGCGAAACAGGAATAATGGGAGACCTCTTTGAGCTCGGAAGCTTGTTTCTGCTGCAGATGATTACCGAGGCGATATCCGAAGACAGTTCTGTGGAGAAGCTCCTTGAGCTATTAGCTGAGGAAGCACCGTTTTTGAGGGAGATTACTGAGAATGCACTTCATTCTGAAGCCATCAATGCAGCACTAGATTTTCTTGAAAGGCGCAGTGCCGTGTTCTTGGGTGGAAGAGGAACTGCCGAGGAGGTGGCTAAGATGACTGCCGTGCGGCTGTTTCACATCAAAAAGTCTCTGGGAGATGATGTCTATATTGCCCGGGGAGTCAACACGCCTCATCCGAGGGCTGGAGACCTTGAGATTCTGATCTCCTATTCTGGAGAGACAAAACCTGTTGTTGGTTGGGGCAGCATGTTCAGGAGTTTGGGGGGAACTGTTCTCTCAATTGTTGGACGTGAAGGGTCAGCTCTTGAGAGGAATTCCGATCTGACGATTCTTCTTGAGGAAAAGGTTGAACCGAGAAAGCCAAGGAGATTTTATATGAGGGCAGCCTATGTGCTGAGTTGCCTGCCCATCTTGTTGACGGAAAGGCTGAGCTTGAAAGGTCTTATTCTACCCGAATACATCCTCAACTGGTACCATTCCGTAATCGAATGATTCAGTTTGTTTAACGCAGAAATCTGATCAGTTGCCGATTAGACTGGAACGTTTAGGCTTTTTTTAGCACACTTCCCTTGTGTGCAGGTTGGACAAGCTGAGAATAGCGCACCAAATAGCCCGTTTTAACGTTCGGTTCTTTTGCAGTCCAAGATTTGGCTCGTTTATCTAGTTCTTCAGCGCTCAGTTTCACGTTCAGTTTTCTTTTCGGAACATCAATCTCTATTATGTCCCCGTTTCTTAGCATGGCTATGGGTCCGCCGACAGCAGCCTCAGGAGACACATGTCCTATACATGGTCCTCTGGTGGCTCCTGAAAACCTTCCATCAGTAATCAGGGCAACGGACTCGCTTAACCCCATTCCCGCTATAGTGGCTGTTGGAGAAAGCATCTCTCTCATCCCGGGTCCCCCTTTAGGTCCTTCATAACGGATAACCACAACGTCTCCTTCCTGAATCTTCTTGTTCATTATAGCCTTCATGGCATCCTCTTCAGAATCGAAGGTTTTGGCAGGACCTTGGTGAACCATTATGTTAGCTGATATACCCGCAGCCTTTACCACGGCTCCATCAGGTGCCAAGTTTCCCGTCAAAACGGCTATTCCGCCTTCCTTATGAACTGGATTATCTAGTGGGCGAATCACTTCAGGGTTGAGAACAACAGCAGATGCAATGTTTTCTTTGACGGTTTGCCCAGTTACAGTCAGTGCATTCAGATGAAGCGCTTCCCTTAGCTCTTTCATAACTGCTGGAATCCCCCCTGCCTCATCCAAGTCTTTCATATCATAGGGTCCACTCGGAATCATGCTGCAGAGGTGTGGAACCCGTTTACTCAACTTATCGAAGAGGGATAAGGGCAGATCAACTTCTGCTTCATTTGCAATAGCTGTAACATGCAACACAGTGTTGGTTGAACCGCCGAGAGCCATATCCACCATAATCGCATTCTCAAAAGAATCGGAAGACAAAAAGTCTCTGGGCTTCAAATCTTCATTTACCAATCCAATAACTCTTTCTCCCGTTGCCTTGGCGACCCTTAACCTTTCAGCGCTGACAGCAGGGGGAGTAGCACATCCGGGCAGTGACATTCCTAATGCTTCGGTTACGCATGCCATGGTGTTTGCGGTGAACATGCCGTTGCAAGACCCGCAGGTGGGACAAGCAACATCTTCAAGACACTTCAACTCTTCTTCATTCATTTTGCCTGCTGCAACTTTTCCTATCGCCTCGAACATTGAGTCTGTTCCCACTTTCTTTCCTTTGTAGACGCCTGAAAGCATTGGACCCCCAGTCACCATTATAGCTGGGATGTTGAGTCTAGCCGCGGCCATCAGCATGCCGGGAGTTATTTTGTCGCAGGTGGTTATCAGAACCATTCCGTCAAATCTGTGAGCTTGAACCATAACCTCAACCGAATCGGCAATCAGTTCTCGAGACGGTAAAGAGTACCGCATTCCGCTGTGACCCATGGCTATCCCATCACAGATGCCTATAGTGTTGAATTCGAAGGGAACGCCACCGGCACTGATTACACCCGCTTTCACAGCCTCAGCCACCTGATTCAGATGAGCGTGGCCAGGAACTATATTCGTGTAACTGTTTGCAATGGCGATGAACGGTTTATTCAAATCGCTGTCCGAGATTCCAAGAGCCTTTAACAGGGCACGGTGAGGAGCCCTCTCAACCCCAACTTTTACTGCGTCACTTCTCAACTTCTACACCTCTGCAAGTAAATAAATAAAGAATAGTTGATTCTGTTAAATCTTTTGACCAAACGTAAAATTGAAAAATGTACCATAAAGAGTGCTGTATCTCATTTTTCAACTCCAAACCACTCTATGACCTTGCATTGTTCGACGTGCATCATGTAGAAAACGTAACCGCAGTAATCTGAGTACTTGCCCCAATGGAAGCCAAAAATAAAGACATTATCACTGTAAACTTGTTCCAGAACCCCCGCTGGTTAAAAAACCTCTGTGACCCCTCAATCTTCCAAGAATTAATAGACCCATATATAGCAAAACTTTTATATTAAGACTTAAGTTGTTGTGGTGAAACGAGGAATGAATCATGAGGGATCATTGGGTTTCCGAGGGACATAAAATGGGGGATCGTTTTATCCACTAGTTTCCCCGAAAAGATAAAATTTTTTGACACCACCCTCAGAGACGGCGAACAGACTCCTGGAGTTTCTTTAACTCCTGAAAAAAAGCTTAGAATTGCCAAAAGCCTAAACAAGCTTGGAGTCGACGCCATAGAGGCTGGTTTTGCCGCGGCTTCTGAGGGTGAACTAGAAGCAATAAATCTCATTGCAGATGCAGGACTCAAGGCAGACGTCTACAGCATGGCTAGGGGAGTGATAAGCGATATAGATGCTGTGCTGAAAACTGGCGCCGTGGGAGTGCATCTGGTTATTCCTTCCTCAGATCTACATCTAAAATACAAATTGAAGAAGACCAGAGAAGAAATTCTGGAAATCACGGCGGATACCACCCAATACGCCAAGGATCATGGACTCGCAGTTGAGCTTTCAGCCGAGGACGCCACAAGGAGTGATCTCGATTTTCTCACTCGAATGTTCAAAGCAGGAGTTGCTGCGGGCGCGGACAGGCTATGCCCATGCGACACTGTTGGAGTCCTGATACCTGAAAGAACCAGCGAGCTGTTTTCTGAACTGAAGAAAAGATTCAGTAATGTGCCTCTGAGTGTCCACTGCCACGACGACTTCGGTTTAGCCGTAGCAAACTCTATAATTGCCCTAAAATCTGGAGCTGAACAGGCACACGTAACCATGAACGGGTTAGGCGAGAGAGCTGGAAATGCCTCCCTGGAAGAGGTAGCTGTCGCCCTCAAGGCAAACTACAACGTGAACCTGCCAATAAAAATGGAATTGTTGTATGAGACATCTAGACTGGTTTCACGAATAACCGAATTTCCTCTCCAACCCAACAAAGCAATCGTAGGCGAGAACGCCTTTGTCCACGAGTCAGGAATGCACACTCACGGAATACTGGCTAATCCATTAACATACGAGCCTTTCCCACCCGAGTTGATCGGACGCACAAGAAGAATAGCCTCAGGTAAACACTCTGGTTCACATGGAATCAAGGCATCTCTAAACGAAATGGGACTGAAACCCAACAGCGAGCAGCTGAAAGAAATCTTTCTGCGCGTAAAAACTCTGGGAGATAAAGGCAAACGGGTTTCTGACGCTGATCTGCAGGCAATCGCTGAAGCTGTTATGGAGTTGCCGACTGTTCGTCCAATAAAACTTGAGGAAATAACCGTTGTCACAGGCAGCAGAGTTACTTCAACATCGTCTGTGAGGCTGAACGTCAATGGTAAAATGCTCACGGAAGCGGCTACGGGAGTGGGTCCGGTGGATGCTGCTATTAATGCCATAAAAAAAGCGGTGGGTATTGTTGAACCGATACAGTTAGAGAATTATTCTGTTAAAGCTATCACCGGAGGCACCAACGCCGTAACCGAGGTAGCTGTGAGCCTCAGCAAAGGAGACCGAAAAGCTACGGCTATCGGAGTCAACGAAGATATAGTTATAGCTAGCGTTCAAGCAATGCTTAGCGGCATGAATGTATTGATGAGCAATTATAACAATCAAAAATTAAAGGAGAAATCTTGAAAATGGCTAAAATGTCTGGCGCAAAAGCCCTCATAGAAGCTTTGAAACGAGAAAAAGTAGAAACAATATTCGGAATCATAGGAGGAGCACTCCTACCCATCCACGACGTTCTATACGACTCTGGGATAAGACACATCCTTGCTCGACATGAACAAGGCGCAGCCCACGCAGCAGACGGCTACGCTCGTGCCAGTGGTCGGGCGGGCGTTTGTATGGCTACCTCAGGTCCCGGAGCAACAAACCTTGTCACTGGCATAGCTAACGCGTACCTGGATTCTTCACCGGTCATTGCTTTCACTGGACAAGTCAATACGTACTCAGCTAACTCGTCCTATATGATAGGGCGGGACGCGTTTCAGGAAGCCGACATAATGGGAATAACCACACCTATCACAAAGTATAATTGTCAGGTGAAAAGTGCTTCAGAAATCCCTAAAGCAGTGCGGATGACTTTCCATATTGCCACAACCGGCAGACCTGGACCCGCTTTGGTTGATATCCCAAAAAACATTCAGACGGAAATCGACGAAATGGACTTTCCCAGCAACGTACAGATTCGAGGCTACAAACCCAATATTGAACCCCATCCGATTCAGGTTAAAAAGGCTGTTAAACTACTCCTCAAAGCAGAGCGCCCCATTGTCCTAGCGGGCGGAGGAACAATCTCCTCTAACGCTTCCCCCGAACTCATGCAAATTGCTGAACTTTTGATGATGCCAGTGGCAACTACGTTTATGGGAAAAGGCTGTTTTCCCGAAAATCATCCCTTATCCATGGGAAACATAGGCATGCATGGAACCCGCGTGGCCAACAAAGTGATTTTGGAAGCTGACGTCATATTGGCTATAGGAACAAGGTTTCAGGACAGAAGCACAGGAACGCTGGATGATTTTTGTCCCGACGCAAAGATAATTCATATTGACATAGATGCTGCGGAGATAGGGAAGAACGTTGATGTTGAAGTGCCGATTGTTGCTGACGCAAAAGTGACTCTGAGGCTGATTCACCAGCAGTTAGTTCATCGGCTAAAGCAAAAAGAAGGCTCTCCATGGTTCGATAGAGTCAAAGAGCTTAAGGACAAGTTTCTAAGCGAGATGGACTTTGGCGAAGGTGACTTGACTTCTCCAAAGTTGCTGAAGGAGCTTCGAAGGCTACTTCCAGAGAACGCTATTGTCGCCACGGAGGTGGGACAAAATCAGATGTGGGCAGCCCTCCACTTTCAAACATACAAACCTAGGACGTTCATCAGCTCAGGCGGATTAGGAACCATGGGCTTCGGTTTCCCCGCTTCTATCGGAGCTAAAGTAGCATGTCCTTCATGTCCAGTTGTTGACATAGCTGGAGATGGAAGCTTCAGAATGACCGAGCAAGAACTCGGAACTTCAGTTACCGAAGATATACCCGTGATAGTGGTTGTTTTGAACAATTCGATGCTGGGTATGGTGGCTCAGTGGCAACGGCTCTTCTACAATAGAAAATACGCTGCAGTGAAACTGGGAAGCTTACCCGACTTTGCTAAACTGGCACAAGCTTACGGCGCCGAAGGCACCCGGGTTGGATCACTAAAAGAGTTCTCTGCGGCAATGAAAAAAGCTTTAAAGAATGAGGTGACCACGGTCATTGATGTTCCAATCTCCCCTGAGGAGGATGTGTTTCCGATGGTTCCGCCTGGTAAGGGTCTAAAAGACACAATTGCGGGGTTGTAAGCCATGATGCAAGAGCATAATCATATAATCTCCACTATCGTTGAAAATAAGCCAGGTGTCCTTTACACGGTTTCGAATCTTTTTAGGCGCAGAGGATTCAACATAGACAACATTTCAGTTGGACCCGCGGAAGAAATTGGGTTAGCTAGAATGACAATAATGGTAAATGGAGACGACAGAACCATCGAGCAGGTGGTCAAGCAACTGAACAAGTTGATAGACGTCATTAAAGTGACCCGGCTGGACCCAGACCACATTGTAACAAGAGAACTAGCCCTAATCAAAGTAAATGCCCTAAACACTAAGGCTCGGTCAGACATCATTAATTATGCTGACATCTTCAGGGCTCGGGTGGTTGACGTTTCCTCCGAGTCGTTGATGATGGAGATTACAGGAACCTCGGAGAAAATCGATGCGTTTATTGGTTTAATGAAGCCTTTTGGGGTAAGAGAGGTGGCTAGAACTGGGATAACTGCCCTTTCCAGAGGATCCAAATCAATTAAAATTGATGAATAAAACTTGGGTGAAAAAGGATTTATTATTAACTCCAATCTAGATATTAGAACTGTGTGAGGAGTCATTTATGGTTGAATTAGACTTTGGTGGCGTAAAAGAAACTGTAGTAACAAGAAATGAATTTCCTGTAGATAAAGCAAGAAAAATTCTGAAGAACGAAACAATTGTCACCCTAGGATATGGTATTCAAGGGCGGGCTCAATCCTTAAACATGAGAGATAATGGAATTAATGTTATCATAGGGCAAAGTAAAAAATTCCCAAAGAATTATGAAATGGCAATAGAAGATGGATGGATTCCTGGGAAGACATTATTTCCCCTGAAGGAAGCTGCGGAAAGAGGAACCATCAAACAATATCTACTGACTGATGCTGCGCAGAAAGAACTGTGGCCAATAATCAAAACCACTTTTAAAGAGGGTGATGCATTATATTTTTCACATGGGTTTTCAATAGTTTACAGAAATCTTACAGGGATTGTTCCTCCACAAAACATTGATGTTATTATGGTTGCACCAAAAGGATCTGGAACTTCAGTGAGAAAGAATTTTCTGGCAGGTAGTGGAATAAACAGTAGTTTTGCAATTCATCAAGATTTCACAGGTGAGGCTGAAAATAGAGTAAAAGCCATTGGAATTGCTATTGGTTCGGGTTACTTATTTCCAACCACATTTGAAAAGGAAGTATATAGTGATCTAACGGGAGAAAGAGGAGTTCTAATGGGAGCACTTGCAGGAATAATGGAAGCACAATATAATTGTTTAAGGGAAAATGGTCATAGTCCCAGTGAAGCCTTCAATGAAACTGTAGAGGAATTAACTCAAAGTTTAATCAGGTTAGTTGATCAGAATGGTATGGATTGGATGTATAACAATTGCAGTGAGACTGCAAGAATAGGAGCACTTAGATGGAAAGGAAGATTCAGGGATGCTGTGAAACCTCTATTTGATTCTCTTTATGAATTGGTAGCTTCAGGAGAAGAGGTGAAAATTGTTCTTGAAAAAAGTGCAGAATCCGATTATGGAAAGAAATTGGCTGAGGAATTAGAAGCCATGGGAAATTCTGAGATGTGGAGAGCTGGCAAAACAGTGAGGTCATTAAGACCTGATAGACAATCTTAAGAAAACTAACAAAATATGTTCATCAGGAAGACTGCGGGAATCGAAAAATAACCCTTTTTTCCTGTTTCCTGATTTCATAGTGGCGTTAGTCTGACATTCCTACTCTAGATTCTGGTTGTAATATATCTGATATCATAATATGCTTGTCCGTAGAGGATGCTATTTATAGAAAAATGCGGGTTTGTTTCTAGTGGTAAATATGCAATCCGTTATGTTCCCTGAGTTTCCGCGATTACAAGGTGAAGAAGCCATAGAGGCTCTCCATAACTTCATAAAAGAACTAAACGAAGAAGGAAACAAAGAGTTGACCAAAAAACAAACCAAGACTTTAAAAAAGTTAGCTAAAGGAATAATCACTTCTATAGAAGCAACAAAGAATGAAGAGCCGCAAATCGAAGAAATGGGATTTGCTTCAAAGGTTCGAAATTCAATTGTGAGGCATGTTCAAAAGTCAGGTCGAACCTCCGAAAACCGTAGATTATGGAAGGTGGCTTAGATGAGAAGTTCCTTTGAGATAATCGCTGAAATTCTAAAGACGTCGAAGAACGGTGCAAAAAAGACGCGCATTATGTACTCGTGTGGACTCAGCTACAGGTTTGTTCAAAAATATTTGGCTCTCTTGCTGGAAACTGGTCTTCTCAGAATAGGAAATTCCTATCATACAACCGATAAAGGCATGGGATTTCTCCGTAAATATCAAACCTTAGAACTACTGATGAACACAAGAAATTGACCACAACCACCTTTCCGTTTCGGGAAAAGGTTTTATTTGTTCTCTGAGGAGTCTGAAGTATGATAAGCAAAATCTTTACGGATGAAGAGCGCCGAATCTTGGAAGCCTACCTCACCAACGCTGAGCTTGACAAAGCTGCTCTCGCCGATCTCTTTGATCAAATCAAAAAACGGAAAAGCCTGTTTGAGGACATTTTCCTTTACCTTCAAGTCAGGAAAACAATAACTTCATGAAAAAACACTGTTTTCAACAATCTGCTGCTGTTATTAGTTTCCTAATATGCTCGTAGACGCGTTTAGAGAACAAATCGTTATCTTGCTTGGAAAAACAGAAAAAAGCTAGTTTTCAACAATAAAGTATTATTAGTCTCCTAATATGATTGCTGAATTGTCGGTTTTGGGTAGTTTTCGTTTGTAGATGGCTACGGCGACTGCAAGCACAATAAGTATAAGGAGTGTTGGCGTCCATGAGGGAAACTCTGGGATTAAAGGTCCTTCTGGAATTGAAGGAGCGTCTGGACTTGACAAAAGTGATGACCAAGGTTCAGGCAACGTTGGAACCTTATCCGAAACGTTTGGTTGATTCAACAAGGGATGATTGTCCACGTTCATGTCCACAAGCAAGTAGGGAGTATCTCCCGTCCCCGACTCCCCTACTTCAGATGCGTTCGGATACATGGTCAGGTAATCATCCCAGTAATTGCCTTCTTTTCCATCATCAAAAGAATTAGCGCCTTCCACTGCCCAGTTGGTTCCAAAGTTTTTAGAGTTATTTACAAAAATATTGCGAAGAAAAAGATTATTCTCTGCAACCAAATGAGTGCCACCTAAAGCCAAACCATACCCATCATGCCCAATTCCCACTCCAGTATTTTCAACGATGTTTCCAAAAAAGACGTTGTATGACCCTTCCCCCATGAGAATGCCCCATAGGCCACAGTTTTCTATCTTGTTCCCCGCAAAAAGATTGTAAGAACACTTTTTGGGGGCACTAGTTATCGAAGAACCTATCCACAAGCCCATATTAGCGCCAGATAAGGTATTGTTTACGATGATGTTAGAGTAAGCATTTTCAAGGTCAAACGTATTCAGAGAGTTGTCAAATACGGTGCTGTTAGAGGAAACCAATATGAGACTCCCAACGTTGCCTACAATCAGATTGTGGAAGCCACTGATTTGAAGACCGATGCGTGTGTTGTTCGCCACTATTATGTCTGAACCCCCAAGGATACAGAAACCTAAGATATTTTCGTTAATCTGTAACCTATCACCATTTCCAAGAATGGCCCTTGTTCCGCCCATGATGGTAAAACCTGAAATCGTGACGTCGCTAGAGTTAATGTACACCCCAAATGTGAAAGGCGGGATGACATTCACCAGCTGGCTTTTCAAACTTGCTGTTTGTAAATCAAGCTGTGTTGCTGTATCAGCTTTCGCAAATGAGCATTTAGTAGATGTTGGTTTTTCTGAATTTGTGTTTTTGACAAATGTTAAAGCGGGAGATAATTCTTCTAATGTTGTACCGCCAACTATGATTGTGCTTTCGGCGTCTTCTCCTTTCAGCGTTATTGGCTTGTTAAGGGCTATTCCTCCGGCATAATTTCCCTTTCTTACAAAAACAGTATCGCCTGGGGAAGCATTGCCAACGGCGTCGGCTATTGTCGGGTAATCATCAGGCACAACAATCGTCTTAGGCTCTGCTTTAACTACTGGATTATTTAAAAAAGCTGCCCAAAAAGAACAGATGAGCAGAATCAAAACTAATGATAAGACCTTTTTCATTCTAAACCATTCTTTTTAATCTTATTTCTAATGGTGACACCAACCAAAGTTCCTACAATAATTAACGGTAGAATAGTCCATGAGGGAAACTCTGGGATTCCTTGTTCATTTGTTCTGACTATCCAAATATCAGTTTTCAAATGATGGATGTCAGAGCCCACAAGACCATAGGATTCTGTGAACCCCGCTAAAACATAACCCCCATCAGATGTCTGAATTACTGATTCAGCACCATCACGTTCTGAACCTCCATAAGTTCGGCTCCATTCTATATTTCCTGAGCCATCCGTTTTGACTAACCAGAAATCGTAGCCTCCAAAAGAATCTGATTCACCAGCAATAGCGAACCCTCCATCAGAAGTGAGGATTAGCGAATGCCCCCAGTCCCAATTTTCTCCACCATATGTCTTGTCCCACTCTTTGTTTCCAAATTTATCAGTTTTAATGAGCCAGCAGTCCTTCCAATCTGTCCAATTCTCTGGAAAAGATTCTGTAGTGCCAACTAAAGCAAATCCGCCATCCGAAGTCTGAACAACCGATTCAGCTACGTCCAATTTGTCTCCCCCATATACATTGCTCCACTCCATGTTTCCTAACTCGTCTGTTTTTGCTAACCAGAAATCATCATCAGCTCCACCCGCTAAGGCGAAACCGCCATCCGACGTCTCGACTAATGATAAAGCGGAACCATTGTATGTTTGGGTCCACTCCCAATTTCCATAAGAATCGGTTTTAATCAACTTGCTACCGCCAGCTAGGGCGTATCCTCCATCAGACGTCTCAACCAAAGAACCAGCTTCCCCTCTCCCATATGTTCTGTTCCACAACATATTCCCGTATTCGTCAGTCTTAACTAACCAAATATTAAAAGACCCGATATCACCGAAAGATTTTGTTCCACCAGCCAAAGCATATCCTCCATCAGAAGTCTGAACTAAGGCATAAGGATGGTCAACCTCTGTTCCTCCATATGTTTGGTTCCATTCCATGTTTCCTGAAGCATCAGTTTTTATCAGCCAAAAATCACCATTTCCTGCACCAAAAGAGTGTGTATTGCTGGCAATTGCGAATCCTCCATCTGAAGTTTCAACAAGATAAACAAAATTTCCATCATCTTCTGTCCCTCCATAAGTTTGACTCCAAATTACCCAAGATGCTTCAGCATTAACTAAAACCATCAAAGAAGGAATAATATAACATAGAATTAGCAATAGAGTAAATGCTGTTCTTTGCTCCCCCAACTAAATCACCTAAACTTAGCATGTCTTAACTTAGCTGAAAAGCCTTTTTGTCAAGAAACCTTGACCAACTGAACACTTTCACAGTCAAGAAAAATTGACCAAACATGTCAGGAAATGATATCACCATAAATTCAGATGTTTTATCGTTGTTCCTTTTGTCAAAGACAAAACTGAAATAACTATCTCGCCTGAATTGCCGTTGATATAATTTAGCGGTGTAAGCAAATTCTAAAAGCTGTTGCATCATATTTGGTTGTGGAGTATCTGATGGAGATGCCTTTTTCTTTTCGCGTGAAGATGGGACAAAGGGAGATTGAAATTTCTGGAACCCGAGAAGAGGTCATGAAAACCATCGAGGAGCTTCCACAGTTGATGGAAACGGTTTCGAAAGCCTTTGAGTTAACCAAAAACAGAGAAGAAACTATGCAGCCGGTTAGTTCTGTTTTTCCTTCCATCTCCTCCTCGAGTTGCAGCGAAGCCGTTCTGCAGCTTCTCGCGTCTGATTGGGGCAGGCAACCCAGAGGCTTAACTGAACTGGGAGAGGCTTTGAAGGCTAACGCTGTCTATTATCCGTCCACAACCGTTTCTGGGGTGCTGGCTTGGTTGGTTAGGAAAAATAAGATAAAGAGGTGGAAGACTGATAAGGGCTATGTGTATGTTTTAGCTGGAGGAAAACGCGAGAATGGCTAAAGTTCGGGTGCGAGTTAAGGCTCCCTTCGGAGAGATTGTTGTAGAAGGAGACAGCGCTCAAGAAATTATCACAACACTGAAGACGATGCCGCCCCAATTCGTGAATGATGTAAGCAGCTTAATCTCCTCAAATCTGGCTCCCTCAATAAAGACGCAGTTAGACGGAATAATTGAACTCACAACCGAGGGTCCCATCATAACCACCAGAGAGAAACTCACCCACTACGAAGCCATCGGACTAGTATTGTTTGCCTCTGACAAAAACTCTAGCACAGCCACCCAGATCAAGCGGCTGCTGGCTTCAAGCGGAATCAGGTCCATGGTGCCGGCTCGGCTAAATGAAATGACGAAACGGGGAATAGTGTTCAAACCAGACCCGGCAAGACCCGAGTTCAAGTTAACCACTCAGGGCGAAAGATGGATTGAAGAAGTGCTGGCTAAACTTCGAGGCGCAACGGGTTGAACAAAGAAACAGTTACCGTGCACATCAAATATCAGGAAACGGAACAATCCTTCACGGGCGATGTGAATCACGTCTGGGTAAGCGTGAACCGATTTTTCAGCGAAATGATTCCCGCGCTCCAGATTGTAAAGAAGGCTCTCCTCACAGTAGACCTTGAAAACCTTATCGAAGACTGCAAAAACATAATTGCCGTTGCCCCTGAAGGTCCGGTTCTCTTAGTTTCTCGGCAAAAGCTCACAGCCAGCGAAACCTTAACATTGCATCTTCTAGCCACGTATATCGGCAACAAGCTGGGACAATCAAAAGACTTTGTCACCAAAGAAGAGCTGCAAGCTGCACTCGGAAAAAACACAAAGATAACAAGCACCCGACTGGGTGAACTATGCCGAGAAGGATTAGCAACAAAAACTGAGGAAGGCAACTATCAAGTAACGACGCTGGGAATCAAACGGTTCCAAGAAGAAACTCTGCCAGAAATTCGAGAAAAACTTCAAAGATAATTCTTAGAAATGTTAAGCTTTGAACCATTTGAAGATGAGGTAACGTATCTCTTCGGCTTCTAGGTCAGGTATGGCTATAATGAACCGTTTACGTACGGTTGTAGCCAGCCTTCCCGCCTTCACAACATCCGTGGCCGTAACCTCATCCTTAGCCTTCCTAACCGAAACCATGTAAGGCGCATGATCCAAACCCGGTCCATGCTTATACACCGCAAAATCACACCCATACTTTATGCCCGGAGTGACAATAAGCTTCTGACCCCGCAGGTCATGATAAACCGCATACTTTGCATCGAAATCTTCATACAACCGCCTTGCCATTCTCCGCAACTTCGAAAAGCTGACCCCTTTCCTTTCCGGTCCACCATAAACGCTGATTTCTCCGGTCTCCACCAGATAAAGCCCTTCCATGAGGTCAAGAATCAGGGGAACATCAAATTCAGGGATTTTTGGCTTAGGAATACCTATAGGCTTACCGTAATATCCCAGTTTATAGAGTCCCGATCCTTGTTCAGGGTTCCAAACTACAAGAAAATTGTCTAAGAGTTCGGTTTCAATCTTCTCGGGCATACAACTTCACTTTAGATTGTGAGCGCCAGTATGCGGGCGGCGTCCGAGGCGTCTTTAGCCTTGTCAGCTGCGTCCTCAAGATGCTGAACTACGGTCCACAAGAGAAACATGGGCGGAAACTCCATTTTGCTGTCTATGATTTTTACTTCCAGTTGTCGGTAAATTTCGTCCACTACCCGTTCTGCAGCTTCAACTTCTCTGGTTTTTTCCAGAGCTTTGGCAGTGCCGTAATTTAGTGTCATAACTGTTTCTCTAAGCTTGGAGATGGTGTCAAACACAGCGTCCGAAAGCTTAATCAGGTCTTCCTTTATTTCTTTCGGAACTTTCCATCCTCTTTCCATAATCTGGAGCAGTCGAAAGGCTATTCCTTCACAATAGTCAGCTATTTCGCTCGTCAGGTTAGTGAAACGGAGGAAGTCTTCGCGGCTCATCAATATGGCTCCTATTTCGGCGAGTTCCCGTGAAACATTGCGTC
>Ga0315547_1000480_pt1 | contig 39797 bp, 28 predicted proteins | sample SalMarSW160240MG_2_FD_202542 | JGI IMG/M metagenome (GOLD analysis project Ga0315547, IMG submission 202542) | Salt marsh sediment microbial communities from the Plum Island Ecosystem LTER, Massachusetts, United States - Salt Marsh Sediment SW1601-240 ...
ATAACGTGTAATATAATATACAAATATACTATAAAATGTGCAATATATTACACATTATAAAATATTTTTCAATAATTATTATTTATAATGTAAATCATGGACAAATAAGGAACAAAAAGAGCCCCAACCGAGGAAGAACAAAGTGATGACGAGCTCACGAACTGCTGGAAGCAGTGAGTAATCCAACGATTGAGGCCAAATTGAATATCGAATGTCCCAGCCTGCCGGCTGGCAGGGATTAACGATTTTTGATTTACGAAGTATTTTCTAGTTCTGAAATCGGCGTTCGTTAATCATTGATCTTAAATCAATTCATATTAATGGCTTTATCCACCCCGCCACTTCTTCCGGACTCAGCCCTTTCAGCCCCAGCTTATTCTTCTTATTAAAGCCATTCAAATCATTCGCCAGTTTCCCTGGCTTCTCAACCTCAGCTAGCTTTGCAATGGAATCATACCCCAACTCCTGCAATACGGGAACCCATTCCTCCGGAATGCCTAGATCAATATATGACTGTGGACTGTCGACTGTGGACTGCTGACTGGCCAGGGGCCTCATTTGCGGGAAGAAGATCACATCCTGGATCGATGGGGAATTGGTCATGAACATCACCAGGCGGTCGATGCCGACACCCAGGCCTGCAGTTGGGGGCATTGCCAGCTCAAGAGCCCGCAGAAAATCCTCATCCAGCACCATCGCCTCCTCATCACCCCGTATGCCCAATTGCTTCTGGTATTCAAACCGCTCCCGCTGGTCCATCGGGTCGTTCAACTCCGAAAAGGCGTTACACAACTCTTTTCCGTTCACTATCGCCTCAAACCGTTCCACCAGCCCCTCCTTGCTCCGGTGTTTTTTCGAAAGGGGCGACATCTCAACCGGGTAATCCATGATGTATGTGGGCTGAATGAGATTTGGTTCGCACTGCTCCCCGAATATCTCGTCAATCAGCTTTCCTTTTGCCATGGTCTCGTCCACTTCCACACCCAGCGCTTCCGCCGTTTCATAGAGTTTCTTCTCGTCCATCCCCGAGATATCAATTCCGGTATATTCCTTAATAATATCATACATGGTCACCCGTTTCCAGGGTATTTTGAAGTCAATCACATTTTCTCCCACCTTGACTTTTGTCGTTCCATGAATATCCAGTGCCACCTGTTCGATCATCTGTTCGAACAGCTCCATCATCCAGTGGTAATCCTTATAGGCGACGTAGATCTCCATCTGGGTAAATTCCGGGTTGTGAAACCGGTCCATCCCTTCGTTCCGAAAATCCTTTGCAAATTCATATACCCCGTCGAATCCACCGACAATGATCCGTTTCAGGTAAAGTTCATTGGCAATCCGCAGATAGAGGGTCTGGTCCAGGGCGTTGTGGTGGGTCTTGAATGGCCTGGCAGCTGCTCCGCCATAGATGGGCTGAAGGATAGGTGTCTCTACCTCGAGGTATCCCCGTTCATTGAGGAAATTACGGATTGAATTGGTGACCTGTGTACGCTTGACGAATGTATCCTTGATGTGCGGGTTGACAATCAGGTCCATCGAACGGTTCCGGTAACGCTGCTCCGGATCGGTAAACGCATCATAGGTCTTCCCTTCCTTCTCTTTAACGATCGGCAGGGGATGGAGTGATTTGCTCAGCAGGGTAAATTCGGAAACATTAACGGATGTTTCACCGACCTGTGTCTTGAAAACATTCCCTTTTATGCCGATGATGTCCCCGATATCGAGGTGCCGCTTGAACACTACATTGTACATGGTCTTATCCTCCCCGGGGCAGAGGGTATCCTTGCGAAAGTACGCCTGGATCTTTCCCCGGCTGTCCTGTATCTCGATGAACGAGGCATTTCCCATGATGCGCCGGCTCATGATCCTGCCGGCAAGAATTACTTCCTGAAGATTTTTTCCTGGTTCTAATTTAACTAAATTCTTTTTTGGTAAGTAAGGAATAAGTTTCTTGATGGATTTTTTTGACAACTTTTGTCTAATGGATTTTGTGGATAAAGGAACTAGGTACTTCAATTGATTATAAATTTGACCAATATCTTTCTCCGATAATTTAATATGGTTCTTAATTTCTATGATTTTTAAGTAAAGATTATTTACCTCTACATCTTTAATTTTGAGACATTTTAATAATTTAATAGGTGCTTTTTGTATCCCCTTATATATAGTAATAGCTATTTCAGATAATTGTTTAATTTCTTCTGAGGTAATATTTATTTCAAACTCATAGGCAGAGTAAGGGTTGATTTTTAGTTTGTGGAGTTCCTTAAGTGATTCCCTGCGGAATTTCTCCTGATCGCTCAGACCGGTCTGACTCATATTCCCGATTTTAAAATTTATGTAAAGATAGAATTTCTTTTATCATTGGGCGCCCGCGATCGTTACAAAAATTGGGGATGCAATGATCAATTTTTGAGTACCTTTGCAGGAGTTTTTACAACGGATTTTCGATAAAGTTTACCCCGTTGTGAACCGTCAATTGGGGATTTGATATTCGCAGAAGATGACTGAAATGAATAACAGAGGCAGGCTTCCTTCCTGGCTGAAGATGGAGAGAGCAAGCGGCGGTACTTACGCAAAGGTGAAGAACCTGGTTCAAAAGAACGGATTGCATACCATCTGTACCAGCGGTAACTGTCCCAATATCGGGGAGTGCTGGAATGCCGGAACAGCTACCTTCATGATCCTGGGTGATATCTGTACACGTTCGTGCAAATTCTGCTCGGTGACTACCGGCAAACCCCTTCCGGTTGACCGGAACGAACCGGGGAAACTGGCACGGTCCATCCGGATCATGCAACTGAAACATTGCGTGATCACCTCGGTCGACCGGGATGACCTGGAAGATGGTGGTGCAGGATTCTGGGCGGAGACGATACGTACGGTGAAACGTATCAATCCAAGGATCACCATGGAGACATTAATCCCCGATTTCAACGGTAGAGAAGAAGATATCAGGAAGGTGATCGATGCCGGACCGGAAGTCATTTCCCACAACCTGGAAACGGTGCGAAGATTAACGCCCGAAATCAGGAATAAAAACATGTATGACCGCAGCCTGGGTGTCCTGAGATACATTGCACAGCAGGGGGTGATTACAAAATCGGGAATCATGCTGGGACTGGGTGAAACGGAAAAGGAAGTGCTGGAAACCATGGATGACCTCCTTAGAACAGGCTGCCGGATAATGACCATCGGACAATACCTGGCTCCCACATTACACCACTACCCGGTGCGGGAATATATACCACCCGAACAGTTTGATAAACTGAAAGAGATCGGACTGGAGAAAGGTTTCCGGTTCGTTGAGAGCAGCCCGCTGGTGCGGTCGTCGTACCATGCGGAGAAGCATGTAGTCAAGAGAAAAAAGGCTGAGGCTGAGGCGAAGGATAGTTGATTGTTAAATGTTATTGGTTATTGGGTGAGCAGTTACGGGATACGGGTAACGAGTGACGAGTGACGAGGAAGATGACAATGAGACTTTGAGATGGGGAGATGAAGAGAAAGGTCCTCGATAAAAGAAGTGAGAGTTGAGTAGTGAGTTGTGAGAGAGATGACAATTGAGTTATTGAGTTATTCCGCCTCCTCCGTCTTCTGACGGATACGGCGGACACAGTAGGTTATTAAGGTGTCTTACATAAAAATTGAAAGTTGTCGCAATGTTTGAAATTGAAGTGGGATTGGTTTATTAGGGTACGCTAAGTTTAAGGTTAATACCGATGTGCTCACTAACTTACTCCCGTAGGGATGCCTATGGCATAACTACTAACTTAATAACTTGTTTTCTAAAATGATTAGGAAAAGAATAACATACCAGGATCTTGGCCTGATCGATTACAAGAAAGCATGGGATTACCAGGAAAAGCTGTTCAGCAGGATCATGGACCGGAAAATCGTTAACCGGGAAGATCTCATGAAAGAGGATCAAGCCGGAAAGAACTACCTGCTTTTTTGTGAGCACCCCCATGTATTTACCCTTGGAAAAAGTGGCAGGGAGGAGAACATCCTGGTTGACCGTTCGAAACTGAACAGCGGTGAAATATCCTTTTATAAAATCAACCGGGGAGGAGATATTACCTATCATGGGCCCGGTCAGGTTGTCGGTTATCCCATCCTTGACCTGGAACAGTTTGGCCTGTCGATCAGGGAATACATACACCGGTTGGAGGAGGTGATCATCCGGACATTGAATCAATTCGGGATCACAGGAGAGCGATTAGATGGTGCAACCGGTATATGGATTGATTCAGACGATCCCCAAAAAGCAAAAAAAATATGTGCCATTGGAGTGCGGGCGAGCCGGTACATCACCATGCACGGGTTTGCCCTGAACGTAAAGACGGATCTGAACTATTTCAGGATGATTAATCCATGTGGCTTCACCGATAAAGGTGTTGTTTCCATGGAAACAGTGCTGGGCAAGGCTCCGGAGATGGATGGTGTAAAAAATGAGTTGAAAGAGAAATTTTTAGATATCTTTGAGGCAATATGGATAAAAAATGGATCATAAAAAAAATTCCCGATGCCACACTGGCAAAGGATCTTGCTGAGGAACTTCAGGTTGAAGTTTCGTTATCTAATTTACTGATGCAGAGAGGAATACGGTCGAAAGATGATGCCAGGACTTTTTTCAAGCCTGATCTGGCCGATCTGCATGATCCGTTTTTAATGGCCGACATGAACAATGCAGTTGACCGAATTGGATCCGCTATAGCACGGAATGAAAAAATCCTGGTCTACGGTGATTATGATGTGGATGGAACCACCTCTGTTGCCATGATCTATTCCTTCTTTAAGGAGAGGTACCAGAATATCGGTTACTATATCCCGGACAGGTACAAAGAAGGGTATGGTGTTTCCCTCGAAGGCATTGATTATGCATCGGAAAACAATTACAACCTGATCATTGCACTCGACTGTGGTATCAAGGCAGTGGATAAAATAAAATATGCCAGCTCAAAACAGATTGATTTCATCGTTTGCGATCACCACCTGCCTGCGGAAACCATCCCGGATGCCGTTGCCGTTCTCGATCCGAAAAGGGAGGGCTGTTCTTACCCATACAAAGAGCTTTCCGGATGCGGTGTGGGTTTCAAACTGTTGCAGGCCTATTCCAGGATCAACGGGATACCGTTTGATGAGCTCATCCCCTACCTCGACCTGGTTGCTGTCAGTATTGCTTCGGATATTGTACCGGTTACGGGTGAAAACCGGATACTGGCACATTTCGGGTTGATTCAGCTCAACACCAATCCGCGGATCGGGTTGAAATCGATCATCAAGATCTCGGGGATGAGTGGAAAACAGATCGGTATTGAAGATATTATTTATAAGATCGGACCACGAATAAATGCTGCAGGACGCATTGAATCCGGGGAGAAAGCGGTTGATCTGCTGACCTCACTGGATGAACGGGATGCCGTTGAAATGAGCAGTAAGATCGATGATTTTAACCAGACCCGCAGGAATATCGATCGGTCCATAACGCAGGAAGCACTGCAGATGATCTCATCCGATCCCCGCCTAAATAACAGCAAATCCACTGTTCTTTACAATCCCAACTGGCACAAGGGAGTGATCGGTATCGTTGCTTCCAGGTTAACGGAAACCTATTACCGTCCGACAGTGATCCTCACCGAATCAAATGGGTTTGCTACCGGTTCTGCAAGATCTGTTCTGGGATATGATCTTTATCAGGCCATTGATGCCTGTGGCGATCTGTTGGAAAATTTTGGCGGACACATGTATGCAGCCGGACTTACCCTGAAAAAAGAGAATATTGAACTGTTTCAGGAACGCTTTGAAAAAGTGGTGAGTGAAACCATTACCGATGACCAACTCATTCCAAAAGTGGAAATCGACACGCAAATTGACTTTTCCGACATCTCTGAAAATTTCTATAATACATTGAAGCAGTTCCAGCCCTTCGGTCCGGGCAACATGGCACCTGTATTTATGAGCAGTAGTGTTTTTGATAATGGTTCCGGCAGGCTGGTGGGATCTTCATCGGAACACCTGAAACTTGAGCTCCTGCAGAAAGAAGCCCCCTATCATCAGTTCCCGGCAATCGGATTCAGCATGGTCGAACACTTCTCCCTGATCAGGGACGGCAAACCGTTCGATATTTGTTACTCCATTGAAGAGAATGAGTTCCGCGGGAACATTACCCTCCAGCTCAACCTGAAGGATATTAAGGAGGGGTGAAGGAGTGGTTTGGATTGAAATAAGAAGAGGTATCTGAAGTGAAATAATGAACTCCCTAAGAGCGAAATAATTTCATAATTTGATTCCTGTTTTTTTGCATATTTTTCCAGCGATCATTAGAAATTGTAACAGCCTCCGCCTTACCTGTACGGTCTGACGGCTATAGTCCGTCCGACCGATAGGGAAAAACGGAACTCCCATCCGTCAGACCCGTAATGGGTCAGACGGTACCGACTGAAAACAATACTATAATAGTTATATCTTTTTTTAAGAAGAATCGTGCCCCGATTTTCCCGTAAGGGATCACTATGTGACAATTCGGGGTACGATTTAAGCTAAAACCTCACCTGCATCTGCACTTTCACCTCCGATTTTATTTTGTCAGTAATTTCGTTCAACCTGCAACCAGATCCTGTTTAGCAGGCTTTAGTAGCCGATCGCCATTCCTCCCCTGCGTTTATCAGCAGAGCCATAGTATTTCTTATCTTCAGGATTTATGTAGATCATTTGCACTCCACCAAAGAACAGGTCGATCCCCTCATAGACCCGCAGGGTATGACCCATTTCTTCAAGTTTTACCCGTACTTCCGGTTTAATCCCCGATTCCAGGTAGAGGAAATCCTCACTATCCCTTACAAAGAACCGTGGAGCCAGGTTGGCTTCCACAACATTCATTTCATAATCGATCATGTTAATCACCACCTCAATCACCGTTGCAATGATCCGTGCAGCGCCGGGTGAACCGGCAATCAAAAAGGGTTCTCCCTCTTTCAGAATAATCGTAGGCAAAATGGAGCTTCTTGACTGTTTGCCATCTTTGTAAAGGTTAATGCTGTTTTTACTGCGGTAAGCGAAATTGGTCATGGCACAATTAAATAACACACCATTTACTGTTTGACCCGATCCGAAAAACAGACCAAGGGTTTGTGTCAGTGCCACACAATTCCCTTCTTTGTCTATTACTGACAGGTGTGTAGTGTGTCCCTCACCCGATAGATCCTCTTCCTCGACGACAGGAACTGGGTCCTTTTTTACAAATGGGAACGGATCCCCTTCTTCAACATCGCGGTATCGGGGTGGATCCAGCCTCTCCTTGTTTATCTGGTGAAAACGTTGAGTACCATACTCCTTTGAGATTAATCCTTCTACAGGTACGTCAGCAACCCGAGGATCACCCAGATAGGCGGTTCTGTCTGCATAGACAAATCGCTCCGTTTCGGCTATAAGATGAAGAATCTCAGCCGACTCACTATAGTGTGGCGCATTTCTCAGATCGTAGTTTTCAAGAATATTCAGGGCTTCAATCAGGCACAAACCCGATTGAGGAGCATTCGCTGTAACAATATTGTAGCCCCTGTAGGTTCCGTAAAGGGGAGTGGTAAACTGAGCCTCATACGATGCAAAATCATTCAGTGTGAGCACACCTCCCCGGTCGGCTATACCCCGAACCATCGATTTTGCCAGCTCACCCTCATAAAATCCTTTTCCGCCTTTCTTTGCAATAACGGAAAGCGTTTGTGCCAGTTCTTTTTGTACTATCCTATCGCCTTCCATCAAAGGGAATCCATCTTCACAAAAGATATTCATGGTTGCCTCATCGGCCATTACCGTTTCAATGTTATCCAGGATCAGTTTGGCAAGAGTGGCATCTATCTCAAAGCCCTCCGAAGCATAACGGATAGCTGGTCCAAGAACCTTACTCAACGAAAGGGTTCCGAATTTTTCATGGGCCATGGTCAATCCTGCAACTGTACCAGGTACACAAATTGCTTTTGCAGTATGAGCATCGTTGCTGCCTGAATATCCCGATTCGGAACCCCGCTCTGATGCCCTGGCATAATAATTTATGTAATATGATTCCGCCCTGTCCTTCAGATAAATAACCATTCCTCCACCACCACCAAGACCCGAACCATCGGGTTCGACAACTCCGATAGCAAATGCTGCAGCTATGGCAGCATCAATCGCATTACCACCGCTTTTAAGCATCTCAATGGCAGCCCTGGACGCTAATGGATGAGCTGTGGCAACCATTCCGTTACTGCTCACCGAACTATCCTGGGCGATAGAAACTGAAAAACACCCTGTGATGACCAGGATGAAAAGTGTGAAATATACTTCTATTTTTTTCATTTCAGACAAAATGGGGTTTTAAAAAGTAAGAGCCTGTTGATCGATTATAACCTTCTCAGTATTCAATGTGATTATTGAAAAAGCTTTCCAAGTGGTTCTCCCGTTTCAGAGATTTTTTCAACAACTTCAAGGGGAATGTTTTTTGCTGTAGCAATGTCCGTGAAAAAATTATCCTCATTCCCCTGTGCAACCACGATCATGTGTTTTGCATTATTGGCGATCAGTGCATTGAAAGCATCCGATTGCCCTTTTCTACGGGCATTCCCGCCAATGTGCATCAAAATGATCGGTATCTCTTTGCTATTCGCTGCATTCACCAGTTCCTGGACCCTGTTCATTTCATCCTCCTGACTGATACCAGCCGCTCCAAGACCTTTGGAACTGAACCCGGGAACAATGATTAGGGTTTTTATTCCTTCCAGATCGGAAAGGGTTGCCATTAAAATGGTATTGGCGTCAAGATTTTCTCTCGATGCAAGCATTTTTACCAGCTTAACGTCCGCACTTTGTCCTGCCGAAGAAATTAATACCGGTTGTTGAAAGGTTTGAGCAACAGTAGAAATTGTAAGAGCTGCCAGCAAAATAATCATGCTAAATTTTAGTGTAACGTGTCTCATAACGATGTGAGTTTTGTAATGATCTTGTATGATTTGTGATTATGCATTGAAATACAGTTGGTTAATTTTCAAAAGATATGCCAAAATTTGTATTATCAAGATTGTGAACAAAATGTGCATCGATTAAACCACACGATTGAGTTAAAAAGACACAGGTAATGGTGTTGGTTTAACCCATGAGTCCAATGTTAACGATCACTATTCAATAAACCGTTGGAAAAATATAAAAAATCCTTCCTGCTGGCAAATAATAGGGGAACTAGTTATCCACGCTGCATTATGGCATGATATAGGATTGTCCCCGGCCGGGATGGCACGTTTTTTGGTTTTCTGGCAACATCGAAAAGTGAATTCTGCGGGGAGGTCACTTTTACAGCACATTGGGAGAGAACAGGGTCATTTCAGGAGAATTATCAGAGAAACGGTATCTTTACGCAGTGGCCATTTTCTGAAAAAACACAAACAGCGCATTTTTAAGTTATGAGTTTTGAGTTAATTCTTTTGTTGTTGATGCTGGCAACATTTGCGGTAAGTGTTTTCGTATTGAAGATGCCTGCAGGAGTGTCGCTGATCCTGGCTGCCGTGGTTGGGGGACTGGTTGATGGTCATGGAATTCCTGTGCGGCACCTGGTGGAAGGTGGATTTGGCTTTCTTGAGGCGATTATGATCATAGCAACGGCTATGATTTTCATGAAAATCATGGAATCGAGTGGTGTTTTAGCACGGATAAGTATTGGAATTATTAAGACGTTTTACCGAAAGCCAACCCTGTTAATCATTGTGATTGTTTTGTTTGTTATGTTTCCCGGGATGTTAACCGGTCTTTCGTCCACCTGTGTTCTGACAACCGGGGTTCTGGTAGCTCCTGTTCTGCTGGCTATCGGGATTCCCAGGCTGGCTGCAGGATCATTGATTGCCATGGCTGCCGTATTTGGAGAGGTTGCTCCGCCAATAAGCATACCTGTAATGATCATTGGTGGGGGTGTGGATATGCCCTATATCGGATTTACGATTCCATTGTTGCTGGTCTCTTTGCCTGCAGCCCTTTTTACTGCTGTCTATTTTCGTGTACGTTTTGTAAAGAAGATTGATATTGATCTGGTATTGGAAAAGCTTCAGTCACTGGAAAATGGGAAGCGGGGATTTGTACTCTATATACCACTGATTTTTGTTATCGGCTATATGATCAGTGAGATCGTTCTTCATGAATACCTGCCTCATCTGGGAGTTCCCCTGATTTTTACCATTGGCTCTCTTTTGGGGATCCTCATTTCACCCCGGACCAAAATTATCAGTGTTTCCCGCGAAGCATTGAGGATGGCTTTGCCTGTTATTGTTATTCTTGTCGGAGTGGGCATGTTTCTTCAAATACTCACCCTGACCGGTATACGGGGTTTCCTTGCAGTTTCAGCCCTTCAGCTTCCTGATGCCATTAAATACATGGCTGCTTCGATCATGCCGTTCATGGGATCGGCCTATGCATCTGCATCGGTCATTGGAGTCCCCCTGGTCTATGTTTTTATTGGTAAAAGCGCCATCGTTGTAACCGCATCACTGGTAATGATGGCGGCTCTGGGAGACCTCATGCCGCCTCCTTCCTTGCTCTGTGCATATGCTGCCCAGACGGTTGAGGAGAAAAATCATTTCAAAATATTGAAACAGAGTATCATTCCGATTATTTTTTCAATGATTACAGCCATAATCGTATTGATCTTTGCGGAAGAAATTTCACGGTTCTTTTTCTAAATCTTAAAGCATGCTTCACGTTATCTACATACTCATTCTAATCTATGTTACGTTCATTCTTGGTATAGAATATTTCAAGGAGAAGAATTGGAAAATGCAGATGGCAATTGGTTTTGTGCTTCTGATATTTATTCTCAGAATTTTACACATCAAATAGAGTAGCTCTCATGAAGAAACACTATATCTCAACTGCCATTATTACGATTGTTATCCTTATAACCGGAATTATCGCCTCGCTTGAATTTCATAAAATGCACGTGCCGGAACCGTTATATCCCAGTGAAGGGTTAAGCAGCAAGAGAATGTTAAGCGACTATTTTCCCGGAATCAGGGGAACCAATGGGGATACGGAAGTCTATATTTTTGATAGCGGGAAACCGGGGGCTACGGTTTTTCTGGCTGGAGGAACCCATCCGAACGAACCGGCAGGATATATTGCCAGCGTGGTAGTTCTCGAGAACCTGATACCTGAAAGGGGCAGGGTTATCGTTATTCCCAGGTTGAACAACTCGGGATTTACCTGCACCGATCCGATGGAGGCATTTCCACAATCATTTCATATAAAAACGGATAAAGGGGTCCGGAGATTTCGCTTTGGCTCCAGGGCGACAAATCCCGTTCATCAATGGCCTGACCCCCTGGTATATTCACATAAGCCTTCGGGACAGCAATACTCCGGCCTCGAATCGAGAAATCTGAACAGGTCATACCCGGGAGATCCCAACGGATCACTGACGGAGAAAGTGGCTTATGCAATCTTGCAACTCATTGAAAAAGAAAATGTTGATATTTCCTATGATCTGCATGAAGCCGCACCGGAAATCCCCATAATAAATGCCATCGTCTATCATGAGAAAGCGGAGGATATTGCCATGTACGCCATCCTGGAACTTGAGTTTGAAGGCCTCAAATATACTCCTGAATTATCACCGAAAAATTTCCATGGACTCAGCCATCGTGAATGGGGTGACTACACCGAAACCAGACCTTTCCTTATGGAAACAAGCAGCCCTGTTCAGGGCCGGCTTAGGGGAAAAACGAATGAAGAATTAATCCTCGATGGCGTCAGTAAAAATTATAAAATTGCCAAAGAAACCGGTGCCCTGCGTATTGTTTACCGTGACGAAGGGGAACAGCTGAACCACAGGGTAGGCAGGCATCTTTCCGGTTTTCAAGCTATCATCAGAGCATATAATGTGTTTCATGGTGATAATCCGGTGGAGATTTCAGGGCTTCCTGCTTACAACGATCTTGTGGAACATGGTATCGGATACTACTTGCACAACGATTAGCCTGGTGTCCTGAAACAGCGTAAGGACTATGAAGAAATCATTGCTGACCGGTTTCCTTTTATTGAGCAGGAAAAGTCAAAGCTAAGGGAGGACTTTATAGGCTTGCTTAAAATGTATGAAGCGCTCATGAATACATTCCCGGAAAGTATTACTTCCACGGGAAAGCCGGTTGAAGCATCAAAAGGACCAGTTCTTATCTACCCCAATCCCTCCGAAGGATTGATCACCATAAAAACTACCGGTCCGTTTACGGTAACCATATTTAATTCCCCTGGCAGATGCATTCATCAGGGTTATCGCTATAGGGATCAAACTGAGCTTAACCTGAATCAGTACACTCCGGGTCTTTACCTTGTCCGTGTAGAGAATGAGACAGGTATAAGTACTCAACGATTCATCCTGAAGTAATAAATCAGTTTATTTCACTTTGCTCCTCCCTGATAGGGAGCATATCCGGGATTTTGCTCATCCCGAAGATTTGGATTTGCATCCATCTCAGGCTGCGGAATCGGATATACAACCTGGTGAAAATGTTCGGCATTCCGCCCGTTGACCGGATCAATCGTCAGGGGAGAGGGGTGGGAACCATCGCGGGTAAAAGACCTTCCTTTCCTCAGGTAATCAAACAATTCATGACCCTCAAGTGCCAGTTCCCTTCTTCTCTCATTAAAAATTTCATTTTTCAGCTCCTGACCGGTTAATCCGGCAAGGGTTAATCCTGTGCGGGCTGTATATACTTTATTCAGGTAATTCAGGGCATCGGCATCATGTCCGGGCAGTTCTGAATAGGCTTCGGCAGCGATCAGAAGAATTTCAGGTAACCGTATGTATGGCACATCGTGGATCAACTCCGATTCAATGCCAATGTACTTATGATACGCCCGTGCAGAATATTCCGGATCACCAGGCTGACTGGAAGAGGAACTGGTTTTATCTTCTTTAAACAGTTCGTTCCGTATGTCCTCCGGTGCAAAAAGATTAATAAACGCATTGGAAGCACCATAATCGCCATAACCAATTGAGCTGCCATCAATACGGCCCTGTGCATTGACCGATTTGACTGCATAATAGGCGATACAACTGGTCCCCAGGTTATCGTTCAGATCGTAATAAATCTCAAATATGGCTTCGCTGTTGAATCGCTGCGTCATGCTACTGATGAATTGAGATTTGCTGATCATTGCCCCTCCCAGCGACTCAGCTTCCAGTGCGGCATCCCGGGCAAGCTGCCATTCTTCATTGTATAAATATACATTGGCAAGGATCCCCCAGATGGCTTGTTCGGTAAGAAACTGCTTCTCGGTTCGGCTTTTGTCAATCAGATCAATTGAACTGGTAAGCAATTCGATAACATATTCATAGCATTTATCGAGGCTTGTCCTTCCGGGGGGATTCGCGATAGCATCTGAATGGTCACCTGCTGTTTTAAGCAATGGCACTCCCATACTGTACAACTCATCATCCTCTGCCATCCAGGGTGGATAGCAGAATGCCCGTAGAAGTTCAAGATAGCAAATTGCCTTAACGGCTTTTGTCTGACCGAGCATATCGTTCTTAATCTCATCTGGTCCGTCAAGACCGGGGATGACTGCAATGAGGCTGTTACAACTGGCAATGGTTTTGTAGCAATAGTTCCAGATATAACCGGCATATCCTGCACTGGAGGATATCTCAACATATTTGTATTCCCGGTCAAACCGCAAGTTGGGATTCTCGGTAAAGTGGAAGAAGTCGGCTCCCTTTAGCGAACCCCGAAGGGGAACATTCCTGCCAAGCAGATGGGTTTCAGATAGCAAATCATAAAGGGCAACTATGGTCGCATTAGCATACTCAATATCGGAGTATAACTGTTCGGCAGTCAGGGCATTATCGGGATATCTGTTCAGGAAATCTTCGCACCCGGCAATTATGAATAGAAGGGTAGCAAGAATCCCGATGCTGGTCTTTTTAACTGTTTTTCTCATCATTTCCGATGTTATATTAGAAACTTAAGTTTATTCCAAAAGTAAATGTGCGTGGTGGGGGAAAATCGTACACGTAGCGATATCCATTCACTCTGATTTCCGGGTCGAAGTTTGGCATCTCAGTGAGGACAAACAGGTTCTCCCCCTGTACATAAATTTCACACGCTGAAACCCTCAACCGGTTCACCAGTTTTGTTGGTACCCGGTAACCCAGTTTAAAGTTCTTCATTTTAAAGTATGCGCCGTTGTAGGCGTGGCGTGTGGAAAACTGACTTCCGTTGGTCGTGCCATTTATCCGTATCGGATTGCTTGCATCGGTATTGTCCGGGGTCCAGCTATCCAACTGAGAAGTCTCTGCATTGAGATATGACTGTCCGCCATCAGTTTGTGTATACCGGCTGGCGCAATAATCCAATGTATAGTAGTCCCATGCAAACGAAAACAGCATGTCGAAACTGAAATTTTTGTAAGTCAGGTGAGAAGAAAACCCTCCAAAATATTGTGGTTCCCTGGTACCGATGATCTGGCGGGTGGCTTCACTGTAATTGTTCGTAAGGGTTTTTTCTCCGGTGTTATCATCGATATGATACCACAGCGGAGATCCTGTTTCGGGATCAACACCGGCGTACTCAGGCAGATAGAGAGATCCTTCCGGATAGCCTTCCCGGTCAACATTTGTTGGTCCCACTATATCGTTTGGAAGGTCGATAATTTCGTTTTTCAGGGTAGACAGGTTCACTTCCAGGTTCCAGGACAGGTTTGTATAACGCAAAATATTAGCATCAATGGTAAACTCGAACCCCTTGTTTTTCATTGCACCCAGATTTACAAGGGCATTGGTGAACCCGGTGGTTCTGGATATCTCCCGGTCAAACAGGAGTCCCTCGGCAAGGCGGTGGTAGTATTCAGCCGAGGCAAATAACCTGCTGTCAAACACCTTGATCTCAAAACCCACGTTGATACTCTTGCTCTCTTCCCAGCTTAATCCCATGTTTGCCACATTGGTAACACGTGCACCTGACAGGTTGTTATAGTCAAAACCAAGGGTATAATTACCCAAGTAGTCGTACAAACCGCTGGGCAGTGTACCGTTAATTCCATAGCTGGCACGTAGTTTTGCATCGTCAAGCCATCCAAAATTTATGAACGGCTCCTGAGAGATTCTCCAGGAAGCGGATATGGAATAGAAATGACCCCAGCGGCTATCGGGGCCGAATCTGGAGGATCCGTCAGCCCGGTAACTGAGTTGTGCATAATATCTATTTTCATAATTATACGTGACTCTTGAAATAGCTGATAGTAAGGCATCATCGTAAGCTCTTCCAATGGCTTCAGTAGGTGTGGTCCCGGAACTTAGATTTGGATTCAGGTTTGTTGCATATCCTGTGGACACCGCTCCCAGAAGTGTGGTATTTGTCCATTCTGCTTCCCAGCCGATCAGTGCAGCAAAATTGTGTTTCTCTTTAATGCTCTTTTCATAATTGAGAATGGAGGAAGAGGTTAACCTGCGCCTTTTGGTCTCAACTTCCTGGCGTCTGCCATCGTATCCGGCACCGGTTCCAATATCCTTGTTTTCCCATCGGGTTTCATGCAACGGCCGGCTGTCATATCCTACCGTGGTTTTGAAAAACAGGTCTTGTGTAAAATTCAATTGTACCCAGGCCGTTCCCAGATTCCTGTAACTGTATGCATTGTATATATTCATCTCTCTCATGGCTACAGGATTATAATTGTTTAGAATATCACCCGGAAGCGAGAGATTTGGTTCACCGTTTATATAAGCCGGAACAACCGGCGGAATATTTGCTGCTGCACGCAAAGGATTTACATACAGGTTCCCTTGCAATGGGAAATTCTGGTTGTAATAGGACATCGTCATATTCATTCCGAACCATGCAACTTTATTGGTTTTGGATGAGACATTCACGCGTCCCGAAAAACGGGTAAGATCAGAGCCTTTAATGGTCCCGGTCTGTTTATAATATTCTCCGGATGAGAAAAAAGTCAGGCCATTCTGACCTCCCGAAGCCGATAGCGCAATTTTTTCAGACCCGCCTCTCCTGGATACTACGTCGTACCAATCCGTGTCGGGGTACTCATCGTAACCATCACCCCAGAAATCATACTCGACCCCATCAATGGCAAAGGCAGTATTAAAATTACTCCTTGCTCTGTCCAGGTAAAAATTGTATGTGTTTTCATTCTCATAGCAATCCTTGATATAATCGATCTCACTCAGCCCTGTGAAAATAGCATCAATGCCCATGATTCTGTGCATTTCACCGGTCACCCATAGTTCGGTAAATTCATCCTTGTTGGCCATGGGTTTGTTATAGAGCCCATCAGCAATACCGTATTGTACATCCAGATTAAATGTGGTTTTGCCCTCTTTCCCCTGCTTGGTGGTTATCAGAATGACGCCATTGGCAGCCCGTGAACCATACAGGGAAGATGCTGCAGCATCTTTCAGTACAGTGATTGATTCAATATCGCTGGGATTAATGGATGCCATTGGATTAGCACTCGATGTGCTCAACCGGGTCATGTCACTCATGTTAACAGCTATCCCATCGATAACATATAACGGGGCAAGTGAAGCATTGAAAGATCCTGTTCCCCTGATGCGCACAACCTCACCATCACCGGGCTGGCCCGATGTATTGATGAGAACACCCGAAGTGTTGGCTGCGAGAGCAGCAGTAAAAGAAGAAACTGACCTTCTTTCAATCTTATCGGAATTTACCACAGTAGCCGATCCTGTAAATGTTTCCCGTTTTGTAACACCATAAGCAACCACCATGACCTCCGATATTCCCCTGGCTTCCGTGGTTAACCGGATGGATAACTCCCGCTGATCGGTAATTTCAACCTCCTGGGTTGTCATCCCGACAAAGGAGAAAACCAATATACTGCCAGGTTCCACCTCAATTGAGAAATTGCCATTAAGATCTGTGGCAACCCCAATGGAGAGATTGTCCTTAACAACAATTGTTACTCCAGGCAGGGGTTGACCATCCTGATCGGTAACCGTTCCGGTAACCCTTACTTGCTGGTACTTCATGCTCGATGGATAATTGCCTGAAATATTGCCGTGTCCGGAAAACACCGGACCAGAAACCATAGACACCAGGAATAACAACGTTAATGTCCTGATTTTCATTTTAGTAAAACAATGGTTTTCCATAAATTTTAACTTAAGCGTTTCAGAATGAGACCTCGAATTCATAAAAATTCAGAAAATAGCAGACCAGGAATAGAAGTTCTGTTGGAAATTCAGGTTTATTCCACGTTTTTTTGATCCTCCTTCGCGTTCGCTTCGGCGGACGAGAAGTGTGTTAAATTCCCAACAACTTGCTGTGGAAAAAAAGTCCAGTGCTTGCTCTGGGGTTTTATACAAAATTTATTCCTACCCATAAACTTATAGAAAAAAAAATTTCCTTCCATACAGACGTTATCTTTTTTCAAAAAAAGAACTGATTTTTCCTTCAAATGACTCGTTTTGTGAAAATATAACACAGTTAGCGTGCTATTTTTTCGCATTTCTTTCCGATTTTAAACAGGCTTCAAACCACCGTGCTATTTAGATTAGGTCCAAATTATTAATATGATTCTTAATCATTATGCAAGGGGAACGTTGTATATCTCATATTCGATAGTCCAAGGAATTACATTTGGTTCTTCTAATATATCATAATACATGCCAGATGGAATCCAGAATGAACTATTCAGGATAATCCTTCACTTTTTGGTATGATTATCGTATATTAAGAGTGAATTTTTTCAGAATATATCAGAACATCCATGGACAATTTCTTTTGTTTGAAAAATTGGCTATGGTTTGCTGTTAGCTAAAAAATCATTCATAAACTAAACTTACCGATTATGAAAAAAATCTACCAAATGAAATGTTTTGCAGTAATACTGCTGGTTGCGATTGTTGGTCTTGTCAATGCACAGACCATCGTCTTTGTTTCTTCGGATGGCGTTGGCGATGGTTCTTCCTGGGCCTCTCCGGCAGGGGATCTTCAAGCCGCAATAAATGCTGCATCTGCAGGTACACAGATCTGGATTAAGGCCGGGACCTACTATACTCCTGCAGATACAACGTTTGAGTTGAAGGAAGGGGTCAGTTTATACGGCGGTTTTGCCGGAACCGAAATACATCCTTTACAACGAACTGATTATCGAATGGGAGGAGCAAATGAAACCGTTCTCAGTGCCGATGTTGACATGAATGGTGTAAACGATGCTTTAAATGCTACACGAGTTATGTATGGAGAGGATATAACAGCTGCCACAACATTGAGTGGGGTTACCCTAAAGGATGGATATGCTGATGACTCAGGAGCGGATGGAGGAGGCCTGCGCCTTAACGGAGGGAATATGAATATTGAAGATTGCACCTTTGCGTTTAATTACTGTGACGACAATGGCGCGGGGCTATATTTATATAATGCCGCTACAGTAACGATGACAGGTTGTTATTTCACAGCAAACTTTGCAGACGATAAAGCCGGGGCAGGATATGCTGCAACCGGATGTGATGCAACATTTATCAATTGTGTTTTTGAGAATAACTCGGCAGATACGGATGCTGGTGCGTTTAGAATTTATTTCTCTGCACCCTCCTTCATTAACTGTACATTTACGAGGAATACCTTAGGCGGCGGAGATGGGTCGGCGGTAGATGTGAATAACGCTGCTTCTAACCCGACTTTTATAAACTGTGTCTTTTGGGGTAATCTGGAAGCCGATGTACTGGATGAGGATATCACACTTAGCACCGGTGGTCTTGCAACGATCACGAACTGTGCTTTTGAGGGAACCTTCACCGCTACAGGAGCAACAGCAACAGGGACAGTCGATATCAGTTCAACCGATCCTTTGTTTACCAATACATCCGGGACAGCCGGTTATACAGGGTACAATGCCACAGCCGACTGGTCAATCCAGACCGGTTCACCACTGATAAATTTCGGAACGTCTTCGGGTGCACCTGAGATGGATATTACAAAAGGATTCCGCGATGCAAATCCCGATATCGGCGCGTTTGAATTCAATACCACTATCCCCTATATTATTGCTATTGATATTACTGGTTCGGGAACGATTATCCCACCCGGAGTTTATGTTGTTCCTTCTGCTGACCAGGATTTTGTAATTGCTCCTGAAACCGGTTATGAAATCACAGCAGCCACCTATAACAGTACCGATATTATGAACGATCTGGTGGATAACCTCGACGGAACTTTCGGATATTCGTTGACGGGGATTTCGGAAGACGGACTGCTGGAAGTTACTTTTGAGCCCCTGGCGGTGCAATATACCGTTACCGTTTCTGCCGGTGCAAACGGAACCATTGATCCGGTTGGTGATATCCTGGTAACGGTTATTGATGAAACCGTATTCACAATAACTCCTGCTGTTGGTTTTGTTATTGAAACGTTTGAACTCAACGGATCCAGTGTCCTTGAAGATACTGTGGACAACAATGACGGCACGTTTACCTATACTCTCACAGGAGTGGGAGAAAACAGCACACTCAGTGTGACCTTTACGGAACTGTATACCATAACCGTTTCTGCCGGTGCGAATGGAACCATTGATCCGTCAGGTGATGTTATGGTTACAGTGAATGATGAGACTGAATTTACCATTACTCCAGCTTCCGGATTTACAGTTGAAACCTTGTTACTCAATTCAACGGATGTAAGTGGTAGTATGGTAGATAATAGTGATGGTACCTTTACCTATACATTGTCAGGTGTTGATGCTGATGGTACGCTTGCCGTTACCTTCACGGAATATGCAGCCAACATCATTTATGTCAAAACGGATGGTTTGGGTGATGGATCCTCCTGGGCAAATGCGATGGGAAGTTTACAGGATGCAATGAATGCCAGCAATTACGGTGATGAAGTATGGGTAGCAGCCGGTACATACCTTACGCCGGGGAACCAGGTTGATTCTTCCTTTACCCTGGTTAATGGTGTCAGTATTTTTGGCGGTTTTGCAGGTACTGAGACTTCAAAAGATGATAGAACAGACTTCAGGATGGGCATGGCAAATGAAACAAAACTCAGCGCCGACCTTGATGGGAATGGATTCCTGACGGGTGGTAACGGATCAAGAGTGATCTTTGGTGAATTCATCTCTTCCGAAACGACCATAGATGGTTTTACCATCACAGGAGGATTTTCGGATGTTACTGATAGCAATGGTGCGGGAATGAAGTTGAGAGCATCCTCCCCACACATCATCAATTGTACATTCTTCGATAATTATTGCGATGATGGCTCTCATATGTATCTCTATCGCAGTGGCGATGATGTCTGTGATCCCATAATCGAGAATTGTTTCTTCATCAAGGGGTATGCAAATGACGACGGCGGTGCCATTTATAGCGCTTCCGGAACAACAGCCAAATTTATCAATTGTGTATTTTCAAATAATTGGGCCAATGATGAAGGAGGAGCAATCCGGATCTATGAATGTTCACCGGAGTTTTATAACTGCACTTTTGTACTCAATGCCCTTCCCGATACCGACCCGGGTGGAGGAGGCACATATGGGGCGGCTATCAGAAACTACCAGACTGCATCACCATACATGAATACAGAACCGAAATTTGTGAACTGTGCCTTCTGGAAAAACGATGATGGGGGTGCACACCCGGTATTTGATATAAGTAATACAGGCGCTATGGCCACAGCCGGAGCCTTTGCAACAGTAAAAAACTGTGCACTGGATACGCTCAGTGCTACCTCCTGTATTGTCGCGGATACCATTTACATCGGACCCATAAATGACGAATACGTTAATCCCGGTTTTGTTGATGTGAGCGGATCACCCGGATACCAGGGGTACGATCCGGCTGCAGACTGGAACCTTGTTTCCACATCCGTCTTAATTGGAGAGGGAACAAGTAGCGAACCCCTGGTACCCACTACAGATATCAGAGGTGTGGAACGAGGAGCGGAAATTGATATAGGAGCTTATGAATATAGCAGTGGAACCGGAATTGAAACAATCATTACAAAGTCCGGATTCAATGTAAGGGTCTATCCAAATCCGTCAAACGGTGATTTTGTTATTGAATCGAATGAAGGGATTATTACTGAAGTGAATGTTTTTGATATTACCGGTCGCATGATCAAACGATTCGAGAATCTTCAGTATGAACGCGTTATTCCCGTAAATCTCACCGGAAGTGCAAAAGGATTGTATTTCCTGAGAATTAAAGATTCAAAGGGAGGGGAAAGTATACATAAAGTGATCGTTAAGTAAGAATCGTTTATTTATACAGGATAATAAGCTGTGGACATTTTGTTCACAGCTTATTATTATTATTAAACACATGTTTGTTCATATGAAAATGAGATCATTGTACATGATTGTTGCTCTGGTTCTCCTTCTTTTTTTCCGGGCAACCGGATGTATTAATGGGGATGACCGGGATAGCCTGTTAGTTGACCGAAAGGAGATCACCGTGGTCATCACAGATTCGGGACTGGGCGGTTTGGCAGTGATGGATGATATTGCAAAAAAACTGACCGGATCAGGATATTATGAACGGGTTAATCTGATTTTTGTCAATGCATTGTTCGACGCGGATAAGGGATATAATGCACTCCCTTCACGGGAAGAAAAAATAAACATGTTCAATTCCGTTCTTCACGGTATTGAAAACCGGTTTCATCCTGACATCATATTGATCGGATGCAATACCCTTTCTGTACTCTTTGAAGAGACCAATTTTGTAAAAAGATCGGATACACCGGTTGTCGGGATCGTTCAGCCCGGAGTTGAATTAATGGCAAACCGGCTTTTGCAGAATGAAAGGTCGGTTGTGATCATCACCGGAACTGAAACCACCATTTCTGAAGGGAGCCATAGAAAAGCCTTGCTTGAAAAGGGTTTTTCCGGTGGGCGCATCATCACCCAGGCATGTCCTGAGTTGCAGTCCTATATTGAAAAGGATCCCTTTGGGGAAGATACCCAAATGCTTATCTCATATTATGTTGAAGAAGCACTGTCTCAATTAACCGATCGAGCTAATCCTCTCTACTTAAGCCTGAATTGTAGCCACTTTGGGTATTCAGAAAAACTCTGGCAGCAGGCGTTCGATGATGCAGGAGTGGATCTCGAGGAAATTTTAAATCCAAATACACTGATGGGGGATATCCTGATACCGGAGAAAAATAAAAACCGGTTCAAGAAAACTAAAATAACCCGGACTGTCTATTCCAAGGTAGTCATCAAAAACAAAGAATCCATCTATGATCTGTTCAAGGATTCTTCTCCTGAACTGGCTGAAGCATTGATGCATTATGTGATTGACAAAGATCTTTTTTAAATTTATCAGGGAAATTTGAGCCGTTTTCAACTATTGCATTAACATGAGATTATCGAAGGAATATCGAAAGATCTTTCATATTGGGCTTGTCGCGGTACTTTCCGTTATGATTGCTGTAATGGTTATGTTCTTTTTTTTCAGGAGATGGGAAAACAGGCTCATTGAAGAACGCAAAAACATTTGTGAGTCTTATGCCAGCGATATTGCCTTTGAGGTTAAAAACAGTGACTCCATACAGCAGTATTTATCGCTTCTGCTTCATGGTTCCACCATATCGGTGGCATCATCAATGAAAATTGAAGAGATGTTAACCGAAGTGATCAGGAGCCATGTCATTGAAGTTGAAGGGCTCGAAGGTGGCTTCTATATGGAAGAGCTGGATGATTTCATCGGGTACGCCTTTCCTACATCAGAACCACCCATTCCCGTTTATGGCCCTCCCCCCCGGTCCTATAATATCATTAAAAAACAAGCCATTGAATCCATTGAGAGAAGCTTACCCATCATTGATCTGCATGCTTTCGATCCGGCAGTTTTCCCGCTGGCTACCCATCCGTTTAAACACGGTGATACGGTGTTTGGATCAGTTTGGGTCAGGGTGCACATTGAACGGGAACTGCCTGTAGCGAAGCTGAAACGGATCATTAATTTTCTCACTATAATATCCCTTGTGGGGTTTGTGATCATGGCGATGTTTACCGCCTTTCTGCGTAATGGGATCAAGAATATTCGTCGTGAGCTGGATAGTACGAGGAAAAACCCGGGTTACAGACTGGAACGAAGGGGAGGATGGTTCGGTTTTATACCCGCAAGCATCAACGAAATGCTTGACCTGATTGAAAAAGAGTACAAACAAAGGCGTGAATTGGAAAGGGAGTTGCAGCAAAAAGAAAAACTAGCTTCGTTAGGGAAAATGATCGCTGCAGTGGCACATGAGGTAAAAACACCCCTCTCCGTCATCAAGATGCGTGTACAAATGTGGCAGAAGGAAGCAAAGAAAAACCGGACACTGCAGGAAAATATCGATCCGGATTCGATCAATCTGGTATTGGATGAGATCAATCGATTATCCGGCCTTGTAAAGCGTCTGGTAGTTTTCTCAAGGCCGATCTATAAAAACCTTAAACCAACGCGCATAGATCAGGTAATAGAAGAAATGCTCAGCCTGATTGATTATGGAAGTGTTGACAAGGAGATCAGAATAAGGAAGAAGCTTCTCAAAAACCTTCCGCTCATTAATGCTGACTCCAACTCCCTGAAACAGCTTTTACTAAATATTCTTACGAATTCCATTGAATCGATTGAGGAGAGCGGGGAGATTTTAATTGAAACAGGGTACAGTGAAAAGGAATCACAGATCACCATTGAGATCTCCGATACAGGAAAAGGAATACCGGATGATATCCTGAATAACATTTTCGACCCGTTCTTTACATCCAAGGAAACGGGTACAGGTCTGGGACTGACCATTTCACACGAGATCGTTGTAGCTCACGGGGGGAATATATGCTTTGAGAAAAATGAAGGGAAAGGAACAAAATGTATTATAACTTTGCCTGTGCTAACTAATAACAATTGTTAATGAATGATGGTGATAAAACTGTACTGGTCGTTGATGACGAAGCATCTATCCGGCGTAACATAAGCGACTTGCTTTCGCCCCTGGGTTACAGGGTACTGTTGGCCGAAAATGGTGCATCTGCCATTGCATGCTTCTTGGCGGATTCTCCGAGACTGATAATCCTGGATATCAATATGCCCGATATGAATGGCCTTGATGTTCTGGAAGAGATCAAGCGCATTAACAAAGACATTCCGGTCATTGTTTTCACTGCCTTCGGAACCAGTGAACGGGCTATCAAAGCGATGAAATGCGGTGCTTACGATTATATTGAAAAACCTTTTGAACTGGATGAGTTTTTGCTCATTGTGGAACGTGCCTTCCAGTATGGGAACCTGTTAAACGAAGTTAAACAGCTTAGAACCCTGATCGACAGTTCAGGACCGGCTATGCCCGGTGACTACATCATTGGAAAAAGTCCCAAAATGCAGGAAATTTTTAAACTGATTGGTAGAGTGGCTCCTACTGATGCAACTGTCCTGATCCAGGGAGAGAGCGGAACCGGTAAAGAATTGGTTGCCGATGCCATACAGCGTCATTCAAAATTGCACGATAAACCCTATGTGAAAATAAACTGTGGTGCCCTATCAGAATCTTTGCTGGAAAGCGAAATTTTTGGCCACGAGAAAGGAGCGTTCACTGGAGCATTTGCACAGCGTAAAGGTCTTTTTGAAATTGCCGATGGAGGAACGGTTTTTCTCGATGAGATCAATAGCATGCCCCATTCCCTTCAGGTAAAGCTGCTCAGGGTATTACAAAATCAACCCTTTTTCCGGGTCGGAGGGGATAAACCCGTCGAAGTGAATGTTCGCATTCTTGCATCATCGAACAAAGATATTAAGCCAGAAGTTGAAGCCGGAAATTTCAGGGAAGACCTCTATTATAGACTAAATGTGGTTTCTATCTACGTGCCACCGCTGAGGGACAGGATGTCTGATATGGTTATCCTGATTCAACATTTTGTGCAAAAATATGGCAACGACCGAAAGATCATTATCCCCCCGCAAACCATAAAAAAATTGAAAAACTATAACTGGCCGGGAAATGTAAGGGAACTGGAAAATACCATTCATAGCGCTCTTGTTACAGCCTCAAATGAAGTACTGAATATTGATCAGATACCCTCCTCAGCAAACGATGATGTCAATAAAACGGATTATATCAGAATGATTGATAAGGGAATGTCGTTTAAGGAAATAATAACTGCAGTGGAGAAAAGGATGATTCATGATTCTCTGGCAAAGTTCGAATACAATCAGTCGAAAACGGCCGATTACCTTCAGATAAACCGGAGATTCCTCTATTCACGGTTAAAAGAGTGGAATGACACTGATTAAATTGTATCTATGCTGAAGACTATCAGTACCTGGCAACCATGTATATTGAGGACGACCAGATCAAGTTTTCCGGTGTCGGAATAGGCGATATGTGGTTTTACCTGGGGAGCAATAGTTATTTCCGCTGGAATTTCGGAACCGGCAGTAAGGTTTACAAAGAAATGGCAATCGGAAGAATGGTCGATATTCCCCAGTAAACCAGCCTAAAACCTCACCTGCATCTGCACTTTCAGCTCCGTTTTTGTCTTTCCTGAAATCTCATCCAGTCCGGTGCCAATCGATTGTACATGTGAGTAATAGGTTTGTGCCAGGCGGATCCAGAGATCCATATACTTCAATGGTGAGTATTTTATCAGGAGATAGGCGCGCATCCCGTTTTGATGAAGTGCCGGAATGGAAAAGGCATACAGGAGATCGTGTTCATAGGCATAGATCCTTGTATCCCAGGAATCGGTATCAAACATGGCGTAACGGAACGAGATAGAAAGCGGTAACTCTTCCGGTCTGAACAGAATATCCTGGAAAACCAGGTATCCCTGCTCTAAAGGATCATCATCAAGACGGAATCTCGATAGCTCAATCCTGCTTCGGAGCTGAAGGCTCGGGGAAACCCAGTATGCCAGCTGAAACCTGAATTTTGTCAACCGGGTATCTACAATTTCATTCAGCGAGGGCAATTCACCACTCCTGTTTCTTGGTTTTGACTCTTCTTTCAGACTGCAAAAAATTTCCAGTATTTCCGATGGATTATAATCGATCCGAACCATGTAATCTGTTCCCTGAGAAGGTGCATCCACGTTGTATTTCAGCCAGGGAAACCAGAATGCGTCGAAATAGGCTGAAAGCTTGAAATGTTTCATTGGATGCATTTCTGTTCCCAGGTAGAGACCACGCTCATTCTTATTGGTTGAATTTTCCGAAATAGCCTGGCTGTAAAAGGGATAATAATCTTTCTGGTAGTCTCTGTACAACAAGGAGAGTGAGATTAGGGAGTGCAGGTTGAGCAGCAAGCCATTCAGGTATGCTACACCGTGCCCCAGTGAGTGCGAAACCTCTCCGAAAAGATTAACCCTGTTCCACCCAACCCGATAATCGAAGCCGATGTTTGTATTGCTCTTTCCACGGAAATCAAATTGGTTGTAAGGTCGTTCATCGGGCATTAATTTCGCACCAAAGTGATAATTGACCAGGGTTAATCCCACGTGGAACTTATCCCTGCCATAGCTTAGATTCCCACCGGCAATGGATTCGGCGACAGCATCCTCATCCTCAACTTCTGATGGAATGGAATGGTATCCGGTAACCTGAAAGCTGGTGACATTCTCAATTTCGTCATACAGCGTGTCAAGGTAATGGATATTTGCATCAATCTTTTTTCTCGAGTAGAATGCAGAAATTTCCAGGTCTTTCAGACTGATTGTTGTCCCAACACCACGCAGAAAACGATTTTCTTCGGTTGAGCTGTACTTCGTGATCCCATATTGTCTTTTCTTAATGCTCAGAACATACGGCGTTTTTCCGTAAGAGATTCCTGACCAGAGTGTCAGTCCCTGTCCGAACCGGAGATGATAATCCCCGAGTGCCAGTGTTTTAATCTTTCCGATATCATTTACCAGAAGATGTCCGGAGTAGAAATCAAAGCCCTGTTTGTTGCTTCCCGAAAAAAATTCCTCTCCGGCATCTTTCTCTGCAGTAACGCCCCAGTAAATTCTATCTTTATAATGATACCTGTATCGCAAAACCCCTTTCAGCGGACTGCCAAGGTAGCGGGAGTTGGGGTTTGCTTCATACGCAGAGTCAGATATGGAAGCATATCCCTTTTTCTCTTCCAGTATCTGGTCTGCACGGAGGATCAGTTGATGTTTCCCTTTTTTTATGGAACTGAGCAGTGGTTCCTGTTCGGAAGGCTGTGCCTCTTCAATCAGGATAAACGGGAGCAACATCCGGATCGTTTTTTCATCCAAGCCTTCGATCAATTGAAGTTCAAAGAGAGAGAGTATGGGTCCATGCTGGAGGATATAGCTGATCAGGTTTCGTGCCTGGAATTCAGTTAGAAACTGGAGCCGCTGCAAATCCTCCATCGTCGCACTGTTTATATTGATCGGATCTTCCTCTAACAGGAGAAGATCTTCATACAGGAGGGTATAGTCGATGTCCAGGTCGCTGTTGCGGGCAATCTCTTCAATGAGATCCTCGAGATTCAACCGCTCTTCTTTCGGGAGCTGCTGTGCGTGAACCGAAGTTATCAGGAGGGAAATGAGTATAGCCGTATATCCAGTCTTCATGTTGAGGATCTTGTGAAGAAAAGCAGTATCTATATATTTCAATCCCCTTTTAGTCCCTCTTTACCAAAAGGAACGGATTTAGTGTTTATTTATTTGTGTTTTTGTTCGTCCCCCTTTTCAAAAGGGGGATTAAGGGGGATTTTATTCTATGTTTTAAACCATTAGTGTAGTTCCACTGTCTTTGCCATGCACAAAAATTTATATCCCATTTCCAGTATAATCCCATGATGTATTCGGCCTTTATTGAAACGCATACATCAGGGTAAAATGGGGTGTAAGCCCCAGTTGCTGGTGAACGGTAAAGGCAAGATCGGCCCGGAATCCCTTCAGGCTGTAGCCGATTCCAAAGGAGGTCTGAGTGGGATTGGTGGATATTCCTGCCCTGAGAAAGAGGTTGTTCACCGGTTCCACTTCGATGCCTGCCTTGTTGATCGGTTTATGGTCAAGCTCCTTTTCTGTTTCAATACCCAGGAAAACCATTTCAAAAAGCTGTACGCCAACTCCTACCCGGATAATGGTAGGGACCGGTTCCTCGTCATAGGTGGATATCTTGGTTCTTGTGGGATTGAACACGTGCGCCCCGATGTACAGGAAATCCACTGGTTTAGCCATGATCCCTCCTTCGATGGCAAGGTTGCCCTGGTTACCATACTCTTCCGCAATGAATGTATTCAGGTAATCCAGCTGGATTCCAGCTGCAATATATTCACCAAAGACCCTCCCAAAGGAGAGCCCGACTTTCGATTCGTGGTATTTTGAATAGCCGAAATAGCTGTAGTTCAGTCCGATAGTTCCCGGCTTTGTAGGTATAGCGATCGCCAGGCTCTGCAGTGCATACTCCGGGATGATGAATTTGTTTTCATGATGGAACCCGATACTCAGGTTCTGGATCCAACCCAGTCCTGCCTGGTTATGGGAAACGGACCAGAGGTCGGGAAGCATGACCGAAGTATTACGCATGGCAGCAAAGCGGGAACCCAGAGGGTAATTATCTTGCGTTGCATAAACACAAGGTTCTCGCAGAAACAGGAGAAGCAGCAATAGGAATGTTACTAACCGGTCCGTTGAAATCATTATAAGGTTGATGCCCCGTTGTTGTCTAATTCGTTTTGTACTTGTATTTCACCCCTGCCAGATCCTGGTTCGCTTTAACGATCTTCTCTTTCAGGCTATCTTTGAAATGGATCAGCTTTTCTGTCAGTTCAGGATTTCCAACCGCAAGGATCTGAGCAGCCAGGATGCCGGCATTTCGGGCAGCGTTGACACCTACTGTGGCAACCGGTATCCCCGGAGGCATCTGCAGGATCGACAGGATCGAATCCCAGCCGTCCAGTGAAGCTTTGATGGGTACCCCGATTACCGGAATGGTCGTCATTGCAGCAATTACACCGGGTAAATGAGCGGCCATCCCCGCTGCGGCAATGATCACACGGATACCGCGTCCACTGGCTGAACGGGCAAATTTCTCAACCTCCTCGGGTGTGCGGTGAGCCGATAATGCGTTGATCTCAAAAGGAATTTGAAAATCATCCAGAATTTTTGCCGCATCTTCCATGACAGGCAAATCGGATGTACTGCCCATAATAATGCTCACAATCGGTTTCATCTGTTCGTTCTGGTTTTATGATTTTGTATTTGTATTTTCGCAAGTTAATTAAAATCCATTAAATTTAACGATCTATGGATCGGGTAAAAATACTGGATAAGGAATTTAAACTGGTCATTTCCTCAAGCGAAATAGAAGAAGCAGTTACCGATATAGCAACCAGGTTGAACCGTGAACTGAGCGGTAAAAAAGTCATCTTCGTGGGAATATTAAACGGTTCTTTCATGTTTGCAGCCGATCTTTTCCGGAAGATCGACTTTGATTGCCAGATTACCTTCCTCAAATTGGCTTCTTACCAGGGTACATCAACATCCGGTAAGATCCAGCGACTGATCGGAATGAATGAAGATATAAAAGACCATACGGTAATTATCATAGAAGATATAGTGGATACAGGACATACACTCGACAGCATCATAAAGCAGATCAAAGGATATGAACCGGCAGAAATTAAAATTGCCACCCTGCTGTTTAAACCGGATGCGTATCAGTTTAACATAAAGCTGGATTATGTCGGGATAGAAGTACCCAATGACTTTCTCATTGGGTATGGGCTTGATTATAATGGTTATGGGAGGAATCTGAAACAAATATACTCAATAACCGAAACCTAAATCTTTTTACCATGCTGAATATCGTTTTGTTCGGTCCTCCCGGATCCGGGAAAGGTACCCAGGCAGAAAAGCTGATACGGAAATACGGATTGATACACATGTCAACAGGAGATATCCTGCGGGAAGCCATTTCAAAGAAAACTCCATTGGGCGTGAGAGCAAAAGAGTACCTTGATAAGGGAGAACTTGTCCCGGATGAGGATGTTGTAAATATGGTGATAAAAAAACTGGACGCCGAAAAAGATCCCAATGGCTTTATTTTTGACGGATTTCCGCGAACGTGTGGTCAGGCAAGGGTTTTGCGTAATTTGCTTACAGACCGCAATACCCGGATTAATGTAATGATCGCACTTGAAGTACAAGAAGAAGAACTGATTAATCGACTGTTGAAAAGAGGCCGGGAATCAGGCAGGTCGGATGATCAGCTTTCGGTAATAAAGAACCGGATTGCGGTGTATGAAAGGGACACCTACCCGGTAATCGATTTTTACCAGAAAATGCGGAAGTATCGTTCCGTTAATGGCGTTGGTACCGTAGATGAAATATTTCAGCGGATTGTTGAAGTGATTGATCAGATGAAGTGAATGCCCCGGAATAACATCCAACATCTCGTATTCTAACTTTTCGGATGATGGCAGGCTCAAATTTTGTTGACTACGTAAAAGTGTTTTGCCGTTCCGGCAACGGTGGATCCGGATCTGTCCATTTCCACAGGGATAGACTTAATCCCAGGGGAGGACCCGACGGGGGAGACGGAGGAAGGGGAGGACATGTGATCTTAACAGGAAATAAACAGCTTTGGACACTGCTACACCTTAAATACCGGAAACATGTGTTTGCTAAAAACGGAAATAGCGGTGCAGGAGCATTGAAAACCGGTGCCGATGGTAAAGACGTAGTTGTCGAAGTCCCACTGGGTACAGTTGCGAAAAAAGCGGATTCCGAAGAGATACTCTTTGAAATAACTGAACACCGGCAAAGCAAGGTCCTTGCAGCCGGTGGACAGGGAGGCCTGGGTAACGCAAATTTTAAATCTGCAACAAACCGGACACCACGGTACGCCCAACCCGGAGAACCCGGAACGGAAGGATGGTATATCCTGGAATTGAAGATTCTGGCTGATGTCGGTCTTGTCGGATTTCCCAATGCAGGGAAATCCACACTGCTATCCGTTGTTTCAGCAGCAAAACCCAAAATAGCCGATTATCCTTTTACCACGCTGGTGCCAAACCTGGGGATCGTTAGCTACCGGGATGATAAATCATTCGTGATGGCAGATATACCCGGTATAATTGAAGGAGCGCATGAGGGGAAAGGACTGGGGATGCGATTTCTCAGACACATCGAAAGAAATTCCCTGCTGCTGTTCATGGTCCCTGCTGATAGCAACAATATCCACGAGGAATATAAGATCCTGGTCAGCGAACTCAATGAATATAACCCCGAATTACTTGATAAGAAAAGAATACTGGCAATTACCAAATCCGATATGCTCGATGAAGAACTGACGCAAGAGATCAAGCAGGACCTTCCCGATATTCCCTATCTTTTCATCTCATCCATCGAACAAACCGGGTTGGTGCAATTGAAAGATGTGATTTGGAGGGAGCTGAATGAAGGATGAGAGTTGAAGGATTAAGGATGAAGGAGGTGAAAAGTACAGAGCATAGAGCATGGGGCAAAGAGAAAAGGGAATATCGAATATTGAATGCTGAATTTCGAATTTAACCGAAAACTTGAATCCAACAGTTTATGGCATGCTGTTGAAAATAAAATAGTTAGTGGGTTATTAGGTTATTAAGTTATTTAGGTGTCTGAGTGGAATGTTTATCAGTGGGTGGCTCGGTATAATACAATATAAAGATTGAATTTATACCTTTAAGTCAAAACATTACATCAATGTACTCACTAACTTACTCCCGTAGCCCCAAAGGGATCCCTACGGGAGGATGCCTATGGCATAACCACTAACTTAATAACTTGCTTTCCAGATTGTTAAGTTGTAATGAAAACAGGAACCAGGAACTGAAAACTTGAAACCAATCAATGCTTGAAACACTAATCACCTGGGATACCGATCTTTTCCTGTTTCTGAACGGGATGCACTCCCCCTTCTGGGACCAGGTGATGTGGTTGATCACCGGGACATGGATCTGGATCCCACTTTACCTCTTCATCCTGGGATGGCTCATACGGGATTATCGCTGGAAAGCTTCAATCCTCTTGATTTTCATTGTAATTTTGATTACCCTGAGTGATCAATCCTCTGTCCATCTGTTCAAAGAAGTTTTCCACCGGTTTCGTCCCTGCCATGATCCCCGGGTTGCTGATCTCGTGCATACCGTAAACGGGAAATGTGGTGGTAAATATGGATTCGTATCCTCACACGCTGCAAACACGTTTGCCATCGCTGTTTTTTCACTTCTGCTCATCCGAAACAGGTACTATTCTATCTCGATCATCGCCTGGGCTTCCCTGGTATCATACAGCAGGGTCTACCTGGGTGTGCATTTCCCCGGTGATATCATTGCAGGCGCCCTGCTGGGAGCGTTTGTTGGATATATTGTATACAAAGGGTACGGGATCACGGAGTCCAGACTGCTTTCCAGGTATAAACGGTTTCAATAAGGATATCCGTTCGCAGATTTCCTGGCAAAAAGAATGCGATCATGCTCTGCATAAAAAATGAACATACCGACCCCTGCTTTAATGCAGCCGCTGAAGAGCACCTCTTTCGCCACATAACCCGGGATTGCTTTATGCTTTACAGGAATCGTCCCAGCATTATTGTTGGGAAACATCAGAATGCCCTGGCAGAAATAAACCTTGATTTTGTAAAGAAGAAAAATATCAGCGTGGTCAGAAGGTTATCGGGAGGAGGAACGGTATACCATGATCTCGGAAATCTGAATTTCACGTTTATCCGGAACGGGGAGATGGGGAAACTGGTCGATTTTGTAAAATTTACCGGACCCATACTGGAAGTGTTAAACAGTTTGTCTGTGCCTGCCCGTCTTGAAGGAGTGAACGACCTCAGGGTAGGGAATAAAAAAATATCGGGAAATGCGGAACACGTTTTTAAAAACAGGGTCTTGCACCACGGAACCTTATTGTTCTCTTCCAACCTTGCGGATTTAAACATGGCGCTGAAGATCCGGCAGGGTGTTTACCGGGATAAAGCAGTCAGATCTGTTCGGGGTAATGTCGTAAATATCAGCGAATTCCTGGAATCTAAAATTTCAATTCTGAAGTTCCGCAATATAATTTTCCACCATATCCTTACCTCATTCTCCGGGACAGAAGAGTATGAACTGACCGAAAGTGACAAAAAGTCAATTCAACAATTAATGGAAGAAAAGTATACCAGATGGGAATGGAATTTTGGCTATTCGCCACGCTATCAATTTCGACAGGTACTGCAGTTTGGAGAAAAAAAGCTGGCAGTGAGGTTGCTGGTTGAACGGGGTATCATTTCAGAGATCCATCTGGTTGACCAGAAATCAAAGGAACCCCTGCATGAGATAGAGAAAGAATTGACCGGTGTAGCACATAATCAAGCAGTTATCATGGAGAAATTGGACTCGTTTGATATCCATCCATCCCTTCCCGGCGTCGACAAGACAGATCTTGTCAACGGGCTTTTCTGAGTTTTCCTAATTTTGTTAAACCAAATTACTTTTTTAAATTGGAGTAACAATAAATGAAACAGATGGTCGCTGCTATCAGATCATTCATATCCTATATCATCGTATTCAGCCTGGTGTTTGGTCTTTTCCCGTTTGCGCTGATTGTTTGGCTGGTGACTTTCCCTTTCGATAAGAAACATTTAGTGCTCCACTATTACAGTTGCTTCTGGGGATCCATGTTTATCTGGACAAATCCGATGTGGCGTGTTAAAATAGCTAACCGCGATCGCATCAGAATAGGAGAAACCTACATCCTGGTTTCCAATCATCAGTCCATGTTTGACATCTGTCTTATTTACCGCCTGTTCAAACCCTTTAAATGGATCTCAAAATCGGAAAATTTTCTCTTACCGGTTATTGGCTGGAACCTGAGAATGAATGAATACATAAAAATAGAGAGGGAGAGCCGGAAAAGCATCATGAAAATGATGCAGGATTGCGAAAAAGCCATCGGGGAAGGGAACTCGATCATGATGTTCCCCGAAGGCACAAGAACAGTGGATGGTGAATTACGATCATTCAAGACAGGCGCTTTTATGCTGGCTCTGAAAACCAGGACACCCATCATTCCCATTGTGATCGGCGGAAGCATAAAAGTGCTTCCGAAAAAAGGATGGATTTTAAGCCCTAACCGGAATATTAAACTCAATGTCCTGGAGGAAATACCGGCGGAAAAATTTGAACAGATGGAGGTAAATGAACTGACGAAAATGACCCGTGAAATAATGGAGAAAGAACTGCACCGTATACGCCGAAATTCATCCTGATATGGCTTGTTAACCATCATGAGATCTTTGCCGGAGAGAAAAATATTGCGAAAGATGAATTTTCTTTCTGACCAGGAAGGGATCATCTCCCGCTTTCTGAATGAAAGCAGCAACTGGGAACCACACCTGCATCAATCAAGGGAGTTTATTCTCGATTGCATTCGCGGAAAGAATATTCCGGTGATTACTATCCTGGGGAGCGGCTGGCTGCTCGATGTGCCGCTGGAAGAGCTTCAAAAACAGTGTAAGAAAATCCTGCTGGTCGATATTTTTCATCCTCCGCAGGTCCTGCGGAAAATCAGAGATCTTCCACATGTGGAAGCCATTCATCAGGACGTTACCGGCGGTATGATCGGACAGGCATATCAACTGGTACAGGAATTCAGAAAAACCGGAAGAAAACGGAATATAGCGGATCTGCAGTCATCCGGTTTTACGCCGGACATTGCTGCGGGATTTGTAGTGTCACTGAATTTAATAAACCAGCTGGATATACTCATTGTCGATTACCTTAAAAAATTCTCAATCTATACCGGGGAAGAGATCCTGGAATTGAGAAAGTTGATCCAGCAGTCGCATCTCGATTCACTACCGGATGCTCATTCCTGTATCATCACCGATTTTGAGGAGCGGGTTTATGCAGATAACAAGCTGGAACGAATTAGCCCGCTCATTCACGTTCCACTTCCGGAGGGGAAAAGAAAAACCACTTGGGAATGGCTGTTCGACTCACAAAAAACATACTATAGCGGTAAAATAACGAAATTTAATGTAGTGGCTATTGAATTATAAGGAAATTTTATACGAGGTAGGATGGAAAAGGAGTTCATAATTAAATACCGGGAAAGAGTCTCCCTTTTTACCCGGGAACTGAAAATCAGGAAGCAAAATGGCAACCTGTTGTCATTTATCCGGTTGCTGATATTTATTGCCGGTATTATAATGATTTATCTTGCTTCCGGGATTCATCCTTTCCTGGCAGTAGCTTGCTTCCTCTTATCCGGTTTTTTGTTTTTTATCGCCGTTAAGAAACATGGACAAAACAACCGGCGACAGCGTCATGTAAAAGAGTTGATCAAGATCAATGATGATGAGGTGCGTGGTATGGAAGGTGATATCAGCCCGTTTGATAATGGGTCTGAGTATGTCAACACCACCCATCCATTCTCCTTTGACCTGGATCTGTTTGGTGAGGGATCCCTGTTTCAATATCTGAACAGAACCTGTTCAACCGGTGGTAAAGAACGGTTAAAAAATTTATTGATCGAGCCTCTGAACGATCATTCTGAGATACGAGCAAGACAGGATGCAGTAAAAGAACTCACTCCTGGATTGGGTTGGAGGCAAAAGTTTCTGGCAACAGGAAACAGTTATGAAGAATCCGGAGAGGAGGAACAGAGTATTCTGGAATGGGCAAATAAAACGCCGGAATTCAGAAACTCCCAAATCCTTCATGTTATCCGTTTTTTGCTTCCGTTTGTAACCATGTTATTACTGGTTCTTTCTATATTCAGGATCCTGCCTGCCTCCCTGCCTGTTGCAATGATCCTTATCCAGCTGTTGATCGTGGCAATTCACCTGGTGCGCATTAACCGGGTCCACCAGCAGGTTACCAAACGGTATGAAATGCTGGGAAAATCTGCAAAGCTGCTTTCATTCATTCAGGACGAGGAGTTTTCTACTCCATTCCTGATCTCTCTTCAAAAAACCTTGAATCAGGATGGAAATTCAGCTGCCGATCAGATTCAACGGTTGGCGCGGATCATCCATCGGTTCGACAGGCGTTTGGATATGATCATCGGTGTATTGCTCAATGGCCTTCTTTTATGGGATATCCATTGTGTTATCGCATTGGATAGATGGAGAAGTGAATCCTGTAACAGAATCCCTTCATGGTTTACAGCTGTAAATGAGGTCGATGCTTTAATCAGTCTCTCCTCTTTCTCTTACAATAATCCGGATTATTCATTTCCGGAAATAAGACCAAATAAAGTCCTCCATTCAAAGAAACTGGGCCATCCGTTAATTCGCCGGGCAGAGCGGGTATCTAATGATTTCCAATTGGAGAATGAGGGGATACTGGTCATTCTGACCGGGCCCAACATGGCCGGGAAAAGCACCTTTTTAAGAACGGTTGGGATAAACCTTATTCTGGGGATGATTGGAGCACCCGTTTGTGCGCATGAATTCCTCTTCAATCCGGTAAAGATATATTCCAGTATGAGGACCAGTGATTCCCTTCAAAAGAATGAATCCTATTTTTATGCTGAACTTCGACGTTTAAAAATCCTCAAAGAGAGCCTGATGAAACGGAAAAAAATCCTTATCCTCCTGGATGAAATATTGAAAGGGACCAATTCACAGGATAAACATGCAGGGTCACTCATGTTTATTGAACAGCTCATCAAACTGAAAGGAACCGGTTTGATTGCAACCCATGATGTGGAACTGGGCAAGCTGGAAAATGAATACCCTGATCAGATCTCCAATAAATGCTTTGAAGTGGAGATCAATGGAGACCAGATTTCGTTCGACTATATCCTGCGGAAAGGGATCACACAAAAAATGAATGCTGCCCACCTGATGAAGCAGATGGGCATTGTCTGATCCGGTTAATCACCCTGAAATCCCTGTGTTTTTTGATTTTTCCGGTAAATTTTCAACAACAAATAATTTCTAAGCTGATCAAATAACGATCAGTTTGTCAGTTAGTTAATGAAAAGCAAGCTCAAATGCCGGAGTTTTCAGGCTGTTCCTTGCTTTTGCTTTTGTTGAAAAGTCGCTTCATTCTCCTCTTTCCCTTTTTATATATTTGCAAAAATTCGAATGACCCATGACGGCGATTTACTCGGAAGAGACGATAAAAACCCTCGATTGGCGTGAACATATCCGGAAAAGACCGGGAATGTATATTGGTAAATTGGGGGATGGCACATCCAAGGACGATGGAATTTACATCCTGTTGAAGGAGACGTTTGATAATTCCATTGATGAGTACCTGATGGGGTATGGAAAGCACATTGATGTGACAATCGAGGAGAAAAAAGTACTTGTAAGAGATTACGGCAGGGGGATACCGCTCGGGAAAGTGATGGATGTCGTTTCCAAAATGAATACCGGGGCAAAATACGATTCGAAAGTCTTTAAAAAGTCAGTCGGACTGAATGGAGTTGGTATCAAGGCTGTTAATGCACTTTCGGCAAATTTTACGCTGCAATCGGTCAGGGAAAAGAAGCTGAAAGAGGTGGAATTTTCTGAAGGGAAATTGGTGCGGGATGAAAAACTCAAGGATTGCGATCTGGATGATGGAACGATTGTCACGTTTGTACCCGATGCGAAAATGTTTGGCAATTATCACTACATTTCGGAATATGTCGAGACCATGATGCGGAACTACGTTTATCTCAATTCCGGATTAGTGGTTAATTTTAACGGGAGCCGTTTTCATTCGAAAAATGGCCTGCTTGATCTGCTGGAAGAAAACATGAGTGGCGAGGGGCTGTATGAGATCATTCACCTGAAGAACCATGATATTGAAATAGCCTTTACCCACGGTAACCAGTACGGTGAGGATTACTATAGTTTTGTAAATGGGCAACATACAACACAGGGAGGGACTCACCTGGCGGCGTTCCGGGAAGCGCTTGTGAAAACCATACGTGACTTTTACAAAAAAGATTTTGATCCGTCCGATATTCGTGCCTCCATTATTGCTGCCATCAGCATAAAAGTGGAAGAACCGGTTTTTGAATCACAGACAAAGACAAAACTCGGATCAAAAGACATTGGTCCGGATGGCCCTTCCGTCCGGAATTTTATTACCGATTTCCTGAAAACGGCACTGGATAATTTTCTTCATAAAAACCCGGATGCTGCTGATATTATTTATAAAAAGATCCTTGATTCGGAGAAGGAGAGAAAAGCAATCTCCAGCATACAAAAAATCGCCAGAGAACGAGCAAAAAAAGCCAGCCTGCATAACAAAAAATTGAGAGATTGCAGGATCCATTATAACTCAAAGGACAACCGGCGACTCAACACCACGATCTTTATCACTGAAGGAGATTCTGCCAGCGGATCGATTACCAAATCAAGGGATGTTGAGACACAAGCTGTTTTCAGCCTGAAAGGTAAACCATTGAATACCTATGGGCTGACGAAAAAAATTGTTTATGAAAATGAAGAGTTTAATCTGCTTCAGGCAGCATTGAACATTGAAGATGGACTTGAAAACCTCAGGTATAATAATGTTGTGATCGCTACCGATGCCGATGTGGATGGCATGCACATACGGCTGCTCCTGATCACTTTCTTTCTGCAGTTTTTCCCTGACCTGGTAAAACATGGTCACCTCTATATCCTGCAAACACCGCTATTCCGCGTACGGAATAAGAAGGAAACCCTTTACTGCTACTCGGCGGAAGAGAAAGATAAGGCCGTTCAAAAATTAGGCCCGAATCCTGAAATTACCCGGTTCAAAGGATTGGGGGAAATATCACCGGATGAGTTCAAACATTTTATTGGTAAGGCCATGCGACTCGATCCGGTCCGTTTGAGAAGAGAGGATAATGTGGCAGGATTTTTAGAATTTTACATGGGGAAAAATACCCCCGACCGCCAGGAATTCATTATTGAAAACCTGCGGGTTGAGGAGGACCTTGTGTAACAGATCTGACAGAGATCTGCCCCATTTCGCAATGGCTAACAGAACAGGTTAACATTTTCATTATTGTCACTGCAGGAGCATGGAACATTTGGAATGGAGTGAAGAGGGTAACGATCAGGACCCGATATCATCTGACCCGGAAACAGGCAAGACAAAAAGTACAGACCTCTACAAGGTTCTGAACCTGTCAGGAATGTACCAGGATTGGTTCCTTGATTATGCTTCTTATGTGATCCTCGAACGAGCAGTTCCTCATTTGAATGACGGGCTCAAACCGGTTCAACGCAGGATACTGCACGCCATGAAACGGCTGGATGATGGCCGCTTTAACAAGGTTGCCAACATCATCGGGCATACCATGCAGTTCCATCCCCATGGAGATGCCTCCATTGGGGATGCCCTGGTTCAGATAGGACAGCGTGATCTTCTCATCGAAACCCAGGGAAACTGGGGGAATATTCTGACCGGAGATGGTGCAGCAGCACCCCGGTATATCGAAGCCCGGCTCTCCAAATTCGCGAATGATGTCGTTTTTAATCCCAAAACAACCGAATGGAAACTTTCCTACGATGGCAGGAACAAAGAACCGGTAACCCTGCCCGTGAAATTCCCGCTCCTGCTTGCCCAGGGAATTGAGGGAATTGCTGTCGGCCTCGCTTCGAAAATACTGCCCCATAATTTTAATGAACTGATCGATGCGGTTATCCTTCACCTTCAGGATAAACCGTTTGAATTATTCCCCGATTTTTCTACAGGGGGACTGGCCGACTTCACCCGGTATAATGATGGACTCCGGGGAGGCCAGATCCGGGTCAGGGCAAAGATCTCAAAAGTCGATAAAAAAACACTGGCGATCACCGAAATACCCTATGGCAAAACCACAATTAGCCTGATTGAATC
>Ga0315547_1000481_pt1 | contig 39779 bp, 48 predicted proteins | sample SalMarSW160240MG_2_FD_202542 | JGI IMG/M metagenome (GOLD analysis project Ga0315547, IMG submission 202542) | Salt marsh sediment microbial communities from the Plum Island Ecosystem LTER, Massachusetts, United States - Salt Marsh Sediment SW1601-240 ...
AACTCTTTCTCATGTGGCAGATGAAAGAGCTCCCCAAGTGCAAGATCTTTCTTGATAGTCCTCTTGCCATCGCCACCACGCGTATCTTCGCCCGCCATCCCGGGTACTTCGATGCGGAGGGAAAGGATGTCTTCTCCCAATCCCCCAATCCATTCAACTTTCCGCCGCTTCACTTCACCCAGACCACCGATGAGTCCAAGGCGATCAACGCTAGCCCTGAGGGGAACATTATCATCGCCGGAAGTGGGATGTGTACCGGTGGTCGCATTATCCATCACCTCCGCCACAACCTGTGGCGGGAGGAGGCCGGGGTGATCTTCGTTGGGTATCAGGCAAGGGGTACTCTGGGACGGACGATCATCGAAGGGGCGGACCGCGTGAGCGTCTTCGGGGAGGATACAGCTGTACGGGCGCAGACCTGGACTGTAAACGGTTTCTCCGCTCACGCCGATCAACCGATCCTCCTAAACTGGCTTAAGAAGACGAGTCCTGGCCATGTCTTCCTGGTGCATGGCGAAGAGGAGTCACTTCAAGGCTTCAAGCAGGCGATCGAGGAAAAGCTCACTATGGACGCGCATATCCCCGCGTGGAAGGAGACGGTGGAGGTATAGAACCCTAGGGGGCATGTCGGAGATCGCGTTTGGGACAACAGGCGAAGGAAGAGATTTCGTTCTGCGCACCTCAAGGAGAGTAACGAAGTGTTGGCTTTGATGGGGGGATGTCGCCCAAGATGAGGGTGAAGCGCAAAGTGCAATAGGGTTCATTCGCAATCAAACTGGAGAGACTATCCGCGTGAGCTATGTGTGCGTTTCCGATCCCAAGATCTATTAGGGTGAACTCGACCGTACCACCTGGGAACACCGTGTACATGATAACCACCCTCAACAACAGCGGGAGACATGATAGCCCCTGCGATCCTAAAAGGACTGGCGTTTGCGGAGACACTCAGTCCTTGCAAGGGGTTATCGCTGCTTGGTATAGTCGGCCTTGGGATGAACACTACCTATCGGATCGATACGAATAAGATCTTCTCGCGTCACCCGTTCGTTAAGGAGATCCTGGATCGCCTAATGGCTGCCGGTCATGAGGCGGTCCTGATCGGCGGGGTTGTTCGCGACGGCTTGCTCGCGCAGCTCGATCCAAAGGTTGAGTTTTATCCGGAGGAGGTCGACATTGCGACCTCGGCCCCTCCGGATGAGATTCGCCGACTCTTCCACGATCGCCAAATCGTCGGGGTGGGGGAGGAATTTGGGGTGTTGATGGTCCTCGCCCCTGACGGTCATGAGATTGAGGTGGCGACCTTCCGCGTCGAGGAGGAGTACGACGGCCGCTGGCCAGGAAAGGTCGAACTTGTACGTGACCTTGAGGGCGATGTCAAACGACGTGACCTGACAATCAACGGCCTTGCCGCCACGAGCGACGGCACTGTGATCGATTTAGTAGGCGGGATTGAGGACCTAAAAGCCCGTCGCATCCAGGCGATTGGTGACCCACAGGTCCGCTTCACTGAGGATTACCTAAGGATGCTGCGGGCGGTCCGCTTTGCTTGTCAGATTCACGGGGAGGTTGACCCGAAGACGGCCGAAGCGATCCAAGAAAACGCGAAAAAAATCCGGTCCATCTCCTGGGAACGAATCCGCGAAGAGCTATTTCGCACCCTGAGGAGCGACGAGGCAGCGCGCGGGATCACCCTCCTTGATGAATACGGTCTCCTGGAGCGCATTCTCCCCGAGGTCGTTGCCATGAAGGGCGTCCCTCAACCAGAGGAGTATCACCCAGAGGGTGACGTGTATATCCATACGATCGAAGCGGTGAGGGTTGCCGACGGGTTTGTGCGTGACCCGCTGGTGAAGTTTGCCGTTCTCTTGCACGACGTTGGAAAGCCTTATGCACTTAAGCGAAGCGGGGGGGCGAACATGGCAGGCCACTGCGCTGTCGGGGGACGGATGGCGAGGACCATCGGCCGGAGACTTCGCCTCAGTCGACAGGAGATCTCGCGCCTCTTCTTCCTCATCAAGAATCACATGCGGATTGCTGCCTTTCCGGAGATGGGTCGGGGAAAACAGGTCCGCTTCTTGAGTGAGGGGGAGGTCTCAGTGGCTCGCACGCTCCGGAAGCGTTACCCGCTGTTCTTCGACCTGTTGCAGGTTCTCATCGCTGACTGCGAGGCGAGTGTTCATCGTTCCTCCGTCTGGGCCCCAATCCTTCGAGAAACCCTGCGTGTTGTTGAGCACATCGATCGCGTCTGCGGCCTGAAGCGCGCGCGAGAGCTGATAGACGGACACACCCTCCTGAAAATGGGGCTTGAGCCAGGACCCCTGCTCGGTGAGATCCTTGAGGCGATCCACGATCGGATCCTCGCTGGTGAGATCACCACCCGTGAGGAGGCCCTCGCCGCAGTACGCGCGCTCCTCTCGCAGCAAGATCCGGCGAAGGAGGGGAACTAGGGCATCGATCGATGGGACAAGCGCCCTGGGAAGCTCTAGTACCTTCCGATAACCTCGTTTGGTCAATCACTGTGATGGAAAGGAGATGGCAAGAGGGGCGATTGCCGTGTCACGATAGGACAGCGCGCCGGTTAGAGTACCGTGTGCTTCGGGGCGTCCATTCTTGCACGTGATGCTTGATGGGTCTTCACGATAATGGGAACCCCACTTAATATCAGCAACGACCTGGCACTCGATCTGGAACAGATCATCGGCCAGTGCATTGCCATTCTCGGGATCCGCGGCTCGGGGAAGTCGAACACCGCCGGAGTCATCTTTGAGGAACTCCTAAAACATAACTATCCGCTCTCCATTGTCGATATCGACGGTGAGTACTTCGGATTGAAGGAGCGTTACGAGGTCCTCGTGGTCGGACAGGGTAAAGGGGTGGAGATCGAGGTCGACGTTGACTGCGCTGAAGAGATCGCGCAGGTCAGTATGGAGAAGAACGTTCCTGTTGTCCTCGACCTAAGCGGCTTCCTCTCCGAGGAGCGCTCTGAGTTTCTCAAGGCGTACCTGACCGCGCTGTGGAATCTGGCTGGCAAGCTTCGCCGCCCGTACATCATTGGGATAGAGGAAGCCCATGAGTTCATCCCTCAGGGAATTCGGACTAAATTGAAGGAGCTGATCAGCCGTATCGCTCTGCGCGGTCGCAAGCGTGGCCTGGGGGCGATTATCATTTCGCAGCGTAGCGCCAAGGTGGAGAAAGATGTCTTGAGCCAAGCCGGAATGCTCTTTCTTCATCGGGTCGTGCATGAAGCGGATATGCGCGTGTATGGAGAGCTCCTCCCTTGGCGGAAGAGCGAGGTGAAGGAAATCATCACCGCCCTTGAAACAGGGGACTGCGTATACATAAATAGGGAAACGATCCTCCCCATCTATGTGCGGGAACGGGAGACCTTCCACGCTGGTTTCACTCCTTCACTTGAAGTGGTCGTTACCCCCGAGCTTAGGCAGGTGAACCAGTCGATTATCGAGGCGATCGAGCGGGCCAAAGTGGGGAAGGGGAAGAAGTCCCGTATTGAAGAGTTGCGCGGGCGGCTTGAGCAGTTGGAGGCCGTCCTTGCGGAGAAGGACAAGACGATCGCCGAGTTGGAGGAGGCCGCCCGTACGCTCGGCTACATCAAGGTGGAGATCCCTTCTCCTTCCCCCCCCAACATGCAGGATATCTCCAAGGCAATCGTCCATTCGGTCGAGGGAGGAAAGGTCGCCGCGAAAGCAGCCCGGTCGATGGGTTCGGTCTCCGATTCAGTGGCAACGCGCAAGCCAGTGGCTTCTGACCCAGTGATAGAGGCTCCCTTTGATGAGGGGGAGGTGATCGACATCGATGAGCTAGGCTCTACGAATTCGCTTCCCCAGGCGGTGAGGCAGCATATCGACCGGCTTGTCTCCCGTGCAGCCAAGAAAGGTATTCTCGATAGACGTATCCTTGCCTTTGCCGTAGCCCATGCCCCGACTTCTTATTCGGTCCGACAGATTGCTGCCTGGACAGGCTGCGCGCAAGGGGTGATCGAGGACGATCCACCCCGGGATTTCCTCGACATGGGCCTGATTGTCCGTGAGCGGCGTAGCGACGGCCTTCATTATCGCAGTAACCTGAAGGCGTTTGTTACGCGTGAATTCGGAATCTATAAACCGGATATCGGAGCGCAGGAGCTTCATCTGATCGCTCAATGCCTCCGTACCCGCCTTGCTGTCTTGGGAAACGCAGTGATAAGATAAATGACAGCTACAATAATTTCAAGCTAGGTAATTTGTTGTACCCATTGACCGATCCCCCCTCTTTTGCTACAATTCGATCGGGGAAGGAGGGGGCATGAAGGTAAAAATCGTTGAGCGGCATGCCGCACCGAGTGAAGCGCTGCGGGGCTATGTGCTGGAGAAGACCGAGGCCCTGAAGCGCTATTTTGATCGTATCATCAGTGTCGATGTCGTTTTGTCAGTGGAGAAGGAGCGGCAGATTGCCGATTTCCACGCCCACTTAACCAACCGGAAGATCATCAAAGCGCACGAGGAATCACCCGATATGTATGCCTCGATCGACAAAGCGATCAACCGATTGAAGCGCCAGCTTGTGAAATACAAGGATCAGCTCAACGATACCAGGGCCCGAGGGATGGGGGCGTCTTTCGCAGAAGCTTCCTCCATAGTGGGAAAGGTTGACCACAAAGAGATTCTGCGTACGGATATTTACTTCCACAAACCGATGACGCCCGAGGAGGCTGCCCTGCAGTTGGAGGCGATCGATAAGGGATTCTTGGTCTTTATCAACGCTGAGACCAATCGGATGAGCATCATCTACCATCGGCGTGATGGGCACTATGCCCTGATCGAATCGAGGCGGTAGACCAATGCGAACGATCGGGGAAGAAACGTGGTAAAGGCACTTTCATTGTTCTCCGGAAGCTTAGCTAGCCAGGTTGTAACCCGCTTGGTTGAGCATACACCGGGGGTGGATGAAGTCTTACTCCTTCACTTCCGTTCCCCGTTTTTCGAAGAGTACGAGGCCGTTCGTGAATTGGTGAAAAGCGAATGGCCGGGAGTGAGCTTTCGGACACAGTCATTAAAGAAGGACTACCGTCGCTTAGCAAATATACCACCTGGTAGCTGCTTCACACTCAAGCGCAGTTGTCTGAGCTGTCGAACCCTTATGCTGTCGCGCGCCATTCGCTATATGGAAAGGATCCAGGCTGATTTCATCGTTACTGGAGAGATCGTTGGTCACAATGGGCTCTACGAGGAGGAGATGGAGCGAATTACCGAAGACCTTGGGATTAGTGGCCTTGTTCTGCGTCCCCTTTCAGCGCGTCTCCTCGCTCCGAGTCGCCCTGAGCTCGAGGGGTGGTTCGATCGTGAGGATCTCAGCGACCTGAGGGTGGGGGACGACGACCGCTTGATCGGGTTAGCCGAGAGGCTCGGCCTATCCACTGACGACCCGATGTGTTCTCATCGGCGTTGCAAGCTTACCCTTGCCGAGTTTGGGGAGAGGTTGGAGAATCTGTTCGTCGAGGAGGGATTCACCTTAAATGCTCTTAAACTCCTCGATTTTACGCTCTACTATAAGCACCCGCCCGACGTGAAGATTGTTCTGGCAATGGATGAGGAGGAAAAGCGCGCCTTACAGAATTACTTCCTCCCCCAAGATCTGCGGGTTTATCTTCCTACACACCGCGGGCCGATGACCCTTGTGCGTACCAACTGGCAGCGCAAGTCGCCTTCCCAGGTACGCGCGATTATCAAACTGGCGGGTCGGATCACCGTCACCCACAGTGAGGCGGCTCACCTCTCGAGTGTACCGATTAATTACCGCTTCGAAAACGACGATGAAACCTCGCAGTTAAGTGTTCTCCCTTTTAACTCCGTTGCTGAGATTGCCGATCATTGTCTCGTCTCCACTTCCCCCCACACGGTTGTTTCCAGGAAGGTTCTCCCGCCTTGAAAAACTGCCCATACAGGCTATACTGTTTACAAGACCCTATAGAGGCTTTGTCGGCGAAAGGACAGGATAAAAAAGATCCTGTCCCTCAATGAGTGTGAAGTTGTGATAATCCCCGAGGAGGGAAAAAGGGGTGGTATGCCTTTTTATCGCTATAGGTGCAAACAATGCGGCTCCGTATTCAAGCTGTTGCAAGAAAACGGCAACGGCTCTCCCGCTGTGTGTCCTAATTGTGGGAGCCAGGCGACAAGGCGTCTCCTCCCCCGTATCGGAGTGATTTACAAGGGGAGTGGTTATTACACGACCGACTACCGAGGTAAGAGCAAGGAAAAGACAACCCCCACCTCCAAGGCTGAGGAGTGAGTGATTGCAGGTCCACATTTTTTGCTATCAGAGTGTAATGGGCATGGCGTTGTTACTTGGCCCCGTGGAGCGCGGGGCTTTTTCGTGAAGGGCGATCAACTATCGGTTGGCGGTGAAGGTCTTCTAATGGGGGGTGAGCCTATTGATTTCTGGCGATGATATCAAGCGGGTGAAGCTTCAGCTTGCGTCTCCGTCTGTGATAGTTAGTTGGTCGCACGGGGAAGTTACCGAGTCAGAGACGATCAACTATCGGACCCACCGGGCTGAACGGGGCGGTCTATACGCGGAGGAGATCTTCGGACCGGAGAATGACTACGAGTGCGCTTGCGGAAAGTACAAAGGGAAGAAGTATGAGGGGATCACCTGCGAGAAGTGTCACGTCTTGGTGACCGACTCCTCGGTACGGCGTGTGAATATGGGACACATCGCTCTTGCCAGCCCCGTGATCCACTTCTGGTACTTGAAAGGGGTCTCCAGCCTCTTGAGTCGTCTTCTCGGGATGAAGAAGAAGGAGTTACAGCGGATTGCCTACTATGAAACTGAGCCGATCGAACAAGCGCTATACGTGGTTACCACTTCGGATTGCAAGGAGGTGCGGCCGGGGGAGACCCTTTACACCTCGGAATACGAGATCCTGGCGAGCGTATTTCCTTTCTCTGTGGAATCGGCGTACTACGTGGCCAGTACTCCACAGATCCTCACTGATGAGGGAGGACGGGTTGCGGTAGAGGAACGCCACCTTACCAACGGGGAGCGGGTACGCGCGGTAGTAATTGGTTCTCAGGAGTACCCACTTATAGGAGACGTTGAACTTCTTGTTGAGGACGGGGACGAGGTTAAGGCAGAGTCGCTAATTGTCGAGAGGCCGGTCGCTGATATCTGCTCCAAGACCGCCTTTGAGATGCTCGCCGACCGGTACGGTCCGGGGATTAAAGGGGAAGCACTCGATCGTGAGATTCTGGACAGTCTGATTTTCCTTGTCACGCGCGTGAAGGACCCGGAGGTTCCCCTCAAGGCTGGGGATCGCTTGACCTATTTGGAGAAGCGAGCCTACGAGCGGATCTATCCGGGCGGTTTCGTGGCAATGACTGGTGCGATAGGGATCAAAGGACTGTTAGAGGTCATTGGCCTCGATGAGCTTCATCGGGACTTGACCGTGGAGTTACATCACGAGACGACGGTTGGGGCCAAACGGAAGTTGATTAAGCGACTGGAGGTGATCGATCAGTTGCGGGCTTCAGGGAACAATCCGCAGGATATGGTTCTCACTGTGATTCCGGTCCTCCCACCGGCGCTACGGCCGATGATCCAGCTTGAGGGAGGCAAGTTCGCCACCACTGATTTAAACGATCTTTATCGTCGGATCATCAACCGGAACAATCGCTTAAAGAAACTGATGGACATGGGGGCGCCAGAGGTAATCCTGCGCAACGAGCGGCGTATGCTGCAGGAGGCGGTGGATGCCCTGATTCACAATGAGAAGAAGGAGAGCCCGATCCGCGGGCGCGACAATCGGCCGCTTAAGTCACTCTCGGAGCGAATTCACGGGAAGCACGGTCGACTCCGGAGGAACCTTCTCGGCCGCCGCGTCGATTATTCGGGACGCGCGGTGATCGTGGTTGACCCGAAGCTCAAGTTGAGCCAGTGTGGGCTTCCCAAGAAAATGGCTCTCGAGCTGTTCAAACCGTTCATTCTTCACTGTCTCGAGTCAACCACCTTCTCCGACTTCGATGAGATTAAGAACAAGGCTCTCCGCGGTGAGATGCCTGAGGTATGGGATATCTTAGAAAAGCTGATCAAGGATCATCCCGTGCTTCTCAACCGTGCCCCGACCCTACACCGCCTCTCAATGCAGGCCTTCGAGCCGCTCCTCGTTGACGGAGAGGCAATTCACATTCACCCTTTGGTCTGCCCACCATACAATGCCGATTTTGATGGGGATCAGATGGCGGTCCACCTTCCCCTTTCCCAGACGGCAATTGCCGAAGCAAGAGAGCTCATGGCAGCTCCGCGGAATATCCTCTCCCCGGCTAACGGAGAGCCGCTGAGCCTTCCAACCCAGGACCCAATCTTCGCTTATTACTATTTGACCCTCGTCGATCCTGAGGGAAAGGGAACTGGAAAGTACTTTCGGGGTATCCTTGAGGCGAGACGGGCACATGAGGAGGGATTCCTCGACCTTCATAGCTTGGTGAAGATCAGGATTGGTGGGAAGCTTGTGGAGACGACACTCGGTCGGGCCGAGCTGAACCTTGCTCTTCCGCCCGAGGTCCGCGATTACAGCCGGGTAATGGACCGCCGGGCGATCAAGCGCTTGATCATGGAGTGCTACCACCGCCTTGGTTGGGAGGTAGCGGCGAAGGTTCTCGATAGCCTGAAGGATCTTGGCTTCAAGTATGCTACCCAATCTGGACTGACGATTTCGATTAAAGACTGCCTCATCCCACCGGAGAAGGAGGAGATCATCAAGCGCTCCTACGCGGTGGTTAGGCGGATCAACAAGATGTACGAGCTCGGGTTAGCCACTGAAGAGGAACGCACACAAGCGGTGATCCGCGTTTGGCGAAGGACGGTTGATGAAGTGGAAGAGGCGACGATGGGGAATCTTCGTCGCAATAAGTTCAATCCTGTGTATGGGATTGTCACCTCGGGGGCGCGCGGTGGGCCAGATCAGGTAAAGCAGTTGTGTGGGATGCGTGGGCCAATGGCCGGGCCGTCGGGGGAGATTATTGAGATGCCGGTCATCTCCAACTTTCGCGAGGGGTTGGATATGATAGAGTACTTCATCTCCACTCATGGCGGCCGCAAGGGGGCGGCCGATACTGCACTAAAGACAGCGGACTCCGGCTACCTCACCCGCCGATTGGTCGATGCCTCCTCGGATACGGTTGTCCAGGAGATTGATTGTGGAACCGCGCAAGGGGTAGAGGTCGATCCTCTCCGCTTCAGCAAGACCGAAGTGATGGAACCAATTGAAGAACGGATCTACGGTCGCGTTACCACCCGCCCAATTGTCGACCCGAGTACCGGCGAGGTTCTCGTAGAAGCGAATCAGTGGATTACTCACGAGATGGCAGCGCATATCGGCAGGTTTGAGGTCGAACTCCCCATAGGTAGTAGGTTGGAACAGGAGCGGCTTGTAGGGACCAAAAGCGTTGAAGATATTCGCGATCGGGCTAGTGGGCGGGTTCTCCTCCAGGCAGACGAGTTGATCACTCCTCGCTTGATCGACGCCCTGCGTTCCGCTGGGGTCACCCGGATTAGGGTGAGGCCCCAGATCATGATCCGCTCACCGATGACCTGTGAGACGAGAAATGGGATCTGTCAGTATTGTTATGGGTACGACATGAGTAACCACCGGCCGGTACAGTTGGGTACGGCCGTTGGAGTGATTGCAGCACAATCGATTGGTGAGCCGGGGACGCAGCTGACGATGCGTACCTTTCATACCGGCGGTGTGGCTGGGGAGGATATCACTCAGGGGCTTCCCCGCGCTGAGGAGTTGTTTGAAGCGCGTAAAACGATGAAGAGCGCGCAGGCTTGGATCTCACCCCTCGACGGGCACGTGACCGCAATAACGCCTACAGAGAGCGGTGTCGATCGGATTGAAATCGCTGGTGAACCACGGACGGTTCAGATCCCTTCCGCAACTGCATGCGTCAAGAAAGGAGAAGAGGTTGACGTAGATGGTCTCATCGATTCCGGGAGCCCGTGTGCCGGCGAGGTCTACCTGATGAGTGATAATAAGCATAAGGAGATGCTCGTAATCGATACTGAGTCCGGCGACCGTTCTTACCCTCTTCCTCTCGGTGTGGTTCCGCTAGTGAAAGATGAAGACGTTGTCTCTGCCGGAGAAGCGCTCACCGAGCGGTTCAATATTCCATCAATCGTGTCTGACAGGAAAGGGACGGTCTGTTTTCCCGTGGGGAAGGAGCGGACTTTCGAGGTACTGGGAGATGATGGGAGTCTCCGGAAGTATGAGATCTCTTATGGAGCACGCATGATGGTCGAGCCTGGGGCTACGGTGAAGGAGGGGGAGCAGCTCACTTCGAAGTCAAAGCCGATCTTCATCGCGGCAGAGGCCGAGGGAACCGTCCTTTTGCTCTCAGATAGGATCATCGTTTATAACCCCTCGGGCCGCACGATGCGCTTCCCTCTCACCGCTGACCTTTCTCCCTTGAAAGGAAATGGAGAACAGGTACGCGAAGGGGAGAGATTGCTTAAGTTGGAGATCCCCTACAGTGGGCTCCTGAAAGTGGAGGCGGTCAGGAAAAAGGACAGGGTTACGACGATTCGCTTTCAACCCAAGAGTGTAGTGGAGATCGATCAAATGGCGACGGTACGGGTTGGCGACAAGGTGAAAGAGGGTGACCTTTTAACCAAAGGTGTTGTGCCCCCCCATACTCTCTTGGAGACAGCCGGCGTGCAGAAGGTGAGAGGATATCTGCTAACCGAGATTCATAAGGTTTACAAGGCCCAGGGGGTGGATATCAACGATAAGCACCTCGAGGTGATCATCCGCCATATCTTAAACAACGTCCGCATTGTGGATCAAGGCGACTCACGCTTCCTGCTGGGTGACTTGGTTGCACTGGAGGAGTTCCACCAGGAGGTACAGGCGTTGGTCCGCTGGAACTCTGAGGCGGAGCGGGTCCGCAAGGAGACGATTGGCGAGAAGATCGCCGAAGACGTGGTTGCAAGCGGGCGGTTGATTGCCTCAAGTGGTCAGTGTTTGACCGAGGAGACCCTGAAGGCCGCACACTGTGCAGGCCTCAACTTTATCCGCATCCAGCGAGGGGAAGAACTCTTCGAGATCCCATTAAAGGACAAGCGCCTTCCTATTGGTGAGCGCGAGCTTCTGCGTATCTCCAATGCGGCGCTGCAGACGAAAGGATGGCTCTCTGCTGCCTCCTTCCAGCGGACCACCAAGGTCCTTGCCGAGGCAGCCTTGCGGGGAGAGGTGGATAAACTGGAAGGGCTGAAGCCAAACATCATTGTTGGAAAAAAGATTCCGGCTGGGACTGGGTTCCCCGCAGCACCGAAGACCCTGGAGGACGAGCTAGTGGAGGCTGGGGAATCGCCTTCCAACGGTGACTTGACAGAATCTATGAGCTAATCTATAATCTGCTACAATTTGGAGTGTGAAGATGCCGACGATCAATCAACTTATTCGACTAGGACGTAAACCGAAGGTAAGAAAGAGTAAGGCTCCGGCACTCGGTTCCTGCCCACAGCGGCGAGGCGTCTGCACGCGTGTCTACACCCGCACCCCTAAAAAGCCGAATTCGGCACTGCGCAAGGTTGCTCGTGTCCGCTTGAGTAATGGGAAGGAAGTCACCGCTTACATCGGCGGTGAGGGGCACAACCTTCAAGAGCACTCGATGGTCATAGTACGGGGCGGCCGAGTGAAGGACCTTCCAGGAGTACGTTACCACATCGTTCGTGGCCCCCTCGACGCGGAAGGGGTAGAGGGACGTCGACAGGGGCGCTCGAAGTACGGAGCTAAGAAGGGGAGCTAGGTGGAAAGAATGCAGATACCAGGCCGGGGTGTCGAACCTGATATCAAGTATAACAGCAGGCTCCTCGCGAAGCTGATTAATTATGTCATGCTGGACGGCAAGAAGTCGATCGCGGAGCGGATCGTTTATAAAGCCTTGGGACAGGTCGATGATCGAAGCAGTGATTCTCCTGTCCTTGAGGTTTTCAACGCCGCGGTTGCGAATTGCTCTCCCCGCTTGGAAGTACGCACCCGTCGTGTCGGTGGAGCCAATTACCAGGTTCCCTACGAGGTGCCCCGGGATCGGCAGACTGCCCTTGCCCTTCGTTGGATCGTTCGGGCCGCTCGTGAGCGCGGCGAGCATACAATGAGTGGGCGCCTTGCCGCGGAGATTATTGATGCGGCGCGCAAGGAAGGGAAAGCTTACAACAAGCGGCTCGATGTCCACCGCATGGCTGAAGCCAACCGTGCTTTTGCCCACTACCGCTGGTAGTCGGGTTCAATTCCTTGTTTTCTAGGTGGTAGAAAGAGAGTTTCTATGTCCACCGACGTTTCTGTGGGGATAAAACGGGTCCGTAATATTGGCATCATGGCTCATATAGATGCTGGGAAGACCACCACCACGGAACGGATTCTTTACTACACTGGACGGACCCATAAGATGGGCGAAGTACACGAGGGGGATACTGAGATGGACTGGATGACCCAGGAGCGAGAACGGGGAATCACTATCACGTCTGCGGCGACAACCTGCTCCTGGCGCGACCACTGGATTAACATTATCGATACCCCGGGGCATGTGGATTTCACTGCTGAGGTGGAGCGGTCACTACGCGTACTCGACGGGGGAATTGTTATCTTCTCCGGAGTGGAGATGGTGGAATCGCAGTCCGAAACCGTGTGGCGACAAGCGGATCGTTACCGTATTCCACGCTTGGCGTTTGTCAACAAGCTTGATCGCGTTGAGTCGAGTTATACCCAAACCCTGGCGATGATCGAGGATCGGTTGGGTGTGGTCGTCGTTCCACTTCAGCTTCCCTATCGTGACGAGAATCGCCGCTTGGTGGGAATGATTGACCTCCTCGCACGGCGCCTGATCGTCTGGGACCCTAAGAGCAAGGGAGAGCGTTATGAGTATCTCTCCGTTCCTGAAACGATCTGGGAGGAGCTAGAGCGCTATCGTGAAATGGCTGTTGAGAGAGTCGCCGAGTATGACGACCGGGTGATGGAGGCGTATATTGCGGGTGCAGAAATTGACGCGGCGGCGTTCCATGAAGGACTTCGCCGTGGGTGTATCCACCACAGCGTTGTTCCAGTTTTGGGGGGTTCGGCCTTCCAAAACCAGGGCGTACAGCCGCTTCTCGACGCCGTTGTTCGTTACCTTCCCTCGCCGGTGGATATCCCTCCAGTGCGTGGAGTGGGTAGTGACGAAGAGCGTACAGCGGAGGTTGATCAACCATTCTCTGCGTTGGCGTTCAAAGTCGTCACCGATCGCTATACCGGGCGATTGGTGTTTATTCGGGTTTATTCAGGAAAAGTGGAAGCAGGTAACCATCTGTTCAATGCGTCAACAGGTAAGGGCCTTCGACTTATGAAGATTTTCCGGATGCACGCCAATCAGCGCACTCCCTTGGATGAAACGCAGGCGGGGGAGATCGTAGCGATTGTAGGTTCTTGCGAGATCTCGACTGGAGATACGCTCTGCGATAAGTCTTCCCCGATCCTCCTAGAGAAAATAAAATTTCCGGAACCGGTCGTCTTTATTGCTATCGAACCGCGTACCGAGGCCGAGCAGGGGGTCCTCTCCGAGGGGTTGGCGAAGCTTACTCAAGAGGATCCGACCTTCCGTGTGGATGTCAATAAGACGACGAATCAAACGATTATCTCAGGGATGGGGGAGCTGCATCTGGAGGTCCTAGTGCGCCGGCTTCGTGAGGAGTACGGCATCTCTGCTCTTGTGGGGCAGCCCCAGGTTGCCTATCGCGAGACGCTCAGCGAGCCGATTGACGTGGAGGGAAAATTTGTCAAGCAGACCGGAGGACGAGGGCAATACGGCCATGTTATCGTCCACTTCGAGCCCCTCCCGCGCGGAAGAGGTTTTCAATTTACAGATACAGTCAAGAGAGACGAGATCCCACGGGAGTATAGAGCGGCGATTGAGAAGGGGCTGAAGGAGACGTTGACAAACGGTCCCCTCGCCGGTTATCCTTTAGTGGATATTGGGGCTACCTTGATTGGGGGATCTTTTCACCCAGTCGATTCGTCCGAGCTAGCCTTCCGGGTGGCTGCAGTTACCGCGCTTCATAAGGTATATAGGAGGGGAAGTTTTGACCTTCTTGAGCCGATTATGGAGGGGGAGGTAATCACTCCGGGCGAGTACCTGGGGGAAATTATGGAGGACCTGGCGCGCAGACGCGGGGAGATCCGAGAACTTCAGTCGCGGGAGATGGTGCAGATCGTCTTCGTGGCTATCCCACTCGCGGAGACGTTCGGCTATGCTACGCGACTGCGTTCTTTGACTCAAGGTCGAGCTACCTACACACTGCGTGTGGTGCGCTACGACGTGGTCCCAGAAGGGTTTAGGAAGGAGATTATCAGGAGTCGAGGTTACTCTAGCTATGGCGAGAGAGAAGATTAGAATCAAGCTGCGGGGCTACGACCATGAACTGGTCGACAGCTCGATCAAAAAGATCGTGGACTCGGCGACAGAGACCCGCGCCAAGATTTCAGGTCCCATCCCTCTTCCGACGAAGAGGCGAATCTATACGGTCCTGCGCTCCCCGCACATTGATAAGAGGTCAATGGAGCACTTTGAGCGACGGATTCACACTCGGTTGCTTGATATCAAGGAGCCGACCTCGGAGACGATCAATGCGTTGATGGACATCGAACTTCCCACTGGGGTTGACATCGAGATCAAGCTCTAAAGGCGGAGGGTGTAACGGATGGCTCTAGGCATCTTAGCGCGAAAGATAGGGATGACACAGTTGTTCGTCGACGATCGTGCTGTCGGGGCGACGGTTATGGAAACGCAGCCGTGTACAGTGGTGCAAGTAAAGACCGTGGAGACGGACGGGTACAACGCGATTCAACTCGGTTATCAGGAGGTCGCAGAGCGAAAGGTGACGCATCCTCTTCAAGGGCACTACAAGAAAGCGGGTGTGCCACCGTACCGGCGTCTGTTTGAGGTACGCGTGGACGACTCCTCCGTTTACAATACAGGAGATAAGATCGGAGCGGAGATCTTTTCTGAGGGAGATAAGATTGACGTTACCGGGATCTCGCGCGGACTAGGTTTCCAGGGAGTGGTAAAAAGGTGGAACTTCGCCGGTGGACCGAAATCACATGGCTCCCACTTTCACAGGCGTCCGGGATCGGTGGGGAATTGTGTCGACCCCGGGCGAGTGGTTAAGGGGAAAAAGCTTCCTGGACACACTGGTAATCACCGCGTTACGATTAAGAAAGTGAGGGTCTTGCGGGTCGATCCAGAGAGGGATCTGCTGGTGCTCAAAGGATCGACCCCTGGTCCGCGCGGTTCTGTCTTACAGTTGAGGAAAAGTGATGGTTGAAGCAAAGCTGTACACTTTTGATGGAACGAGCGAGCCCCAGGTTGTTGAACTGGATAAGGGTATCTTTGGCGCCAAGGTCAACCCCGACCTTTTGCATCGGGCTGTTCGTATGCAGCTTATGAACCGGCGACAGGGGACGAGTTCGAGCAAGGGGCGCGGAGAAGTACGCGGTGGTGGTCGCAAACCCTGGCGACAGAAGGGGACCGGGCGGGCTCGCGCTGGCTCGCGTCGCTCTCCCCTTTGGGTTGGTGGTGGTGTTACTTTTGGCCCGAAGCCGCGCTCCTATCACTTGAAGCTGACGAAGAAGATGCGCCAGGGGGCTCTGACTTCGGCTCTCTCCGATCGCGCTCACGAAGGGAAAGTCGTCCTCCTTGATCGGATGGGATTTGAGGAGCCGAAGACTAAGGCTGCCATCTCCCTATTGAACCGTCTCCAGATGACCACTACTACCTTGATGGTGGTCGCTGCTGATGAGTATAATCGCCCCGTCAAGAAATCTTTCTCCAATCTTCCCCGGATCAAGTGTTTGGCCTGTGTTGGGGTGAATGTGTACGACGTTCTGCGTCATGAGAAGCTTGTATTTACTTTGGGAGCGCTGGATGAGTTGAAGGAAAGGTTCTAGCTGTGGTGAAATTGGCGGATGCCGAGGATATTGTCATTGCCCCGATTCTAACCGAAGAGACATGGGCGAAGATGGAAGATAACAAATATGCGTTTCGAGTTGCCCTTGGTGCGAACAAGGTCGAGATTAAGAAAGCGATCGAGGAGCTGTTCAAGGTAAAGGTGGAAAAGGTTTGGACAGCGAATATGAAGGGCAAGCCTCGCCGAGAACGACTGAACCAGTTACACGGACGGACGTCGCGGTGGCGAAAGGCCATCGTGCGACTGGCCGCTGGTGACCGAATCGATGTGATGGGGGGATAGATATGTCTTTGAAGAGATTTAAGCCGACATCGCCTGGGCGTCGCCACGCCGATCTCCCCGATTATAGTGAACTCACGCCAGTGGCACCGGAGAAGAGTCTCCTCCAACCGATCCACAAGAAAGGGGGACGGAACTTCCAGGGGAAGACCACGGTGCGGTGGCGCGGTGGAGGGCACAAGCGTCGCTATCGGACCATCGATTTCTCTCGCGCCAAGGATGGAATCCCAGCGCGAGTCGTCTCGCGTGAGTACGATCCGAACCGATCGGCGTGGATCACGCTTCTTAGCTACGCCGATGGCGAAAAACGGTACATCCTTGCGCCCATCTCGCTTCAGATTAGGGCGCGCGTGGAAGCAGGGGAGACTGCAGAGGTCCGCGTTGGTAACGCCATGCCCCTGCGCCGCATTCCGCTTGGAGCGGTGATTCATAACCTGGAGCTTAGTCCTGGAAGTGGGGGGAAAGTTGCGCGCGCGGCCGGGACGTCGGCAAAGCTGATCGGCAAGGAGGGCGATCGGGCACACGTGCGTATGCCTTCCGGTGAGGTACGGATCTTCGACACGGAGTGTCGAGCCACGATCGGGGAGGTCTCTAACCCCGACCACAAGAACGTGAAAAACGGGAAGGCGGGGCGCGTTCGCCACCTGGGGCGCAAGCCTAAGGTACGCGGTGTAGCGATGAACCCTGTCGACCACCCGCATGGTGGCGGAGAGGGGCGCGCCCGTGTCGGGCGGCCGCAGGTTTCGCCGACTGGAAAGTTGGCCAAGGGCGGCCGCACGCGGAAGAAGAGAAAGCGGTCAAGCGTCCTCATTGTGCGCCGGGCTGGCAAGGGGAGACGATAAGGAGTCACGGTATGCCGAGATCGATGAAGAAAGGACCGTACGTGCAGGAGAGCCTTCTAAAGAAGGTGCATAAGGCCAAGCGGGGAGAACTGGAGGAGATTAAAACGTGGGCGCGGGCCTCTATGGTCACCCCGGAGATGGTGGGGCTGACGATCAGGGTTCACAACGGGAAGGTGCACGTGCCGGTTTACATTGTTGAGAATATGGTCGGGCACAAACTGGGGGAGTTCGCGCCGACGCGGACCTTCCGTGCCCACGGTGGGATGAAGAAGAAACGGGCCGCGGGCCTGACCTAGGAAGAGATGATGGAAGCGCGCGCAGTAACGAAATTTATTCGTGTGTCTCCTCGCAAGGCGCGGTTGGTGATCGACTGTATTCGCGGCAAGGAGATCAACGAAGCACTACAGATTGTCTCGTTATCCAATAGAAAGGCGGCGCGACCAATCCGCAAAACGTTAGAGTCAGCGATCGCCAATGCAGAGAATAACTATGACGTCGATGTCGATCGACTGGTTGTACTGCGCGCTACTGTCGACATGGGCCGTAGCTTGCGGCGTTTGCGGCCTCGAGCGATGGGGCGGGCTGACATCATCCGCCGGCCGACGAGTAACATCACGATCGTCGTAGGCGAGAAGAGGGATGAATAATGGGGCAGAAGGTGCATCCGATCGGATTTCGGGTAGGGGTAACTCGCAAATGGATCTCCAACTGGTATAACCCCAAACTTGCTCCGGAGTATATCGCCGAAGATAAGCGAATTCGTGACCTCATCGGCCAGCGGTATCGCCGAGCCGCAGTGGCCGAGGTGAACATCGAGCGGTCCAAAGAGGATCGTGTATCGATAGTTGTTCGCTCGGCACGGCCGGGGATCATCATTGGCCGGGGAGGGAGCGAGATCGAGGGATTGCAGGCGGCACTGGAACGTCTCACCGGGAGGAAGGTAAAAGTGTCGATCAAAGAGGTCGAGCGACCTGACTTGGAGGCGGCGCTTGTTTCACAAGATGTGGCGATGCAGATTGAGAGCCGTATTGTGCCAGCCCGCGCCATGAAAGAGGTGATCCGACGTGTGATGGGTGCGGGGGCTGAAGGGGTGAAAATCAAGGTGAGTGGCCGACTTGGCGGTGCGGAGATCGCCCGGTCGATCACGATGATGCAGGGCCGGGTTCCACTGCAGACGATCCGCGCGGACATCGATTACGGTTTTACTGAGGCAAGGACAAAGTATGGGAATATCGGGGTCAAGGCGTGGGTCTTCCGTGGTGAGCGTACCCCGCTGGCGCAGCGAGATGAGGTGAGATAGAATGGCTCTTCTTTTTCCCAAAAGGACAAAGTACAGGAAATTCCATCGCGGGCGGATGAAGGGAAAGGCGACGCGGGGGAGCGAGATCGCGTTTGGTGAGTACGGAATTCAGGCCCTTGCCCCTGCTTGGATTACCGATCGACAGATCGAGGCCTGTCGGACGACAATCGCCCGTCAGACACACCGCGATTCTAAGATCTGGATTCGGATCTTCCCCGACAAGTCGATCACGAAGCATCCTGCGGAAGCGCGCATGGGGAAAGGGAAGGGCCCGGTAGATCACTGGGTGGCGGTTATAAAGCCAGGGAGGGTCCTATTTGAGATCGCAGGGATCGGTGAGGCGGAGGCCAAAAGGGTGCACGAACTCGTCAGCCATAAACTCCCCATTCCCACTCGGCTGAAGCGTAAGAGTGTGCTGGGAGGAGAGGTATGAAGGCCGAGAATCTGCGCGAGTTGACTGCAGAGGAACTGACACAGAAGGGGAGGGAACTTAAGAGGAAACTGTTCAATCTGCGTTTCCAGAAGGTGAGTGGAGAGTTGGATAATACAGCCGAACTGGCAAAGACCCGCAAGGATATTGCCCGGGTGATGACGGTTGCCCGCGAGAAGATGCGGGAGGCGAGAGGATGAAGAAAGTGAAGATCGGGCGGGTGGTGAGCGATCGCATGGAGAAGACCATTGTTGTAAAGGTTGAGGAACGTCGCCTCCATCCTCGCTACCCCAAGTATATCCGGAAACATTTTAAGTTTTACGCACATGATCCTGTTGGGGCGGCGGGACTAGGGGATTTAGTGAAGATTGAGGAATCCCGTCCTTACAGCCGGATCAAGCGCTGGAGACTGGTTGAAATCATTGAGAAAGCGGAGGCCTAGGCGTGATTCAAATGCAGACGATGCTTAGGGTGGCGGATAACTCTGGGGCGAAACAGGTCCGCTGCATCAACGTCCTGGGGCCGTCGCACCGGCGACGTGGCGAGATCGGGGATATTGTAGTTGGTTCGGTGCGCAAGCACCTTCCCACGAGTGACATTGAGAAGGGGCAGATCGTGAAAGGGGTCATCGTCCGTACGCGTAGTGCGTACCGCCGGAAAGATGGAACCTACATCCGATTCGATGATAACGCAATCGTTCTTATCAACAACCAGGGTGAACCGATCGGGACACGTGTGTTCGGACCGGTGGCACGCGAACTGCGGGATAAGAGGATGTTGCGGATTATCTCCCTCGCTCCTGAGGTCCTGTAAAGGAGTGGATGATGAGAAAGGTGCGCAAGGGAGACCGCGTGAAGGTGATTGCCGGAAACGACCGCGGGAAGATTGGGAAGGTGCTCGTCGTCTACCCTGAGCGAAATCGTATCATCGTGGAGAATGTGCACATGATCACAAAGCACCAGCGGGCGACGCAGAGCCTACGTGAGCCGGGGATCATAAAGCGTGAGGGGACGATTCACGTTTCCAATGTGCTGCCGGTCTGTCCTGAGTGTGGAATTCCGACGCGGGTCGGATTCACGATGGTGGACGGCGAAAAGATGCGTCGCTGCAAACAGTGTGGGGAGATATTTAGATAGAGATGTTGCTAGCTGAAAAGTTTAAAACAGAGGTTGTTCCACGGTTGATGAAGGAGCTTCGCCTTAAGAACGTGATGCAAGTCCCGCGTGTGGAGAAGGTCATTATTAATATGGGGATCTCAGATACGGACAATCCAAAAGTGCTCGAGGGTGCGGTGAAGAACCTGGCGAAGATCACTGGGCAGAAGCCGATCGTGACAAAGGCGAGGTACTCAATTTCCGACTTCCACCTTACGGCCGGGGAACCGATTGGATGCAAGGTGACGTTGCGCCGTGCCCGGGCGTATGAATTCTTAAACAAATTGTTCAACGCAGTCCTTCCTGGGATCCGTGACTTCCGCGGCCTGTCGAGCTCCTCGTTCGACGGCCGGGGTAACTACTCACTTGGGTTAAGCGAGCAGTTGGCCTTTCCGGAAATTTCATACAACGAGATCACTGCAACCCAGGGAATGGATATCACGATTGTTACTACCGCGAGGAGCGATCAAGAGGGATACGCCCTGTTAAAGGGGCTTGGACTTCCTTTCAAGGATTAGGGGGAGAGTGAATGGCAAAGAAGGCGCTGATCATAAAGAGCAACAAGGAACCAAAGTATTCAGTCAGGGCATACAATCGGTGCAGCCTGTGTGGGCGCCCACACGGGTACATCCGTGATTTTGGAATCTGTCGACTTTGCTTTCGCAAGCTCGCACACAAGGGGGAGATCCCCGGCGTGAAGAAGTCAAGCTGGTAAGGAAGGACGATGATGATAGCGCACCCCATTGCCGATATGCTAACGCGCATACGAAACGCGAGCGCGAAATTTCACCCTGAGGTCTTGATGCCACACTCGAATATGAAAGAGGCGGTCGCGCGTATCCTAGAAGCGGAAGGCTACATCATGGGCTACGAGGTGCTTCCTCGCGAGCCCCAGCCTGTGCTTCGTATTGAACTTAAGTATGAGGGAGAACGGAGTCAGGCGAAACGGGCGATCACCGACATTAGGCTTGTGAGCAAGTCCTCTCGCCGTGTCTATGTTGGCAAGGAGGAGATCCCACGGCCCTTGGGTGGCATGGGGATCTGTATCCTCTCTACTTCCCAAGGTGTTCTCTTGGGGAGTGAGGCTCAGGAGCGAGGGATCGGGGGCGAGGTTCTCTGTGAGGTGTTGTAAGGTGGTAAGCGATGTCTAAGGTCGGGAAGGTCCCAGTGAAAATTCCGGATGATGTCAAGGTCGTGGTCGGACCGGTGACGATTGCGGTGGAAGGAAAATACGGTCGCCTCGTGCAGACCTATCGCCCGGATGTGGTAGAGATCACCGTTGCTGATGGGATCGCCTCAGTGGAACGTCGGCATGAGGGGAAGCAGTACCGCGCCTTTCACGGCCTTTACCGCAGCCTTCTCGCCAACATGGTGTACGGCGTCTCGCAGCGCTGGGAGAAAGCGCTGTTGATAAAGGGGCTCGGATATCGGGCGAGACTTCAGGGGAGGACTCTCATTCTTGATCTTGGCTATTCAAAGCCGGTGGAGTACGAGCTCCCCGAGCACGTGGAAGCCGAACTTCCAAATCCCGGAGAGATCATCCTCCGTGGGGCAAACAAGCAGCAGGTTGGGCAGGTTGCTGCCGAGATTCGGGCGTTGCGCAAGCCTGAGCCGTATAAAGGGAAAGGTATCAGGTACAAGGATGAACAGGTGTTACACAAGGCCGGTAAGCTTGGAGGCCAGGGCGCTGGCTTGGGAGAGTGAATGAGATGGCGATGATTAACAGGAAGGCACAGCGCATCAAGCGCCACCGTCGGCTTCGCAAGAAAGTCCACGGGACGGGGGAGCGTCCTCGTCTGTGTGTCACCAAGAGCCTCTGCCACGTCTACGCCCAGCTAATCGACGACGAGGCGGGCGAGACTCTCGCGTCGGCGTCTACGGTTGATAAAGAGTTGCAAGGGATGGTGCACGGATGCAACATCCCCGCCGCAGAGAAGGTAGGAGAGCTTTTGGCTAAGCGGGCGCTTAAAAGCGGCATTGAAACGGTTGTCTTCGATCGGGGTGGCTACCCTTACCACGGTGTGGTTGCTGCTCTGGCTGAGGAAGCTCGTAAGGGAGGGTTAAGGTTTTGATCACCACCGACGAGTTTGAAAATGAGATCATAGAGATCAGACGGGTGAGCAAGGTTACCAAGGGTGGTCGAAATCTGAAGTTCAGAGTGCTGATAGTCGTCGGGGATCGTAAAGGTCGAGTCGGAGTTGGTTTGGGAAATACGACCGAGATCCCGCGCGCTATCCACCAGGCGATCCGCGACGCCAAAAAGAACCTGATCGAAGTTCAACTGGACGGAGGGACGGTTCCCCATGAAGTGATTGGGAAGTTCAAGGCGGGGAGAGTCCTGTTGAAGCCAGCTCACGCTGGTACAGGAGTCATCGCCGGGGTGACGGTGGGGGCAATCTGTCGGCTGACCGGGGTAAAGGATATCCTGACTAAATCCTTGGGAACGACGAACCCTCTCACCCTGTCGCGAGCGGCGATAAACGGTTTGGCACAACTGCGTAGCCGTAGCGAAGTTAAGACGCTTCGAGGGCATGAGGACGAAGTGGGCGAGGAGGTCAAGGATGAAACTTGAGGATCTTCGCCCTACTAAAGGGAGTGTTCATAAGCGGAAGCGCGTTGGGCGTGGCTATGGATCTGGACGCGGCGGACACGAGAGCGGTCGCGGAACCAAGGGACAAAACTCCCGCAGCGGTGGTGGGGTTCGGCTTGGTTACGAAGGTGGACAGACCCCAATATGGATGCGTTTTCCTAAACGGGGTTTTCATAACTATACACGTGTTAAGTACGCCTGTGTGAACCTGGATGCTATCGAGAGCCGTTTTCCGGCACAGGCTGAGGTGACGCTTCAACGCTTGCGTGAAATGAACCTTGTCAAAGGAAGTGAAGCGCGGTTGAAGGTCCTAGGCAGGGGGGAGCTGAGTAAGCCTCTCACGGTGCGGGCACACCGCTTTACACATGCAGCCAGACGGAAGATCGAGCAAGCGGGTGGAAAGGTTGAGGTGGTCTGAGCATGTGGGAGAAATTCTCGCACCTGTTCAAGGTTCCGGAGCTTCGCAAGAGAATATTATTTACCCTCGGCGCGATCATTGTTTTCCGCGCGGGAACCCATATCGCTGTTCCTGGTGTCGATGCGGAAGCGCTTAAGAACTTCTTTGCCACGCAGGGTGGTGGAATCTTCGATTTTATGAACATGTTCACCGGTGGGGCGTTACAGCGGTTCTCGCTGTTTGCCCTCGGGGTCACGCCGTACATTAACGCCTCGATTATCTTCAGCTTGCTCACCGCTGTCATTCCCAAATTGAAGGAGCTGCAGCAGCAAGGCCGCGAGGGGCGGCGGAAGATCACCACCTATACCCGTTGGGCGACCCTGGGCTTGGCGCTCGTGCAAGGCGCGACGATGAGTATGTTGATTGTCAACTGGGGCTTGGCAAGCGGTGGACTTTGGTTCTACCTTACCTCGGTTCTCACTTTGACCACGGGGACGATCTTCCTGATGTGGCTCGGAGAGAGGATGACTGAGAACGGAATCGGGAATGGAATTAGCATGATCATCATGATCGGGATCCTCTCCCGTTTCCCTGCGCAGCTACAATCGACCTACATCGAGATTTCCGCGGGCACGGTGAGCCCGTTCTGGGGGCTGGCGTTCTTTGCTATTCTGGTGATAGTCGTTGCTGGGGTGACCATGATTCAACAGGGACAGCGGAAGATCGCGATCCAGTACGCCAAGCGAACCTCCGGCCGCCGTGTCTACGGCGGGCATACATCACACTTGCCGATCCGTGTGAATCAGGGTGGGGTCATCCCAATCATCTTCGCCTCGGCTCTTCTCACCATGCCGATGACCCTAACCCAGTGGGCTCCAGGGCTAGCGTGGTTGACACCTTACGTCCAAAATGGGAGCCTTCCCTATATTCTTGCCTACGTGATTCTTATTATCTTCTTCACCTACTTCTACAGCTCGATCGTCTTTGATCCGCAGGATGTGGCAAAGAACGTGCGCGAGTCGGGGGGGTTCATACCCGGTGTGCGACCGGGGAAATCGACGGCCGACTACATCTCGGGGGTGCTGAATCGGCTGCTATTGATCGGTGCGCTCTTCCTGGCTGCGGTCGCCGTGTTGCCGTACATCTTCTCGGCGTTAAGCGGGATTCGAGGGATGTTCCTCATCGGGGGGACGTCACTCCTGATTGTAGTCGGGGTTGGGATCGATACCCTGATGCAGATCGAAGCTCACCTTGTCATGCGTCACTATGAAAGCTTGACCAAGGCTGGGGGCCTTCTTGGACGGAGGAGATAATGGCTCGTGAGAGGATCGCCCTCCTCGGCCCTCCTGGCGCAGGAAAAGGAACTCAGGCGAAGCTGATCTCTGACAAAACCGGTCTTTGTCATCTGTCGACCGGTGACATACTTCGCGATGAGGTGGCACACGGGACAGAAATTGGTCGGGCGGCAAAGTTACATATGGATCGTGGTGATCTCGTCCCAGACAAGCTTATCATCGACATGATTCATGAGCGGATTGCGAAAACGGACGGGTTCATCCTCGACGGGTTCCCACGTACGGTCGCCCAGGCCGAGGCGCTTTTAAAGATCACCTCGCTCGATCTGATGATTAACATCACCCTGTCGCGGGCGGAAGTGATAAAGCGGCTTTCGTCACGCCGCGTGTGTCGCGAGTGCGGAAAGATCTATAACCTTCTCTTCAATCCGCCGAAGATCAAAACCCGCTGTGACCTCTGTGGAGGAGAACTCTTCCAGCGGGACGACGATCGACCTGAGGTGGTCGATAACCGATATGACGTGTACATGCAGGCGACAGCCCCCCTGGTTGATTTCTACCGTGAGCGAGGGCTGCTGCGTGAGGTTGATGGTGCTCAGCCGACTGCTGTGGTACTCAACAGAATCATGGACCTCCTCTCTGGATGATCTCTCTTAAGACCCCCTCCGAGATTGCTATCATGCGTGAGAATGGGAGAATACTTGCTTTGACCTTACGCGCGATCTGTGAGGAGGTAACCCTGGGAAAGAGCACCGCCTCCCTTGATCACTTAGCCGAGGCGCTGATCCGCAAAGCGGGGGCGAAACCGGCGTTTAAGGGTTACCAGGGGTATCCAGCGACGATCTGTGCCTCGATCAACGACGAAGTGGTGCATGGGATCCCATCGGAGCGGCTGCTTAAAGCCGGGGATATTCTCTCCATCGACATCGGTCTCTTTCGCGAAGGTCTGTATATGGATATGGCAACGACAGTTCCTATTGGTGACATTGATGAGGCAGCGGATCACCTCCTGCGGGTAACCGAGGAGAGCTTGTGGCAGGGTATCAAACGGGTTACAATTGGGAATCGTCTATCAGACATCTCGCATGCGATCGGCTCCTATGTGAAGAGTAAGGGGCTGCACGTGGTGAGAGAGTATGTAGGGCATGGTATAGGGAGAAAGCTACACGAGGATCCCCAAATTCCGAATTACGGTCTGCCAGGACAGGGCCCACGGCTACAACCGGGGATGGTCTTCGCAATCGAGCCGATGGTGAAGACCGATCCTGAACCGACTCGGGTCCTCGATGACAACTGGACTGTAGTGACGGCAACTGGTGGCCTAGCAGCGCATTTTGAACATACCGTTGCCCTGACGGAGAGGGGAATAGATATCCTGACGATAGGAGGTGAATGAAGACGTAGTGGTTAAGTCGGAAAAACGCGATCAAAAAAAGACGGATGTGATCCGACAGCGAGGTGAGGTTATTGAGAGCCTGCCGAGCTCAATGTTTCGCGTGAGGCTGACCAATGGACATGTCGTTCTGTGTCATATTTCAGGTCGAATCCGCAAAAATTATATTCGTATCCTGACAGGAGACCGCGTGGTTGTAGAGTTCTCGCCATACGACCTGACCAAGGGACGGATCGTATACCGGGAGAGTTAACCGCTACGTTAATTTACGATGAAGGTGCGAAGTTCGGTAAAGAAAATGTGTGCTAAGTGCAAGGTGATTCGACGTAACGGTCGAGTGATGATTATCTGCAAGAATCCCAAGCACAAGCAGCGACAGGGCTAAGGGGAGAAAGACATGGCACGGATAGCCGGGGTCAACCTGCCGAATGACAAGAGGATCGAGATTGGTCTTACCTACATCTTTGGGGTTGGCCGTTCGCGCGCTGCTGAAATCATCGGGCGAACAGGGATCTCGCCGGGCGTTAGGGTAAGGGATCTGACCGAGAAGGAGATCGCAGCTCTGCGGCGGGAGGTAGAGCAATATGTGGTGGAGGGAGACCTGCGCCGTCGAATCTATGCTGGCATTCAGCGGCTGAAGGATATCAATGCCTATCGCGGGATCCGACATAAGCGAAGGCTTCCAGTTCGCGGGCAGCATACACGGTCGAACGCGCGAACCTGGAAAGGGCCACGACCGGCCAAGGCAGGAAAGAAGAGGTAGGGATGGCGAAGAACATCAAGCTTGAGCGGGCACGTGTCCATATTCACGCTACCTTCAACAACACGATCATCACTGTGACTGACCCGAACGGGGACCCGATTACCTGGAAGAGTCCAGGGGTGGTTGGGTACAAGGGATCGCGAAAGGGGACTCCTTATGCCGCCCAGATTGCGGCCGAGTCGCTGATACGTGAAATGAAAGAATACGGGATTCGATCCGTATATGTGACAGTAAAGGGGACTGGATCGGGGAGACAGTCTGTAGTACAGACCATTAAGGGATCGGGTATCCGGGTTGAAGAGGTCAAGAACGTCACCCCGGTCTCTCACAGCAGCAGTAAGGTGAAACGATAATGGGGCGAGATACAGACCCTAAGTGCAAAAAGTGCCGTAGGGAAGGGGAGAAGCTCTTCCTGAAAGGGAGTCGGTGCTATACGAGGAGCTGTCCGATGTCGGGCCGCAGTTCTCCGCCGGGGGAGAGGCCGAAGAGGCGTCGCCCACGGAGGAGTCAATACCTTCTCCACCTGCGCGAGAAACAGAAGACGAAGCGGATTTACGGCGTGAGAGAGCAGCAGTTTCGCAACTACGTGGAGCAAGCGAAGCGGCGGAAAGGGGTCACCGGTGAGGCACTTCTCTCTCTCCTCGAGCGGCGGCTTGATAACACCCTCTATCGCGCTGGATTTGCCTCCTCGCGCGCACAGGCGCGTCAACTGATTGTGCACGGTCACTTCCAACTAAACGACAGGGCAGTCAACATCCCTTCCGTGTTGGTGCGGGAGGGGGATACCGTGTTGGTTAAGGAAGGACGACGCGACCGGGTGAAGGGAATCGTAGAGGAAAACAAAGACCGCGAGATTCCGCGTTGGCTGGAGAAGAACCTGGAAGCGCTGAAGTGCCAGGTAATTGCCCCTCCTAACGTGGAAGAGATCGGGCATAGTATCGCCGTGAACCTGATCGTTGAATTCTACTCCCGCTAGGAGGTAGGTATGGATGAACTGGTCTTCCCGCAGGGGATCAAGACTGAAGAGTTGACCCCCACCTATGGCAAGATCGTCATCGAACCGCTCGAACGCGGGTTTGCCACTACCCTTGGCAACAGCCTGCGCCGGGTTCTCCTAGCCTCGATACCGGGTGCCGCGGTGGTGAGGGTGAACTTCGCTGGTAAGCACCATGAGTACGACACGATCGAGGGGGTCAAAGAGGACGTCCTTGAGATTATCCTTAATATCAAGGACCTTGCGTTGCGCCTTCATGGGGATGAGCTGAAGCGACTCATCCTCGAGAGTAAGGGGCCGTGTGAGGTGACCGCTACCGACATATCGCTTCCTTCTGGAGTAGAAGTGATCAATCCCGACTTGCACATCGCTACCCTGAACAAGAAGGGTTTCCTGGAGATAGAGATGGAAGTGGAAGCGGGATTCGGCTACCGCCCAGCGGAGGAGAATAAGCTCGAGGATTCACCCTTGGCGGTTATTCCAATCGACTCAGATTTCTCTCCGGTGAGGCAGGTGAACTTCGTGATCGAAGGGACCCGCGTCAGGGGAAAGACGGAGTATGAGCGGTTGATTCTTGAGTTGACCACTAACGGGGGGATCAAGCCTGAGGAGGCTCTCTCCGAGTCAGTGCGGATCCTGCAGCGGCATTTTGACCTGTTCAGCGACTTTGCCCAGCACCCGTTCGGGCTTGCTGCGGAAGAGGGGGAAGAGGAGGAAAGCGCTTTAGCGGTTTCGTTGAGTGAGTTGCAGATCGATCAGCGTGCTTGCAACCTCCTTCTGGAGGCGGAGATCACTACGTTGGGAGAGCTCCTTACCCGGCCACATGAGGAACTGCTTGACATTCATGGGTTTGGCGCAAAGACCTTGAGCAAGGTGGAGGATCGGTTGAGGGAACTCGGTTACGCGCTCAAGGGTGAGCAGGAGGTTCAAGATGAGGCATCGGCGGGACATCGATAAGCTCGGCATGACGAAGAGCCACCGAGAAAGCGTCCTGGCAAACGTTACAAAAGGGTTGATCCTGCACAGCAAGGTAGACACAACGCTCGCACGCGCTAAGGCCTGTCAACGGTACGCCGAAAGGGTCATTTCGCTGGCAAGACGGGGAGATCAGCATGCACGGCGGATTGTCTTCTCTCGACTGCAAGACAAGGAAGCGGTCACCAAGTTATTCAGCGAGATCGGACCGAGGTATAAGGAACGCCCCGGTGGATACACGCGGGTAGTAAAGCTCGGCCCGCGCCGAGGAGACGGTGCTGAACAGGCACGATTGATGCTTGTTTGAGCGCTCACCGGAGGATTTTACCTTGAAAGGTGAGTTTTCCCATTTAGAGGAGGGTTCCTTCCTCCGTAGTGGGTGTGTAAGCACTTTAGCATATCCGTGGTCATTGAGGCCAAATCGTAAGATGGTTTCCACCCCCATTCCTCTCGGGCTGGGCGATCGTCGAGGGACTTTGGCCACGAATCGGCGATCTGTTGTCGGAAGTCAGGGCGGTAATCACAGATAAACTCCGGGAGGTGTTTTTTAATTTCGGCAGCTAGTTCCCCAGCGGCGAAACTCATCCCTGCGACGTTGAAGTTACAGTGGTGCTTGAGGCAATAAAGGTCGCTCTCCATTAGGGCGATGGTCGCCTTGATGCAATCGGGCATATACATCATCGGTAAAACTGTGTCTTCTCGCACAAAGCAAGTGTATCGCTTATGCTTGATCGCTTCGTAGAAGATTTCTACTGCGTAGTCAGTGGTTCCTCCTCCAGGTGGGGTCTCACTGGAGATGATACCGGGGTAGCGTAGACCGCGTACGTCCAAGCCGAAACGGTGACAGTAGTAGTCTCCGAGGAGTTCACCCGCCACCTTGCTCACCCCATAGATCGTCGTCGGGTGGAGGACTGTCTCTTGCGGAGTGCAATCCCGTGGTGTCTCCGGGCCGAAAACGGCGATTGAGCTGGGCAAAAAAACCCGTGTTATCTTGTACTCCCTTGCTACTTCGAGAACATTGTACAGGCCACCCATGTTCACGTTCCAGGCAAGCTGTGGTTTTTCTTCTCCTACGGCAGAGAGGATCGCTGCCATGTGGTAGATCGTGTCAATCTCGTAGCGTTTCACCACTTGTTCTATTGCATTCCTGTCAGTCACGTCGATTCGCTCAAACGGGCCGGAATCGCGTAGTGTAAAGCTTGGATCTGTTCGATGCCCGGCCGCGATGACGTTGTTGTTCTTGACAAATTCGAAAATTGTGCTACACTTGTAATGCAAATCTTTAGAATTTGTATTACAGGGTAAATATGGACTTCAGAAAAGTACAGGAACCTGAGAAACGGAAAGCTATAGAAATAGCAGAACAAATCCTCCGGTTAATCAGGGAAGGCGAATATGGAAAAGGCGATAAGTTGCCTTCTGAAAATCGCATTGCCAGTTTAACTGGGGTGGGGCGCCCTGTTGTTCGCGAGGCGTTGTGTGCTCTTCAAATTGTCGGGGTAATTGAGTCAAAGGTAGGTAATGGTTCATATGTCCTGGCTGAGTCAAGCAATGAAGTTCAGCCCCGGATCCTCTCCCTATTCAGGGTTAACGAAAGCCCTTTCGAAACTTTGCAGGCAAGAAAGTATTTGGAAAGTGGCGTAGTTGAACTGGCGACCAAAACCGCAACCTTCTTGCAAATAACAGATTTAGAGCAAATCCTGAAAGAGGCGAATAGATCCTTAGATTCGGTTGGGGGAGAAGCAGGAGAAGAGCTTCTTGCAGTATATCTCAATTATGATCGTACATTTCATATAAGAATCGCTGAAATCGCTGGGAATTCTCTTTTACTAAGTCACATGACCTTTTATTGTAAAATTATGGATCAAGCATTGTGGAGAAAATTGTACGGTGATTTTTATACGCATAGTATTCAATTCAAAGAAGCTATGGGTGAACATTCTGGGATTGTTCAAGCGGTAAAAAAAAGGGACACAGATCTTGCAAGACAAAGGATGCAGAAACATTTTGATAACACTATACAACGGCTAATTCAGCAAAAATCGGCTCTTCAGGAAATGGATTTAACGGTTGCATCCCTTGACTGACCGGTAGAGTAAGAGACTGCTGAATAAGGAAGGTAGGCATTATACACACTAGCGAGGAAGGGGGTGATAGCAGGTCCGTAGCCACTGGGAAGTCGGGAAGCCTAAAAGCACTCTAAGATTTACCCAAAGGAGGTAAAAATGAGGAGGCTCGTTGTAGTACTCTTAATGAGTTTAGCGCTTTTGATTACTGTGGTTGGGCTTGGAGCAGCTGAGAGTGTGCTGAGAGTAGCTTGGATGTCGGAACCTAAGACCTTGGATCCGGTTGGTCCTTCCGACAATCCAACACTATGGGCTTTGCATAATGTCCATGATTGTTTGGTTCGGGTCTCTGACGATTCCACATATATCGAGCCTGATTTGGCTGAATTGTGGGAGATCTCAGATGACCTTTTGACCTACACTTTCCATCTTCGCAAAGGTATAGAATTTCACAATGGAAAGGAAGTAACTGCCAAAGACGTCGTATTCTCATTGGACAGGACACGTGATCCAGAGCAATGTCCATATTCGGATATGTTTAAACCAATTGAGGAAATCGTAGCTGTAGATAAATACACCGTCGCGATAAGATTGAGCGCGCCATATGCACCGATACTTGCGGATTTAGCCATGTTCAATGCCGCCATAATTCCAGAGGAATACTTCCTAGCAGTCGGCGGCACGCAAGAGTTCGGGCGACATCCAATAGGAGCCGGGCCTTTCAAATTTGAGTATTGGAAACCCGGCGAGGAGATAATGTTTTCAAAATTCGAGGGCTATTGGCGAGAAGGCCAACCAAAGGTAGACAAACTTGTTTACTATATAATGCCCGATGCCACTTCAAGATCACTCGCAGTTCGCGCCGGAAGCGTTGACGTCGCTGTTTATATACCATATGGCGAGATCGGGACCCTCAGCGCTGATCCCAATGTAAAAGTTTCTGTCGACACAATATGGCGTCACGACTTCGTAAAAATTAACTGTGGTATTGAGCCGTTTACCGATGCAAAAGTCAGGCAAGCCCTAAACTACGCCGTGAACAAGCAGGGGATCATTAATAGCGTACTCTTCGGATACGGTGAGATAGCCCCATCCTATATGCCCCCGGTCCTGTACTTTAATGATGAGCTGGATCCATATCCCTACGATCCAGAAAAAGCCAAACAGCTTTTGAAGGAAGCTGGATACGAAAAAGGATTTAAGACGAGTATCTTGGCCACTGCTGGGGAACCGGTGATGGTCAGTATCGCAACGATTCTGCAGCAGAACCTGAGGGATATTGGGATCGATGCTACTATTGAGAAGGTTGAAGAGGGCACAAGGTGGGATCGGCTGATTGCAAGGGAGTATGAACTTTCACCCGATTACTACACGAGCGATATCTTGGATGACGATTTGCTCACCGACTTCGGTATATCCTACGCAGGAAATCAAGCCTACTTCTCCGATTACCATAACCCTAGGGTGGAAGAGTTGTACGCTTTAGGACGGGTAACGCTGGACGAAGGGGCTCGACGCGATATTTACCATGAAATCCAAAGACTAGCGCATGAGGATGCTGCCCAGATCTTCTTGACAACGACTCCTAACCCAACAGCAATGCGGACAAACGTGTATGGTTTCCTCGTTCCCGCGAACGACTTCTATAGGTGGGAGTATGTTTGGATAGAAGAGTGAAGTAAGAATACCTGGAGGACCGTGGCAACTGTTGGGGTTCCCAATGGTTGCCACGGTTCATAGTATCGGTGCACGGTCAATTTGGAGAAGCTGCCTTATGTCTCTTGGACGATACGCCTTAAGAAGATTCTTTGGAATGGCACCAGTTTTCTTCATCGTCTTATTTACAGTATTCCTTATGCTTCATCTTATACCTGGTGATCCGGCCAAGAACATACTCGGTATCATGGCTACACCGGAGCGCCTCGAGCAACTGCGGGATGCCCTCGGTCTCAATGAGCCGATATACAAACAGTTTTACCTGTTTCTTGCACAGCTTGGGCATGGAAGCCTTGGAATGTCAATACGTTATAAGGCTCCAATTACTGAACTGATATTCTCAAGGTTGAAGGTAACACTTTCGCTAGTTATCATGTCAGCGGTATTCTGCGTTATCATTTCTCTCCCGCTTAGCTTATGGGCAACAAAACACCGTGGTAAGGCCCCTGATTATGCTGTGAGGGTCTCGTCGCTTTTTATTTTCTCGATGCCGGAGTTCTGGACGGGTCTTGTAGCTCTCAATATCTTTGCTCTCAGATTTGGTTTGTTCCCTACCAGGGGGTGGGGGGTAGGTTTGTTAGATAACTTACATCACCTATTCCTCCCTAGTCTTATCCTTGGACTGTTCTTGACTGCACTTGTTACGAGAGCTCTCAGATCTGATATGCTCGAAGTTTTACGGAAGGAGTATATACAAACAGCAAAGACATATGGCTTTTCGGATAGGACAATTTATCTGAAGTATGCGCTCAAGAATGCGCTTCTGCCTACTATTACCGTTCTTGGCCTGAACCTAGGGTGGCTTCTTGGGTCCACAGTAGTAATCGAGACAGTGTTTTCCTTGCCTGGGATTGGAGCAATGTTACTAGACGCCGTGATAGTAAGAGACTATCCCCTGATACAGGGGATCAGTCTTATATTTGCGTTGGCAATAATGTTAAATAACTACGTAGTTGACATGCTTTATGGACTAATAGATCCACGGATTTATAGATAGGGATTACAGGAACAGGAGCGAAGAATGCATAAGACGACAATAGGTACCATAATGTCTCGGTACATTGTTCCTTTCTTTGCCGGTGAAGATACCACAAGATGGGAGACGCTCAAAAATTTCATAAAAAATCCCAATAGCAAAGCTGGCCTGATAATGATTGGCATATTAACCTTTGTAGCAATATTTGCTCCATTGATCGCTCCTTACGATCCATACAGACAAAACCTAAGTGAGAGTCTCAACCCGCCGAGTCTTACTCACCCATTTGGCACGGATCTGTATGGGAGGGATGTAATATCAAGAGTGATCTACGGCGCTTGGATAGCGGTGAAAATCTGCGTAATTGGCATTGGAATCGCTTTTATTATAGGCAACTTAGCGGGTGCACTCTCTGGTTATTACGGTGGTTGGATCGACGCCATCATCATGCGTATTGTCGACTCAATAATGTCTTTCCCCTTCCTTGTACTAGTCATTGCTATTATGGCTATCTTCGGTCCCGGTCTTAAAAACTTGTATTTTGCCATCGCCATTGTGAGTTGGTGCCAGTACGCAAGGATTGTCAGAAGCAAGTACCTTTCGGAAAAGGAAGAGGAATATGTAAGAGCAGCCAAAGCTATTGGTTTCTCAGATACAAGAGTAATATTCGGGCATTTGATGCCGAACTCCATAATGCCAACCATTGTTTACGCTTCGCTTGATTGTGCACTCGTCATATTACTTGCGGCTTCTCTCAGTTTTATTGGCGTTGGCGCACAGCCGCCAACTCCTGAGTGGGGAGCCCAGATAGCTGAAGGGAGACAATTTCTCCAAGTGGCTTGGTGGGTCGCTACTTTTCCAGCACTTGGAATCATGTATGCTGTAATAGGTTTCAGCCTACTTGGCGACGGTCTACGGGACTTGTTAGAAAAATAATGGCGAACTTACTGGAAATAGAGAATCTTCGCACATACTTTGAGGAAAACGGATCCATTGTCAGGGCAGTGGATGGTGTCGACCTTTCGGTAAGCGAAACGGAAGTAGTTGGCCTCGTAGGTGAGTCAGGAAGTGGCAAGACCACAGTTGCAAACTCGCTGCTTCGAATTCTGCCGGAAGCAGGTAAAATCGTAGCTGGCAGGATGATTTTTAAAGCTATAAATATAAGGGAATTAAGTGAGAAGGAGATGCAGTCCAAAATCAGGGGCACTGAGATCTCGATGATCTTTCAGGATCCGCAAGTATCGCTCAATCCGCTTTTCACCGTTGGGGAACAGATCACTAGCGTTTTGAAGCTTCATCAACATATTGGTCGGAAGGAGGCAAGGGCGAAAGCAATAAATCTATTCAGAAAAGTTGAAGTCTCAGATCCCGAGAGCCGTTTTCGCAGCTATCCTCATGAGCTCAGCGGGGGAATGATTCAAAGAGTAACGATCGCTATGGCGATGAGCTGCCAGCCATCTCTGATCATTGCGGACGAGCCGACAACAGCCCTGGATGTAACCATTCAAAACCAGGTATTGAACGAGTTTAAGAATCTCATAAGCGAGATAGGTGTTTCGGTGCTGTGGATAACGCATGATCTTGGAGTTATTAAGCGCGTATGTGACTATGTGAATGTGATGTATGCCGGGACGTTAATGGAACAAGGGGCAGTGGAAACCGTCTTTGAAAATCCCCTACACCCTTACACTCATGGGTTGCTTGGCTCTAACCCGATACAATACAGGCCAAAGAGCAAAATCCCAACTGTAATTGGTGAGCTCCGCGAAATCCCCCTGCAAGGATGCAAGTTTTACCCCCGGTGCCCGATAAGGAATGAAGATTGTCTCCAGGAAACCATTAACCTTAGAGAAGTGAATGAAAATCATAGGATCCGCTGTATAAGAGCAGAAGATGCCGAGGCGCTATTGCGGTCTAGAAACCATGACTTGCAGGGAGCGTGCTAATGCTAGATATTATAGATGTAGTTCCAGTGTACACAGCGGAAACGGAGGGAATTCCATGGAACGAAGCAATCGTAGAAGTTAACCATCTGAAAAAGTACTATACGGTTAGGAAAAGGGTTATTGACAAAATCCTCACGAAAAAACAGAAATATGTTAGAGCTGTAGATGATATCTCCTTTGTGATAAGGAAAGGTGAAACATTTGGGTTGGTGGGTGAGAGCGGTTGTGGAAAATCGACCCTTGGTAGGTGTGTTCTCAGACTTGAATCACTCACTGCTGGCGACGTGAAGGTGTTCGGGCAGAATATTCATCCCTTATCAGATAAAAAGCTCAAAAACTTTAGGAAACAAGCACAAGTCGTATTTCAGAATCCCTACTCGAGTTTGCCCCCACACAAAACCCTCGGAAACATGCTGAAGGAGGTGGTTGCTTATCATAAAACAGCCGAGAGGGATATGCTAAAGGAATATTGTCGGGACTTACTTGACCGTGTCGGGCTCAGCGAGACACTTTACACAAGAAGGCCAAGAGCGTTAAGTGGTGGCCAGCGTCAAAGAGCCGCAATCGCTCGTGCATTAGCGACGGAACCTAAATTCGTCGTGCTCGATGAGCCAGTAACCGCTCTGGACGTTTCCGTGCAAGCGCAAATACTGAATCTCCTCGTAGAATTGCAGAAGGAAAGGGATTTAACCTATCTGTTTATCGCGCACGACTTGTCTGTGATACGTCACGTTTCAGATACTGTTGGTGTTATGTATTTGGGTAAGCTGGTAGAGTTGGCTCCAAGCAAGGAACTTTTTGAAAAGAGGCTCCATCCTTACACTAAGTTATTAATGTCATCTAGTCCACTTCTAAGCGAAGTCTACGAAATCGATAGAGTGGAGCTTACCGGGGAAGTCCCTTCTCCTATTGATCTACCAGCAGGATGCAGATTTCATACAAGGTGTCCGTTTGCATCTAGTAGTTGTAGGCAAAAGGAGCCCGAACTAATCGCTGTGAATAACGGGCACTTCGTATCCTGTTTCTTAGCCACTCAATAATTAAAGACGAAAAAGGAGGATTGAAAATGAAAGTGTTTGTTTCCGCAGACATGGAAGGTATAGCTGGCAAGACGCACTGGGAGTTTTCAAAGAATAATGCGGATCTGGGAGAGTGGGATAGGGATAGACGCATTTTGTCTGAACACGTAAATGTTGCAATCAAAGGGGCTAAAGAGGCAGGTGCGTCAGAGTTTGTTGTAAACGATTCGCACAACACGATGAGGAATCTCTTGATAAACAGCATCGACGACAAGAGCGTCGAGATCGTATCCGGTCATCCCAAACCCCTATGCATGATGGAGGGAATTGACGAGACCTTTGATGCTGCATTCCTCGTAGGTTACCACGCGAAGATTGGCTCTCACCCCGGTGTTTTGAACCATTCTTTTTGCCCCCTGAGTATAAGAGATATCAGAATTAATGGTAAATCTGTTGGGGAGCTGGGCGTCAACGCAGGTATTGCCGGATACTTCAATGTGCCTATCGCCCTAGTAGTGGGTGATAACGTGATGGCCGAGGAGGCAAAGTCACAGCTTGGTACAGTTGAGGTAGCTGTCATAAAGAAGGCTATAAATATGAGCGCCGCGAAATGCTTGCCTCTGTCAAAGGCAAACGAGGTAATCGAGAAAATGGCCAAAAGGGCGATAGAAGGGATAGGAGATATGTCGCCGCTCGTTTACAACACCGCAACGACCATAGAGGTGGATTACTTTATGACGAACATGGCAGATGCGGCCTCTCTAATTCCTGGCACAGAAAGAAAGAGTGGCACGACAATATCTTTCACTTCCAACGATTTCTTGCAACTCTTCAAAGCTTTTCAAGCTATGTTCATGTTAGGTGAGAGCGTCCGGATGGAACTTAATTATTAAACCTTTTGCATAAGGTGATGAAATGATAAGCTATAAGCAACAGGAGCCACTATGGGATACTCCCCTAGTCAAAATTCTCGGGGGAAGAGAAAGGTATGGGGCTAATGTCTTCGCCAAACTCGAGACGGTAAACCCCACAGGCACACACAAAGACAGAGGTAGTGCCATGATTGTTTTGGAGATGATAGAAAAAGGCTACGAAACCGCTGTTTGTGCTAGTTCCGGCAATGCTGCCTTATCACTATCAGCCTTTATGTACATGAACGGATTGAAGGCAAAAATATTCCTTGGTGACAATGTCAATCAAGAAAAGTTGGATCTCATCAGGGTATTCAAACCAGAAATTGAAGTAGTCGAGGGTGGCTATGCGGCTGCAGTGCGGAAGGTACTCGAGGCTGTAGAAAAACATGGGTACTATAATGCGAATGCTGGGTATTGTCAGGCCAAGATCCTAGGCAATGCTTATATCGGAAGAGAAATTGCACCTTTCTCGCCGGATGTCGTGGTTTGCCCAATGAACAATGGAACACACCTTGTCGGAGTCTGGGAAGGGTTGAAGGGTGCTGAGATTTCACCGCGAATGATAGCTTCTACTGCACAATTCACTAAAATTGCGAGCAGTATTTATGGTTCGTATCAGCTAGAGGAACCCAAGATATCGACTGCTCTAAAGGATTCTGGGGGGCAATTCGTCTCTGTCTCGGACAAGGAACTTGTTGAAGAGACTATTTTCCTATCGAGTCAAGGTATATTAGCTGAACCGGCTTCTGCCGCTTCAACTGCTGCCCTAAAGCACATAGATTTAAAAGAAGATGATGCAGTAATTTGTATAATTACGGGAAATGGTCTTAAATTCCCAAAACAAATGAGGTCACTACTTCATTCTAAATAGCTTTTATTATTTAGTCAGGAAATGAGAGATTTGCGGAAGGAAGGCAAATAGTGCCAGTTGAGGCAAGGAATCTTCACTGTAACGAAACGGATTGAGGAGAAAAATACAAGTGGCGCAACAAAATATTGGCATGGGAAACTCCTTGGTAACCCTCTTCTCTCAGTTACCTACGCTTGATTTGTTTCAAGATCAATTGTTGGAGAGATCACCTTGATGAGCGGGACAAGAAGGGTTCTCGTGACCGGTGCTGTTGGTCAGATCGGTTCCGAATTGACGCTGGCGCTTCGCGAACGCTACGGAGCACAAAACGTCATCGCGGCCGGACATCGAACAGATCCAAGCTCCGCGCTGCGTGACTCCGGTCCCTTCACTCGGATCGATGTGACCGATAGGGAGCAAATCGAACAGGTTGTAACGCGCCACAAGATCAACACGATCTACCACATGGCAGCGATCCTCTCTGCCGTGGGAGAGGAGAACCCACAGCTTGCCTGGAACGTGAACATGGGTGGGCTGTACAACATCCTCGAGCTCGCAAAGGAACATAAGATGGCGCGCATTTTCGTTCCCAGCTCGATCGCCGTTTTCGGCCCGGAGACACCACGGGATTGCGCTCCGCAAGAGACAGTCCTTCACCCGACGACAATCTACGGGGTGAGCAAAGTGGCGGGTGAGCTCCTCGGAGACTACTACGCTCACCGTTTCAGCATGGACGTACGCGGTCTACGCTACCCCGGTATCATCTCCAGTGAGACCCCACCTGGAGGAGGAACCACTGACTACGCAGTGGAAATCTTCTACGAAGCGATCAAGCATAGGCGATACACTTGCTTTGTGCGAGAAGACACGGTTCTACCGATGATGTATATGCCCGATTGCATCAAGGCGACCATCGACCTAATGGAGAGCGACCTTTATTGCCTCAAGCACCACTGTAACTTCAACGTCGCAGGGATGAGTTTCTCCGCTGGGGAACTAGCTGCCGAAATTAAAAAACACCTCCCGGAGTTTATCTGTGATTACCGTCCCGACTTCCGGCAGGAGATCGCCGATTCGTGGCCAAAGTCCCTCGACGATCGCCCCGCCCGAGAGGAATGGGGCTGGAAGCGTGAATATGATCTGGCTGCTATGACAATAGATATGCTGCAGAAATTGGGCAAGCGATATGCCGAGGGCGACCTTTAGGAATGGGAAAATCTTATCTGTACCCAATTTCTCTAGACACACAATCGCGGGAATCCTGTCCATCGAAAGATTCAGGAAAAGGAGGGAAGATGTAGCAAAGAAGCCCTGACAATTTACTGGACTTGCCATATAGTTGGTATCCCAATTTTTAAGGAGGCGGGATGGGGAAGTTTGATTTCATTGAGGAAGAGATAAAGATCCTAAAAGAGCAGGGCTATAGAGTTTCATTTGTACGAGTGCAGGGTCAATAAAGGCTGGTGCGCTACGTTCGATCGCGGGCTAGCAGGACACAGACAAGTTTGCTATCTTATCCAAAAGAGGTGATTCGTGTGAACCCTAAAAGGCATCCGACGAAGTATCTAGGTGAGGAGTATCAGCGCTTGGTGCGTGAGAGTTTAACCTGGGAGCCAAAAGAACTTCAGAGTAGTAGTGGCTCCAGCTGTACCATCGATGGCAGAGAGGTGGTGATGCTTGCCGCCAACAATTATCTCAATCTGTCAACTCACCCCAAGGTTGTTAATGCCATGATGGAGGCGACTAAGGAGTATGGAGCTGGCGCTGGAAGCGATCGGTCCATTGCCGGGGATATGGCTCTCCACGAAGAATTGGACCGTCGTCTTGCTCGCTTCAAAGTTGCACCAGCTTCCTTGACTTACCAGACTGGGTTTATGGCCAATGAAG
>Ga0315547_1000483_pt1 | contig 39612 bp, 37 predicted proteins | sample SalMarSW160240MG_2_FD_202542 | JGI IMG/M metagenome (GOLD analysis project Ga0315547, IMG submission 202542) | Salt marsh sediment microbial communities from the Plum Island Ecosystem LTER, Massachusetts, United States - Salt Marsh Sediment SW1601-240 ...
CTGGATATGGCGCCATGAACGGGAACGGCCAGCGCCTAGGTAACGGCAGCGGGCTTGGCCGCGGGAACGGCAACGGTACGGGAATCTGCAGCGCAGGGTAAACAGACTACATACAGCACCAACATCACGGGCGATCGGCTATACGCGGTCGCCCGTTTTCTGTTTACGGATCTAATCAGTTTGCCTGTGTGAGGGCACGGACCCGAATATGCGGCATATGCTTGTGAAAACAAAGCTATGAGTCTGCTTCACTACGAGAAGGGAATCGGGGGGACACATACCTCATTTTACCAACGAAGCGCGCTTAGAACCCACTTCATGATCCGTCTTATCGAATCATCTATACTAGACTGCTCGTATGGCCACGATTACTCAAGTCATGTTCCGGTGACTCGTACATCACATCACCCAATGGATGATCAGTCTCGGACGCTGATCCATTGACTCGAAGATCGCTCCTAGCTGAAGAAGTGGACCGTTGCAGAAGCCTTCTGGGGCAGGATCCCGATGTGATACACGATGTGCACTGGCACACACAGACAAGGGAAACCGCTTGGCAGGGAAATAAGGTATATGTCCCCCGCTTCACTAGATTTGTAGCTGTAGAAGATGGGGGCCTGCCTGCGTGCGTGTTGACAAGTGAGGGAGAATGTCCTATGATAGGAGCATCATGATAGAGGCTAGGGGTAGTGTCAACAGAGAGTTTGTCGAGTGCTCCCTCAGCTTTTATTGGTATTACTACTTTAAGACTGGCTTTCCTGTGCGCACCTAGTTAATTAGGTAGCAAGCTACAGGAGAGCCGGTGTGATGACTACAGGCATTGCCTGTGGTCTTTTTTTTGAACCAGCGAAAACTGCAACCGCAAAAGAAGGAGGATCGCCAGAATGAGGTGCTTGGGAGTACGAGGGGCAACGAGCGTATCTCACAATACCCGGGAATCGATCATTGCTGCCACCCGCGAGTTACTGGAAGAGGTCGTAGCGAAGAATGATCTATCGATCGATGACGTGGCAAGCGTAATCTTTACCGCCACCCCAGATCTTGACGTTGCTCACCCAGCTCACGCCGCGCGCGAGTTAGGGTGGGTGAATACCCCGCTTCTCTGCGTGCAGGAGATGTCCGTCGTCGGGGGGCTATCCCGCTGTGTACGGGTGCTCATCCTGTGGAACAGCGAGCGACGCGCGGATCAGGTGCGTGACGTCTACTTGGGCCAGGCGCGCCGCCTGCGCCCCGACCTATCGGAAGGAGGGGATGATGACTAAGGTAATGTTTCAGGGAATCGCTGGTGCCTATTCGGAAGAGGCGATCCACCAGTTCTTCGGCCCACAAGTGACAAGCGTTCCCAGCGCTAGCTTCGCGGAGATGTTCACTGCGGCGGAGGCGGGCGAAGCGAAGTACGTGATGCTCCCCATGGAGAACTCCATCGCCGGGACAGTGAACCAGTCGTACGAGCTGTTGATGGAGCACGACCTGCGCATCTACGGAGAGGTGATCCTGCGCGTAGAGCACATGTTGCTTGGCCCTCCTGGTACCTCCCTTTCCGAGGTGAAGACGGTGCGCTCGCACCCGCAGGCATTGGCTCAGTGCCAGCGCTACATCACCAGTCAGGGTCTCATTCCCCAGACAGCGATCGATACAGCAGCGAGCGCCCGCGACCTGGCGCAATCCCCGGAGAGAGAAGTGGCGGTCATCGCCAGCCGGTTAGCCGGGGAGCTGTACGGGTTAGAGATCCTTGCTCGCAACATCGAAGACTTCCCGTTCAACTACACCCGGTTCTTCGTCCTGTCACTGGAGGAGGCACCGCGGGCGCAGCGTTCCAAGACCTCACTCGTGTTCACCACTCCCCATCAACCAGGGGCCTTGTACTCGTGCATCGGGGAGCTAAGCCGACGGGAGATCAACCTCACCAAACTGGAGTCGCGCCCGCGGCTCAACCGACCATGGCAGTACATGTTCTACCTGGATTTCGTCGGCCACTACAAGGACTCGGAGTGCGAGGCAGCGATCCTCGGACTGCTGCACCGCTCATCGTTCGTCAAGCTGCTCGGATCATACCCGGCGGCGACAACTCCGGTCGAACAGGAAAGCGCAGCAACCGTGGATCGAGCGATGAATCAGGAGGTATCTCGATGATGATCGTGATGAAACGAGGAGCAACGACCGCCCAGGTGGCGAACGTCACCGCCCGCATCGAGGAGATGGGGTGCCAGGCGCACCTGTCGCAAGGGGAGGAGCGGACAATCATCGGGATCATCGGCAACGGCCGCCCGATCGATCGGGAGAAACTGGAACAGATGGACGGGGTGGAACGCACGGTCCCCATCTTAAAGCCGTTCAAGCGGGCCAGCCGGGAGTTCCATCCCCAGGACACGCTGGTCTCAGTCAATGGGTCGGTCATCGGTGGCAACAAGCTGGTGGTGATGGCCGGACCGTGCGCGGTGGAGAGCAGGGAACAGATGTTGGAAGCGGCGCGGGTAGTGAAGGAGGCAGGAGGGACCATCTTACGAGGAGGGGCGTTCAAACCGCGCACGTCACCGTACAGCTTCCAGGGGTTGGGGGTGGAAGGGCTGCGCATCCTGGGCCAGGTACGGGCGGAGGTCGGGCTTCCAGTCGTCACCGAGGTGATGGATCCGGAGCTAGTCCCGCTGGTGAGCACCTACGCCGATGTCCTCCAGATCGGGGCGCGCAACATGCAGAACTTCGCACTGCTGCACGCAGTTGGGGAGGCGCAGCGGCCGGTCCTTCTCAAGCGGGGGATGATGTCCACCATCGAGGAGCTACTGATGGCGGCGGAGTACATTCTGTCGCACGGAAACGACCGTATCATCCTGTGCGAGCGTGGAATTCGCACCTTTGAAACCTACACCCGCAACACGATCGACATCAACGCCGTCCCCGCGCTCAAGCAACTGACCCACCTGCCGGTGATCGTCGATCCGAGCCATGGTACGGGAAGACGGGAGCTGGTGGAGCCGGTCTCCCGCGCCGCCGTCGCCGCTGGGGCCGACGGGCTGATCATCGAGGTTCATCCTCATCCTGAGGAGGCCCTGTCCGATGGCGCGCAATCACTGTGGCCGGAGCAGTTCGCCACGTTGATGCACGGCCTGCGCACGATCGCTGCCGCGGTGGGGAGAAAGCTATGACCAGCCTTGCAGATACGCACGTGGCTATCGTCGGCCTGGGGCTGATGGGGGGATCCCTCGCCGCTGCCTTGCACGGGCGGTGCGCACGGGTCATCGGAGTGGCGCGGCGAGAAGAGACGATCACTCAGGCGCGCGCCCGGGGAATGATAGACGAGGGGACGACGGATCTCACCGTCGGTGTACACAAGGCGAATATCGTCGTGTTGGCGACACCGGTGCGGACGATCATCGCCCAGCTGGAGAGAATCGGACCGCTCCTCGCCCCTGGTTGCTTACTGCTGGACGTGGGAAGCACCAAGGCTCAGATCATGGCGCAGATGGAACGCCTTCCTGTTGGGGTACAGCCAGTGGGCGGTCATCCCATGTGTGGACGGGAAGTGGCGGGGATAGAGGCAGCGGGACCGACGCTCTATCAGGGCTGTACGTTCATCCTCACCCCGCTTGCGCGCACCTCTACCGCAGCACTAGCGTTGGCGAGATCGCTGGTGGAGGCGATCGGCGCCCATCCACTCGTCCTAAAACCAGAGCAGCAGGACCGGTTAGCAGCGACGATCAGTCACCTGCCCTATCTTCTCGCCTGTGCTTTGGTGAGCACGGCCGATGCTCTCACCTCCAGCGATCCCGCAGCGTGGGAGATCGTCGCTGGCGGCTTTCGTGACATGACGCGAATCGCTGGAAGCGACGTGACGATGATGCTCGATATCCTACTCACCAATCGAGGGGAGGTCCTAGAAGCGCTCAACACCTACCGGGCGAACGTGCGCCGATTGGCGCAGCTGGCGGCCTCGGGTGAGGAAGAGGACCTGCGTCAGGCATTGGGCACGATCCGCGCGTTACGTAGGGAGATGTACCCGTGAAACACCTGCGAGTAACTCCGCGCCAGCCCCTGCACGGACGCCTTTACTTGCCAGGGGATAAATCGATCTCCCACCGGGCGTTGCTCTTGGCAGCGATCGCCGATGGGGAGAGCCACATCTCCGGTTTTCTCCCCGCGCGGGACTGCCTGGCCACCCTCACCTGCGTGCGTGACCTGGGGGTGCACATCATTGTCCACGATCGCCGGACGATGACCGTGCACGGCCGGGGATTACACGGACTACGCCCACCGACGGAACAGCTTGACTGCGTGCGCTCGGGAACGACGATGCGCCTGCTCGCTGGCTTGCTTTCCGGACAATCGTTCTCCACTATCCTCACTGGTGATGCCCAACTGCTGCGCCGGCCGATGGAGAGAGTCGCCGTGCCGCTGCGGCAACGGGGGACGCAGATCGAGACCGCTAGCGGGCATGCGCCATTACGTATCCAGGGAGGAAAAGTGAACGGCGGGGAGCTGACCCTGACCGTTCCCAGCTCCCAGGTGAAGGGCGCACTTCTCCTTGCTGGCCTGTACGCGTCTTCACCGCTCACCGTGCATCAATCAGCACCGACACGGGATCACACCGAGCGGATGCTCGCCGGGATGGGAGCGGATATAAGTGTCGATGGGGATCGCGTGTTCCTTGCCCCTCCGACATGTCTTTCGCCGCTTTCTATTGACATCCCTGGGGATATCTCCGCCGCGTCGTTTCCCATAGTTGGGGCGATCCTCGTCCCTGGCTCGGAAGTGACTCTAGCAGGGGTAGGAGTCAACCCCACCCGCACCGGGCTGATCGATGTGCTGCAGGAGATGGGAGCAAGGATCACTATCTCCTCGGAGCATCTGGTGGCAAACGAGCCGGTGGGAGATATCACGGTGCGCCACGCGCAGCTGCACGGGGTGGAGATCAAGGGAGAGGCGGTGGTGCGACTGATCGATGAGTTACCACTTGTCGCGGTGGCCGCGACGCAGGCACAGGGGAACACAGTAGTGCGGGACGCGGCAGAGCTGCGAGTGAAGGAGACTGACCGCATCGCCACCGTGGTGGTGGAGCTGCGCAAACTAGGAGCAAGGATCGAGGAGAGGCAGGATGGGTTTGTCGTCGAGGGGCCGACGGTGCTCACTGGCGGGATCGTCGACAGTCATGGTGATCATCGTCTGGCGATGGCCCTGGCCATCGCCGGGTTAGTGGCCCAGAAAGAGGTGATCGTGCGCCAGGCAGGGTGCATCGGAGATTCATTCCCCGATTTCATCACCGAGATGCGATCAATCGGAGTGTGCTATGATTGACGAACATACTCAACTTGTTGGACTGATCGGTTGGCCGGTGGAGTACAGCCTCTCCCCGGTGATGCACAACGCCGCCTTTGCGGCGCTTGAGATGAACTGGTGTTACCTGCCGTTACCTGTACCTCCTCAGCGAGTGGAGGCCGCCGTTTCTGGCCTGGCCGCGTTCGGTTTTCGCGGGGCGAACGTCACCATCCCCCACAAACGCGCGGTCTTCTCTGCTCTTTCCTCCCTCTCCCCGCAGGCAGAGGCGCTGGGCGCGGTGAACACGCTCTTGATCGAGCAGGGGGATGATCGAGCGATCGTGGGAGAGAACACCGACGCGGCCGGGTTTCTCGCCGCGCTCTCTGGAGAGGGATTGGCTGTCGCCGGTAGGCGCGCCTTAGTCGTTGGAGCAGGGGGAGCGGCGCGCGCCGTCGTCTACGCTCTGGTGGAGAACGGCGCACACACGGTGGTGATCCTCAACCGCAGCATAAAGCGTGCCCACGAGCTCGTCGAGCGATTCAGGGGAAATGCGCAGCGAGCGCGGCTGCGCGCCGCGGCATTGAACGGCCCGAACCTTGTCTTGTTGAGTGAGGATGGCGATCTATTGGTGAACGCGACCCCAGTCGGGATGCGGCCCAATGTCGATCGATCGATCTGGCCGGCAGAAATACCGATTCCTTTCCACCTTACGGTGTTCGATCTCGTGTACAACCCTTACCAAACGCGCCTGCTGCAACAGACACGCGCTGCCGGGGCACGGGCGATCAGTGGCTTGGAGATGCTGGTCCAGCAAGGGGCACGTTCGTTCGAACTATGGACGAACAGACAGGCGCCGATCGATGTCATGCGCGAGGCGTGTGTACAGCACCTCGCTTACCAAGCGGAGGGGGAAAGATGACCATCACCCCGCCGATCGTTCCCATTTGCTGTTTTCTCTCCTGGCGCTTGTCTCTATGGTGGCGCCCCATCTAACTCTGTGTCGTTGTGCGGTTTTTCGTGTTCAAACGATCCCAGAAAAAGGAGTTAGATGATGTATTATCCTACAATTGATGAAGTGAAAAAACTTGCTACAAATGGGAATTTAGTCCCCATATATAAAGTGATTCCTGCTGACTTGGAGACACCCGTATCTGTGTATCTCAAGCTGCGTGGAACGAGCCCCTCTTTCCTGCTAGAGAGCGTGGAGAAAGGCAAGCAGTTGGGACGCTACTCGTTCCTGGGAGTGGAACCGACCGGTGTACTCACCGCTTCTGGGGGGACGGTCACCTTGCGTGAGGGAGGGGTGGTCACGGAGTTTCATCCCCCAAACGGGGATCCGTTGATCACGATGAAGCAGATTCTATCGCGCTACTCTCCGGTGCCCAACGCAATCATCCCTGGGTTCACCGGAGGGATGGTCGGCTATCTTGGGTACGACGCAGTGCGTTTCTTCGAGCGCGTTCCCCTGTCGAGCAAGGAAGGGCTCAGGCTCCCCGATGCCGTCTTCTTGTTGGTGAGCCGCTTGGTGATCTTCGACCATGTCAAACATCAGGTCATGGTGGTGGCCAACGCGCATATCGAGGGCAATGCGGAGAGCGCGTATGCCACTGCCACCACCACCATTGATGATATCGTGGAGCGGTTGCGCTTACCGTTGGCGGAACAGAGCTCTCCACCATCCAGATCTTCATCCACAGAGGACTGGCAGGCCAATCTCTCCCGTGCGGCATTCGAAGAACGAGTTAACAAGGCCAAGGAGTACATCCGCGCCGGGGACATCTTCCAGGTCGTGCTCTCCCAGCGCCTTTCCCGTAACTGCGATCTCGATCCATTCACCATCTATCGTAGCCTGCGCATGCTCAACCCCTCTCCGTACATGTTCTTCTTCCACCTGCCAGGAGACGTGTACATCATCGGTTCCTCACCGGAGCTACTCGTCCGCTTACAGGGAGACCAGGCCGAGGTGCGCCCGATAGCTGGTACCCGCCCTCGCGGGACAACGCCGGATGAGGATGAGAAGCTGGCCGCCGAGCTATTCACCGATCCCAAGGAGCGGGCAGAACACGTGATGTTGGTCGACTTGGGACGCAACGACCTTGGCCGTGTCTGCCGTTATGGCACCGTCTCCGTCCCCGAACTGATGAAGATCGAACGCTACTCACATGTGATGCACATCGTCTCCAGCGTTCAGGGGACGTTGCAACCGGGAAAGGACGTGTTTGACCTCCTGCGCGCAACCTTCCCTGCGGGGACGGTCTCCGGTGCTCCCAAGATCCGCGCCATGCAGATCATCGCTTCCCTGGAGGAGGAAAGACGCGGTCCCTACGCTGGGGCAATCGGCTACTTCAGTTATTCAGGCGCCATGGACACGTGTATCGCCATTCGTACGCTTGTAATGCACGCAAAGAGGATCCATGTGCAGGCCGGAGCAGGGATCGTCGCCGACTCCGATCCGGCGCGGGAGTATCAGGAGACGCTTAACAAGGCACAGGCACTGGCCGAGGCAGTCCGGCTCGTGGAGGAAGAGGTCGGCGCAAACGTGTCGGTAACAACCGGAGGTGGAAAATGATCGCGGTCATCGACAACTACGATTCCTTCACCTACAACCTGGTCCAGTATCTGGGAGAACTCGGGGCAACACTAGAGGTGTATCGCAACGATAAGGTGACAGTGGAGGAACTGGAGGCGCTTCACCCCGCGGCAATAGTGATCTCCCCTGGACCAGGGCACCCGGAAGCGAGCGGAATCTGTCCCGATGTTATCCGCCACTTCTACACCCGGGTCCCCATCCTGGGGGTCTGTCTCGGCCACCAAGCGATCTCCTATGCCTTGGGCGGAGTGGTGGGGCCAGCCCCGCAACTGATGCACGGGAAGACCTCGAACATCTACCACGCCTCGCAGGGGATCTTCTCCACCCTTCCCAGCCCGTTCCCCGCCACGCGTTACCACTCGCTCATCGCGGAGGAGCCGCTCCCCGCGGAACTTACGGTAACCGCGTTCACCACCGCTGGGGAGATCATGGGGCTACAGCATCGTAGCTATCCTGTGTTTGGCGTGCAGTTTCATCCCGAATCGATCCTCACTCTCGTAGGAAAGCGATTGCTGGAGAACTTTCTCCTCGTGGTAAAAGGAGGCGACAAATGACGATTAAATCAGCATTAGCAACCCTAACCCAGGGAGAGAACCTTTCGGCCACGCAGGCCGAGGAAGTGATGGAGGAGATCATGAGCGGTGGGGCGAGCTCAGCACAGATCGCGGGCCTGTTGGTTGCCCTGCGGATGAAGGGGGAGACAGTGGAAGAGATGACCGGCTTTGCTCGTTCGATGAGGAAGAACGTGGTTCCTGTTCCTTCGCGTCATCCTTTGTTGCTCGATGTCTGTGGCACGGGCGGAGACGGCCACGGTACGTTTAACATCTCCACCGCGGCGGCGATTGTCATCGCCGCAGCCGGAGTCCCGGTAGCCAAGCACGGGAACCGCTCTGTCTCCAGCAAATGCGGCAGCGCAGACGTCCTCGAACAACTAGGAGTGAGGTTCGACCTCTCCCCCGAGGAGATCGGAAGGTGTATCGATGAGGTGGGGATCGGTTTCCTCTACGCTCCTCATCTCCATCCGGCCATGCGTCACGCCATCCGGCCACGGCGCGAAATGGGAGTGCGTACCGTGTTCAACATCCTTGGTCCGCTCACTAATCCCGCGGGGGCGAACGTCCAACTCCTTGGCGTCTACCGCCCGGAACTCACCGACGTTATGGCCCGGGTATTGCGCTCCCTCGGTTGTCAAGCGGCGTTCGTGGTACACGGGGGCGACGGCCTGGATGAGCTATCCACCACCGAGAGTAACCGCGTCACCCAATTGCAGGACGGGGAAGTGCGTACCTTTACCCTCGATCCGCGCGTACTGCGCCTCCCCACTGCTTCTCTCTCCGATCTACAAGGGGGGGATGCCGAGGTCAACGCGGCGATCATGACCCAGATCCTTGCCGGGGAGCGCGGGGCGAAGCGCGATGTTGTCTTGCTCAACGCTGCGTACGGGCTCGTCCTCGGCAGAGTGGTGGCCGATCCTGGTGATGGGTTGGACCAGGCAGCCCAGGCAATCGATTCTGGGGCAGCGCAAGAGACTCTTGCCTCCCTTGTCGCTTTCACCCAGGAAAGGAGCGGGAAGGGATGATTCTCGATGAGATAGTGGCCTACAAGAAGGAAGAATTGCGACGGCGCCAGGTAAATGCCCCGCTATGCACGCTGACGGCACAGGCGAAAGCCCAGCCAGCGCCTATTTCATTTGTCGGGGCGCTGCGAGGGGAACAACCAGCGCTAATCGCGGAAATAAAACGAGCCTCCCCTTCCCGCGGGGAGTTCGCCCGGAAACTCGATCCAATAAAGTTGGCCCTGACCTATACTGAACACGGCGCAGCAGCGATCTCGGTCCTCACTGATGAGAAGTTCTTCCACGGCACGCTTGCCGACCTAACCGCGGTGAAGCAGGGGCTGTTACACGCCGGCTGGAAGGTCCCGGTCCTGAGCAAGGACTTCATCTTCTCCCCTTATCAGCTCCTCGAAGCGCGAGCCGCAGGGGCGGACGCCATCCTCCTCATCGCCGCTCTGCTGTCGGAGGAGTTGCTTTCCTCTCTCCTTGCGGAAACACATCGGTTGGGGATGACCGCGCTGGTCGAGGTGCACGATGAAGCGGAGGTCGAGCGGGCGCTGCGCCTGCACCCACGGGTGATCGGGATCAATCGTCGCGATCTGCGGGACTTCCATATCGACCCTGATATCTTTGCCCAACTGCGTCCTCTGATTCCCGCTGGCCCCCTCGTCGTGGCGGAGAGCGGGATACACAGCGGCACGGATGTAAATCAGCTGCGGGAGATGGGAGCCGACGCCGTGCTCGTGGGAGAGGCAGTGGTGAGCGCGGTCGATGTCGGGGCCAAGGTAGCGGAACTGCGCGGGGGTGGTAAGGGATGACCATGGTTAAGATCTGCGGGATCACCGGTGAAGAGGACGGGCTCACCGCCGCGGAAGCAGGAACTGATCTGTTGGGGTTCGTGTTCTACCCGCCGAGCCCCCGGAGCATCGATCCGCAACGGGCAACGCGGATTATCAGCGCTGTGTCGCGGGCCGGATACGCTGTTCAGTTCGTAGGGGTGTTCGTGGATGAGCGCGAAAGCTACGTGCAGGAGGTCGCCGCTCGCTGTAACCTCGACTATGTCCAGCTTCACGGGAGTGAACCACCGCAGCTCGTTGCTCGCCTCGCCCAGAACGGACTGTCCGTGATCAAAGGCGTGCGCATCGCGGGCAAGGAGTCGTTACGCGAGCTTGAGCGTTACTCTCCCCACCTCTATCTACTGGATAGCTACCTTCCCGGTTTACCAGGAGGAAGCGGCGAGACCTTCGATTGGCGAGTTTGCTTGCGAGCCAAGCATCTCCGCCCGTTTCTCCTTGCCGGCGGACTGAACCCGGATAATGTCGCTGCTGCGGTACGCACGGTGAGGCCGTGGGGAGTGGATGTCTCAACCGGCGTGGAGAGTTCCCCCGGGCATAAGGATCACGCTAAGATGCGCCGGTTCATCGCGCGCGCCAAAGGAGCATGATAGGAGAAGACATGGTTAATAACGCCCAATTAAGCGGTAAAATCTATCGGGGAGCTTTGCCCGACCCGCGCGGCTATTTCGGGCTCTACGGGGGGAGATACGTGCCCGAGACGCTGGTCGCCGCGCTCGACGAACTGGAGGCCGCCCACCAGGAGGCAAAGGTCGATCCTTCGTTTCAGCGGGAGCTGGATGGGCTTCTCACCGACTACGTCGGGCGGCCGACCCCTCTCTACTTTGCTCGCAACCTGAGTAATAGCTGTCACGGAGCTAAGATCTACCTGAAGCGGGAGGACCTCGCCCACAGCGGGGCACACAAGATCAACAACACCCTTGGGCAGGCGCTGCTGGCGCGGCGGATGGGAAAACAGCGGTTGGTGGCGGAGACAGGAGCCGGGCAGCACGGCGTTGCCACCGCTACCGCCGCTGCCCTGCTGGACATGGAGTGTGTGATCTACATGGGGAGCGAAGACATGGCCCGGCAGGCCCCCAACGTGGACCGGATGCGTCTGTTGGGGGTGACGGTGCGGGCGGTGGATGCGGGGAGCCGCACCCTCAAGGAGGCAATCAACGAGGCGATCCGCGACTGGGTGACCAACGTGCGTTCGACGTATTACCTGCTCGGTTCGGCACTGGGCCCTCATCCCTACCCCATGATCGTGCGCGATTTTCAGACCGTCATCGGCCGGGAGACGCGGGCGCAGATCATAACTGCCGAGGGGCGTCTCCCCGATGTTCTGATCGCCTGTGTGGGAGGAGGATCGAACTCCATCGGTTTGTTCTATCCCTTCCTCGATGACCCGGTACACATGGTGGGAGTGGAGGCAGGAGGGAAGGGGATCGAGACGGGGAGACATGCCGCCCGGTTCGCTGACCCGACGCGGGGGCGGCTCGGCGTGCTGCACGGCACGCGGACCTATGTGCTACAGGACAAAGATGGGCAGATCCTCCCCACTCATTCCATCTCTGCTGGTCTCGACTACCCAGCAGTGGGGCCGGAGCATAGCCACTTGCGCGACCGGAAACGGGTGGAGTACACCTATGCTACGGACGCCGAGGCATTGGAGGCGTTTCACATCCTCTGCCGCAGAGAGGGGATCATCCCGGCATTGGAATCAGCGCACGCAGTGGCTGAGGCGATCAAACGGGCAGCGACCTTGAACCCGGAGCAGGTGATCATCGTCAACCTGTCGGGACGGGGGGACAAGGACTTGGCAACCGTGATGCAGTTCGAGGAGGGAGCCGATGAACGTTGATAGTGGAGCGACACGTATTGCCCGCGCCTTTGCCACCGCGCGGGCACAGGGACGAGCAGCAATGATCCCCTATCTTCCCTTGGGATATCCACAGCAAGAGCGAGCACTCGCCCTGGCACAGGGAGCGATCGACGGCGGCGCGGATCTGTTGGAGCTGGGCATTCCCTTCTCCGATCCGCTGGCAGATGGCCCGCTGATCCAGCGCGCGACGCACATCGCCCTCAACAAAGGAACGACGGTGGCTCGCTGCCTGGAGATGGCAAACCAGCTGCGGAGAAAGGCGAGCTGGCCCCCTTTTGTGTTCATGGGTTACTATAATCCCCTCCTCGCCTACGGGGTGGAGGCGTTCTGTCGCGGGTGCAACGACGCAGGAGTGGATGGACTGATCGTCCCCGATCTCCCGCCGGAGGAGGGAGAGGAACTGGAAGGAGCGTGCCAGGAACAAGGGGTCGCCCTGATCTACCTCCTCGCCCCCACCAGCCCTCTGGAGCGGGTGCGGCTCGTCAGCGAGCGCTCGGTGGGGTTCATCTATCTCGTGTCGGTGACGGGAATCACTGGTCCGCGGAATCAGCTCCCTCCCGATCTTGCGGCGTTCGTGCAGCGGGTGCGCAAGGTGAGTGACAAACCACTGGCAGTCGGGTTCGGCATCTCCTCCCTGGCTCAGGCAAACAAGGTAGCACAGCTCGTCGATGGGGTGATCGTAGGCAGTGAACTGGTGCGCCGGGCGCAAGGGAAGGACGGGGTGGAACAGGTGCGCGAGTTTGTCTCCGGGCTGCGCCGGGCAGTAATAAGGGGACAAAAAGGAGAACGATGAGCGCTATTCGTTTCTTGACCGCAGGGGAATCACACGGCCCCGCTCTCATCGCTATTGTGGAGGGATTCCCCGCGGGGCTGACAGTGGACGAGGAGGCGATCGACCGCGACCTGGCCCGTCGTCAGGCAGGCTACGGTCGGGGCGGAAGGATGGCGATCGAACGTGATCACGTCGAGGTTCTATCGGGGGTGATCGCTGGTAGGACGACCGGCGCCCCGATCGCCCTACGAATCGAGAACCGCGATTGGGAGAATTGGCGCGCCCGCTGGGAGGCGGGCGACCTTCCCCCGCTCACTGTCCCTCGCCCAGGCCATGCCGACTACGCAGGGATGATCAAGTACGGCCTCACTGACGCTCGCCCGATACTGGAGCGAGCAAGCGCGCGGGAGACCGCAGCGCGGGTGGCAGCGGGGGCGCTAGCCAAGGAGCTCTTGTCCTCGTTCGGGATCAACCTGGGAAGTTGGGTAAGCGAGATCGGCGGGATCGCCGCCACCATTCCCGACCTCCCCTTAAGAGAGCTATGGGAGCGAGCGGAGAAGAGCGACGTCCGCTGTCCGGATGAGGAAACCGGGCGCCAGATGCAAGAAGCGATCGATGCCGCGCGTGAAGTGGGCGATTCCCTCGGCGGTGTATTCGCTGTTGTTGCCGACGGCGTCCCGGTGGGGTTGGGAAGCCATGTTCACTGGGAGCGGCGGCTGGACGGACGCCTCGCCGCGGCACTCATGTCGATCCCAGCGATCAAGGGAGTGGAGATCGGACCGGCGTTTACCAATGCCCGTCAACTTGGCACCAAGGTGCACGACGAGATCCTCCCCGATGAAAGAGAGGGGACGCAGCGCGCCACGAACCGCGCTGGTGGGATCGAGGGGGGAATGACGAACGGCGAGCCAGTCATCGTGCATGCGGCGATGAAACCGATCCCCACCACCGTTACGGCGCAGCGATCAATTGATCTCGCCACGGGTAAACCGGCGCAGACGCGCTATCAGCGTTCCGATGTCTGTGCTGTCCCGGCAGCGGCGATCGTCGGCGAGGCGATGCTTGCCTGGGTCCTCGCCGACGCGCTGGTGGAGAAACTGGGCGGGGACAGCGTAACAGAGATGAGAGCCCACTGGGAGAAGACGTATGAAAAATAGGCGAAACATCGTGATCACCGGGTTCATGGGGACAGGCAAGACCGCAGTGGGGAGAATCGTCGCCCGCCGCTTGGGACGACGGTTCGTGGACATGGACGAGGAGATTGAGAGGAGAGCTGGAAGATCGACCGCCGAGATCTTTGCCACGGAGGGAGAAAGCGCGTTTCGAAAGATGGAGACCGCACTCTGCCAGGAGCTAAGCGAGGAGAAGAGGTTTGTCATCGCCACCGGTGGGGGAGCGCTGGTTGATCCGGTCAACCGAAAGCGGATGATGGACAGTGGTACCGTGATCTGCCTCACCGCCACGGTCGACGAGATTCTGCGCCGGGTGAGTGGTGAGCAGTCGCGCCCGTTGTTGCCCGCTGTTGATCCACACGCGGCGATCGAGGAGATCCTTGAGGCGCGTGCAGACGCCTACGCCGCCCTCCCCTGGCAGATCGACACCACCGCTCTTTCCCAAGGAGAGGTTGCCGCGCGCATCATCGCTCTTGCTAAGTGTGCTCTGTTCACGGTGCACGCCCCGGGGAGGAAGTACCAGATCCACATCGGCTCCGGGATGCTCGCCCATCTCGGAGGAACACTGCGCGATGCCGGTATTCCAGCGGGAGGGCGAATAGCAGTGGTCTCTGATACGAACGTTACCCCTCTTTACTGGGAGCAAGCCAAGGACGCACTTGCGCGTGCCGGGTTCGATCCTTTTCCCTGTACGATCCCTGCCGGAGAAAAGCACAAGACGCTTAACACGGTCGCTTCGCTCTACGAGCAGTTCCTCACTCACCGTCTCGATCGTAGCGGGACGGTGCTCAGTCTCGGCGGTGGAGTGAGTGGGGATATCGCCGGGTTCGCTGCGGCGACGTACATGCGCGGGGTGGGGTTTGCCCAGGTCCCCACTACTTTGCTGGCGATGGTCGACGCCAGCGTGGGGGGAAAGACCGGGGTTGACGTCCCCCAGGGGAAGAACCTCGTCGGCGCGTTCCACCCACCGCAAGTGGTGGTCATCGATCCGGAGCTCTTGCGCACGTTGCCTCCGGAAGAGATCCGCTCCGGCCTAGCCGAAGTGATCAAACACGGGATCATCGGCGACGCGGACTTGTTTGCCTCTTTGGAAGGAAGGTACGATCTTGGTGCGTGGAAGGAAGGCGGGGGGAGTGAGTGGGTCGTGCGTGCGCTGCGCGTGAAGATCGCGGTCGTAGAGGAGGATCCGTTCGAGCAGGGCCGTCGCGCTGTGCTCAACCTCGGACACACACTGGGGCATGCACTGGAGAGGTTGAGCAGCTACTCGCTGCGGCACGGGGAAGCGGTCAGCGTAGGGATGGTCGCGGCAGCGCGCATCGCCGTCAAACTGGGACAGGCCGATTCCACACTGGCCGGGCGCATCGTGGCGGTCCTCACCGGTTGGGGACTACCTGTTCGCTGTCCTCCATTCTCGGTTGACGAAATATGGCAGGCGCTCAGCCACGATAAGAAGCGCCATCAGGGTAGCCTGCGCTGGGTGATCCCCACCGCGATTGGGGAGGTGAGGATCGTCACCGATCTTTCCCCGGAGGTGGTGAAGGATGTCATACAGCAATTAGGGGCAAGGAGTTAGTTATGAACGATACACAGACCGAACAGAAGCTCAAGGTTCTCGTTCTGCACGGGCCGAACCTCAACCTGCTTGGGCGGCGCGAGCCAGAGATATACGGGAATATGACGTTGAGTGATATCGATGCCGCCCTCAATGAACAGGCAGCAAAGCACGATATAATACTACGCATCGTGCAATCAAACCACGAAGGAGTCCTCATCGACGCCATTCACGCTGCCATCGACTGGGCTGACGGAATCCTGATCAACGCCGGTGCGTTCACCCACACCAGCATTGCCCTGCGGGATGCTCTTGCCGGGGTAAATCTCCCCGCGGTGGAGGTGCATCTGTCGAACATCTGCGCGCGGGAGGCGTTCCGTCACCGCTCGCTCATTGCCCCGGTCTGCGTGGGACAGATTTCAGGCTTTGGCTGGCGAAACTACCTGTTGGGGCTGACCGCACTGGTGGACGTCCTTTCTACACATAAAGAGGAGGAGGAATGAAACCAGTAGGGAGATTGGCGTCCATCCATTTGTATCCGTTCGCCCGCTGGAACTAGGAAGTAAGACGCGTTCAACAGGAAGGAAGGGAGATGATCCGGCTGGACATGGGTAATCCCGACCTCACCCCGCCGCAACCAGTCATCAACGCCCTCTGCCGATCGGTCCAGCGGCTCGATCACCACGGCTACCTTGGCTACCGTGGTATAGCCGCCCTACAGGAGGCCTGCGCTTTCATAACCTCACATACGCCATTTCACCAGCGAAGCGTGCTTGCAACCCACTTCATCATCACTCTTATCGGATCATCTATACTAGACTGCTCGTATGCCCATGATTGCTTGAGTCATTTTCCGGTGACTCGCACATCAGATCACCCAATGGATGATCAGTCTCTGCACACGGGTCCATTGACGCGAAGATCACCGTAGTTGAAGGAGTGGACGATTGCAGAGGCCTTCTGGGGCAAGATCCCGATGTGATACATTGACTTCAAGGGGGACAGGCAACTTTTTCTCTCGAGAGTAGGCTAGTAAAAAAGTAGCCTGTCCCCTTTTTCTGCTGGGCGGAAGCGAAAGAAATAAGGTATATGTCCCTCGACTTCAGAGGGGACAGGCAACTTTTCCTGCAGAGAAAGACTCACGAGATGAGTCTCTCGCAAAGACGCAAAGAGTAAGAACAAATAATCCTTGGCGAGTTTAGCGACTTGAGTGAGTGAAACGAACGGGCAAGAGAAAGCTTATGACCCTCGTAAAAGTAGCCTGTCCCCTTTTTCTGGCCTAGGCGGAAGCCAGAGGAATGAGCTATGTGTCCCGCGTTTACTACCTGCCTTGGCAGGGACCACATCCAAAATGAGTACTATGTCTCTAATGACGATTCGGGTGGCCCTCATCGACATGGATGGAACGCTGTGGGATGGGACCATAGATTGATTGCACATCCGCCGCGAGATCGGCCTACCACGAGACGATAAGCCAATTCTCTACCACTTACAGGACCTGCCCATGCTAAACGGACACAGGTCTTCGGATCCTCAAATGACATGAGGCCCATGCCGTGGAAACGGGGTGCTCGCCCCCGGTGCACGTGGCTTGCTCCGCCAACTCAAGGGAGCCGGGATCAAATGTGCCCTGGTTTCCAACAATCCGCGCGAGACTGATAGGGTGCTATGGTGGCCGATTCACTGGGTAGATATGCTGTATTTACGCAGAATCCGCTCTCCGCTATCCTTGACCTTGGCCCTGTCGAGGATGATTCTTTCCCCCCGCTCGTTGATGATGACATGATGCAGACCAGTGTTGTCCTCAAATGCGTGAATCAAATCGGTCATGTCCCCAATGCTTTTGCCGTTCACTTCGCTGGTGACCTCATAGCGGCGGTTCTGATAGCCAACGTTGACCTCATCTGCAAGGACCCGCACCAATACGACGAGCTCAGTTCGCTCTTTCGTCGGTTCTCCGCGGAAATAGTAGTTCACCAAATTCCGTGGCGCATCCCCGTACCACTCTACTCCCCACATCTTTAGGAGGTTCAGTGTCAGCGGCTCAAACACCAGGCCTCCTACAATGTAGTAGCGAGGGGATGTGTCGTACTGCTCATTGGGCACAAGCCGAAACTCACTCAATGGACTGGCAAATCTGATCTTAAGATCCTTCACTACTTTATCGCGTAGAATGCGAAGCCCAACAATATCCCCGATGAATTTATTCTGGATCATATAGCTAAAGGATGTCCGTTCCCCTGCTCTGAACTCGATCGTCCCATCGTTCTCTATATTTGCGTTATCAATTGAGAGGATCACATCCTGTGGTTGAAGCACACCGTCGGCGGGGGAACCGGGGTAGATCTTGTTGATCAATATCCCTGTCTGCTCTTTTGTCATCCCATAGCTTTGCCTGAGATCGGGATTCTCCATCTTCTGCCACCGTATTCCGATACCGGGCATTCCGTCATATTCACCGTCTTCTATATCTTCTAGGAAACGCTCGATCACGGGCGCTGGAACCATGTAGCCAATGTTTTCTCCGCCACCCGCCTGAAATGCCACCCCAGCTATTTCGCCGTCCTTTATCACCGGTCCCCCGCTGCTACCAGGATTTATCGCCGCGTCGATCTGACACGTCAGCAGGTATTCTTGGCTATGTGCATAGTATTGATGTTCAACCCTTGATACGACACCCTCGGTAATGCACAACTCATCGCCACCCTGCGGAAAACCGTACACGACTACCTTATCCCTGAGTGTTGGCAGCTGACCGATCCGGAGGGGTTCAACACCCAGGAAGAACGAGTCATCCGAGACCTCAAGGATGGCGAGGTCGCACTCGTGAGCAACGATTTCCACGGCCGCTATGTACTTTCTCGGCTGACCGGCCCGCTTCACTTGAACGAAGACCTGATCAGCCACGACATGAGCACTAGTCAAGATTCGGTTTCCCTCGATGACACATCCCGAACCAGAGCGAGCCTGTGAGCCGTACATCTGCCATGGATTGTAGTAGTCAGGCTCGTCATAGACTGCGTATACCTTGACAATTGCTTCATTCACGCTCTGCGCACATGCTGGCAAAGCGACAAGACACAAGGCGGCTACTAACGTCACCACCAGAATTGTTAACAGCTTGCCTCTGACCAACCTCCCACGCCTACTAATTCCCATTCTCTCTCCCCTCCTCTGGTCATTATATGACCATTTGTCGCATACTCCAAGCATTCGCCTTGCACTTTCTGGTTTCGATCAATGACTAAAAGAGCTCTGCCGAGGAGCCTGGCCCCAGGGGCAGTATGGCGATCCCGGCCTGTTGTGTCAACCCAGCGCTGCTTCGACCACCGCTTTCATCGGGATAAGCCAGGATAAGTTGTTCAAGATGGTATCGAGCTGTTACCATAGAGGCCCGGAAGGTCTGAGGGTGACACGGCAACTGTTGAAGCACTTATACAGTTCAAGATTTGAGCTCACTTCCTTCTTGTGTAAAGGGCCATCGGTTTCTTTCACGGGGATGACGGCATGGTTCGTGTATAGTTTCACGAGCTGCATTTCCGTAGGGCGTGGCTTTCGGAGGAGGCTCTGGCGAAGGTCCGCTCGGTCGGGCCATCCCGATCGTCATTTTTCTCGACGAGAACTTCGAGGAACGGTTTCATTGGGGACCCGACTCATGCGGGCGCAGGCGATCTTTGAGGCCCGACGTGAGGACCTCAAGCAGGGACGGATCGCTCGCTCTGAGGTCACCCCGCAGATTCGTAACTTCTACTCCCGCGACCAGGGACGAGCGATCGTCGAGGAGCTGTGCCACGGGTTGACCACCTCGGACCGATCGTGAACAGACTGGCAATCCGGTAGGGGGCGGTTGCTGGGCCAGCGATGCAGCGAGCGCGACTCTCATGGATGATCAGTCTCTGCACACGGGTCCATTGACGCGAAGATCACCGTAGTTGAAGGAGTGGACGATTGCAGAGGCCTTCTGAGACAAGATCCCGAGGTAATACAGGATCTGTGGTGATACATACAGACAGGGAAGACCGCTTGGCAGTGAAATAAGGTATATGTCCCTCGACTTCAAAGGGGACGGGCAACTTTTCCTGCAGAGAAAGACTCACGAGATGAGTCTCTCGCAAAGACGCAAAGAGTAAGAACAAATAATCCTTGGCGAGTTTAGCGACTTGAGTGAGTGAAACGAACGGGCAAGAGAAAGCTTATGACCCTCGCAAAAAGTAGCCTGTCCCTTTTTTCTACCAGGTCAGGAACTTTGGGCTTAGTATGCAGCTGCAGCTTTCAACTAGCAGGCAGAGGGATACGTGGGTCACGAGGCAGGGGAAGTGAAGGAAGACCAAGAACTACGACGTGCGCCCCATGCCCGTTTGTAGTTGGTGGTCCTCGAACAGCGACCGTATCGTTTCCCGGGTGAGCAGTGCTCGTTCCTCTGGCAGCTTCAGGAACGGGGCTACATCTTCCCTCACCTGAGCAAAATCCATTGCCATTAGCTTTTTCCAGATGAGGCCTTTCCACATTGCGGGCTTTATCGAAGGTCCGTCCCAGCCTGTCTGTTCGAGGGCATTGCGCAACATGTTTACGTTTGGTTCAATCGGCTCGGGGCGCGTCAGGTACCAAATCAGATCATACACATCCCGCCCCTTGGTGTATGGCCGTGTCAAGAGGGTGTGTATCTTTCCCGCCATCAGCGAAGGGAGATCATGATGCCACAGCGAGAGGAGGAAGTGTCGGTCGATCAGCGTTGTCTTCATACCAGCACCTGCGGGCGGGTTTGTGTCGATTTCGATCTTGATCGAGAGCTTCTGAGTGCGATGTGGAGTCACCCCTGCTTCGTAGAGCAGGCCGGGTAGGCGGATGAACGCCGAAGTCACTGGTGCAGCCTCGTGTGGGTGTATCGTAACCTCGAACCCGGCTGCTGTGAGGTCCGCTTCAATCCTGGCTAGCAATCCATGAAAGGTGTAGCCCTCTTTATGTTCGAGCGAGAAGTCGAGGTCTTCGGAGAACCGACGCAACCCGTAGACTAAGTGAAGGGCGGTTCCCCCCACGAAGGCTAGGCGCTCAAACGCACGTTTGGATTGCAGGGAGAATAGCACATGTGCCTGGACATACTCGCGGAGGGTGTTTACTCTCTGCGCAGGTGTTGCATGACGAGCAAGTTGCAGTGCGCGGTCTTTCATGTCAAATCACTTCTCTCTAGCCCCTTTGCACAGTACACTAAGAACTGTTCAATGCTTCTTGCCAGTTTACGTCCACCAGCGCGCTTCGCAAATGCCCGCAGCCGCTCGGCATCCAATTGGTCTGTGTTCTGAAAGCGCATCTCTTCGATTCGAGCGCGGGTCACCGCTCCACGCCAAAAATGGAACAGGTCTAGTAATGCCTTCTCGGGAAGGGCCATTGCACACTCAGTGCTGTGCATCGTTACCGATTCGTATCCCCAAAAGAGGCGGCGCGCGATGTGGCGATAGGTGAATGTCCCCAATGTCGTATCATAAGTGCTTGGTCGGCCTGTAGTGACGGAAGTAACCACTGGCACTGCTTCCGGGATGAGTCCGTGCCAAGAAAGCAGCCGCTCGAGGCTGACGTACGAAGGATACACCAGCTTGTTGGCAAGGTACTCAACCGGGGGATCGATCCTACGATACGGGTCTGCCAAGATGTACTTCCCGCGTGCGAGCTTAATCAGGCGGCCAGTACCCACCCACCGACTGAGCTGGGCTTGCAGCGAAGTCGTATTCGTCTGCCCGGCATAGACCACCGCTGGTTCGATGAGCGGGAGATCACCAAAGCGATCGAGAAATTGCTCCCATTTCATAACTGAAGTATAACATAAATGCTATTTTTCTGCAATGATCTGTCGGGATTGAGGGAGATCGACACATGCCAACAAGAGGATTCACGAAGCGGTGATCGGGCATGGGCTATACGTTGACGGCGGTTCACATCCATCTAGCAACACAGAAGGTTTGGCCCCATCTCGTCGTGCCTGATAGCGGCAAACAGAGAAGTCGGTGGACGCAACAGTCGGCTGTCATTCCACTTCTGGTCTAGATCGCTCCTATCTTGCCCGGAGTCTTAGGAAACAGACGTGCCTGCTCTATTTGGTCTAGGCCGCAGACAAATCTGGTCAATCGCTCTATCCCAATTCCGAATCCAGCCGAAGGAGGGATTCCTTCTGCTGCCACTGCGAGATACTGGAAGAATTTGTCTTTGTTGAGCGCATCTTGCTCCAAGCGGCGCAAGATGCGCGGTAAAGTATGCTCTCTCTCTCCTCCCGAGAGGGCCTCGCCATACCCTTCTGGATATATCAGATCCATATCCAAAAGAATATCGGGCCGTTGCGGGTCTTCGCGGTCGTAGAACTCACGCACTGAACGGGGAAAGTCGATCACCCATGTCGGCGCTGATAGCGATGCCGACAGGGAGTCGTCGAACTTCTCTCCAAACCTCTCCTTGGCTTGGCGGAAGGCTATGCGAGGAAACGGGTTTTTTGGGACCGATAATTCACGTCCCAAGCAACTGAGCTCGGCTGGACAACGGTTAATGACTGTTGCGATTACATGCACAACGAGACCTTCTCCGATCTGCATGATCTCCTCCCGCGATGCATCGCGCGCCTCGAGATCAAGCTGGACAAACTCGGCGAGGTATCGTCCAAGCCCCGCCCGTTCTGCTGGCTCCATGCGGACATTGGGGGAGAAGCAGTAAATGCGTGGTAATGTTCGTAGAGCAATCTGCTTATGCAGGATCATGCTCTTGGTTAGTTGATAGGGGCGGCCGTAAAAGCTTACAGTTCCATCGAAAGTGTCGTGATGAAGTGGGTCGGTGATTGGTGAGAGAATCACCGGCAGGATCTCGGTGAACCCCTGCTGTCGTAGGTATTCACGTCCGGACTGCATGATCTCATCTTTTACTCTGAGTACAGCGACGAAGCATTCTTCTTTAGGAACAAACATCCGATATCTCCTTAATATGCATAACTGTGAATCACTTGTAGTGCCGCGGCGCGTAATTGACGCAAGGAACTACAACAGGTTATTTCGAGCTAGAAGCTGAAACTTACGGATTGCTAGCGTTGCGCCTCAAGAGAGGCGTTTGGATTATGCAGATAGGAGAAGGGGTTATTGAAGCTGCTCGCCTGAAGAACGCATTCAGGAGACATTCTCACAATATGACATGTTTGCATCATTACCACCTCTTCTCTTGGAGATACGTCACCCTAGCACAATTCAGTTCACCTGTCAAGGAGGCGCCATTCACTAGACGGAACTATGAAGCGCGATCCTGTCTAACCAGATCGGACTCACTTTGGAGGCAACTTGGCCGTGGTTAGGAGAAGCCGCCTGTCTGTCGCCATCCACACAGCTTCCGCAAAAGTTCTTCACCCCCGCTCCATGCGCGCCAGTTACTATTTCATCAATCTCAAGTCCATAAGGAGGACATAATGAACAAGATGAACACAGTGGTTATCAGTATTCTGGCAGTGACTATTCTGGTGGTAGGACTGGTAGCCTTTGCCGGTAACCGGTTTGGCTCGGGGAGCATAGCACAAGTACCAGGACAGACGGATGGGACATGCCCCTACCTGAATCAGTACGATGCAGATGGTGATGGCATCCTCAACTGTGAAGATGATGACTGGGAAGCACCGATGGATGGCACTGGATACGGCGCCATGAACGGGAACGGCCAGCGCCTAGGTAACGGCAGCGGGCTTGGCCGCGGGAACGGCAACGGTACGGGAATCTGCAGCGCAGAGTAAACAGACTACATACAGCAACAACATCACGGGCGATCGGCTATACGCGGTCGCCCGTTTTCTGTTTACGGATCTAATCAGTTCGCCTGTGTGAAGGCACGGACCCGAATATGCGGCATATGCTTGTGAAAACAAAGCTACGTGGAATCACAGGACACATACGCCATTTCAGCAGCCAGCTGCGGGACCTGTTATACCCTGATGCTCAGACAAAGCGGGCGATCCTTTCGAGGGAGAGACGATCCGTCTCATTTGCGTGTTCCGCCGGATGGCCGATGGGGATTAGTGCCATTAACTCCTCATGTTCTCTTGCTCCGAGGAAACGCTCGATCTCCTTGTCCCGCGTTCTTCCCATCCAACAGGCACCCAGACCAAGGGCGTGAACGGCCAACAGGATGTTCTCGATCGCTGCACCGATCCCTTGTGCGTCCTTTAGTTCATTGTAGCACGCCTCTCTATCAAGAAGAACGGCAAGAGTGATTGGGGCTGCCGCCACCAACCCCTGCTGAGGGAAGAGCGTTGCGAGCTCACCGTGCTTGGCTTCGCTTTCGACAACCACGAATCGCCACGGCTGCGTGTTGTTTCCTGACGGGGCGAAGCGCCCGGCCTCCAGGATAGCTTCGATATGGTCGCGCGAGACCGGAGTGTCCGTGTAACGCCGCACGGAATGCCGCGTCTTGATTGCATTCAGCACTTCATTCATTGTTCGCCCTCCATCTAACAGGTCATTATAGCAGTAGATCGTCAGCCATTGCCAATCACCAAACCGAAGTTCCTCAGATGGTAGAAGCGAGAATTCTCTTGAGATGCAACCTTCCTCGTTGGCTCATCAAGAAAGAACTTGGAATGGGTTCTTGGGGTCTGGCAGGGAGTACCGGAACTCACGTGCCGGGCCCTGTAAAGCAATAGTAGCTGGGCATCTATTGAGTTGTGGGTTTTCCGCAGCTAGTTGACACGCAAAGCCCTAGGTAAGGAATAAAACGATAGCAATACCCGCAGCGACCAAGGCTACGCCAAGCCCAGATCTTCTGGAAGGCCTCTCGTGTAGTACCAGCACGCTGAGCATGAACACGAAGAGCGTCAGGGCTCCTCTTGTAGGGGAAAGGACGCTTGCTGGTGCGCGTTCAAGCGCTATGAACCACAGCAGCATACCGGCGAACATACCCGTGAGAGCCGTAAGAAGGGCTATCTTTGCTCCGTGCCAAGGGTAGTATTTCCGTTTGAATCTCCCCCTGAGTGCAGCGAGAATACCCCAGCATGTTCCAGCTGACAGCATCTAGATGAGATGGAGCGTTGGCCGGGGCATGCCGTGTGTGAGGCAGTACTTTGCCATCGCAGTATCTGCAACGCCCCATGATATGCCAGCTCCCAGCGCTGCAAGTGCACCTAGAAGGGAGGAATGCTCATGCTTTGATTGTTTGCGAGTTGCCAAGAAGTAGGCTCCTGCCACAACAAGAACAGCGGCAGCAAACGTCATAGGCTCTGGCTTCTCGTGAAGCCAGATAACCGACGCTAACACACCCCACAGAGGAGCAGTAGTGGAAAGCGTACCCGCTTCGTGGACAGAAGCGTGTTTCATACCGTATATGAACAGCGCAACTCCGATGAACATATCAACAGATCCACCGAGGACAGCGATTGCAACTGTAGCAATACTTGGGAAGACTAAGCCTGAAGTCATAAGGACATAGGGTAGAATTAGCAATGAAGCGAACATCGGGCGAATAAAGCCGTAGGCAATAGCGTCCATTCGTGCAAGCGCAGGCTTTGCTAGGACTATCGTGATGGCCCAGAGCACCATAGCGCCCAAGGCTAGTGTAATTACCAAAGGTTGTCTCGCATTTCATGTATTGTCTTCAAAGCTCCCAATTGTAGCCATTTGTTCACTGGTAATCCCGGGTTTGCAATCCGGAATCTCAAATCACCTTGTGACCCTTCTCCGTAACCTGGTACTTTTGCTTGGTGCCTTGTGGTTTGTCCGGAGTGGTCATTTTGATGAGACCTGTCTGTAGGGCTAGAACCAGATACGCTTTGCGAGAATGGTCCTTATGGTTTAGGCTCAATGCCACCTATGATTCGCGTCGCTGCGTTTCGCCTTTAAGGGCTTCCGGCACATACGCCCCATTTTGCCAGCGAAGCGCGTTTGGAACCCACTTCATGATTCCTCTTATCGGATCATCTATGCTACACTGCTCGTACGGCCACGATTGCTCGAGTCATGGTCCGGTCACTCGTACCTGAATCACCCAATGGATCAGCTTCTGGAGGCTGATCCATTGACTTGAAGACGGTCTCTATCCGAAGGAATTGACGATTACATCTTAACGGGGACAGGCAACTTTTTCTCTCGAAAGTAACCTGGTCAAAAAAGTAGCCTGTGCCCTTCTCTGGCCTGGGAGACCGCTTAGCAGTAAAAATGAGATATATATCCCCGGAGTTCCTCAGGTACACTCAACTCTCCAAGTGATCTCATGGCCGCACGTTGCCCAGATGTCATGAGCGCATCTTTTCTTGGTGCGGCTGCTAGGTTCGGTTACCCTTTTTGCCAGCCAGCATGCACAACAAGGTACTTAGATCCATAGATCATCCAGGAACTCTGAGCGCGGATCGACGCTTGTCACAAGTAGGTGATCGCGTGCACGGGTGCAGGCGACGTAGAGTAGGTGACGCTCTGTATTGTAAACTTCTTCCAGGTCTGCGTCGTCAGCTACTGTCTCGATTCTTTCTTGCGAAGGAATCACTTCATCGTCGCAGGCCATGACGGCAACTGCGCGAAACTCCAACCCCTTGGCTAGGTGCATGGTACTGATTGATGCATATCCGCTCGTTGTTTCTACATTTTCATCAAGGACCTTGTACGGCAGCTTTGCAGCCTCCACAGCTCGCTTTGCCCTATTGAGTTCCCTGGTACTGCGGACGAATACTCCAATTTCGTGAGGCATAAAGCTTTCATCAGTCCGCTCCTGCAACCATTGGCTCACAATCTCTGTCTCCTCATCAGGAGTCTCCAGTGACCTGATCGTCGGCTTGGGTCCATTGAAAGCAGATACAGTGGCTCGGCGCTCTTCAGTGTTGCCATCCACATCAGAGATTTCCGGGTCGAGCAATCGGTCAGCCTGCATGCGGATCTGATGTGAGGTTCGGTAGTTGACACGGAGCGTTCTCGAACGGCCGCGGATATCAACCCCAAGTGCCTTCCAGGAGAACGGCTGTTGGAAGATCCGCTGTCCAAGGTCACCAGCAAAGAAGAGCGCGTTGGGACGATCTGCACCGATAGCCGCAAGGAATCGAAGCTGAGACACACTAATGTCCTGCGCCTCGTCGACAACGACATAATCAAACGGCGGGTGCTTGTGTTCGGAGAGCTTCTCCGCAAGGCGGCTAAAGATTTCGGAATGTGTCACAAGCTCTTGCTGGTGCAAGGTATCGCGAACGTGATCGAAGATCGACCAGAGACCCGCCCGATAGCTCTCGGGCAGTCGCGTCTTGCGGCCAAGACGTAGGACATCACGGTACTGCTCCCAAGAAGTAAGCTGCCATGCATCGACGACCTGCTCCCACTCTGTGAGCAGAAATTGTAGGCTGAATCGATCGTTCCCAGCAGCAGTCGATGCTTCCTGAACGGCCTGCTGTATCGCTCCGCGCGTGGCGAGACGAGGCTTTTCGATATTCAGCTCATAGAGCCGTCGCCCTATGGCATCCATCGAGTGAACTTCGAGGCGTTCGCCCAATCGAGGCTCGTTACCAATAAGGCGTCTGAGTTTTGTGCGAAGCGTGTTAGCCAACGACTCGGAGAACGTCGTGAGCAGCACGCGTGCATCGGGATGCTTCCGCGCAAGGAAGACGGCTCGATGCAGGGCGACGATCGTCTTCCCTGTTCCTGCTGATCCCGAAACCCGTGCCGGGCAGCTGTAATCTCGCTCCACCCATTGACGCTGGGCCGGATGCAGGAAGACCGTCCACTTCTCCCACGGGTAGTCAAGCGCCCGCTCAAGCTCTTCCACATTCGTCATCACGCGGAATCGTCGCTGTGCATCCGGATGATCGAACGGATCAACCCCAGATTCAACTGGCTCCATTGCTTGTGGGGTGCCTCCAACAGCCAGTTCGAGGATTGCTTCGGCTGCCTCCTCAGGAAGATGGTCCGCGATGTCGAGGATCGTGTCCTCGGTTGCATCGAATACGTCTTTCAACCACGCAGGTGGCACGCCGTATCCCAAAAGCTCTTTCTCCTCTACATCGGCAAACAGGGCAGCCTTGGGTTCGGCAACAGCTTCCGCCTCAACGTACCGTGGGATGATGATGTTCTTAACAGTCTCGCGAATCTCCACCAGTTGTGCGGCGCCTGTCGTTGGATGAGTTTCGAGTCGCCGCCGCCGAGCCCAGTCGTAAGCGTCATCGTGATGATCGACGTAGCACAACATAAGACTTTTTCCGGTTCTGTGCACAATCAGTCGGAGGTCGGAGCTAACCCTTACCGACCAGAAGTTTGGGTCCTTGGCATGCTCGACGCGGTGGAATTGCATTCCCGGATTCGCCGGGTTCATCTGCAAATCGAAGGCCGCGGTCTTGACTGCCTTCTGCTCTTGGTCCGGCAGCTTGGCGAGGCTGTCGGTGAAGGGACTGGCAATTCGGAATTCCATCAATCCACCCGGAACACTTTCATCACTTCGTCGCCGAGGTGGTTGATTACTTTCACGGCGATGCGGCCCGATTCGGGTTTGTCGAATGGACGCGAGGTATCGCTGTGCAGTGTCTCCCACGCTTCTTGGTTGATCTCAGCCTTGAGCGTGGTTTTGAGCGCTTTGTACGGATCATTGGCCCCAAGGAAATAGGCTTGGCGGACGAAGAAGCTTTCTTCGTTGTAGTCGGTATCGATGAACCAGCAGGCAATCCCTTCGGCACTGTCGCTACGCACTTCGCCCGTGCTGGGATCGAAGACGTCAACACCATGGACGGTGATCTGTAGCCGGTGGTCGGTGGTCAGAGAAAAGGGGAAATCCGCTGCAGTTAGATTTTCGACCGCAAAGACCGTTTGAGTCCGTTGAGCATTCGACCAACGATTGCAGCATACTCCAGAATTGGCTCCGTTTCCTGATCGTCCACCATTTTCAATCGAGTTGCCAGAATCAGGAATGTCTCCACTTCCGCCAGCGATCCGCTCGCCACGCTCAGAAACTGAAGAAACTCCTTCGTCCCCTGCCGTTCTGCGCCCTCCGCTATGTTCGCCGCTACTGATACCACTGCCCGACGCAACTGATTCGTCATGCCAAACTTTTCCTCGTTGGGAAATTTCTCGGATAAGCGATAAACCTTCTCTGCCAGCTCGATTGATTTCCTCCAAACTTCCAAGTCCTGATAGCTCTTTAACGATGTCATAATTTGCAAGTTCCTTTCCTTTACTGGTCACTAACCACTGTCCACTAACCACTGATATGTCTGGCTCGCCGAAGATGACAAACAGGTTTCCTTTGGTTGTTTTCTTGAGATCCTCGGCCATGTGCAGATCAGCGTTCATGCGTGCCTTGAGCACGAGAACGCGGCCAAGGCTACCAAACTCGGATGAGTGGGCGTCGTAGTTGAATGCGCAGGCAATCAGCACGTCGAAGTTCGCATCCCCCGCCTCGCGCGCGGCGGCGACAAGATCGGGGCGACTCACGGTGCCGAACTCGGGTCCGATGAAGATAGCGGCACGCTTGCTGATGCCTTTCTCTTCGCTGCCTTCGATGTAGCGGCCCTCGGCACAGACGTAGCGACCAGGCCATGGAGCAAGCGAAGTGAAGACAATCTTGTCTTCCTTGTGGGCCTGCTGGACGCCGGCCGTTTTCAGGTTGTCGAGGATCATCTCGATGAATCCTGCTTCGTCGCTAGCGTCGATGCTCGGTGACGCTAACGGGTCTATCAGCTCGTCGTTCTCATCGACCCCAAGGACGCGGTGTGGCGAGAGACTTTCGACCGTGAACGGAGCGGCCACGCGGATGATCTTCTTGTCCTCGTACGGCTTGTCATAGAGATACTCGTAGTCGGCTTTGGCGGCGATGGATGCGTCGATCTCCTGCTGCCGGGCGATGCGCTCCTTCCACCAGGCAGCGTGAGCCTCTTTCGCCTTGGCGGGCCAATCGTCCTGTGCATCGCGCGGGATTTCCCACTCTTCCCAGCTCTCTCCGAGTGATTCGTTCAATTCCTTCCGAAGCGGTTCAAGCTTCTCTTGATATTTCTCCCAAATCACATCGATCTCGGCGTTGTTGGCGATGGACTTGAGCGTGATATGGGGAACGCGTTGATAGACGAAGCCCTGGCGGATGTCACCGTACGTGGGTTTCTCCGACGGAGCCGTCCGTGCGATTTGGGCTTCCTTGAGCTGCCCTTCGCGGCTATCTGCAAGCAGGTAGTACGGATACCGTGCGCCCATGATTCGCGCGCGGGCCAACGCAAGAGCGACGCGAGACGTGTCGATTGTGATCCAACGCCGGCCCCATTGCTCCGCGATGTAGGCGGTTGTGCCGGATCCGCAAGTCGGATCGAGAACCAAATCGCCGGGGTCGGTAGTCATCAAGAGGCATCGCTGCAAGACTGCAGGTGACGTTTCGACGACATAAGACTTATCGCGAGCACCGATTGTATCCGACCATGTCGATGTCAGTTTGGCATAGTTTGAACCTTTCTCAAATAGAACCTTTCTCAGATACTCACCCTCTATTTCTATGTGGTCTGCCTTTACGAGGCGCTCCACATTCTCTGGCGAAGTGGGATAGCACTGTCCGTTTGGTGGCAGCCAGTTTTTACCCCGGAACTTGACCTCAAATACTGCGTTTTCATCGTATGACGCGGGCCATAAAGAAACTATTCTGAAGCGCCGTCCGCTGCTTGGTATCGCGAACCCAGCATCAATTTGTGTCCGAGTGATCTTGTGGCGTGTAAGATGTTCATCCTCATAATTGTTCCAGTGAAAATCCGCACTATAATCCTTTTCTTCCAGCAATTTTCGATATTTTGTTCGATCGGATGACTTGGCGTACCAAATAATGAAGTCGTACATTTCTTCCAAATAATTCGCTCCAAGCGGCATTGTTTTTTTTCTAAACCGGATTTCTGCAATGAAGTTCGAATCCCCAAACACCTCATCTATCAGTGCCCGGACGCGGTGGACATTTTCATCGCCGATCTGCACGAAGACGGAGCCGGAGTCAGCGAGGAGATCGCGGGCGACAGTGAGTCGATCCCTCAGGTAGGTCAGATAGCTGTGAATCCCATCCCGCCACGTATCCCGAAACGCCTTGACTTGTTCCGGCTCCCGCGTGATGTGACTGGCCTTGCCGTCTTTCACATCACGACTGGTCGTCGACCACTGGAAGTTGGAGTTGAACTTGATGCCGTATGGCGGGTCGAGGTAGATGCACTGCACCTTGCCGCGCAGGCCCTCGCGTTCGGCGAGGCTGGCCATGACCTGAAGCGAGTCGCCCAGGATCATGCGGTTGGACCAGTTCTGGTCATGCTGGTAGAACTCCGTTTTCGCCGCCTCGCTCGGCAGGCCGTTGAAGTCGGCGAACAGATCAAGTTGCGGGGCCGCGGCCTTTGCCTCGGCCTGAGTGCGGCGCACGAGGTCATCAATCAGTACCTTAGGGTGAACCTTCTCTTGGATATAGAGCGGTGGGACGAGGACGACAAGATCGGACCAGTCAAGCTCATCCTTGCCGCGCCAGACGAGTTGCGGATCGAGATCGCGGTTGCGTCGTTCGTATGCGATGCGAAGAGGAGTCTTGTCCTCATTACGCATCACCGACTCGTACTCGGCAGTGGGGATGTTCTTGCGGGACGCCTCATCGTGGGTGAACATCTCAACCTGCTTTGGGGTCTTTTTCTTAGGAGTTCTCTTTGCCATGTCTGCGTCCTTATGGTTCCATTCGTCGGTCTTCTTGAATCCGATCAATCACCGTCTGCCCAGCCGTTGTCAGCCGGTATTTCTGTTTGCTGCTGCGCGGTTTGTCCGGGATGGTCATCTCGATAAGGCCCGCTTTAAGGGCTGGAACCAGGTACGCCTTACGAAAGTGCTCATCATTCTTCAGTTTGAGGGCTACTTGTAAGTGTTGTCTGGTCATTTCTCCGGAGAGAACCTTCAGTAGTTGAACTTCCGTGGTACTTCCGTGGTACTTCCGTGGTACTTCCGTGGTACCTTCCCTGGTGACTTGGTCCCGACTTAATTCCGACTTAGTTCCGACTGGGAAGATTGCCCCCGCGTGAACGGGCAAGCGGATCAAGAAGTAGGTACGATCCTCATCGGTCTCAAACTCAGGTGCGGGCGAGCCATTCTCTGCCATAACTCTCAAAATCTTGGGAATGCCGGTGGAACGTCCTTCGGTGAGGTCCAGCTCCTTAAGAAACTCCCCAATGCGACGATTGCGATATCTACGAGTGATTGCCTTGCCGGCGCGCAAATCTTCCATGCGGATGGATCGATCAGGTCCGGGGAAGCTTAACACCACAAGATCGTTCGGCGTGATGCGCACCTCGATTGGTTCCCGTTCTGCGTAAGAACGATGATAGACGGCGTTGACCACTGCCTCTTCAATGGCAGGATAGGAGAAGTTCCAGAACCGCTCGGCTTCGGCTCTATCCGGATGCTTGACTACCGTTTCCCGCAGGTAGTTGCGCTGAATGTAGGCGAGCGCCTCTCTGGTAATGCGCGCAAGAGGCCCTTTGAAGCTCTTCTCGTCAAAGCGGTCACCGCTCGCACCATCCGGAAACCACACTACGTCGATCTGCGTCGCCGGGAAGAATCGGTACGGCTCTTCGTTGAAGAAAAGCAGGCCAACATTCTTCGGTAGCACAGCTTCCGAAGGTCCACCTGCAATATTCATCTGCCGCTCTAGTTCCTCAATCGAGAGAGTATCCGCTTCATCTGCAAGATCGCTTTCCACCTCGCGTAGAAACTCTGCAATCAGACGGGGTGACAAGTCCTCTATGGACGCAGACTGATTGAATCGGTCATCAAAGGGAACAGTCGCCGCAAGGCTAATCAGCTCCCGCTCATCGTCTCCTCGTGCCTCGATCGTGCTGGAGTAGCGGCGAATGTAATAGCGGTACTCCTTCTTCTTAGCTGTGACAGCCTTGGGGGCCTTGTACGGTCGGGTCTGTCCGCCTGGAGCCCACAGCACAATGAGGTTCCGCTCTTGGAGTCGTTCAACACTCAGAATGGGAAAGTATGGCGGTTGGATTAGATTGCCGTACGAAAGAAGCTCCTGCTGGATCTTATCCAACTGATTGTCGCGCAATCCCACTGGGGGAAAGATCGGCTGTCCCATGTCGTCACAATCCTGGCCGATGACGATGTAGCCACCCCCGAGGTTCTCAAAGTCGTTGGCAAACGCACAGAGAGTTTGGATGATAGCATCGGGATTCCAGCCTTTCTTGTATTCAATGCGTTCATCCTCAACCGTGCGGCGGCGCAGGAGATCCTCAAGGTTGATAGGAAGCTTGCTGGTCATCGAACGCATGTTTCTTCGCTTTCTCTTTTGGCCATCTTGCCTCTCTTATAATCCCGAATCCCTATTGATCAACATTCCTGTCAGGTGATTTTGGTGATTTGGCTGTTCTTGTGTCCGTCTGCGCAACCTGTTTGGCGGGTTTGTGGCGGGTTTCGTTCTCATGGCTCACTGGCGGGTTTGGCGGGTTTATGGCAGGTTTATGCTTGGCGATTATGTAGTGTGCCGCCCGCCCTGTGTGTCCAACCTTCTCCAAAACACCAAGCTGTGTAAACTGTCGGAGTTCTCTGAGTGCCGTTCTCTCAGAGACACCGCTGATGTCACGATATTGAGCATTATCAATGCGTCCTGTGGCCTTTGCGTACTTGATCACCTGCTGCTGGCGATTGTTCAAACCAAGCTCTGCCATGGCCCTGCCCGTCAGCCAATCCCTCCATAAGGTTACCACAAACGAGCCCTCGCGTTGTTCAAAGTCCGGTTCGGGAAGGCCTGCCTCACGGCAGAGAGAAATCATCATCTGGGTGCCGGATCCGGCTTTCTCGATATAGCGGGCGAGATAGAGTGATTCTGCCAGTAACGGGTTGTTGGGGATGGATGGATGATCATGGCGGAGGCTATCAATCCCGAGAGCAGCCGGCGGGGAGCCGGGATTCCAAACCTCAAGGCGGTCGACAAAGAGGCGGACTTCCACCGAGGCGTTGCTGTTGTAATCGCGATGAGCAACGGCGTTGACAATCGCTTCTCCAACAGCATCGGGCGGGAGTTCGTAAGTAGCCTGAGCGACGGCGCTGGAAGCACGGGTGCCAACAGGACGGTTGATCTTGGCAAGCACAAAGTCAAGCGCTTGATCGACCTGCTCAAACAGGTCACCGGAGTAGATCTGCTGAGAGGCAAATGGACGTCGGTAGTCTGTACCGTGGCAATGGACGCACTTTGTCTCAGCGGAGCGATGGAAGCGTTGAGGGTTAGTCCCGAAAAGGAGGACAGCAGCGTTGGTGGGGTTTTCGTCTTCGATGAGATTTAGGTGCGTGAGCAAGGCTCTGGTTGTGGTGTTGGGTTTAAGGGGAAATCCGCGTTCCCGGCGAGCCGTTTCCAGGAACCAGTCGATGCGCTTTCGCGAGATATGCTCTAGAGTGGCGTCATCACAGGGAGCAGTGTCGAACGGCGCAACGCACAACGCACCTATGCTGTCAAGGTAGTCGACGAGGCTAGCGTAAACCTCGGCAGTTAGAGCGCTACGGTCATCGATGCGGCGACGGATGAGCTCGTTGCTGGCCTTGTTAATTAGCTTTTTCATCTTGGGCGCACGTTTTTTCTCGTCCGAGCCCCACACATAAACGAGCCTGACTTTGTGGTGCTTGGTAGCGTGGTCGTATTCGTGTTCTGTCGGTGAGATGCCATGCTGGTCTTGACGTCTGTATTCGTAACCGAAAATACCGATGTAGACGTCACATTGTTCGACTTCTTCCAGGTACACTAGGTCAGCACGCTGGTCTTTGGCTGGAAGGTCCTCAAAAAGGAAGACCGATGAAACAAAACGACTCAAGAAAGCATCGCCAAGGAGGAACGCCTTCAAATCGTGACGAAGCTCTTCCAGCTCCTTCTGCACACTGCTGATGAAGATCTTGAGCCGCGTAGCAGGCATAGCTGTCACATCCGGGAGGGGGAACACAAAATGGTGGTATTCTTGGTCATGTCATCCCTCTTCTGATCCGTTACTTATCATCTTACCGTTTACAGCACTTTCTATCATCTTGTTGAATTCATCTTCGATTCTGTCTGCAAAGTCCGCTTCGATCTGATATACCTCTGTGAACTCGGTGAATGCCCAGCGGCCATAACTCCTCAGATTATTGACACCAGGTATCCAATATGTCTCCATGGTAGATTTCTTTTCTTTGGCATCCTCGCGCCGGTAGCCCTTGATCTCAACTATAAGGTGCAGCGGATTGTCTTTGCCGTGTCTGTCGTCGACCAAGGTGATGAAGTCTGGGATGTAGATTCGTGGCGTCGACCCGTACTTGTATGGAACCTCGAGCCCCAGGTTGTGGTTCTTGACGTAGGCAAGAACCTTGGGATGTGCCTCTGCTACGCGGCAAAACTCGGCCTCCCAGTCGCTATCAAGGATCACCCAGTTGACATGGCACCGTCGTGGATCTGTCTGCCACCGATGCGTGCGCGTGGTGGTGAAACTGACGTGGTTCGTCGAACTCGTCGGGTTGTAGGGATCGAGCACTGCCTTGATCGGGTACGTCCCTTGCATCGAGCGTGTGATGGCCGCGGTGATTCGCTCGCATGCCATGTCGGCCAACTCTTGGTACATCAGTTGGGCGGGGTACGTTCCACCCTTGCAGACCAAGCAGGTATCGAGCCACTGCTTCGTGATTCGCTTGAGCTGACCGAAGAGATGGTATCGAGGCTCGTCTCCCTGATCACGCCACTTGGTCTCTAGCAATCGATGTGTGAGGTGGTAGAGCAGCGTTGAATGCCTGAGATCCTTGGTATGCCTAAGGGTTAAGTCGACCCCTTTGCCGATGATTCCAGAGTTTCTTGTAATTGACGGGCCAACGATGTCTGGCGTGAGCTCCAGGATTGAGTCGTCATTGAACTGCGCTGTCAATCGCTCTTCGGGCAGCTCGACGCGGTAACCTGCCACGCGAGGAAAGCGGATCTCAAGAGCATCGCGTTCAGGACGAACGGCTTGAACATGCACTGTCGCGCGCGGTGACTGCGGCGGAGCAACAACAGGTTTGGCAGTGAAGTCAAATGGAATACCCAGGACATCGGCATACTCGACGTTAAACAGGTTGTCATCGTTGATATCATATGACTGTCGGCGCAGAGCACGGCCGATGACCTGCTCGCAGAGAAGCTGCGTTCCGAAAGCGCGCACGCCAAGAACGTGGGTGACCGTATTGGCATCCCAGCCCTCGCTGAGCATGGAGACGGAGACGACACAACGGATCGACTCTCCAAGGCGGTCCTCTTTGCCAACCGTGTTCATAACCTCTCTTAGCAGATCTTGATCGGTAATGTTCTCTGCCTGACGGCGATCACCTGTGCGTTCGATAATCTCCCGCCGGAAACGTTCAATCTCGTCTGCTGCCATAGTGCGGAAGTTCTTATCCAATGCATCGCCAGATTCAATCTGCTCGCTGTCGATCAACAGCGTTCGCGGTCGCGGGATGGAGTTGCCGTACTCATCGAAGTTACGGAACAACTCAAACTTGCCAGGGATCACCTTTTCAGAGCCATCTTCGTTCTCACGGGGGAATCCCGAGATGTAGTCGTACACCAGCTTGCTCGTCGATGTGTTGTTGCAGACCACAATGAAACACGGTGGCATACGGATGCCCGCCTCTTGCCAGAGATTGAAGGTCTTCGCGTAATGTCCGTAGAGGGCTTCGAGAGCCGTCTGTAGCTCGACCGGGAGGCTTAATGGATCCAGGTTCTTTGCCTTCCCGCGACCCTTCTTCGGCATCTTGCTCCGAATGTGCACCCAGAGGTCCCGCAGTCTGGGCATCTCTTCACCTGGGATATTGTCAACAATGGGAACTCGCGGGAGCTTGACTACCCCGCTCTCGATGGCGTCCATCAGCGAAAAGTCACTCACCGTCCACGGGAACAGTGTGCCCTCGGCATAACCGGATCCGCTGAGGAAGAAGGGCGTGGCAGAGAGATCGATTACGCGTGAGATACCGAGTTTCCTCGCTACAATCTCCAAACCCGTAAGCCACACACGCGCGGCTTTCCTGTTATTCTCGGCTTCCTTGCGATCGTCACCCTTGAGAGTTTCTTTATCACCCCCGTCAGTCTTGCCGCGATAACAGTGGTGAGCTTCATCGTTCAACACAAGGATGTTCTTCATCCCCATGAGGGCGGGAATGAGGCGCTGGAGCATTTGCCCTTCGTTTTCCAATATATTTGGCGCCTTGCCTCGGCGCCCTTTCAGTAAGTCCCGTCCTCCCTTGGATAGCTCCATCCGCTCGCGAAGCATAAAGCCGTGGTAGTTGGTGATGATGATCTTTGCCCGGTTGAGGTCATCGAGCATGTCACGTGGAACGAGCTCACGGCTGGCATAATAGCTATCAGGATCATTTGGCAGTAGCACTCGTAGGCGATCGCGAATCGTAATGCCAGGCGTGACCACCAGGAATCCGCGAGTGAATCTTTTGCTGGCAGGCCGCCGCACGGCGTTGATCGTCTGCCACGCAATGATCATCGCCATCACCGTTGTCTTGCCGGCTCCGGTTGCCATCTTCAGAGCAACGCGCAGAAGGCCCGGATTAGCTTCTGCACTGGCAGCTTCTATGTATTTGAGGAGCGTTTTCTCTTTCGTTCCCAGGTGCGGAGCGACTTCAGTCAACCAGATGATGGTTTCCATAGCCTCGATCTGACAGAAGAATGGGCGGATATCGTTGAAGTGATGGTGACGCCAATGCTGCAGTAGGTGGGCCGTCTCTGGTGTAACGCGCCAGTCGTTGGGATCGGGAATCGATCTCCATTGGCTGACATGGTCACGAACACGATTGATAATCGAGGTTGTGTCATATTGTTGTTCTTGCGTTGAGAGGCCCTTGCCTTCATCGAAGACGAGTTGCTGGCCACCAGAGTCCTTGTGCTTTTGCGGTTTCGGGATTGGCCTGACAAACGACGCGTGCCGCCGCTTCTCGATGACCTTCTGTGTTGGCTGCCCCTCAGTATCAAGCTCCCAGTGAAGTCTTGGTTCCTTGTATGGAGAATTGAGGACAGGATGTTCAAAGAACCGGTTATCCATGTTCACTTCTTCTGTTCATCACTGTTGTTCGTGCTTCTCGAATAGTAACTGTCACTTCCACATACTGACACTCCTATTCACACACAAAACCATACACACACGAATCTGTTCAGTCAAGTTCACCAGGTTTCCTGCTCGTGCTTCAATCTGAGCCTACGCTGCAGAGTGCCATGCTTTGCATAGGCGGCCTGCTTACTCACCGTATTTCGTTGTCGTCTCCTAATTGCTCATTCATTGTACAGCGTTCTCGTGCTCGATGTGAAGGCTGATTCATTTGTTCTTTATGCGGAATCAAGAAACATACCCCATTTGACCAGCGAACCGCGCTTGGAACCTAGTTCATCATCCGCCTTATCGGATCATCTATACTAGACTGCTCGTATGCCCATGATTGCTCAAGTCGTGGTCCGGTGACTCGCACATCACTCAATGGATGATCTATCTCCGCACACGGGTCCATTGACTCGAAGATCGCTCCTAGCTGAAGAGGTGGACGATTGCAGAGGCCTTCTGAGACAAGATCCCGAGGTGATACATTGACTTCAAGGGGGACAGGCAACTTTTTCTCTCGAGAGTAGCAAGCAAGAAAGTAGCCTGTCCCCTTTTTCTGCTGGGCGGAAGGGAAGGAAATGAGGTATGAGTCCCTCGATTCCTCAGGGTCCCTTCTTCGGGGAGGAGGTCGTACGCCCCTGTCTCGTCGAGAAAAAATGTGATCGTTTCGCCCGGAGCAACAGCTGGCTGGCTGAATGGAAATCCACAACCAGCTAAGAAAACCAGCGCCAAAAGAAGAAAAATCCGCAGTTTTATAAGCCCAGGCTAGGCTATATCCTCCTTTAAGTCAACTCGTTGCGACAAGTACTATTCTTCAGATCTTTGCAGCCTTTCCTCGAAGCATGAGGTAGGCGACCTCGTTTCCCCGACGGTTCGCCGCGCTTAGGTCGCGGTTCTTCAGGTGGGTCACGATGAAGCCAGCAGCGAAGGCATCGCCTGCTCCGGTTGTATCCAAGGCCTTAATTGAGTCGATTTGACACCGATCTCGCTTATCCCCGCGCCAGGCGAGAGAACCCTCTCGTTCTAAGGTAAGGGCTCCCGTGGTGAACTTCTCGGCGAGCGCAGTGACGACCTCTTCCGGCGTCTCCTTTCCGGAGAGGAGCTTCCCTTCCCTTAAGTTGGGGAAGATGAAGTTGACCTTGGCGATCGCCTCAAGGAAGCTAGCGACCCCGAATGAGTCAATCAGGTTAGCAGGTGGGGGGCTAACAGAGATGCTCATGCCTTGCTCTTGTGCGATTCGCTGGGCTTTCTTTACTGCCGGGAGCTGAGCAGGAGAGAGAAAGCTGTAGCCCGAAAGGTGGAGGTGGTTCGCGCGGTGGAAGAAATCATCGCGGATCCAGGATGGATCAAGGCCGTCGTTTGCTCCTCGTGAGCAAAGCATCGTGCTCTTTTCACCATATTGCAGGGCGACGATCGTTCCGGTTGGAAGCTCAACATGCTTGACTTGCACATCGATCCCCTGTTCTATCAAGGAACGGACAAGGAGCTCCCCTACAAGGTCGTTGCCAACACAGCCGATGAAGATGACATTTGCCCCTTCGCAAGCGGCGGCGCGGGCGAAATTCCCGGCTGAGCCACCAGGGATGGACTCAACGCCCGTTCTCACCTCGCTGCCGTGAGGTAGATCATCAGGCAGCCTTGCAAGCACATCAAGGTTAAGGTCACCGAGGACAACGATACGGCTCATTTTCCTTTTCGCAACCCAGCGTCGTCTCGGAGAGTGCACAGACCTGTGTGGGGTCGATCGGTGAACGGCACCCCGCAAAAGACGTTCACCCTGATGAAGGGTGCTCCGGTGGCAGCGGCGATCGAGAGGGCAGCGATTCCGTCATTTCGCAACACGTTTACTCCAATTGGAATGCGTGCCTTTCTCATGATCTCCTCTACGATCACAGTCATGATTGCAATTGTGTCAGCCGACGCGCGTTTGGCAAACAGGACATCCC
>Ga0315547_1000484_pt1 | contig 39608 bp, 44 predicted proteins | sample SalMarSW160240MG_2_FD_202542 | JGI IMG/M metagenome (GOLD analysis project Ga0315547, IMG submission 202542) | Salt marsh sediment microbial communities from the Plum Island Ecosystem LTER, Massachusetts, United States - Salt Marsh Sediment SW1601-240 ...
GGAGGGGATTAAGGGGAGGGGGACGTAAGTGCGTGAAATAACGCTGTATTCACCCTCACCCCAGCCCTCTCCCATGAAGGGAGAGGGAGTATTTTTGACTTTTTACGAAGCCGCCAAAGTTGTATGAAAAAAGGGAAATGAATATGAGGAATAGATATGGATGCAAACCTAATTAATCCCTTTATTGATGCCACACTCAATGTCCTTGGTACCATGGCCTCGACCAGGGCCCGGGCAGGAAAACCCTACATAAAGAAAGACAAGGTTGCAAGAGGCGATGTCACAGGGGTTATAGGGCTGACAGGAGAAGCCAGGGGAACGATCTCAGTAAGTTTTTCCGAAAAGAGCATCTTGGCTATTGTCTCCAATATGTTTGGGGAAGAAATAAAGGAATTAAACGAAGAGATTAATGATGCCGTAGGTGAGCTTTCCAACATGATCTCAGGCCAGGCCAGGAAAATGTTAGAGGAGCTGGGCAAGACACTGCACGGGGCAATACCTTCGGTGATCATGGGCAAGAATCATACCCTAACCCACATGACAACCTCCCCGGTAATTGCCATTCCCTTTAGCACCGATAATGGTGATTTTACCATTGAAGTGTGTATTGAAGGGTAGAAAGAATGGGAAGGAGATTTGAAATCAATATCTTAGTAATAACAACTAATTAACTTCTCAACTACCCAACCATCTGACGATGTCTGCAAGTTTAAAATATAAGAGGAAATAAAATGAAAACCCTTGTTGTTGATGACGAGCTTGTCAGCAGAAAGAAAATGCAAAAGATAATGGTTAATTTTGGCGAATGCGAGGAGGTTGAAAGTGGCAGCGCAGCTATAACAGCCTTTAAAAAGGCATTGCAAAACAGGACGCCATTTGACCTGATAACCCTTGATATCGCTATGCCTGAAATGGACGGAATAGAGGTATTGTTTGAAATAAGGGAAATAGAAGATCAAAAGAATATCACAGGGGGAAAACAGGTAAAAATACTGATGGTAACCTCCCATTCAGATAGAGATAATATTATCACCTCTATTCAGGCTGGGTGTAACGATTACATTGTGAAGCCATTTGACAGAGAAATGGTAATCGAAAAGCTTGAGAATATTAAATCAGGAAAGCGTATCAGTGTGACTGATATGGAGGATATTTAGTCAGACAGCGTCTCCGGAAAGAAAGCCCCCCTGAAATTAAATATCCAGGCAGAAATAGATCTGGAAGATACAGAGTCTACCCGTCTCCTGAAAGTAAATTATACGATGATCGTAATAGCTCAATAAAAAGGGGTAAAGTCCCTGGATTCCCGCCTGCGCGGGAATGACGAAATGACCTAACCCCATGTCATTCCTGCCCCTGCCTCCACAGGGGTAAACTTGTCCCCGCGAAAGCGGGGAGCAGGAATCCAGAAAGGTGGTGTACGAAAATGTTGCCCCTATTTATTGAGCTATTACGGATGATCGCTGAAATTAAAGAACAGGTAAACGGGCACATGGAAATATTTTCCTTTTCCTGCCTTTCCCCCTAGGCAAATTATTTCATTTTGAATATTCACTCCCCGTAGATTTTCTCTATACACTTCTATAACATATTGTATTCATTCAACAATTCAATATTGTCTGATCTTGGTATGCTCATTGCAGAGTAATGTAGACAAATCCTCAAAAAGCATGGATTGATGAAAAAAAATTATGAGCACAATGATAGCAAATAGTAGTTCCTTACCTATAAATTGCGAAATAGGCAGTAAAGGTCAGGCCTTAAAATCGGAAAAAGGCAATGGGGATCTTTTTTCCACTACCCTGAAATCAATGAACCCGGTTCAAGAAAAATCTTTTCAGGGTCTAAGTGAGCCTGCTCAAGCAGAATCTTCCCGTAAAGAAGCATATCTTGAATCCCTTCGAAAAGCTCTTTTAGGGAAGGGAAAATCTTTAAATGAAATCTCCTTAAACAACAAGGATATTTCCGTATTAAAAAAGTTTCTTTGCCAATGCGGTTTCTCTCAACAGGATGCGGAAAATCTTTTAAAGGAACTGTTACAGAATAATCCACATGGAGAGATTAATCTTTCCCAATTTTTCAATAAAATAACTGAGCTTGCCCTACTAGAGAGAAAGATATATCAACCTATCACCTTAGATCCCTCGGCTATTCCCTATATTGAATCAGCGTTGAGAGATCTGGGCCTGACACCAAAAGAAGTGGAGCATGTCTTAAGCGGTGCAAGGGTTGAAGGCGGGGGGCTGGATCTGAATAGATTTGTCTTAAATTTAAAGAGAATCAGCAATAAAGGAATGCTTCTGCAAAACAAGGTCAAACTGGATCAATTTGTTAAGGCAATAGAGGAAGTGGTCAACCGATCCGCGGAATTTAAAGGTTTAACTCCAGAAAATCAAGTGAAAGCTACCATTGACCAGATACTGGAAAAGGTAGTTATCGCAAATGAAAAAAATGGCCCCCAATCTCCTTTTCCTTCTAAAGAAGCCAAATTGTTTACCGATCTGGATGCTGCCCAAGGATTAAAGATGGGGGCTAAAGAAAAAGGGAATGTGGTCAAATCAGAAACAAGAATGATGAATATTCCCCAAAATATTTCCGGCTCTACCTTTTCAGAATCGATCAATACAGGTAAACAGAATGCAGAGTCAGTCAGGAGCTTTTTACCAGGGTATTTGATTGATCAGGTAGGAAAGCAGATCTCGAGGTCTATTCTCAGAGGCGATAGGGTCATAAGACTTCAATTGAAACCCCCCGAGCTGGGAGTATTAAAGGTAGAGATGGATATGAAAAACAATATCCTGAAGCTTGGAATGATCACCGAGAATAGTTCGGTAAAAGAACTATTGCTTTCTAATGTCCATGAACTCAGAGAGACCCTGGCGCAGCAAGGGGTAAAACTCGAGAGATTAGATGTAAACATTAACTATAATTTTGGCCAATCCCTGGCTAATTCAAAAGAAGGGCTAAAGAAGGGGCAAGGTCAGGACCTTAATGGGATGCCATTCATCGCGGAGGCTGATACAGAGGATCCTATATCAGGGCCCTGGAATATGGCAGCGGGCGATCGTTTATTAGATTTAGTGGCATAATTTTTTTAGTTTATGTGACTGTTCAGGTAGCCACCAAGACACAAAGAAGGAATATGCCCGCCAAAGGCGGGTAAAAGTTTTACCCCCTTATCTGAAAAGAAAGAAGGTGTTGCAAGAAAAAGAGTAGATTGATTTTAATGAGTCTAAGGTTCATTAATGTTCCCCTCATCAAAAAGGATATTAAAAGAATAATTCGTAATCTTAGTGCCTTGGTGTCTTAGTGGCTGAATAGTTACGAGTTTGTTGAGTTTGCAACGGGTAACTAATACAAAGTTTTGTATATAAATAAGGAAGGGAGAAATAAGGCCATGTCTATAGAAGGAGTTGGAACAGCTTATGGGGAGACATCTTCTTATACCAGTCCTAAAAAGGAACTGGGTAAAGAAGACTTCCTGACACTGCTGGTAGAACAACTAAAACATCAAGACCCGTTGAACCCCATGGAATCAGCGGAATTTACCGCCCAGTTGGCGCAGTTCAGCAGCCTTGAGCAGTTATTTGGGATGAATGAGAATCTGGCAGGAATTAAGGAAGTCCTCTCCAATCAGGACAAAGAAAATCTCCTTGAATTAATTGGCAAAACTGTGAAGGTCGAAGACAATACGATAGCTGTTGAAGACGGTAACGCAGCATCAGGATCATACATGTTAGAAGAAGACGCAGCTGATGTGGTTATTTCGATTTACGATAGTAACGGAATTGAGATTCGGACATTATATCCGGGCAGGCATGCCGCAGGTGAGTGCGATGTTGTCTGGGATGGCAAGGATAGCAGTGGAGAGATGGCGGAAGATGGTACCTATAGCTTTGAGATTACCGCTACAAATGAAGCAGGTAATTATGTTACCGCAAACACCTATATCTCCGGAGAGGTTACAGGGGTGACATATAAAGATGGTATCCCTTATCTCATGATCGGGGATCTATTGATTAGTACGAATAACACCATTATTGAGGTTACAAAGACAGCTGCAGAGGAGACAGATACAGTGGCAGAAGACACAGAAACAGCATCAGCCCCGTAAACAGTAACCTTTGATTTTGGATTTTGCCCGCCCACCTCCCCGCCTGCCGTCCGCCGGGCAGGGCCTGAGCACTCGCGATGGCGGGCAGGGATTTCGAATTTCGGAATGCGGAACAAAAGAGAAGATGAAATGGGCAAACCAAGCAACCAATAACGATTAACGAAAAACGAAAAACAAAGGAGGTAAATAAAATGGGACTTTCAAGTTCGCTATTTTCAGGCATCAGCGGCCTGACCACGCTTGGCAATGCCATGTCCGTCATCGGCGATAACATTGCAAACGTGAACACGGTCGGATTTAAGTCAAGCCGGGTAACGTTTCAGGATGTCCTGAGTCAGACCGTGGCGACCACTGCCGGCACGTCCCAGGTGGGGCGCGGCACGTCTCTGGCGGATATTTCCACCAGTTTTGCCCAGGGATCATTTGAGTCGACTGCCTCTACCACAGACCTGGCCATAGGAGGAGAGGGCTTCTTTATAGTCCGGGAGATCAGTAGCGACAAAGAGTTCTACACAAGGGCCGGCGAGTTCCGATTTGACAAGGACGGGAACTTTGTGAATCCTGCCGGCTATATTGTTCGCGGGTGGGAGTTGGACGAGATTACGGGTGAAGATAAGGGGTCGATTACCGATATCACGATGTCTTCATTTACCTCCTCGCCGTCTGAAACAACCTCTCTAACGACAATTGTCAACCTTGATGCAGACGGGACAGATAACTCGGTTGGAGATAATACCTCACTTTCGGGAGCTTGGGACGGGTCTGATGCCGACGGCGACGGCGAGTATATTGCGGATGATGCATATGAATACCAGACTATTTTAAAGGTGTACGACTCCCTGGGGAGCACGCATGACATCACGATCTATTTTGATTTGGGAGAACCCAAGGTCGGATTCACTGATCCGGTCTGGGAGTATATTGTTACCTGCAATCCATCCGAAGATGCCAGGGCTACTGCCGCCGGAGCTCACCTGGGGATGCTGGCCAGGGGCACCATAGAGTTTAATACCACTTCCGGGCAAATCTCAGGTGCTGCTGACAGCATCACATGCGCGCTTAACGATGGAACCGGGTTTGCTGCTGATTTAGATCCTCTTGCCGATATAACGGGGCAATATTTCGAATTTGCGCCTGGATTTATCTCTGGAAGCGTCATGGCTGTCGAGCTCGATTTCGGTACCCGTTTTAATGGTTCCGAGTGGGCAAACGATTCACTGTCCACGTCGCAGTATGCCTCGGCCTCCACTACTGTTTTCCAGTCGTCCGACGGGTACGGGGCCGGTGACCTTCAGTCTATTACGATTGGAGTAGACGGTGCGATGACAGGTCAATACTCCAATGGGGAGATACTCTCACTTTACAGGGTGGCCCTGGCAAAGTTTCAGAACAATCAGGGGCTGTTCAAGGACGGCGGGAACCTTTACAGTGAGACACGGCTCAGCGGCAACGCCATGACAGGCAAGCCCGGCAGCATCGGCCTGGGCGGCATCGCGCCCAACTCCCTTGAGCAGTCGAACGTGGATATTGCCACAGAATTTGTCAAGATGATCACCACACAGCGTGGCTTTCAGGCAAACTCCAAAATCATCACGGTCACCGACCAGATGCTGGCAGATCTTATCAATCTGAAGAGATAAGTAGTTGAAAAGTAATAGCTCAATAAAAAGGGGTAAAGTCCCTGGATTCCCGCCTGCGCGGGAATGACGAAATGACCTAACCCCATGTCATTCCTGCCCCTGCTTCCACAGGGGTAAACTTGTCCCCGCGAAAGCGGGGAGCAGGAATCCAGAAAGGTGGTGTACGAAAATGTTGCCCCTGTTTATTGAGCTATTACGTTGAAAAGTTAGTTTAGTGATTTTATGAGGCAGATGTCAAGATCTTGACATCTGCCTCGATTCTTGACGTCAACCCCCATGTAAGATTCCCTTAAACAAAAAAGACTGAGTATCTCTATCTTATTGTAATACCTCACTTATTTCATTTCGTTAAATATATCCCTTTACCAAAAAGAATGGCACAAAGGTTGCTGTATATTAGAAATGTAAGTAGTCCATTGTCAGTGGTTTGTTGTTAACAAAACAAACAGATGCGTGAATGTCTATATCACCTCAATAGGAAGACATTCTGTTAACATAACCCGGATAAACCGGAAAAGTTAAAAGTGAGCTAAAGTTAATGAATCGCTTCGCTCCATCTGTTTTACAAAATAGCTAAAATCCTTAACTTTAGGCACTTTAGTTCATTTTAGGCACTTCACACTTTTTTGAATTCTGATTTTAGCAACTCACAACTGACAACGATCAACGGACATCATAAGGAGTCATTATGGATATTGCCACCATCCTGGGTGTCATATCTGCATTTGGTCTTGTAATTATTGCCATTTTCATGGGTGGCGGGATTCAGCTCTTCCTGAATATCCCTTCCTTAATGATTGTTGTGGGCGGCACCCTTGGGGCAACAATGATTAGCTATCCTTTAAAGGATGTATTCGGGGTTTTCAATGTAGCTAAAAAAGCGCTTTTTACCAGACATATATCCGTTGATGAGATCATCAAAAGGTTTATAGGCTTTGCAAAAAAATCCCGCAAAGAAGGAATCCTGGCATTAGAGGGCGAGATAAAGGATGTGACCGATGAGTTTTTAAAAAAGGGGGTCCAGCTCTCTATCGATGGATTGGAGCCGCAAGAGATCAGTGATGTCCTGGAAACGGAGGTTGATTTTATCAGAAGCAGACACCAGATGGGCGCAGAAATTTTCACCACTATGGGAACATTTGCACCTGCCCTTGGTATGATAGGGACTCTAATAGGCTTAGTGCAGATGCTTCAGACTTTGGATGACCCGGGCAGTATCGGCCCGGCTATGGCTGTGGCATTGCTTACAACCTTCTACGGCTCGATTATAGCTAATATAGTGTGTTTGCCCATAGCGGGAAAACTCAGGACACGGAGCAAGGAGGAGGTGTTGGCCAAGGAGATGAGTATTCAGGGGATAATATCCATTTCAAACGGTGATAATCCCAGGATCCTTGAACAGAAGCTCCTGGCCTTTATACCGCCTAATCAGAGGGAGTCATTTTCAAGTCGTGGCTAAAAGGAAGAGAAATATAGACGATGAGTCAGGAGTAAATGTGGGATCGATTATGACCGTTTCCCTTTTTCTCATACTTTTGACCTTTTTCATTTTGCTCAATTCCATTGCGGTAATAGACCAAAGAAAAAAAATCTTGGCCACAGGATCACTCTTAGGGGCCTTTGGTAGCTTCAGTGGTGGGTTATCGCCATTAAAGACAGGGGAGTCAATTTTGCCACTTTCCCCACCTATGGCAGAGAAGAAATTAGACATTGAGGATCTATTGGCAGTCATGGATAAAAAGATGGTGGGCCAGATCAAGGTCGAATCACATAAGGACAGAGAGATAATCACCATAAATAAAAAGGTCCTCTTTGACAAGGATAAATCTAAGCTCAAGTCGTCTTCATACCCCCTGTTAAATAAGCTATGCAGCCTTATAAGAAAGGGGGATTATCCTGTAGAGATAGTAGGGCATACAGATAACAGACCGGCTGAAGAAAAGGGATATAAGTCCAACTGGGAAATCTCAACGCTTATGGCGATTCGGGTTTTAAGATATTTCGTGGAAAAAGCCAAGGTTTCCCCCGAGAGACTAACGGCCTATGGATGCGGTAGTAATAGACAGATTGTCTCCAATGATACCAGGCAGCTCAGGGCCCAAAATAGAAGGATAGATATTGTTTTACATTTTAAAATACCGGCCTACGTTAAAAGGATTTATAAAAAGAGGCCTGCAGGTTGGTTTACCTATAAGAAGTTTGACTTCAAGGTTTTATGAATAATGGCTAAAGGAAAGAAATACACAGCGCAAGGCGAGCAATTGGATCCCAATGCCTGGATGGTAACCTTTGCAGACCTCATTATGCTTCTGCTCACCTTTTTTGTAATGCTGCTTTCCATGTCTTCTATGGATGCAAATAAGCTAAAAGAGATGATTTTGCATCTTCGAGATTCCGCTGGTGTGCTTGCTTTCTCTGGATCCAGGGGGGTTTCTGATTTAGCAAGTTTTATCAAAAAATATAAGGATACCGAGACCTCCTTTATGATTGACCAGTTTCTTCTTAGGGATCTTTTAATGCCTTCAATAGAATTAGATAAACTTCTGTCAGAGCAGATAAAGGATCTTAGTCAGTTGATAGATATAACGGATGATGAGAGGGGTATTGTATTGTCCTTTCAGGAAAATATCCTGTTTGATCCGGGAGAGGCGAGAATCAAAAAAGAGGCATTCCCTGTTCTCGACTCAATCGCCGACGCCATTGATTCCTGCCCCTATGATATTCTCATTATGGGCCATACAGATAACATCCCAAGTCATAGTAAGTTATATGAATCAAACTGGGAGCTTTCATCATACAGGGGTCTTTTTGTTCTCGAGTATTTTTTAAAGGAAAAAGGGCTACAGCCTTCCCGTTTTTCTGTTGGGGGTTATGGCCCTGCAAGACCACTTTACCCAAACGATACTCCGAAAAACAGGGCCTTAAACAGGAGAGTAGAGATAATCTTTAAATATCGATAGGGGGTATAAGGGGAAAGTAAGGAGTAAGGAGTAATCAGTAAGCAGTATGGGGTGATGTTAAATGACTGGTATTACATATCAGGTGGACAAAACATCTTCAAGTTCAAGGCTCAGGACAATCGGATTTAATGCTGTTTACTGCATACCGCATACTGCATACTTTTAAACAAGAGGGGGTATAAATGGCAGAAGAAAAAGGCGCTAAAGAAGAAAAAGGCGCTAAAAAAGAAAAGGATGCTAAAGAAGAGGTACAGCCGAAGAAGCCCTTTCTTAAGTTTATAATTTTGGGGGTTATTGTGCTGGTTCTTGGAGCTGGTGGTTATACGGGCTGGAACTTCTTTATAAAGGGGAAAAAGCAAGAAATCAAAATGGAAAAAATCAAAAAAGAGGCCCCGAAATCATATTCTAAAAAAAAGAAGGAAAAACCGAGGATAGCTTATCCTCTTGATTCATTTATCGTTAATTTAATGGATAAAGCCGGAGTAGGCAAAAGATACCTGAAAGTCAGGATTATACTTGAGGTTGGTGACGAAGAAGATAAAACGACTGTGGATAGTCACATACCACAACTAAAGGATACTATCCTCATCCTGCTCTCCAGTCAGTCATTCAGTGATATTAATACCATGGAAGGTAAGATCGAATTAAAACAGATACTCGTATCCAAGATCAATCAGGTCTTAGGTGAAGGAATTGTTCATAGACTATATTTTACAGAGTTTGTGGTGCAGTAGATTGGATAGTTGAAACTTGATACTTGAAACTTGAAACTTGAAACTGGAAGAACCCAATGAAAAGGTTGAATTTTGTATTAGTCATTGTGAAGTTACAGACAAAGCACATAGCGCAATAAACTACCCCGCCGCAAGCGGAGGGGTATCAAAATAAGTGTTTTTATCTTTTTCTATTGCAGCAAGTTGCGGGGAATTAAACCCTACAGATTTCGCATTGTCCTTCAAGTGATTAGGGTAATCCGTGTAATCTGCGAAATTTGTGGATTAAATTTTTTGCCCTTAGCAGTTTGCTCCATGCACTTAGCTTTCTTTATCAAGTTTCAAGTTTCAAGTTTCAAATCAAAGGCAATGCTATGGCAAACATTTTATCGCAGGACGAGGTTGACTCCCTTCTTGGTGGAATAGGTGAAGGAGCGGTTCAAACCGAGACAGCTATCCCTGAATCTGAAAAAGAAGAAGGGTTAGAAGTATATGATTTTGGCATGCAAGCAGGCCCTGCACATCTCAGGATGCCTACTTTGGGAATTATTAATGAAAGGTTTGTTGGTTTTTCAAGGACAAGTCTTTCTGCTGCAACAGGTTTGTCCTTAGATGTAAACATATCTTCTATTGATTCAGTTAAATTTGGTGAATTCTGTCGTTCTATGCCTATTCCGGCAAGTCTAAATATCTTTAAGATGGAGCCTTTAAGGGGATTTGCTCTCCTTGTTCTGGAAGGGCCACTGGTATTTACCTTTGTTGATGCCTTATTTGGTGGAAGGGCTGTGAGTCATGTAAAACTTGAGGGAAAAACCTTTACCGCCATTGAGAAAAAGATAATAGACAAGATAGTTAAAATAATCCTAAGCGATTTACAGCATGCATGGTCGGATGTCCATAAGCTAAAAATAGTCTTTACTCGCTCTGAGATAGATCCACAATTTGCGGCAATTGCTACACCTGACGATATGGTTATAGCGACAAAGCTCATGATAGACCTTCAAAATGTCTCGGGGACAATGACTATATGTACACCCTATTCTACACTTGAACCTATAAGAGAAAAGCTTAAGCAAAGATTTCAGGGTGAAAAATTGGAGGTTGATCAAAAGTGGAAAAGATATATCACGGAAAAAGTAAAGGAATTGACAATCAATTTGAGTTGCGTCTTAGGTAAGGCAGAGATAACAGGCAGAGAGGTTCTGGGGATAAAGGTTGGTGATGTGATGCAGTTGGATAAGAAAATGAGCGATCCGGTTATTGTTAGTGTAGAGGGTGTCCCAAAGTTTATGGGCTACCCTGGCACCTTTAATAAGCGGAAGTCGATAAAGATAAAGAAAAGAGTCGATAAGGAGTAAATTATGGATGAAGCTAATAATGTACAGGGCAATAGCCAGGAAGAAACAGTAACAGGGGATGAGTCTGCGCAAGAAGAGAACCACGGCCTTGACTTCATTCTTGATATCCCTCTCGATGTCTCTGTGGAATTAGGCAGGGTCAAGATGCTTGTAAATGATTTGCTCCAGTTAGGGCAGGGATCCATAATCGAGTTAAATAAGCTGTCTGGTGAACCGCTCGAGATATATGTAAACAGCAAATTGATTGCGAGGGGTGAAGTTGTGGTTGTGGATGAAAAATTTGGCATACGGGTGACTGATGTTATCAGCGCAATTGAGAGAGTTAAGTCACTGGGATGATAAATGAGTTGAGTCGTTAAGACCACTCAACCGAGGTTTGTAATCATGGAGTTGAACTTGATAAACACAGGCATTAAGACAATAGCCATGCTTTTTGTTGTGCTTGGTCTTTTGGTTTTAGTTCTTTATATAATGAAAAGATTTTTGTTTCTTAGGCGAGGGCCAAAGGGAGAGATGCTTATCAAGGTCCTCTCTTCGCTGCATCTATCGCCAAAAGAGAGGATCGAGGTAATAGAGATTTCAGGTGAGAAAATTGTAGTAGGCATTACACCAGGCAATATAAATTTTTTAACCAAGCTTAGTGATTTTCATGGAGAAACTAAGGAAATATATGGGAACAACAAAGATCATGAGCTCAAAGAATAAGAATTTAGTTCGCTCCCGCCCGCCTCGCAAGCGAGAGCGTTGCGGGCAGGTCGCTCATAAATGGAGTATTGGAGTATTGGCCTGCCCTGGTGCGATTTGCTTGTAATACATCATTGTTGCTGTAATATTTCAGGAGGTGACTTTTTGGAACTTATGCTTAAAAATCAGGTCTGGGCCAGGGAGTATTGGAGTATTGGGTTAAAAGGAATTGGGATACTGACTTCATGGAGGCATCAAAGATCGAATGTATTTAAAATCCTATTTGTCCTTATCATTTCCTTATTCTTTTACATCTTGTTTATAAAACAGGCCTTTGCCGCTGATTTCCTTTTTCCCTCATTACAGATAGGAATAGGAAAGGGAGATGATCCTGGTGATATGTCTATCCTGCTCCAGATCATATTTCTTTTAACCATACTCTCTCTTGCGCCGGCCATCCTTATACTTATGACATCGTTTACCAGGCTGGTGGTAGTTTTTGCCTTTTTACGGCATGCCCTGGGCACTCAGCAGACGCCATCTAACCAGATTATTGCTGGACTGGCCTTATTTTTAACCTTTTTTATCATGATGCCTGTTTGGCAAAAGATTAATACTGATGCATTACAACCATACCTAAATGAAGAAATCTCTCAGGAAGTTGCACTGAAAGTAGCTGTAAATCCCATTAGACAGTTTATGTACAAGCAGACACGAGAAAAGGATTTAGCCCTGTTTGTCAAAATGGCAAAGGCAGAGAAGCCAAAAAATCCGGCAGATGTGCCAACATCTATTCTCATTCCTGCATTTGTCATAAGTGAGCTCAAGACTGCCTTTATTATTGGATTTGTCTTATATGTGCCCTTCTTGATTATAGATATGGTTGTGGCAAGCGTTCTTCTCAGTATGGGCATGATGATGCTTCCACCAATCATGATATCTCTTCCGTTTAAGCTGATGCTTTTTGTTCTGGTGGATGGCTGGCATCTGGTTGTCGGTTCATTGGTAAAGAGTTTTGTGGGGGGGTAGGCAGTGATAAGCAAGGAGTAGACAGTAGGCAGTAAGCAGTAAGCAGGCATGCAGAGCAATCTGCCTTCAGTGGATATACTGCCTGTATGTTGATTGATTTGGCTTTTACTACTCAACTATTTGACGATTTAACGACTTAACTAATAAAGCGAGTAACGAATATGACACCGGAATTTGTAGTGTCCTTTGCACAGGAGGCGATTAAAACGACCATACTTGTATCTATGCCCATGCTTGGTCTCGGGCTTGCGGTAGGTCTGTTAGTAAGTATCTTTCAGGCCGTGACCCAGATCAATGAGATGACACTGACATTTGTGCCAAAGATATTAATCGTATTATTGGCGCTTCTCTTTTTTGCCAGCTGGATGCTTGAGAATTTGATGGGCTTTGCAACGACCACTATTGAACAAATACCGTTTTATATAAGATAGCCGATAAAAATGAAAAATTAACAATACAAAATTAGCAAGTTAAAATTGATGAACCCGTAAAAAGTCCCAACCCTCTCCCATCAAGGGAGAGGGAGTTTCTCGACTTTTTATGAGAACATCAAAATTAGCAAGTTAAAATTGATAATTGATAATTGATAATTGATAATTTTAAATTGATAAATGCCCAAAATGAATTTGTTGCCAATATCATATCCGGAATTTAAGTCATTCTTTCTCATACTAATAAGGGTTAGTGTTATTTTATTCATGCTTCCCATATTTAGTTCGCGCCTTATTCCGGTTTTAGCGAAGGCTGGTCTGGCTTTTATAATAACCATAATCCTCTTTCCTGTTATAAATACTAAAATGATTGAATTTCCTGATACTTTATGGGGAATGGGCCAGTTGATAATAGGGGAATTCATAATTGGAATGATTTTAGCGCTTTTGGTTCAGGTATTTTTTGAAGCGATCGCGATGATGGGCCAATTGGTAGGCTTTCAAACAGGCTTTGCCATAGTCAATATCCTTGACCCTCAAAGTGGCATGCAGGTCTCAATTCTCTCGAATATGACCTCCCTTGCGGCAATGGTGCTTTTTCTTATCTTAAATGGCCATCATATATTGCTTAGCGCAATGAGGGAGAGTTTTGAGATTATAAATGTAGGCTCATTAAGCTTAAATGGGCAGATATTTCAAAAAATTATAGACACCTCTGCTGATATGTTCGTTATCGCCATAAAAATCGGGGCGCCAGCTATTGCTGTCCTTCTCTTTACCCAGGTGGCCTTTGGGCTGATTACAAAGCTCATACCGCAGATGAACATTATGATCGTAGCATTTCCTGTCCAGATAGTAATTGGGCTTGTGTTCTTTGGTGTATCCTTACATCTACTCTTGAGATTTATGGAAAGATACGTGGGGGGTCTGGACTCTCTGTTAATTAGCGCTATGTCATGGTTAAAGGTGTAGTCGCAAAAAAATTAGCAATGACAAATGAGAAAGAAACAAGGTAACCGGTCACGGAGTATTGGAGTTCCATTAATCCGGCCTTCTCCCTGATGAGAAAATTCCTGAACGGCTACAAAACAGGTTACTTGTTTCAAGTTTCAAGTTTCAAGTTACGAGTTTCAAGTTACGAGTTTCAAAATGGCTGAAGAGAGTTTTGAAGACAAAACTGAAAAGGCAACGCCAAAGAAGAAGGAAGAGGCCAGAAAGAAGGGAGAGGTAGCAAAAAGCAGGGAATTACCTTCAGTGGCTGTTCTCCTGGCGAGTCTGATCACCTTAACCGTCTTTGGATCCTATATGTATACACACATCCAGACTATTATGCGAGCATCGTTTTCTCTTCCCATGTTGAAAGATCTCAACATTCCTGAATTTATGGTATTTGCTGAAAAGATGATCACCCTATTTACCTTAACGCTTAGCCCCCTGTTGGCGGCCGTTTTTATAACAGCCGTTTTATCCAATATTGTGCAGGTAGGCTTTATGCTATCCGGTGAATCTATCAAGCCCAAGTTGTCAAAATTGAATCCGATTAAGGGATTTGGCAGGCTCTTTTCCAAGCAATCGTTTATGGAACTATTCAAGTCCCTGTTAAAGTTAGCCATTGTAGGAGTAGTAGCCTATCTTACAGTAAGGGCTGAGATGAACAATGTTTACCTCTTGGGGGATATGGAATTCAATTCAATTGTTGCTTATATCCTTCTCACCATCTTCAAGATTTTTATAAGGTGTGCCCTGGCAATGATTTTTCTGGTAGCCATCGATTATGCCTTCCAGAAGTGGGATTTTGAAAAGAGGCTGAAGATGAGCAAAAAGGAGGTGAAGGATGAGTTTAAGAGGACAGAGGGTGATCCACTCGTAAAATCAAGGATAAGAAGCATCCAGATGCAGATGGCCAGAAAGAGGATGATGCAGGAGGTTCCAAAGGCAGATGTAGTGATTACCAATCCTACCAGTCTTGCATTGGCATTAAAATACGATAGTTCCGTTATGGGAGCTCCAAAATTACTTGCAAAAGGGGCGCGGAAAATAGCCAAAAGGATAAGAGAATTGGCAGAAGAACATGACATTCCCGTGGTGGAAAACAAGGAGCTTGCCCAGAGCCTATACTCCTTAGTTGAGATAGGTCAGGAGATACCACCTACTCTCTACGAGGCAGTAGCTGAGGTTTTGGCATATATTTACAAATTGAAAGGTAATGTGAGTTCATAGAGTTCATAGAGTTCATTGGGTTTGTTGGGTTAAAGCCCTTATGAACCCAATAAACACAATAAACACAACAAACACAACAAACACAAATGGAAGAAACCTTACGATCAAAATCAAATCCTGTCGTTGTCAGTGAGATGCTGACAGTTATTGGGGTGGTCACTGTCCTTGTGGTTATGATTATCCCTCTGCCATCCATGCTTCTCGATTTCCTGCTGGCCCTGAATATCACGCTCTCAATAACTATACTTCTGATCGCCATGTATACACTAAAACCCCTGGATTTTTCCATATTCCCCTCTCTGCTTCTGGTGATGACCCTGTTTAGACTTTCCCTAAATGTGGCATCTACCAGGCTAATACTATTACACGGCAATGAGGGAGTTCTCGCTGCAGGAAGGGTTATCAAATCATTTGGCTCCTTTGTGGTTGGGGGGAATTATGTAGTAGGGATGATTGTCTTTATTATCCTGGTTATCATTAATTTTGTGGTTATTACCAAGGGTGCAACCAGAATCGCAGAGGTCGCTGCTCGTTTTACACTTGATGCTATGCCTGGCAAGCAGATGAGTATTGATGCAGATCTGAACGCCGGATTGATTGATGAGAATGAGGCAAAATCGCGCAGGGTTACGATTGCAAAGGAGGCTGAATTCAATGGAGCAATGGATGGAGCCGCCAAATTTGTGAGGGGAGATGCAATTGCAGGAATAATAATTACCCTTATAAATATTATTGGCGGCCTCATCATCGGGGTACTTCAACAAAAGATGTCTGTCATTGACGCTGCCCAGAATTATACCTTGTTGACTGTGGGTGATGGACTTGTATCACAGATTCCTGCCCTCACCGTATCAACGGCAGCCGGAATTGTTGTAAGCAGAGCAGCATCAGAGGACACCATGGGAAGTGAATTCGGTAAGCAGTTCCTTGGATATCCAAAGGCAATCTATCTTGCAGCGTTGACAATCTTCTTTTTTGGACTCATTCCCGGTATGCCGCATATCTCATTTATTATGCTTTCCCTTCTTATTGCAGGAAGCATTTATATTTTAAGCAGGAAAAAAGAGGCATTAAAGATAAAAGAGGTTGAGGCCGGTAAAAAGGAAAAGGTCGAAGTTGGACCAGAACCTGTAGAACACCTACTACTGGTTGATCCTCTTGAGGTGGAAGTAGGATACGGTCTTATACCTCTGGTAGACAAAGAACAGGGGGGAGAATTTCTCGATAGGGTAAGATCAATCAGAAGGCAGTTTGCGCTTGAGATGGGTCTGGTAATACCACCAATCCATATCAGGGATAATCTCCAGATAAATTCATCGGGGTACCAAATTGTTCTTAAAGGAGTAGCTATTGCTCACACTGAATTAATGGTGAATCACTACTTGGCTATGGATCCTGGAGATGTAACAAGAAAAATTGAGGGGATAGAAACAAAGGAACCCGCATTTAACCTGCCCGCAGTCTGGATACCAGAGGCGAAAAAGGAAGAGGCAAAGCTTGCAGGCTATACAGTGGTTGATAATGTCACTATAATGGCCACCCATTTGACCGAAGTTCTTCGAGAGCACGCGCCAGAATTGCTGGGCCGACAGGAGGTCCAAAATTTGCTTGACAATCTCAGCAAGTCCTATCCTAAGGTGGTTGAGGAATTGGTGCCAAATCTCCTCTCTTTGGGGATTGCACAGAAGGTCCTTCAAAACCTTTTACAGGAGCGAATATCTATAAGGGATATGTTAACCATTGTTGAGACCCTTGCTGATTATGCCCCCCTGACAAAGGACCCGGAGCTTTTAACCGAATATGTCAGACACAAACTTTCCAGATCTATTATCAGCCCTTATATAGGAGAAGATGGTGTGTTGAAACTAATAACGATGAACCAGGAGGTAGAGGATATACTCCTTAAAGGTGTTCAGAACACTGAACACGGCTCATATCTTTCCATTGATCCAAAGGTTGCGGATCCGATTATTAGATCTATCAAGGAAGAGTCAGAAAAGGCTATGGCAAAAGATATTCAACCGATTCTTCTAACATCGCCCTCGATAAGAAGGCATCTAAAGAAAATGATAGATCTTTTTATCCCTTCATTAATAGTTTTATCCCAGAGTGAACTTTTAAGCGATATGAGATTTAAATCCATCGGCGAGGTAAGTTTGAGTCATGCAGGTTAAAAAATACAGAGGAAAGACAATCAATGATGCCCTTACGAGTGTAAAGAATGTCTTAGGGCCGGAGGCAATGATAATTTCTACTAAAAAATTAAGGGAAAGAGATGGGTATAATGGCTTTGAAGTAGCTGCAATGCAGGCAAGAGATGACATTTCAAATACATCTTCAAGCCCTTATATGGAGGTAAAATCAGAACTGATGAGTATTAAAAAAATGATTTATGTCCTGAATCATTCTGGCGGCATAACAGAAGCATTGATGATGAATCCTGTTATCATGAATCTGTATGCAAAACTGATCAGGAATGGTGTTGATTACCATTATGCCAGGATGTTTCTTGAAAGGGCTGGCGCCATCAAAGACGATTCTTCTTATGATACAAACAGCATCAAGAAAAAAACCATCAAAGAGATTATGAAGGTAGTAGGGATAAAAAATCCATTTGATTCACAAAATGGGAATCAGATAATAGCGGCCTTTATCGGCACTACAGGTGTAGGTAAAACCACTACCATTGCGAAGCTTGCTGCCCAGCTTATATTTACTGCAAAAAAAAAGGTGGGGCTCATCTCAATTGACAATTATCGGATAGCGGCCATGGAACAGCTTAAGACCTATGCAAGTATTTTAGGAATACCATGCTTTCCGGCATTTAATAGAAAGGATTTACTCTTTGCCTTGAAAAGGATGGAGGGAAGAGATGTAGTGCTGATAGATACCGCAGGCCAGAGCCATTATGATAAGCCCAGGATAACTGAACTAAAAAACATGATAGCGGGTGATTCCTTTATCAGTTCCCATTTACTCATGAGTGTTTCAACAACGGATTCAGAGATGAACAAAGCAGCTACCAATTTTAGTCCATTAGAATTTCAGAGCTATATATTTACCAAAGTTGATGAAGCGGAGCGGTGTGGCTCAGTTATAAACCAGATAATGAAATTACCCTTACCTATTTCCTATATTACGACCGGGCAGAATGTACCTGAGGATATTGAGAGGGCAAATAAAAAGAATATTTTACACTTATTATTAAATCAAAACTAATTTAAGTGAGCTAAAGTTAAATCAATGGAGAACAAGAAAATGGATCAAGCAACAAATTTGAGAAGGATGATAAAGGGAGAATCTGATAGAATTCATACCCTTAAAAGAGGAAATAATGATGGATTATTTTCAATAATAAACACGCCCAAGGTTATTGCCATTACCAGTGGGAAGGGCGGCGTGGGTAAAACAAATGTAGTGGGAAATCTTGCTATTGCGTGTCAGAGAATGGGCAAAAGGGTTTTAATCTTTGATGCCGATCTCGGACTGGCAAATATTGATATTATCTTTGGCATTAATCCCAAGTATAACATTGAAGATGTAATTAAGGGGAAAAAAGAGCTGTCTCAAATTATCGTTAAAGGGCCGGAAGATGTAGCTATCATACCAGCCAGCTCAGGTGTGCAGGAATTAGCTCATCTGACAGAAGGTCAGAAGATAAATCTTTTAAATGAATTTGATGTTTTGAATAACATGTTTGATATTTTGTTGGTTGATACAGGCGCAGGGATATCCTCGAATGTTATCTATTTTAATCTGGCGGCAGAAGAAAGAATAGTTGTTGTAACCCCAGAACCCACATCTATCACAGATGCCTATGCACTGATTAAGGTAATGTTTTACCAGCATGGGATAAAAAACTTTTTTCTTTTATTAAATATGGTTAAAGATGAAAAAGAGGCGAAATCTGTTTACAATAACCTTAGCAAGGTTGTATCCAGATTTATGAGGGACATATCTCTCGACTACGTTGGGTTTATCCCGTGGGACAGCCTTTTACAAGAGTCAGTAACTAAAAGAGAACCAGTCATATGTTGTTATCCTGAATCATCTTCAAGTAATAGCTTTACGAAGTTGGCTAACCAGCTTTTAAGACAGACAGATAAAAGACCAATTGATGGAAATATTAAATTTTTCTGGAAAAGACTTATGGCTGGACCAGTGGATTAAAGATAATGAAGGCAGGTATTAATAGATATCAGCGGATTTTCGATACAGACCAGGGAAAAATTGATGCAAAACTCAGGCAGGAGCTTGTTATCAAATATGCCCCTCTTGTGAAATACATTGCGGAAAGGATGGCAATCAGGCTGCCACCCAATATATCAAGGGAAGAGCTCATAAGCGCAGGGATAGTAGGCTTAATTGATGCCCTTGATAAATTCAATTCAGCGATGGGAATTAAATTTCAGACATATGCAGAGCACCGGATAAAGGGGGCTATGTTAGATGAATTGAGAAAAATGGACTGGATTCCCAGGTCTATCAGGAAAGATATTCACAGGATTGAAGATGCTATTACAGCAGTTAAGTACAGACTTGGCAGGGAGCCGGAGGATCATGAGGTTGCCCAGGAGATGAATATTGATATTGATTCATACTATAAGATGACCAGTAAAGCTCAGGGTATTACCCTTGTTAGCCTTGATAAGGTCATGCCAGATGGCTCTACTCCAAAATTTACAAGGCAGGCCTCGAATACACCTTCGCCTTTTGATGAATTAAAAATAAAAGAGCTGAAAAAAATTATATCCAGGGCCCTTGTTAGTCTTTCGAAAAAGGAACAATTGGTTATATCACTCTATTACTATGATGAATTGACATTAAAGGAAATAGCCAGGGTATTGGATTTAACAGAATCCAGGATATCTCAAATCCATTCAAAGGCAATACTAAGGTTAAGGGCAAAACTTAGATCATATTACTAAGTTGATAAGATATGCTTTGAGCGGCTATAATTAGCGTTTTTAGGTTCATTAATTGACCTTAAATTTCAGACCCAGGACGATCATTGGCCTGCCCTGGCGCGACAGAGCCGGGAGCTAAGCCTGCTTTGGCATTAACTCTGGAGCTTACTTTTTATAACTAATTCGTGCATGCCAGGTCTGGGCCAGGGGTCTGGGCCAGGGAGCAATGGACAAGGGAAAAAGTGGTTCACTTGATACAAAAACGCAATTTATGGCCGTGTATAGTATAAGTGCCTAAAATGCCTAAAGTGGCACAATAAACACTTTCACATCTGTAGGGAATAGGTAAATGCAAGAAAATGATGAACAATTTTCTGGTGATGAGTTAGATAAATTATCTAAGTCAGATAGCGAAGAAAGTGAATCAATCTCGGAAGAGGGGAAAGTATCCGGTGATGAGTTGGATGAATCATTTATGTCAGAAGATGTAGATGATGAATCAATTTCGGTAGAGGGAAATTCTAAAGGCATTTGGGCTAAATATAGAGGGAAAAAAAGGTTATCGTTATGTATCGCACTTGGGCTATGTCTTTTAATAGGAATAGGGTATTTTTATCTAAAAGAAAAAGCATTTGATATACCACAGGAAGAAAAAACTACCCAGTTGCATGGATTGAAAATTCCAAAAGATCAATTACTGCTATTTCCCTCATTTGTTATTCCCCTTAAAGAAAAAAAAGGGTTTACCTATATGTCTTTAAGTATTTCCTTTAACGTGCCGAATAAAGAATTAAGACAAGAAATAATAGCGAAAAAAGAACAGCTCAGGGGCATCATGTACGATATATTAAGAGAGGAGATAAATAAGACAAAGGAGATTCCTCCATTAGAGAAAATAAAGGGTTTTCTTACCAGGAGAGTAAATATGGCCCTATCTGCCGGGAAGGTTAATGAGATATATATAACCAACTTCCTGGCCGTTTGAGGAGAAGGCAACGGTTCAGCCACTAAGCCTGCCCTGGCGCGAATTGACTTGGATAATGTATTATCGCTGCAGTAATTGCCAAGCGATGCTTATCAATCTAAATCATTGCATGCCAGGTCTGGGCCAGGGGCACGAAGGTTATTAAATGATCAATGAAAAATTATCAATTCTCAATTTTAAATTGCTAATTTCAAATTGCAAATTGTCTAACCTTGGTGTCTTAGTGTCTTTGTGGCCGAACCACTACAGGAGAAAGAAATGGTGGGTACAACAGATATAAATATTGTCCTCGGTCAAGGAAATGCCATTAAAGAGGTGCATAATATCAGAAAACAGAGTCTGGAATTGAACCAGCAGTTTATTGCACAGAAAACAGAGAATGAAAAAAAAGAGGATAAATCAAAGGTTAAGGAGTTTGACACCGGGAACAGGATAGAGGTTAAAACTGATGAAGAGAAAAAGCAAAATGGTGACTCAGAAGATAACCAAAAAGATTCAAAAAAGGAAAAAACTGAGGAAAAATCCAAGTTATCGGAAGGAAACCTTATAGATATCACGGTTTAATGTAATAGCTCAATAAAAAGGGGTAAAGTCCCTGGATTCCCGCCTGCGCGGGAATGACGAAATGACCTAACCCCATGTCATTCCTGCCCCTGCCTCCACAGGGGTAAACTTGTCCCCGCGAAAGCGGGGAGCAGGAATCCAGAAAGGTGGTGTACGAAAATGTTGCCCCTGTTTATTGAGCTATTACGTTTAATCAGTGTCTAAAATGCAGGGATTCGATTTACCTTTAGTTCACTTTAGGCACTTTAGTTCACTTTAGGCGCTTAAAAATGTCATTTATTGAGTTAAAATCCTTACTTCTCGCTCAAATAGGAATTGATATTATTATTGTTGTTGCCTTTATTCTTTTAATCAGGAGATTGAAGTCTTCTCATAAAACTAAATCATTCGATAAGGTAGTAAAAATATTTGAACGGTTACTTACTAATGCAGATAAAATAGCAGGACAATTCAAGGAACAGTTGGAAGAAAAACATCTTCTTATAAGAAGGCTTAATGAACAATTAGACAAGAGGATAATCAGTTTAAATGTGCTGTTAAACAGGGCTGATATATTGCTCTCCCGACGGAGGCGGAAAGTTGGTATTAATGAAAAACCAGTTTCTCTTGATAGCCAACAAACAGAGATCATAGGATTAGCAAAAGAAGGCCACCAAGCAGACGAAATAGCCACTTTACTTTCAATTCCTGAAGGAGAGGTGAAGCTTGTCCTGGATTTAAAGAAAAAATTTTCTCAGATAGGTAGTGAAGAAGGTTTCTCTTGATAGAAATCAATTATCCCCTATTTTTTACATCCAAGATATCCCTTCAGCCAGAGGCAAATTCTAAACCTCTTCTTAAATTATTCAAAAATGAGGTTGTTGAAGGTAAGGTATTACAATCATTCTCTTCAGGTAATGTCTTACTTCTCATTAAAGGAAGAAGGGTAATGGCAAAAACCTATGTTCCCTTAAGAGAAGGGGAAATCTTATCCTTAAAAGTCGAAGAGACACTGCCCATTCCAACCCTCAAACTCTTAGGCATAAAATTCACGGATTCGAATGCCATAAATATTTCTATAATACTGTCTGCGATAAAGGAAAATTTGTGGAGATCTACATTCGAAAATATAAATCACTATGGGCTTCCAAAAGAAGCCTCAGCTCAATTTAAAGAATTGATGCATAATTTGTCTATGGGATTATTTTTAAAATCCACTCCAGAGCTTCTATGGGAAATTATTGACAAATCAGGTCTTAATTGGGAGGCAAAGCTTAGAAATATATTAGTTAGTAAAAAAATTGGCGGAGCTGATAATCTCGATAAGCTCATACAAGGGAATTTAAAAGGCTTGACATCAAGGTTAGTTGCCCTCAAGGAAGAAGATGGAGTTTTCCTGAAAAGATTTGTATCTGCAATAAAAAACATCCAGCTTCTTAATCACCTTGGATTGGAGCAGGATAGAAAAATTTTTATTCCAATTCCCATTCAATTTCCTGACGGACTTTTTACCCTTGGTCAATTGTTGATTCATCTCCCCCAAAAGGAAAAGGATGGAAATACAAGAAAAAGAATTGATAAAAATCCATTTAGAATAACGTTTTTATTGGAGTTATCTAATCTTGGACCACTGAGAGCAGATCTTAGCATTAAGGGAAAAGAGATTGGGGGAAGGTTTTTAATTACTAAGGAGGAAATCAAATTACTTATTAAAAACAATATTCCATCCCTTATCAAAAAACTGAAAGATAAGGGTTTTACTGTCAGTTCTATAGAGTGCCATCTTAAAGATCCTGAGATAGTAAAACAATCACTTATTGAGGAAATTATTCATCAGGAAGGAAATACCATAAGCCTGGTTGCTTAAATGAAAACAAGAAACAGACCAAATAAGGCTGTTGCTTTAAAGTATAAGCCGAAATTAGATAATGCACCCACGGTAGTGGCAAAGGGAAAGGGAAAAGTGGCTGAAAAGATCATTGAGATTGCCAGGGAGAATAATATATATATCCACAATGACCCGGATTTGATAGAGGTTTTATCCCATCTTGATCTTAATGAAGAGATTCCACCAGATCTTTATATTATTGTCGCAGAATTACTTGCTTTTATCTATTCTCTTAATAGTGGACATAAACTCCAGTAGGCATTTTTTTCCTCCCCCCTTTTCTAAATCTTTTTTATTCCCCATTCTATTTTTTCTTCTATTATCAACATATTACACCAAATTATAATTTTCATGCTTTCTGGCATTAATATTGCTGTTTCAATTATGTAAACATTCATTAAACGTAATTCAGCCACCAAGGCACAAAGACTCAAAGAAGATATAAATATAAATTTCAATGTTCCATCCATTAATGCGCCTGAGGCGTATTAAAAAGGCTATTATAAAGAATAATTCTTTAATCTTGGTGCCTTTGTGGCAAGATACCTGAGTAGATACCATTAAACAAAGAAGTGGGGGTAAGAAAAATTGATATCAGGGTTCTATAAAGCAGTTGATGCCTCTTTAGCACAAAAGCTTAAATTTGATATCATCTCAAATAATCTGGCAAATATTGATTCGAATGCCTTTAAAAAGGATATCATTTCTTTTGATAAAGCGCTTGCCATAAAAAATGCTTCCACAACAGACTTTACCCCAGGACCTATACGTTATACAGGGAATGAACTCGATGTTGCATTAGGGGCCCCTGGTTTTTTCAAAATCCAGACACCCAGGGGAATACGATACGGCAGGAATGGTTCATTTACCCGTAATATGGACAGCGTGCTGGTAACCCTGAATGGTGATCCGGTATTAGGGCAAAATGGTCCCATCAAAATTAATGGAGCTGATGTGTTAATAAAAAGTGATGGACAGGTAGTAGTAGATGGTCAACCCGTTGATAAAATAGTGGTGGTTGATTTTAAACAGCCCCGGCTTCTTAAGAAAGAAGGCGGTTCATACTACATGCACCAGGGAGAAGAGCAAGATATAGTCACTGCTGAGGATATCACTGTTCAACAGGGCTATATAGAAAAATCAAATGTTAATCCAACAGAAGAAATGATTAAAATGATAGAGGCCCTTAGAGCATTTGAGTCAGCTCAAAAGGTAATTCAGACTATTGATGAAATGAATAGTAAAATGGTTAATGATGTTGGTCTATTACAATAAAGGTAAGCGTTCACAGGTTCAGGGTTCACGCTTCCGGGTTATCTTTCTCTTGTTATCTTCCAGTCATATTCTGCATGGATTAAGCGTGCTCTATCTTGAATTTCTCCCTCTAACCGAAGCCTTGAGCAAATTTGGCCATCTTTACTCGGCCATAAGTGTTCAAAGGTCCAAAATTTCTGGAAGAATGTCTTATAGATTCAACCTTGAACCCTGAACTTTGAACCGTGAACAGGTACCAATAAAGGAGGAAATAATTATGCTAAGGGGATTATGGTCAGCCGCATCTGGAATGTCTGCGCAGAAATTGACGATTGATGTTATTGCCAATAACCTGGCCAATGTAAACACAGTTAGTTTTAAAAAGAGCAGGTCGGATTTCCAGGACCTGATGTATCAGACAATAAGTCAGGCTGGATCATTAACCTCGTCTGGGAATCAGATTCCTACTGGTATTCAAATTGGAATGGGAGCAATGCCTGTTGGTGTGCAAAAGATGTTTATGCAGGGAGATTTTAAAGAGACACACAATGAACTGGATATGTCTATTGAAGGGAAGGGTTTCTTCAAAGTGCTGAGCAGCGAAGAGGAGCTCTATACCAGGGCAGGCAATTTTAAGTTAGACTCTGATGGGAACATCTGCACGCCAAATGGAGACAAATTACAACCGGAGATGGCAATTCCACCAAACACAGTCACTACCAATATTGACAAAACCGGAACAATTACCATCTTTGACCCTTCAGGAACCGGAACCTCACTTGGTGCTATAGAATTATATACTTTTTCTAACCCTGCAGGCCTTTTTAGCCTCGGCCGCAATTTATATAGACCTACAGATGCATCAGGAGAAGCCATTTCCGGCACACCAGGTTCAGATGGTATAGGAACAATAGCCCAGGGATTTGTCGAGATGTCTAATGTAGATGTAGTCGAAGAGATGGTTTCCATGATCATGGCCCAGAGAGCCTACGAGATAAATAGCAAGGCAATACAAACAGCAGATAACATGTTGCAAATAGCCAATAATATTAAGAGGTGATACTTGAAACTGGAAACTGGAAACCCTGACCCAGACCGCGGTGCGGATCGCACCAGTGCGGGCTGGAAATTTGGTATAAGTTTAGCCACCAAGTCTCAAAGGCACGAAGAAATGATTATGTCTCTTATTAAAAATGATATTTAAAGAATTATATAATAATCTTGGTGGCTTGGTGTCTTTGTGGCTGAACTATTAGGAAATTTGGAGCATGGAACATGGGAAAACTCGTACATATCATGATTCTTTTGGCATGTTTTTTGGTTGTCTCTTTCCCTCTTGAGTCAGAGGCCGTTGATAAAAAGGCAATCAAGGCAATAACCAGCCAGGGTAAGCAGACGATTTCAGATGCCACATTTAGAGAAATCTTCAGAGACTATCTTTGCCAACATCTGGGAAAAGAAAAATCTGATGTGATGGTATCCGGGTTGAAGGTTCTCGGCAATAAACCTGTTCCTCCCGGGGAGATAAATCTTAGATTATTTCAAAAAGATAAGAGAAGACTTGAGGGAAATGTAAGATTAGTCGCTATTATTAGTGTAAACGGGGTAGTGAAGAATAAAATCAGGCTATCCGGTTGGGTTGACGTATTTGAATCTGTAGTCTGTGCTTGCAGAAATTTAAAAAAAGGGGAAATTATCGAGGAAGATGACCTCTATTTAGCGCGGAAAAATATCTCTCATTTATCTTCGAAGACTTTAACAGATACAGGTAAGGCTGTTGGGCTTATGGTAAAGCACACTATCGGGAAAGACGCCTGTATCAAAGAATGGATGTTGGAAAAGCCTTTGGTTGTAAAAAGAGGGGATATGATAACCATCTTAGCAGAGTCGGGAAATCTAAGGGTGACAGCTCCTGGTAGAGTTTTAGCGAAAGGTCACATGGGTGAGCTTATAAGGGTTCAAAACTCAATGAGTAAAAAAATGATATATGCAAGGGTAATTAATAACTCAACTGTAAGGGTAGATTTTTAGAGGAGAAAAATGGTCCCTAAAAAATATTTACTTTTATCCATAGCGCTTATTTTCTTCAGCGGTTGTGCTGCGTGGCCCACAAATACATCTCATGTACGTGAGATCAAAAGGATTCAGGAGCCCCAATTCCCGGAATATAAACCCCCTGTGGTGGAAGAGGGATCATTATGGTCAGAAACGAATGGCATCACTCTTTATCCTGACAGGAGGGCCCGAAAAGCGGGAGATATTGTAACTGTGAGAATTGTAGAGGATCCAGAGGCAGAGTTGAGCGCAAATACCAAAACAAGCAAGAAATCAAGCATAGATGCACAACTGAAGTTTTTAGGTTATATGAAGGCCCTGGGTGAAAAAAACCCCAGGCTGGCCCAAAATCCGGGAACTGACGATCTGATAAAGGCGGCCTTTGGTTCAAGCTTTGATGGAAAGGGTACAAGCGATAGGGGTGGTCATATCAAGGCATATATCTCCGCTGTGGTTATAAATGTACTACCGAATGGAAATATGTACATTAATGGAAAGAGAGAGATTAAGGTAAATAACGAGACAGAGTATATAGCCCTATCAGGCATAATAAGGCCGGAGAACATAAGTCCGTCTAATGAAATTTCCTCTACGTATGTGGCTGATGCCAGGATAACCTATTCAGGCATTGGCCCAATAGCAGATAAACAAAAACCAGGTTGGTTAGGGAGAATAATTGATTATGTATGGCCGTTTTAGGTTTATATTACTCATTTTCTTTATTGTTGACATCTTTTTTGCCTCCACAGTTATCGGTGCAAGGTTAAAGGATATTGCCTCTATTAAGGGTATCAGGACAAATCAGCTTTTTGGTTACGGTCTGGTCGTTGGACTTAATGGCAGCGGGGATAAAGGGGGAACAAACTTTACCATTCAGGGCCTTGTTAATATGCTGGAAAAGATGGGTATCCATGTGAGCGCCCAGGATGTAAAGGTAAGCAATGTTGCCGCGGTAATGGTTAGCGCCACGCTTCCCCCATTCGCCAGGATAGGGAAAAAGATTGATGTGATATTATCCTCTATTGGCGATGCCAAAAGTTTGCAAGGAGGAACCCTGCTTCTAACCCCTCTAAAAGGGGTTGATGACAAGATATACGCCCTTTCCCAGGGACCTTTATCTGTTGGTGGTTTTAGTGCGGGTGGAGCTGCAGGAGGAGGTGTCACAAAAAATCATCCTACTGTAGGAAGAATAAGCGGAGGAGCCACTGTAGAGCGGGAGATTCCGCAATCATTAAAAAATAAAAAAGAATTAATTATTATGTTAAACAATCCGGATTTTATTACTGCTGCCAGAGCTGCTAATGCGATAAACTCACGTTTTGGACAGGACTTTGCTAACCCCATAGACTCAGGCACCTTAAAAATCAATATCCCGCAGTCCTTTCAAGATAAGGTGGTGAGCTTGCTTGCTAAACTTGAAGATCTCGAGGTGATACCGGATTCTGTGGCAAAGGTTATAGTTAATGAGAAAACAGGCACCGTTGTGATTGGAGAAAATGTCAGGATTTTGACAGTTGCTGTTGCACATGGAAATCTGAGCATTCAGATAAAAGAGGAAAAGGAGGTTTCGCAACCACTTCCCTTTGCACCACCACCAGCCGAAGGATCTACGCCTATCCAGGTCGGTGGGGGTGTGGTAGTAGCGCCTGGGGGAAACACGGTTGTTACCCCAGAGAGCAAGGTATCAGTTGAAGAGGAGAGACAAAGGCTTCTTTTGGTCCCAAAGGGGAATACGATTGGCGAGCTGGTTAGGGCATTAAATGCAATTGGCGTTACCCCTCGGGATCTGATCACTATTTTGCTAACCATGAAAGCAGCAGGTTCTCTCCAGGCAGAACTGGAGATTATATAAGTGGTTGAGTAGTCAAATAGTTGATTAGTTAAATAGTAAACGACTTAACGACTTAACCACTCAACGACTCAACGACTCAACTACTTAACTAACTACCTAAAGGAACTCAGTATGTTAAAAGAGATTACTGTTAATCAAAGTTTAATGGGATCGCATAAAGATGCATGGAATAATAGACTTAAAAGGACCTGCACAGAATTTGAATCTATCTTTATAACCTATATGCTGAAATCAATGAGGAATACACTTGTTGAAGACGGCCTTTTTGGAAAAACAAATGAAGCTAAAATTGTTAAATCAATGTTTGATGAAAAGCTCGCTCTGGGGATTGCCAGAGGGGGAGGCATTGGCCTGGGAACGATGCTTTTCGAAGAACTTAAAATGAAAAATGATTGAGATTTTCCAGTTTCAATTTTCCAGTTTCCAGTTTCAAGTTTGACAAATTCGTAAAAAGTCGAATTTCCCCTCCCATGGTGGGAGGGGATTAAGGGGAGGGGGACGTAAGTGCGTGAAATAACGCTGTATTCACCCTCACCCCAGCCCTCTCCCATGAAGGGAGAGGGAGTATTTTTGACTTTTTACGAGTCCATCAAATTTCAAGTTTCAATTAAGTAATGGCGCAATCTTCCGATAAGAAAAAGAAGGAGTTCATTTATGGACGATTATTTTATTCAGTCGCTTGAAAAACTTTTTTTTAAGAAGATAATGCTCTATCATGATCTCCTTGATTGTTTTAACAGGGAAAGAAAATCTTTAATCAACATAGACCTGGATAACCTATGGAGTATATCTAAGGAAAAAGAGGAGATATGTTTAAAGATAAAATCTATTCAGCAGGAAATTATTTCTACTATTAATCCGGGGATAGACCAAAAACCTTTTAACCTTAACCAAATACTGGACATGATCCCCGGGGATAAGAGGGCGCTATTTCAAAAAGAATACCTGGCGCTTATGAAATTAAAGAATGAGATTAAGGCCCTAAGGAAAGAAAACATGATAGTTATTGATGATTCACTCCAGTTTCTTGATGAGATGATATCAATTATAACAGGCGAGGAGACATCTAAGATCATGTATAATGAGAAATGTCATTTAAGGAAATCCGGTGCCAATATTCTCCTTAGCAGGGAGGCTTAATTATGTCAGGTTTAGGGTTGGTATTAACTATTGCAAAAAACGCCTTGGCCGCTCAGCGTTATGGCATAGACGTGACTGGCCATAACATTGCCAACGTCAACACACCCGGTTATTCCAGACAGAACCCTGTGTACGAGGCAATGGAACCAGTGCCTTATGGCGGGGTGCTTCTTGGGCGTGGCGTAGATATAGATCAGGTGCTAAGAGTCAGTGACCAGTTTATTGAAAATCAGCTCATGCAGCGAAAATCGAGCATGTTATCCTCTAAAGAGATGGAGCATTACATTAACGTCCTGGAAGGTTTGTTTAACGAAAACTCAGAAAGCAATATCAGTAATATGCTGGCAGATTTCTGGAACTCATGGCATGATATCGCAAACAACCCATCAGGTGCATCGGAACGAATTGCGCTTTATGAGCACAGCATCTCCATGTCGGAGCAGTTTAACACACTAAATGCCGATTTGACCCAGCTTGAAAGGGATTTAACCAATGCCGTGAGTGTCGGGATAGATGAGATAAATCAGCTTACAAATGAGATCGCACAGATCAATGGTAAAATTGTTGGAATGGAAGCAACAAACATTGCTAATGACCTCAGGGACCAGCGCAATAATCTGGTCTCAGAACTCTCTGAATACTTAGATGTGAAGGCATTTGAGCAGAGTAATGGGTCGCTCACATTGGTCGCAGCCAGAGGTTGCATCCTCGTGACCGCAGCTAGCAGCTACGACCTGGAGCTTGGCGGCGATAGTGGAGACAGGGTGAAATGGCAAGGTTCAGGTGATCCACCAACAACCGTTGATATTACAGACTATATCATCAAGGGTAAACTTGGCGGATGGCTTGATATGCGGGATGAGGTCATTGCCAAGTATAAACTGGATCTCGATGTCTTAGCCAAAGAATTTATCTGGGCTGTCAACCAGCAGCATAGTCAGGGAGTTGGGCTGCAACTGTTCAGTTCCAGTGTGACAGGGACTTACAAAACCGGTTCAAGCGGTCTACTTGAAACACTTACCTATGGAAATAAGATCGACTACACTAAGGACTTTAAGATGTGGACCTATGACAGCGGCTCGACGTCTCCTGTGCCGGTCGCTATAGATATGGGAATTTCCGGCGCAGATCCAGACTATACCGATATCAACACAGTTTTTTTTGTTGTTGATACCACTTACACCATTGAAGTGACGCAAGGCGGTACGGTCGGTACGGATAAAATACAATTTGAATGGAGTCAAACCGGTGGAACCTCCGGAACCGGGACTTTAGCCGTAGGCGCCACAACGGCTATCCTTGATGATGGTACAAGCCAATTAGAATTTTCAGCCGGTGAGCTTATTGCTGGAAATACGTTGAAAATTAACACGGTAGCTGGGGGTATACCATCTCCCGTAGTGATGATCCCCACAGAGACTGCAAACAGTGTTTCAGATACCTATACGTTTACAGTTACTACAGGCGGCACGATAGACACCGACATACCGGTCATAGCTTGGTCAAATAGCGTAACTTCCGGTACCATCAGCATTACCGCTTCGGGCAATTACACGGTAGATGGTATGGACTTGAACTTCGCGTCTGGAACCCTCGTGGTAGGCGATGTCTTCACCATCACTACAGATGCGGATGGAGCGCCAACGGCTAACTTGCTGTCAGAATGGCACTGGACACTCGATTCTTTTGTAGACCAGTTCAACAGACAGACGCCTCGTGTGACAGCGTCCAAGACATCTGCTAATGCTCTGAAATTTACTCCTTATACAGCCGGAACCGACCGTGAGCTAACTAATATTGACTATAGCGGTGGAGTTACCGCGGCTAACACTACTATGGCCGTCAACAATTACGGTGTGCTGACTGCCGATAGTACTGGATTTAAGATCGAAAGGGATGGTGGCGTTTGGAGTATTACAAACAGACCTGGATATCTAACTGCTGCACTCATATCTACTGAAGTTGATGATGATGACGGGTTTGGTGTCGACTTTGATAATGATGGGACTGTAGACATGACGGTTAGCTTTGCTACTACTGTGAGTGTTGATGGCTATGTGGAATTCGACATTGCTGCCGCCGCAGGCACTTACAGTTTTGGTTTTTCCGATGACGAGGCTCAGGATTCCGGGCTTATGGCCGCCCTTGGCATTAACACTTTCCTTGATGGAAGGAGTGCCGGATCTATTGGTACCAACTCACAGATTCAAAATAAAGATTATATTGCTGCGGCGCAGATCGACGCTAATACCGGTGACCTGGCAGTGGGCGACAACACCAATGCCCTGGCTCTTATTGACCTGCAGTACACCTCAAGTAATATTGCCCAGTGGACATGTAGTCGCGGTAGCGCAAAAAGCTCGGCCAATACGACAGCCACATTGGAAGACTACTATCATTCCACCGTGGGCTCCATCGGAATCAAGTCGGCTAGCATCTCAAGGAGCAGTACATTTAATGAGGTGATGGTAAATAAACTAAGTGAGATACGAGACAGTATTTCGGCTGTATCCCTTGATGAGGAAATGACAAACCTCATTAAATTTCAGCATGCCTTTGCAGCGGCAGCCAAACTTATTAGCGTTTCGGATGAAATGCTTAATACCTTGCTCAGTGTAAAGTAGACCATTAAAGACCTAACCGGGACAAACCGGGATTGAGGAATTTAGGGATTTAGGAATTATTGGATTTTCGATTGACAATTTCCAATAGTCAATAATCAATCTTTCAAATTTCCAGTTTCAAATATCAAGTTTCAAGCAGGAGTTTATTACCATGAGAATAGCCAACAAAACCATTTACGATATGATAAAATTCAATTTAGGCAACATTACCGAGGAATTGAACAAGGTCAATAAGGTTGTTGCTACTGGGAAACGTATCACAGACCTTTCTGATGACCCGGTGGGGCTTACCCAGGTGCTCAACATCAAGTCTTCTTTGTCCAATATCGAGCAGTTGGGACGCAACATTTCCATGGGAAAATCATGGCTTGCCACCTCTGAAAGCGCCCTGAGCAATGTGCAGAACCTGATCTCCGATGCCAGGGTCTTGTGTGTTGGAATGGCCACCGCCACCACAGATGCTGAACAAAGGGCTTCCGCAGCACAGATCGTTCAGAATACGCTGGAAGAGATAGTTTTCCTGGCCAACACCGAGTTGAGCGGACGGTATATTTTTGCAGGTTCGAAAACGGATACCACCCCATTCAGTCAAGGTGGCGCCTACAGTGGGGATAATAACCCCTTTACAGTTAAGATAGGCAGGGATGCTACAGTAGAGGTAGGAAGTGATGGAGATGCCACATTTGGAACTATCTTTACCACGTTAAGTGATTTGAAAAGTGCCTTAGAAGGAAATAATGTCAGTGGCATCCAGGCAGCGATGAGCAAACTGGATGATCACTTTGTTCATATTTCCACCAAGATCTCCGACTTGGGTTCTAAGGTGATCCGCATGGAGATCAAAGAGAATATTTTTCAGGATATGGACTTTATCAATACCGAAAGGCTTTCAGAGATTGAGGATGCGGATATCACCGAGGCAATCATAGAGCTAAAGTCCAAAGAACTTGCTTATCAGGCTGCCCTGGCCTCTTCGGCCCAGGTTATGCAATTGAGCCTGCTGGATTATTTGTAGAACTTGGGCGCCCCAACGGGAGTACTGGAGCAATGGAGTGATGGGAGCTGAAAATTGAGGAATCAGGGGATTTATTTATCTTCAATCCTTGAATTCCTAAATTCACAATTCCTAAATTCTTCATTACAACATACCATGGATGGGTTATGCTTATTCTAACAAGGAAGTTAGGGGAACGGATCACCATTGGCGATGATATCACTATCACGTTGCTCGAAATAAAGGGGTCCCAGGTCAAGCTGGGGATCGAAGCGCCTCAAAGTATCAGTATTCACCGGCAAGAAATATATGAGAAAATTAGAAAAGAAAATCTGAACTCATCTGAGGTAAGCGCCTCTGATCTTTCCGAGGCAACCTCCATTTTTCACATCAATAGATCCAAGGATAAATAACATTGAAGATTAAAACCACACGATTTGGAACTATCACTATAGAAGAAGAAAAGATTATTTCTATGCCCTTTGGTATGCTGGGATTTCCGGATGTAAAGCGCTTTGTTATACTTCAACATAAAAAGGATTCGCCCTTTTTCTGGTACCAGTCCGTTAATGATCCAATGCTTGCCTTTGTTATTATGAGCCCATTCCTTTTTAAGCCGGACTATAATGTAGATGTAGAGAACGTTTTAATGGAAATGTCCTGGAATGAAAAAGAGAAACAAAATAATTTAGAATTATATGTTGTTGTTAATATTCCAAAGGGAGCACCCGATAAAATGACCGCAAATCTTATTGGCCCTATTCTCATAAATAATAAGATCCACCAGGCTGTGCAGATGGTTATCTCTGACAGCCCCTATACCCATAAATTTCCTCTTGTAAGAGAGAATTCGAGTTAAACAGCGCTCCATGGCTAAAACTAATCATAGTCTGTATGGATGAGGACTATTCGAGTGCTTTCTTCACTCGGCCAGCAATTGCACCTAAAGGTATTGATTTTTAACTCCGAGAAAGATCGTTTGCAAAAATTTTTAGAGTTTGAAGCGGAATCAATAAGTTGAATCTGTATGTCTTCAAAATACATCATACCCGGAGTGGGCTTCCAGGTAGAATGAGGAAACTCTACTACCTGCGGATCTGCATTTGTAAGAGCTGTAACTAATGAGGATTTTCCAACGTTCGGTGCACCAATGAGAACAACCTGCCCTACCCCTTCTTTCTCAATCTTATAGCCCCTATCTCGCCTCCCTAATTTCTTTTTTTCTTGTTGTTTGGATTTCAGCTTGGAAATGCGGCGCCTCAGGTCAGCCTTGAGTTTATCCGTACCCTTATGCTTTGGCATAATAGCGAGCATCTCTTCAAGGGCAGCTATCCCCTCTGCCGGACTCTTGACGTCCCTATATCGATTTTCAGCCTCAAAATAGGCTGGCGGTAGATTAGCAGGCAATTTCTACGTACCTCTCCCTCTACAGATCATAACCTTTGATCTGCCAGTAGGAGTATACATTTTTTCAACGGATCTAAAATATCTCATCAAAAGCTCTCTTTCATGCCTTACAATCTCAAGGGCCTTCTTTGGGCCCATGGACAGTAATCGAAGATAAAAAAGCATTCTAATAAAAAGATTCTTGGGAACATCGTGTTCCATCATAAGAAAAGGGCTACCAGGCTTTAGAACCCTCCCTATCTCCTTCAAACAATTATTCTGTGTTTCCCCCTTCAGTTCATAAAAGGCATGGGAACAAGTTACCGCGTTAAAGACCTCTTTCTTGAATGGCAAATACGCTACATCAGCCAATAATAAGAAGATGCCCCCATGATTGTTGGGTATCTTTGATCTCCCTGCCTTTAGCATGCCAATGGAAAAATCTACTCCTGCTACGAGACCTTGTGCTTGAACCTTTTCCTTTAAAGGGATGAGGGCCGATCCTGTGCCAGTACAGATGTCCAACACCTTATCCCCTTTTTTCAGTCCTGTGTTATCTGCTAAAAAATATCGTAAGCGTAAAGCTCTGTCAGTAGAATGAAGGGCAACAAACCGGTCATAGATTCGGGAAAAATAATCATAGTATTTCTGTCGAAATCTTTTCATAGTAGTGTCCGTTGTCCGTTGCAGGTAGTCCGTTGGGGTAAAAATATTGGTAACGTTCAAGTGTTGAGGCATTGATGCTTAATAGGGTAATGACTGTTTCTGTAAGGTGATATCTCAAAAAAAATTCCACTGTGTTCTGCAATGGTCAAATATTTGGGGTTTGCTCCATAAAGCCCCTTGGGATTTGCAAATGATCTGTTAAAGCCCAAATATTTGACCATCTTCATCTGAGCCCAATAGATATCGCCTTGAAGAAATTGTCATTACCATAGATAGTATTAAACGTTTATCATGTGGCCTAAAGAACAATTAGTCCTCAACTTTTGAACGTTAATAAAATATTTGGTTTTTTATATACGATACTATTTCTGTGCTATTCTTCACAACAGACAACGGACAATATGATTATGTAAGATACGGTGCCCACTGTTTGGCTGTCTCTGCTATGTACCCAGCGGGAACTTCTGTAACGATCCGGTTATGACCGGGCAAAAGGATATTCACCTCAAGTTTGGCAAGTTGTAATAGGGAATTTTTTAGCTCCGAACCATTTGCTCCATGTAAATCAAAACGGCCAATAGCATAATCAGCATACACTACATCACCAGGGATGAGGATTTTCTCCATCCGATTGTAGAGACCTATGCTGCCAGGGGAATGTCCAGGGATGTGTAACACCTCCCATGTCATTCCACCAATATCCAGGCTTTCGCCACCCTGAAGTCTTCTGTCAACATAGAATGTAAAGGCACCTGGTTTAAGGTTATATTGCATCATACACATATTTTGAAACATTTCCATACCGTAGACAGTTCTCTCATCGCCTTTCTCCAGAGGATCTGCCTCTGTATCATGCACCCATAGTTCTGCCCAGGGAATCTGTTCTCTGATTTCAGCAAGACAGCCTATATGATCTAAGTGGGTATGGGTCATGATAATCCTCGCAATTGCCTTAAGCTCAATTCCCATATTCAGTACAGACTGTATCTTGTAACTTCCTTTGCCCATAAGCCCTGCGTCAATAATTGAAAGATCCTGTGAGTCCGGCTTTCCCACGACATATACATGGGAGTCTGGAATCATTTCGTCCTGCCCTTGAATGAAATATACTCCTTCGGTTACCTGAGTCATTAATCACTCCTTAGCTATTTCTAAAATGGTTCTTCAAATTTTCACGTTGAAACATAACCTGTTAGAATTATTTAGTAAAACCCTTTTAATCCTCATGAGCTCCTATTAATCGGATAGTTTAAATTACTACCCAAACCTCCACGGCAAAGCTTGTACAGTTCGCATAAATGAAGGTTTAGAGCATTAACAAAAAAATCTTGCTTTTGGGATATAAACATGTTATGATATTTCGCATAAGTGCTAAAAATAGCATTTTAGAGAAATAGAATGCAATATATTAAGTTAAAAAATTCCTTTAAAGATTTTACCGTATTTTCCCTTGCAGATATTAAACAAATCGATTCCAGCTTTCACAGAAGAAGACTAAATGAATGGCAGGAAAAGGGTTACATAGCCAAAGTTATCAAAGGTTATTATATCTCTTCTGATCTACAGATTGATGAAAATGTTCTTTTTGAAATTGCTAATAGGATATACAAGCCGTCTTATATCTCCTTTGAGACAGCTTTATCTTATTATCGCTTAATTCCCGAAAGTGTATATGGCATATCTTCTGCTTCAACACGCAGAACCTATTCTTTCAAGACCACTATCGGGGAATTTAGCTATAAGACCATAAAATTGGACTTATTTTTCGGTTATGATCTCGTTCATTATACTAATAAATATATTAAAATAGCCAGCATAGAAAAGGCTATCCTGGATTTCTTTTATCTCCATCCTCATATAAAAAGAGAGTCTGATTTTGCCAGTCTCCGTATACATAAGGATATATTTCTAAAACAATTGAATCAAGAAAGGCTCTATCGGTTTCTTGATAAATTTGCAAAGAAGGCGCTTACTAAAAGAGTAAAGTCGTTTATGGAGTTCATCAACAATGCTTGATATAAAACAGATAGAAACCTTTTATCCTCAATATTTACGATCGTTTCAAAGAAATCTATTACGGGAATACTTACAGTATAAGATTTTAGAGATAGTTTTTGATTCGAAGTTTGGCAAAAGCTTATCTTTTATGGGTGGTACAGCTACCCATATTATACACGGGAACACACGCTTCTCTGAAGATTTAGACTTTGATAATCGTGGCTTGACCACGAAGGAATTTGAGCAGTTAGCCAATTCAATTCAGAAAAGGTTGCAGTTGGAAGGATATAAAGCAGAGGTGAAAAACGTCTTTAAGGACGCATATCACTGTTATATTAGGATCTCGGATATCCTTTTTAAAAATAGGCTTTCGAGACACAAGGGGGAAAAATTATTAATTGAAATAGATACGGAACCGCAGGAATATGCATACTCACCTGAGAAAATTATTATTAATAAATTTGATGTATTCTTGCGGATAAATGTTGTTCCAGTGGAGATTTTATTGGCTCAAAAAATATATGCCATTTTTAAACGTAGGCGCGCAATGGGCAGAGATTTTTATGATGCAGTATTTCTTTTTGGTAAAACAAAGCCTGATCTTGATTATCTGGAGGTAAAATTAAAAATTAAAAATACGGTAGATTTGAAAAGTAAACTTTTAGCCAGATGCACTAAGTTCAATTTTAAAGACTTGGCCAATGATGTGGAACATTTTTTGTTTCATCCCAGTGATTCAAAAAAGGTCTTATTTTTTTATGACTATATCAAAAATTATGAATTTAATCTCATTAATAATGAGTAACCCCAACAAGGTACCAAGTCCTTAAAAAAGCAACGGATCAGCCTGCGGCGGAACAACAATCAACTAACATCCTATGTTTCAAATTCTGCTACAATAAAGGTATGGTCCGATGGCTTCTCTAATTTTCTTGAAGCAACATCAATCCATGTCCTTTTTGATTTCTCTGCCAGGCTTGGTGTGGCCCAGATATGATCGATCCTCCACCCAAGACCGCGGCGCACCGCATAAGGAATTCTGTAGTCCCAGAATGTATAGGCCTTTTCATCAGGGTGGTGCATGCGAAAGACATCAACAAATCCCCATGCCTTAACACGTGAGAGAGCCTTGTGTTCATCAGGATGAAACCCGATACTCCCTAAAAGGCCTTTGGGATCATGTACATCTATTGGTTCTGGAGCCACATTAAAATCCCCCACCCATAAAAGAGGCTCACTCGATTGAAAGTGGCTTGAAAAATAATCGTGGAGATGTTGAAACCACTTTAGTTTGTAGAGGAATTTCTCTGAATCGGGTGCGGTTCCCTGAGGCAGGTAGGTATTTATAATGGGTATATCCTTGATATAGGCAGTTATCATTCTTGGCTCTTCTTCATCATCTCTATCGCCAAAGCCAAAGGATACTTTTATAGGTGGCCTTTTGCTCAGTATAGCAACCCCATTATAGGACTTTTGTCCCCAAAAGGTGCAATGGTAGCCTAAACCCTCAAAGGTCTCTTTGGGGAAATCCTTATCCTGCACCTTTGTCTCCTGGATACATAACACATCTGGCTCCTCACTTTCTAACCATTGCGTAATAATAGAGAGGCGGGCCCTTATTCCATTTGTATTAAAGCTGGCAATTTTCATCTTCGTAAATAGTATTCAAATATCATAGCGAAAAAAGGTGATTTTGTGACATTTTTTCGTATCATAACTACAAAAGGGTGTTGAAAAGTACCTTACGGAAGCGTGATAATTTGTCTCCTGCAGGGTAAATCAGACTCATTTTTTCTGCTTTTTGTTCTTGTTGACCTGTGTCGAAAACTGCCGAATGTTTTTTTGCTCTTTTATGTCCCCTTTTTGGGGCAGCTCTTTAGTGGTGGCAGACGATCAGGACAATATCAACAGAAAGCGGTAGTTTGTTAATATTTAGATTTACTTATTTTTCCTTGTTCAATCATTGGCCATTCCAGGAAAATAAATTGCAATAAAGTTAACAGTTGATTATATGGATTGCAACCTTTTTTGGGTGTGTAGCAGGGAAACGTCAAAGTCGGTACTAAATTGTTAATATTAGGTGAATCTAAGAACCTCAAAATACGAAATTAGAATATCGAAATACGAAACAATTTCAAAATCCGAATATCAAATGATCAAAACATTC
>Ga0315547_1000485_pt1 | contig 39503 bp, 29 predicted proteins | sample SalMarSW160240MG_2_FD_202542 | JGI IMG/M metagenome (GOLD analysis project Ga0315547, IMG submission 202542) | Salt marsh sediment microbial communities from the Plum Island Ecosystem LTER, Massachusetts, United States - Salt Marsh Sediment SW1601-240 ...
CATTTTCCTATGGTAGCTTCACGAGTATGCATAAAATTAGCAATCTCTTTGTTTGTCTTACCCTCATGTGCAAGTAAAATTATCTTTGCTCGTTCTTTGAATCTTGCTTCAATAGTAGCACTTCCTGCCCATGATGTAAGTGTCTCTATATCATGCTTATTTAAAATTACTTGTTTTGCTTGTCTCATATATTTGCTGTTTATTTAGCAAATATATATAATTACGTTTAATTATGCAACTAAGTACTAGTACATGTTCTTAACCTAATACAGGAGACTTTATGGTGCCTGAGTTCCATACAGGCTTTCTAAATCTGTTGAAAGATTTATCAGAATATCGTATTATTAAACTAATCACATAATTTATGAAAAAGCTGATCCACATTGTTGTTTGCTTTGCATTTGCTGTCGGATTGACTCTTCTGACATCTTGTAAAAAAGAGGAGCCGGAGGGTCCTCCCATTGCGGGAATTTTTCACAGCATTGCCGATAAGCAGGTAGCATTTACTGCTTTAACAAAGCGTGTTGTTACCTGGAACTGGGATTTTGGGGATGGAAATACAAGTACTGAGCAGAATCCGGTTCATGTCTACGAGAATGGAGGGTACTATACGGTCACGCTTACCGCAGCTGATGCTGCTGGCACCACTGTTATTGCAGAAGTTGATATAGCTGTTGCAGTGACTCCTTATGTATTACTAACCGGAGGGCCCACTGCTGTCAATGGGAAAACATGGAAACTAACAGCCAATCACACTGCTAATGATAAGCTCGTTAATGCGGATGCTACTTTTACACTGGCAGATCCGGATTTGCCATCACTTCCTCAAGGTGCATTGAGCTTATATCTGGGGATGGGAGAAGTGTATGAGGATGAATACACCTTTTATTTTGACGGCAGGTATTCGCACGATACAAAAGCTGACGGAGCTGCATTGAGTGGCCTCCTTTATCAATACGTCACAACCGGTGGTGCCGGAATTGTAAATGCCGGTGGTGCGGATTTTGGACTTTGCACCGGGTTATATTCACCCGAGGCAGGGGCACATTTCACCTACGTCGAAAAGGAAGATTTCGCCGTTCCATCTGTCTATGGACCGGAAGGAGTTATAACCTATCCGGATGTCAGTACTCTCGATTTCTCCGGAACTGAGTTTGTGGGATTTATGGATAATCAGAGGAAAGTAATTGTTCAGGAAGTAACAGATCAATCCATGAGGCTCGTTATGTTTATGGCTGCAAGTGAAACATATTATCCCTTGAACACGCATGCACTGATTCTCACATTTGAAGTGGTTAAATAACATAATCATAACAATGAGAGTATAACAATTATTATTTGAAAACCAGAATAGTCCTTAATTATGAAACCTCCATGTTTATCAAACACAAACAAGTATGAATATAATTTGCAAACATGGAGGTTCCATGTGACCATTAAAAATAAAATTATATACACATGAAATATTTATATATAATAAAGAAAATAACCAGGCTGATAGTGCCTGTAATGTTATTGTCAGCTCTGCTCTTTAGTACAGCAAGGGCAAGTGCTGAATTCTATGAGAAGGAAGAGCTGCCTGGCAATTCAGGAGTTCAGCAGGGCATAGTAATTACCGGCCGGGTAACTTCAGGTATCGATAATACTGTTTTACCGGGCGTTAGTATCGTGGTCAGGGGAACTCAGAAAGGGACAGTTGCAAATTCTTCAGGTGAATATAGTATTGAGGTCCCCGGGGATGATGCGATACTGGTTTTCTCCTTCATAGGATTCAAAACAGAGGAGGTTCCTGTTGATGGCCGGAGAGTAATCAATATTGCATTAAGTGAATCTGTTGAAGCACTCGATGAGGTAGTCGTTACTGCATTGGGTATTACAAGAAGAGAAAAATCACTCGGTTATTCTGTAGGCAAAGTCAGTGGTGAAAATCTGACAAGGGTGGTCCAGGAAAATGCCATCAACTCCCTCGCCGGTAAAATTACCGGTGTCCAGATAAGCTCCACCGGAGGAACAGGGTCATCAGTCAGTATGGTGATCAGGGGTGCAACTTCCTTAAGCAATGATAATCAGCCTTTGTTTGTTGTGGACGGAGTCCCGATTGTAAATACATTAAATAATATTTCCGGATTTGGCAACGATAATCGTGTGGATTACGGAAACGCAATTTCTGACCTTAATTCCGACGATATTGAAAGTGTCTCTGTTTTAAAGGGCCCCAGTGCTGCAGCACTATATGGTTCCAGGGCAGGAAACGGTGTTGTACTCATTACAACCAAATCTGGGCAGAAAAACAAAGGCATTAAGGTGGAATTCAGCACGAATAATGTATTCGATATGCCATACAAATATTTCCCTGTTCAGAAAAATTTTGCTACCGGCTATTTTTCATTTACACCTGAGGATTTCCCTCCCGGTTATGTTTTTAAAGTTAATCCTGCTGAAGCTGCCGGAGCAGGTATTGAACTGGATAAAGAGTACTTTGCAGTACAATGGAATAGCCCGCTGGATGCTAACGGAGTTCAGATCCCGACTGAGCTTGTCAGCCACCCCGACAATGTGGCAAATTTTGTTCAGACAGGAATTACTTCCACTAATGAGATCTCAGTTTCAAACAATACGGAAGTAATGAATTACAGAATAGGGATATCAAATATGTCGAACAGGGGGATAGTGCCTAATTCCGACCTCTTCAGGAATAATCTTACTGCGGCTGCTTCAGTAAAAGTCCGTGACAATTTCACGATCAGCTCCAACCTGAATATCAACAGGTCATGGTCAAATAACCGTCCTGCAAGCAACAGGGGGACAAATCCTTTACAGTGGGCATACAATGTACCACAAAATACCGATATCCTCTATATGAAAGACTACTGGGAAAAAGGGCAGGAAGGCATTCAGCAAAGAACACCTTATAACGGGCTCTATAACAATCCATATTTCCTGGCATATGAGGTGAATAACAGCTTTAACAGGGACAGGGTTTTCGGTAACCTGAAAGCCAAATGGCAGATAACCGAAGAATTCAGCCTGATGGGAAGATATTCGCTGGACCAGTTTTCCGAAAAACGTGAATCAAAATTAACGCCAAGCTATACAGGAGAGCCTAATAACGGATCTTATGGAGTACAGGATGTCAACAGTTATGAACGAAACGCAGATGTCCTTGCCACCTATGCCAGGCAGATTAACCAACTAAACTTGTCTGCCTCTGTCGGGGGAAATGCTCTTTATAAGAAAGGATCATCAGTAACCAATTCATCAAAGTCGGGAGCAGGCCTCATTGTTCCAAATGTTTTCACACTGAGTAACATTAAATCAGGATCCTTAAATTACAGCAGTTTCTGGTCTCAAAAGGCAATTTACAGTGTTTACGGACTTGTCAGCCTTGGATGGAAAGATATGGTTTTCCTTGACCTTACCGGGCGAAACGACTGGTCGAGTACGTTGCCGGAAGAAAACAGGTCATATTTCTATCCGTCAGCTTCATTAAGTCTTCTTATTGATCAGATGATTGACCTTGGCGGGAATGTGGACTTATTTAAGATCAGAGGAGGCTGGGCAAAGGTTGGTAACGACACCGACCCCTATCAGCTTTACAACACATACGGGAATGCCGGCCAATGGGGTGATGCTACCCGTTTGGTTAAATCCGGCCAGATACTGACTCCTAACTTAAAGCCTGAAGAGGCTGTTTCAATGGAAGCCGGTATCGATCTGAACTTGTTAGGGAACAGGTTCAGATTTGAAGGCACCTATTATGAGGTCGAAAACCGCAACCAGATAATAAGGAATATTCCTGTTGCCAGTTCAACAGGTTCTGATTATGTTAATATTAATGCAGGTTTGATCAGAAGTAAAGGCTGGGAGTTTATGATCGGCGGTACTATTGTAAAAACTCCAACATGGAACTGGGACATCAGCGCTAACTTCACACGAAACAGAACACGTGTTATTGAAATTGCCGAAGGAATAGAGGTTATTAAGTTCTGGGATGATGCCAAGGGTGGTGCATGGTCATATGTCGGGGATGAAATAGGTACAATATATGATGCCAAAGTCCGGACTGTTACAGACAAGAACTCTCCTTATTATGGCTATCCAATATTAAGTGAATCCGAATTGGAATGGGATGACATTGAAATGAAAAATACCAAAAACAAAATCGGTAATTACAATCCCAGGTTTATTATGGGGCTGCAGAGTTCGCTTTCCTTTAAGGCATTTTCTCTGAATATGACAGTTGACTGGAGAAATGGCGGCCAGTTTATTTCTCAAACCCAGCGATATATGGCTGAAGACGGGAATTCACAACTGTGGCTTGATAATCTGATCAATCCCGGTGGCAGGACCGGGAAAGAATTACGTGACTGGCTTGTGGCAAATGAGGATAAATATATTAAAAACGGATTTCATGTGGTTGGCGGACCAACAGCCGAATATGGAGGATTTGAAGAAAACTACAGCGGCGTTTATGTGACCGACGGAGTATTTGTTCCGGGAGTGTTCGCCATTCCCGATGGCGAAGGAGGGGTAACCTATATCGAAAACCTCGGAGAGGAAGGTACGGTCATTGTTCCTTACGTTGTAAGCTATCCATGGGGTTTTGCGAAGCCTTCGATGTTTGATGCCGATTTTATTAAATTGAGAGAGATCTCATTGAGCTACAGAGTACCCCGCGACATAATAAACCGGATTAATGCAATAGACGATATTGCCGTTTCGGTCTATAGCCGTAATATAATACTATGGACCAAAGCAAAAGCAGGAATTGATCCTGAAAGGGCCTTCCAGGCAGAAAGTTCCACTGGTGGCACACGAGGTACTCAGTTCAAACAGGGAATTGAACGATATAATCTGGAACCCTGGGTAATACCGGTGGGAATTAAAATAGACATTACTTTTTAGAAAATTATAAAATCTGAAATTATGTGTACAATAAGAAATAGAATTTCAGCAGCTTTGCTTCTGTTCATGATTTCCATTATTTCATGCCAGAAACTGGAAGAACTGAATATTAATCCAAATGGTGTCGACCCGGCTAATGCAAATCCATATCTCCTGATGAGCACTGTTTTAACATATACCGGGCAGAGTGTAGTCGGCCTGGGGTTCGGAGATATTGCCGGTGTTATGCAGCATACCCAGAAAGACGGGTGGTCAGGATCTCATAACTCTTATGAATGGTCAGACCAGAACTGGTCAACCTATTATGGAATCTTGAGAAATGCCGAGGAGATGTTAAAAAAATCGGAGGATATGGGACTGGAATTTTATGAAGGAGTAGCATTAATCATAAAGGCTTACAATTTTGGATTAATAACTGATTTATGGGGCGATGCACCTTTTTCTGAAGCCCTTCAGGGTGAGGCCGGCAATTTAAAACCAGCCTATGATGCCCAGAAAGACATCTATACCGGTATCCTTTCTTACCTTGAAACAGCAAACACTCTATTATCAAAAAGTCAGAGCGAATATGAAGATATTAATTCAACACAGGATGTTCTTTACAGCGGATCTGTTGCCAATTGGAGAAAATTCGCCAATTCACTCGCTCTGAGATATTATATGAGAATAGCTGCAAAAGAACCGGCTATCGCACAAACAGGAATTGAGAATATTGCAACCAATCCCGGCCAGTATCCGGTTATCAGGGATGCAACCGAGGATGCCAGTATCAAATATATCGGGAACAGTTCCTCAGATTCGTGGCCATGCAATACAACTTTCGATCTGAGCGAAACTAACTGGAGAAGGATTAAAATGTGCGCAACCCTTGTTGAGAAGCTGCAGGCGCTGGATGATCCCCGACTGCCACTCTGGGCTAATAAAATAGAAATCCCTATTGTTGTTGATCCCGCACAACCTGATGATTATGATGAGATCGTTGACGGTAACCGGGTCATTGCACAGAATGTAGCCGATAATTACGAATCAACCTTTGGTGTGCCGCTTGATTTAGATCCGGAATATGTTGGCCTGCCTCCTGCCTGGTCAATGGTCCCTCAAGCATATAATCTATGTCCTAACCTTGAACAGGCACCTCTTAATCCTCATGCTTCACACCTGAATGATATCTATAAGGAGGCTTCCGGTGAGCACTTAAAAGCGAGGCTTATGTCGGCTGCAGAGGTTAATTTTATACTTGCGGAGGCTGCCCTTAAAGGCTGGACAACCGGTGGTACTGCCGCCGATCATTATGAGGCAGGAGTTAAAGCTTCCCTGGATGCATGGGGCCTGAGTAATTCCTTTGATACTTATATTGCCCAACCGGACGTGGCTTTTAACGGAACCCTTGATCAGATAATTGAACAGAAATGGATTGCCAGCTGGACCGCGGCTGCCGAAGCCTGGTTTGATTACAGAAGAACCGGGCTGCCAGCATTAACCCCGGGTACAGTCGTTAAAAGGGATGCAATCCCTCTCAGGTTTTATTATGGCACAAACGAGTTATTATACAATCCTGAAAAAGTAGAGGATGCAATTGAAAATCTTGAAGAAACAACATTTTCATCACCCGACGGTAAAAACAGTCCATGGTCAAAAACATGGCTTTTGCAGGGAACAGGCAAACCATGGTAGATAGTTACAAAAAAGCCTGCTAATTCAGGAACTGTTTAAAAAACTCATCCATCTTCAGCTGACAAAAATCATTCACACGCTGAACGATATCCATTGTATGAGGCCATAACGGGAAACGGCAATAAACACACGGAACGCCGAGTGAGTCTAATTTAGCTTTTAACATATCTGACTGGCTGACCGGAACAAGTTTATCAGATGTTCCCTGAAGGATCAATGTCGGAGGATCATCTTTATCAAGGTAATGAACAGGTGAGGCTTCCTCAAAAATTCCAGGTGCTTCTTCATAGGAATGGGCAAGGAATGAAGTCACCAGTGAATGGTTCCTTGCATATTCAGTCGTAAGATCAACGGGACCGTAAATATCAACTACTGCTTTTACGAGGTGATTATTGTCCGGGACAGCTGTGCTGTTATGGATTTCACTGCTGCTTTTCCATCCGTAAGCTGCAAGAAGGGCCAGGTGTGCACCGGCCGACCCCCCGATAAGGGCAATTCTCGAAGTATCATAGCCATACATCTCACCATTTTTAAAAAGCCAGCTTACTGCATCTGTAATATCTTCAACACAGGCAGGATAAGGGCCATCATCCAGCAACCTGTATGAAACAGTTGCTGTGACATACCCTTTTTTTGCAAAGCTGATAAGGTATACCAGGTAATCTGATCGTTTACCTCCTTTCCATGATCCCCCGTGAATAAAAACCAGCAGCGGAACAGAATTGCCAGTCTTCTTCGGACGGTAAATATCCAGCTGTAGGGATTTTCCACAAATATTTTTATACTCGATATCTTTAATCTCCTCAATATCCTGAGGTATCTCAGGAGTTAAATAAACAAGGTTCTCCAGACCAAGCCAGAGCGCAAGGTAGGCGGGAGCTGTAAAATGATATCCTACAGGAGGTTTACCAGGATTTAAGGCTGACCATATCCTTGGTGACACTATCCAAAGTATACATAATATGATGATAAGCAGCAATCCATAAAGAAAATATTTTAAAATCCGGGATTTCATATGTGACGGTTTATTGAATTATACTCTTCTCAGGGTAATCTGTATCTGCCGGTCTATTCCAGCCGGTTTAATTCACCCAGCATTTCCTTAATGTTTCCATGCAATATTGGTGCTGTTTCCGGACCGAGCGAGTTCTCCTCCCCGTAAGGAGAATCGCTCCTCCCATAAGTATATGGTGCTTTCACATCCCACTGACTATGGGGAATTATATATCCAATCTCATCATTGGCCAGTCCTATTATGAATTTGTATTTACCAGGCATCATAGCCCTGACTGACGGCACTTCAACCGGTTCAACCGGGAAATCACTACCCCCGGGTGCTTCAATACCGCCATTGATAATTTCGGGATATACTTCACCGGGAATAGCAGCAAATGAAACCGGCCCTAGTTTGAAAACTGAAAGTTCCGAGCGCATTTTCATCCAGCCGCAAGTACCGCGATCAAAAAGACCCAGCAGTGTTCCCAGTTTAAACAGTTTATTATCAATTGGCAGAGTAACAGTCCTCACGAACAGAGAAATCCCTGCTGAATCAATCTTTTCTACAGGATTTTCCATTGCATTCAATGCCAGCAATGCCAGTTGTTTTCCCTGTGCCTCTGCCTTATCGAAAGCCGGTTCCCTGAATTCCTGCCCCGTGAATGGATCTTTCACTGCCAGATTCGGGTGTGTTGTCATCAACCCTCCTATCGCACCGTTAACATAGACAGCGGTCCCTCCAATTCCTGGCTTCACAAGGCTATCGCCGTTGAAAACTCCTTTTTCAACTCCCTGACGCACATAATGAGGAAAATCTGAAGTAATAAGCAAATTCTTACTCCACAGTGTTTCCGGGTGATTGGCCCAGGCTATCAAAGATCCGAGAGTATTGCCATCCTCTTTATCAATGACTCTGATCAACCTCAATCCGAAATCAAAAATTTCCGGTTTTCTGGTATCCATTACCAGGGGAATCGCTCCGGTAAGGTCTTCAGATACTTCCAGCCTGACGGGACGAATGGCATTTACGGCAGCCACAACAGATTTTACAGCCTGACTTTTCACATATTCCATATACTCCTCATTGACGCCGCTCTTAAAAGGAGATTTACCCCAGAGGCCTATCAGGTCAGGACCCTCATGTGTATGTGTTGAGGTAATAATTGTACTGGTTACTCCTGCATCACCGGGAATACGGTTTCTTACATCAATTACCTCATCGTTCATAAACCCTATTGCATCGAGCACAACAATTGCCAGCCGTGTTTTACTGTCATCAATCACCATGGTCCTTGACCAGAGATTATCGTGTATGCCGTTGGCTGCTCTTCCGTTACCGAATCCGGCAATCCAGACCGGATCAAAGACTCCGTTTCCGTTGCCATCCGTAAAAGCATCTCCGTCCTTCAGATTATATTTTGCATCCCCGTTTGTATCGGTCCACCGATCAGGCACTTCAGGTGTAATCGGGAAAGCTGCAAACCCGGCATTTAATCCTGAAGATTCCCCGTTTATGATTTTAAAATCTGCCAGGTACCCTGGATTCCGGTCCTTTAAATTTGAACGGATCCATATCAATGCCAAGAAAATCAACAGAATCACTAATGACCCAAATACCTTTAAAAAAAATTTCATCGATCGTTCTTTCTTAATTTACACTATTTGCCAAAGTTGCTGATTTAAGCTAAAATATCAAAGGATAAAAAAATAAACCATTTAAAATTTCCGACTTCCATCTTCCGACTCCAATACTTATTATACTGAGTAATTAAATTTCAGTTTTTCAACATAAACTGATATTATTAACTCAAAAAAGATGATCAGGTCTGGAGGAAAATTTAATTTTGTAATCACTTTTTCTGAAACAGATTTTTTTTTATACCGTCTTTTCAGAGAGATTCAAAATTTAATGTCTTTAAAATGACCCAAAATAAGAGGGTAGTAATTATCGGCGCAGGAATAGGGGGAATTACAACAGCTGTTTATCTCGCTAAAAAAGGTTTTTCTGTTGATGTCTATGAAAAAAATGCTGTGCCCGGAGGCCGTTGCGGGCAGATAATACGCGATGGACACAGATTCGATCTGGGTGCAACAATGTTTCTGATGCCGGGTATATACAAAGAAATTTTTAAATCATTAGACATAGAACTTGAAAAAAAACTAACTCTCAAACCTCTTGATGACCTTTACAAAATATACTTTGATAATGGTGATAACCTGGCTTTTTCTCCTGATGAAAATAAAATGAGACAGCAACTTGAAAGTATAGAACCGGGAAGCTTCAAAAAATCCACAGAGTATGTTTCAAAGGGATATGAAATTTTCCGGTATTCCCTTAAAAAACTGATCAATCGTAATTTTTATAATATTTTTCAGTTCATAAACCTTAAGAATGTTCCCCTCCTTTTTAAAATAAAGGCATTCACTCCTCACTACAGATACGCCCGCAGATTTTTTAGCAATCCTCATCTGCTGATGGCATATACCTTTCAGAATATTTATGTAGGGCAGAGCCCTTTTGATGCTCCCGCCCTCTTTTCAATGCTCCCCGCCGCTGAACTTACGGAAGGCTCCTCTTTCCCAACCGGAGGTATGTTTGCAGTTGTTGAAGCAATGCTTTCGGAAGCAGAAGCATCTGGTGTAAGGTTTCATTATAATAATCCTGTTACAAAAATCTACGTAAACAGGAAGAGAGCAGAAAGTATTATTTTAGATGACGGCAGTGAAGCCGTGGCAGACATAATTGTTGCCAATGCAGACCTGCCTTATGTTTACCGTGAACTATTACCAGACAGAAGAATCACTGACAGACTTGACCGTATGAAATATTCCTGCTCTGCAATCTGTTTTCACTGGGGACTTGATAAGGTTTATCCTCAGCTGGATCAGCACAATGTCTTTCTTTCTGATGGATTCCGTAATGGCCTTAACAAAATATTCAAAGAAAAATCTGTAAGTGATACTCCAAGTTTTTATGTACATGCCCCCGCCAGAACAGATCTCTCATCCGCACCTGAAAACCATGATACACTTTCAATTATCGTTGCTGCGGGACATTTAGATAAATTGTATAAACAGAACTGGGATCAGCTAAAAACAAGAACCCGGGCTGCAGTCATTAAGCGTCTTAAACAACAGGGACTTGAAGATATTGAAGATCATATTAAATTTGAAATATCTTTTACTCCTGAAAACTGGGAAAATGTATGCAATATCTCAAGAGGTTCGGTTTTCGGCAGCCTGGGGCATAACATTATGCAGATGGGATATTTCCGTCCGCATAACAGGCATGGCCGGTACCGTAACCTCTACTTTACCGGTGGCAGTACACACCCGGGAAATGGAATTCCGAATGTACTGATATCCGCAAAACTTACAGCGGAACGTATTTTAAAAGAAACAGAATAATAAGAAATATATATTGAAGTGTTAATGATTTCACAAAAAGAAAAATATATCAGAATATTAAACTCAATCGACTTTCATAAGATCAAGGATCATCCTAATATATTAATCGCTGCAAATTTCTGGGACGAAGAAAGGTTATGTGCAGCAAAGATCTGTTATAAATTAATGCGCGAGATAGATGATCTTATTGATAACCACAAAGCATCCAACAGGACAATTGCTTTCGATAAAAAGCAGGAGTTTACTGCTGATGTCAATGAATGGCTGAGGACTATAACTGTATCTGATGAGTGCAATCCATCGCAAAAAGATCTGATTGAAACAATTAAAAAATTTAAGATTCCGCTATGGCCTCTTGAAGCATTCGCCAGATCGATGATCTACGATATCAACAACGACGGATTCGCAACCCTTGATTCCTTTCTTGATTATGCCCAGGGTGCATCAGTTGCCCCTGCCTCTATTTTTGTACATCTGAGCGGACTTACTAAACATGATGGTATTTATAAAACCCCTCCATTCGACGTGAAAGAGGCTGCAACACCTTGTGCAATATTCAGTTATATCATCCATATTATCCGCGATTTCCAGGAGGATCAGTTAAATAATATGCACTATTTTGCAGATGATCTTTTAATGAAAAATGGTCTGACAAGGCAGGTATTAGCGGACATAGCCCGTGGCAGCCCGGTAACCGTTGGTTTTAGGAACCTGATCAAGGAATACTACTCAGTAGCAAATGAATATCGCCATAAAACCTATGATGTAATACGAAGAATCCGGCCTTTTGTCGGACCCGTATATCAGCTCGGTCTCGAGTTAATTTTTAATCTCTACCTGATGGTGTTTGAAAGGATTGACTTCCGGAACGGCAAATTCACAACAGAAGAACTGAATCCGACACCAGAGGAAACCCGGAAAAGGATTTATGAAACGATTATGAATTTCACTCCGGCATAAGTCGCCCGAAACGTTGCTGGCGAGGAACACATAGGCTGCTGGCGCGGATTTGACTTCGTCGAGCTCGTCCCGCTGAAGCGGGACTCGGTTAGCGAAGCGTAATCCGTGCCTTTTTACTATCTTTCTGGTTTTAAAAGAATATAACATGAAAAAAGCTTTGTTTTTTTGTCTTATATCCTTCTCCCTTTTACTTTATGGACAGAAACAGGAAAAAGTCTACCTTTTTTCATATTTCAAAGGAAACGGGGAGGATGGTCTCCATCTGGCATACAGCAGGGATGGCGTCAACTTCACGGCACTGAACAATGACAGATCGTTCCTGACTCCCGTAGTCGGGGTTTCTAAACTGATGCGCGATCCTTGCATAATAAGAACACCTGGCGGTACTTTCCATATGGTACAGACAGCAGGCTGGACTGAAATCGGAGTAACCACAGAAAAAAATGAGGTAGATCATATATTCGGTTATTATAACGTGAAGGATTTTGGGGCTAAAGGTGACAGTGTGACTCTTGATACCGATGCCATTAACAAAGCTATTGATGCAGCTGCTTCAAAAGGAGGGGGAACAGTATACTTTCCGGCAGGTAATTACCTTAGTTTCTCCATACATCTGAAAAGCAACATCACTCTTCATCTCGATAACGGAGCAGTACTGGTTGCAGCTGATCCTTCAAAAGGACAGGGAGGATTCGATCCACCTGAACCAAATGCATTCGACATGTACCAGGATTTTGGCCACAGCCACTGGCATAACAGCCTTATACTGGGTGAAAACCTTGAGAATATTGCCATTACAGGTCATGGCCGGATTGTTGGAAACGGCCTCACCAGGAGCGGCAGAACGACACCCGGCCTGGGTAATAAGGCAATAGCATTAAAACTGTGCCGCAACGTCATTCTAAAAGATTTTTCAGTTCTGAGGGGAGGCCATTTTTGTTTGCTTGCAACAGGTGTTGATAATATGACAATAGATAATGTTAAGCTCGACACCAACCGGGATGGGTTTGATATTGATTGCTGCAAACATGTGAGAATATCCAACTGCAGTGTCAATTCGCCTTTCGACGATGCCATTGTTCTGAAAAGCTCTTACGGACTGGGATTTCCAAGGGTAACAGAAGATGTTACCATTACAAATTGCTCGGTGAGCGGTTTCGATATCGGCTCATTTCTGGACGGAACCTACCGGAAAAAAGAATATGACCGGGTTCCCGATCGCGGTGTTGTGACAGGGCGGATCAAATTCGGAACCGAATCGAACGGCGGATTCAGGAATATTACAATATCGAACTGTACTTTTGAGTTTTGCCGTGGTCTTGCCATCGAAACCGTCGACGGAGGAATACTGGAAGATGTAACAATAACAAATATTACGATGCGCGACGTTATGGGAGCACCGTTCTTTCTGAGGCTTGGAGCCAGGATGAGAGGACCTGAAGGAACTCCCGTAGGAAAACTAAGTAGAGTAAACATTAGTAATGTCATCGTTTACAGTGCAAATCCCGATTATACATCACTTTTGCTGGGCATGCCGGGTTATGAAATCGAAGATATCAAATTGAGTAACCTTACAATCCTGGTAAAAGGAGGAGCTCCAAAGGAACAGGCAGACATTATTGTGCCGGAACTGGAAAATGCATATCCTGATCCGCAGGAATTTGGTAAGATACCTGCTTACGGCTTCTTCATACGGCATGCAAAAAATATCGAAATGGTGAATGTTGAACTGAAGCTTGAAAATGAAGACTTTCGTCCTCCCTTCATACTTGAGGATGTAAAAGGAGCTTCATTTATTAACGTCAGAGCTTCACATGAAAATGGGATCCCTACATTTATCCTTAAGAATGTAACTGATTTTAAAACAGTACATTGCGGAACCGTGCCTGTCCCGCGAAGCGGGAGGGGTTGGGGGCTCTTCCTCAAAACGCCGTTATGAATCCAGCATTTATTCTTCCATGTTGGTCATCCGAGAACTGCCAGGTATATTCCCCGACAAGTCTTAAATTCCTTCGCAGCAGGTAACCTGCATGAAGGGTGGCAGAGGTATAATCGAGATAATCAAGCTCTGAATCAATAAGGTTTACCAGGCCGGTAAGATACCATTTGCTCATATCTCCTCTGGGTGAGAAAATGATCTCGCCAAATCCTCCATGCGTAATTATATCATCATACATTGTATCTGTTGATTCAATGAATACATCCGAATCTACCCGTCTTAAATACTGAAATCCGATTATTACCTTTTCACCAAAATCCAGGGAGATGTCGGGGCCAAAAAATTGTATTTTGTTGGTAAACAGTCCCGTGGTGCTTGACAGCACCTCCTTGCCTGTATAACCGAAAAGCCCGATACTGACAACCTCCCCTATCGACTGGTTTATCTTGAGCATAAAGTTTTTGTATTTATCCTTATCAAACAAAAATCCGGAACTGGCCTCTCCTGTTCCGTTGCCGTTAACCATTGCAGCAACCAGACCTGTTCCCGGTAATATATCTTTCTCAATCAAAAAACCTCTTTCATATTTAAGAGAAACTATGGAATTTCCGGGGGTTACTGTATAAATCTTATAATCTTCGAGTGTGTACCTCAGCTCCCTTTTAAAGAGAGGATCACAGGCCTGAAACTGCCCGGCATAGATATTTATCCCCGTATTGAACAGATCGTGGTACATAAGAAATGCATCCTCAACTCCTGCCACTTCGCCTCTTTCGTTCATATAGAAATAGAAATAATATGAAAGTTTATCAGATAATTCTCCGCCCGACATAAGCTTCAATCCGAACGGGAATCCGAAATCGGTTGTTTTTCCGTTACTGAAGTTGTAAGATGCAAATCCGTCGAACCTTACAGCAATTGGTAATTCCCTCAGAAGAGCAAGTTTCTCATCACCGGTTTCTATAAAGTAGCGTGGAGATTCGTATTCTTTAAGTCTGAAACCATTACCCGCAAATTCATCGCCGAAAGCTTTCAGGCGGGGAATTGCAGGCGAATGGCAAACCTGGCAGCTTATCTGGTATTTGCGGGCAAATGCAGGAATTGCATGACTTTTAACTGAAGGTATAATCAAAAAGATAATTACCACAATTATGCTAACTAGATTAAAAGAATACCTTTTCATATTTCTTTTGCTTTACAATTGATTAACTCTTTTTAAATAACAAGCATCGAGCACCAAGCAACCAGCAATCCAGGTTAATTAACCCTGTTCATCTTTCAGGGTAAGATTTCTACTTTTGTTGTATGTTCATTTACCATCTTAATCTCCGATTCATCGGCAGGTACTTTTAGTAAATCGGCAACCGGTTTCACCAGCAGCTGGTAATTCAGTACTGCTCTTACTTTCATCTCACCCGGAGCGGCATCATAAGGTATACGGAATGTGAATTTCTCAACTTTGGTTTCTCTGGGGCCTATCCTGTAATCAACACCGAGTGAGCCGGTGTTCCACTGCATTATGGTCATCCTGCCCTCCGGATCAAAATAGGGCATCCTGAAGATCCTGTTTCCCGAAGGAATACCGTCGCGCTGTACTCCTTTAAAATCAGAGAGTCCCAGAGGCAAACCCATATCCTGGTAAGCAAGATAATCACCTGAGATGGTATACTCTTCCCCTTCGAAACCTTTTTCATCGACAGTAAGATGATATACCTTTCCCCTGGAATCAGTTGCCTCCACATGTAACCACGCTATTCTGTCCTCAACCGATCCTGTCGGGAATTTGTGTCCGGTTTTCTGGTTGAAGAGAGCCACGATAAAAACTATGGTCTCCCCGGGCTCAGCTTCCCGTATGTCGGGTTGTATCCTGAGTTCGATGGTGCCCCGGACTTTCCCCGGATCGTGAGCTCCGTGAAACAGGTGAAGTCGTGCATCCTCATATGTCTTGCCCATAATGGCATATTGAAGAGGTCCCTTCGGCATATGGCAATCCTGGCAACGTACACCTTCTTTTGAGTACGGCCCCTCCTTCCATTCGATCTGCGTGCTTTTCACCCAGATACCAAAGGGATTTTTCTCATTATGACAATTACCGCAAAATTCTGTAGTCCTGAAAAAATCATTCGCAATAATCTTATGGGCAGGTGATTCCGTTTCAGATTTACGTGAACCGTATTTTGTCATCCCCGGTTCGATGAAATAACTGAAATTGACCGGAGGATCTACCTGTGCACCCTGCACGAGATGACATACTTCACACGATACCGATTCATTGGCCATACTTTTTTCTGCCGGTCTTGGAGGCGGTAAAGTGCCTCCCATATATGCAAGCGGGGTATGACAACCATTACAGCCGTCAACTGCCTCTTTATAATCAGGTTTAAGATCAGCATGACGCACAGCCAGGTCAAAATATTCAATTTCATCCCAGTGGTGGGTATATGCCTGCGACATCATAGCTTGCGACCATTGTTGATAAAACTCGGGATGACATGAACCACACTTCCTTGCCAATTCAAAATCCTTATACGAGTATTTACCCTTTAAATCTTCCTGTGGGAACAACAACCGGAAAGTGAAGGCAGTCAGACCAACTAAAATTATAGAAAGTACCACGTAATTAGCAACTGTTTTTCTTATGCTCTTCATAAAACTTATAATTTTCAGATGCCAAAAGATAAGAATAAAATCTTTTATTTCTGCCAATAATTTAAGGTATAAGTTGTAATTTGGAATCAGACTTGATTAAGAAAATAATATAACCCCTGCATAATAATATAATGAAGATCAACATTTTCTGGCTTAGAAGAGACTTGAGGCTTGAGGATAATACAGCATTGAATCATGCACTTGAAGAAGGATTACCAGTATTGCCGGTATTCATTTTCGATATAAATATCATTGATGAACTTCCTGCCGATGACCCCAGAATAAGTTTCATTTATTACACACTTTCCTCAATAAACAGCGAACTTCGGAAATCAGGCAGTTCAATATGCATTTTGAAGGGTGATCCGGTATCAAGATGGAAAGAACTGACAGCATCATTTGATATTAATGCAGTATATGTCAATAAAGACTACGAACCATATGCCATCAGTAGGGACAAAGCAGTTGAAGCTTTTCTCAGAGAGATGAAAATACCATTCTTAATGTTTAAAGATCAGGTCATTTTTGAAGAAGGAGACATTGTCAAATCAGATAACAAACCATATACTGTTTTCACCCCTTACAAAAAGAGATGGCTCCAGAAATTTACAAGTTCCGGACTTGAAGAGAACCCGGACAGTATTGGTATAAATTACAATAATTTCCTTAAAAGAAATTTTGCCTTCCCTGCACTTAGTGAAATAGGATTCAGGGAAAGTTCCATCAAAGTCCGGTCATATGACCTTTCAGTTATAGATGATTATGACAAATACCGTGATTTCCCGGCTATTAAAAGATACTCTGAATAATTACAGGTGATGGATTCTGGGCGCTTGTTGCCCATCGCTAGCGCGGATTTGCAATCCGTGCTGAAAGCTGGCGCCGATTTACCTTCGGACTTCGACCGACATAGTCGGCTACGTCCGACGAAGTCGGTGAGTTCCCTTCGTCCGGTTGACTTTGTCGAGCGGGGATCCCTCAACACTTTTATGGCATTTTATTTTTAAACCGGGCTGTTGAACCTTTCAGAAAATCCCTTGTTGTTTAATTTTACTAACTTTGTAAAACCAAAAACATGATAAGATGACATTAATTGCCCCCGTTCCCATTGTTGAAATGGATGGCCGAAATCTTTATTACACATTTATTGCCGGAGCGAGAAAAGTAATTGAACATCAGATTGAGCTTAACAAAATAAACGTGTTCCCGGTGAACGATGGTGATACCGGCACCAACCTTGCCTCAACTATCAGATCGGTAATTGAATCGATTCATCCGCACAGATCATACAAAATCACCGCCGACAGGATAGCTGAAGCAACCATATTAAATGCCAGAGGCAACTCCGGGATAATCTTTGCACAATTTTTCTACGGACTGAGTAACGAAACAGGCGATTATAAATCTGTTACAATGAAGCAGTTTGCTGATAGCATTGAGCGTTCAGTCAAATACATTTATGATGCTGTGGCAAATCCTGTTGAAGGAACGATGCTTACCGTTATAAGGGAATGGGCAGATTATATTCACGAAAGCTGTAACAGTTTTCACGACTTTAATAATCTACTCTTAAGTTCACTTGAAATTCTGAAAAAATCGCTTCTTGAAACAAAAACAAAGCTTAAAGTACTGGCAAAAAACAATGTGGTAGATGCCGGAGCAAAAGGATTTGTTCTGTTTGTTGAGGGTATTATCGAATTTATTCATTCCAGGAATGTTAAGGAGCTGGTAAGATCAAAAACGGAATCAGTTTCTTTCCCGAAAATAGAAGAGGTTATCTCAGAAAAAGTCGATTTCAGATATTGTACAGAAGCATTGATAAAAGACAGTATCCTGGATAACAAATCACTTATCAGCACTCTGGAAAAATATGGAGATTCGGTGGTTGTTGCCGGTTCTGATAAAATCAGGCGAGTACATCTGCATACCAATAATCCTGCAGAGCTGTTTGATAATCTGAGAGGGACAGGTACAATAACTTTCCAGAAAGCTGACGATATGATCCGCCAGAGTGAGGTTGTTTTCAACCGTAAATGGAAAATAGCCCTTGTAACAGATTCAACATGTGATCTTTCTGATGAAATGATTGACAACTACCAGATAAATATGTTGCCGATCAATATAAATTTCGGAGAGAATCACTATCTTGATAAAATAACTATTCAACCCGAACAGTTCTATTCTCTTCTAAAGGAAACTCCTTATTACCCCAAATCCTCGCAGATAAATGAAAAGGCCTTTATAAATCTTTATTCACACCTTGCTTCGCACTATGATTCTGTTATAGCGATCCATCTCAGCGATAAATTCAGCGGCACATTTAACAGCAGTCTGAAAGCTGCACAGACAGTAAGTGAGGAATTCGGCAAGCCTGTTTCAGTACTGAATTCAAAAAGTATTTCCGGGGCTCTTGGTTTAATAGTATTACGTACCGCACAGGCAATAGAGGCAGGTTATTCACACGACCAGGTCGTTACAATGGCAAAGAAATGGATCAGAGATACACGTATATATGTAAGTGTCAGAACGTTAAAATATATGGTGCGTGGAGGAAGGGTCTCTGCATTCAGAGGATTGATAGCCAGAGCGCTTAATATTAATCCTATTGTATCTGTTGATGAGACGGGCAAAGCCATTGTTTTCGATAAAGCTTTCAACCAGAAAGCCAATATGGAAAAGGTTATGAAAAATATTAGATCACTTATCCAAGGTAAAGGTATCTGGAATTATATAATTATGCATGCCAATAATGAGAATGCAGCCCGGTGGTATTCGAATAAGATGGAAGAACTAACCCTGAAAAAACCTGCTTCAGTAGTCAATATTTCACCGGTGATAGGATCTCATGCAGGAATAGGAGCTGCTTCAGTGGCCCTTCTTTTCGAATAACAAATAAATTTCATGTCATTCTTTCAGATCTATCTTCAGGCTTTTGTTGTTATCATGATCTTTATGACTACTCTATGGATCATAAGTGTGATCTTAAAAAATGCCGGTATAGTTGATATTTTCTGGGGGCCTGGATTCATTCTTGCCGCCGGATTCTACTTTATCAATACCTATGGACTTGAGCTTAGAAAGATTGTCCTGCTTACAATGGTAGTCATATGGGGACTTCGCCTGTCAGTTTATATTGCCTGGCGTAACCGTGGCAAAGGTGAAGATTTCCGTTACCGGCAATTCCGGAAGACGTATGGAGAACAAAGGTACTGGTGGATAAGTTTCTTCCAGGTCTTTCTCCTCCAGGGCATACTCATGTGGCTTATTTCTGTTACCCTGCTCGGTGCACAATATGACGGAAATGATAAAGAATTAGGTATTCTTGATTTAGCTGGCATGCTCCTCTGGATAACCGGTTTAACATTTGAAGCAGGAGGCGATTTGCAGATGGCCCGGTTCAAAGCCGATCCTGTCAATAAAGGTAAAGTTCTCAACAGGGGATTCTGGCGCTATACACGTCATCCCAATTATTTCGGAGATTCGTGTGTGTGGTGGGGATATGGATTCATATGCCTGGCAGCAGGCAGCTATCTGCCAGCTCTCGGATCTGTTCTGATGACCGCCCTCATTATTAAAGTATCGGGTGTGGCAATGCTTGAAAAAACACTTAAGAAGGATAAACCGGAATATTATGAATATATTAAAAACACCAGCGCTTTCTTCCCCTGGTTTCCAAAGCACCGGGATTCTTTGTGAGAATTTACATCTTACCCTAATTATTAGTAATTTAGAAGGATAAATGCTTTGATACTAATCTCAGCACACAATGTCGAAACTTGCCGGAATCGTAACAATATTTTTTCTGGCCTTCTCAATGGGCGCCGAAAATTTTTTATACTCCCAGGAAAAGAATGATACTTCATTTATCAACAAACAAAACAGGGATGCATTAATAAATGCCCGGAGGAATCCTGACATTTCAATATTAATCGCACATCAGGCTCTTTCATCATCACGGCGGAATAACTATCAGAAAGGGATGGCTGATGCGTACCTTGCCCTTGGTACTGCATGGCTGGCAAAATATAACAGGGGAGATAGTGCACATTATTATAACCAGCAGGCTTTCAATCTGTATAAAATATTGGATGATAATAGCGGCAAAGCCAGAGCCTGTTACGGATTAGCCTATGTTTACAGTTTTAAAGGTGACCTTGGTGAATCAGAGAGGTACAGCGAACTCAGTTTAACCTGCTTTGAACAGGCAGGCGAAAAACGAGGGATGATCAATGCGTACAGCGCTCTCTCCTACCTGGCTAAACAGCAAAAAGACTTCAGTACAGCACAGTCTTATATTCAGAAAGCCATTGAAACAGCCGGTTCGATACAGGACACACTGCCCCTGGCCGATGCAAAAAACAGCCTGGGTAATATCTACAAGGACATGGCACTGTTTAAACAGGCTATCGATGCTTATTTCGAGGCTTTACTTCTATGGGAACTTACAGGTGATTCCAGCGGGATCTCAATAGCATATGGCAGTATCGGTTTAATGTACTATTATCAAAAAGAATGGGATCAGGCTCTTGAATTCTGCTTCAAGAAACTACCCCTGTCAAACGCTGCAGGAGACCTTTGGGAAGTTAGCAAAACATATAATACCATATCGCAGATTTACAACGCCAAAACAGAACACGACAGTGCACTGCTTTATCTGCGCAAAGGCCTGAAGCTGAATAATGAGATGAACTATCCCACAGGTATTGCAGCATCGTACCATAATATTGCGACTACTTTTCTGCTTATACCTGAAATCGATTCAGCCTTTTACTATATTGACAAGGCCGTCTCACTTGCCAGGCAGATAGATGATCCTGCCCTTGTAAATTATTATGTTACCCTGGGAAATGTTTACAAAGTTAAGGGAAATTACTCTGAAGCACTAAAGAATACTCTTGCTGCCTATAACCTGGGTAAGAAACTAAAGCTTCCTATGGTACTTTATGAATCATCAGCATTATTAAGTGATATCTACAGTCGGCTGAACCGTAGCGATCTGGCATATAATTACCTGAAAGAATATCAGCAATTAAGCGACAGTATCAGTAATGATGAATTCCTAAAAAGGGTGACTCGCCTTGAAATACAATATGATTTCGATAAAAAACAGAAGGAGGCAGAATATGCGCGGATGGAAGAAAGGATCCTCAACGAGAACCGTATCAGGCAACAAAAACTTGTAATGAAAGGCCTGGTAATTCTGCTGGTTCTTGTGGCTCTCATCTCCTTTCTTTACATACGTCATAACAAGCTACGCAGCCAGTATGCCCGGATCGACCTGGAGCAACGGTTACTCAGGGCTCAGATGAATCCGCATTTCATTTTTAACTCCCTGTGTGCGGTCCAGGATTTTATACTTGCCGGGAAACCCCAAAAGGCTAATACTTTTCTTACCAAGATAGCCAGGTTAATGCGAAATATCCTTGAAAACTCGAGAGAGGAATTTATCCCTCTGGATAAAGAGATTGAAACTATAAGATTATATCTCGATCTCCAGCAGCTAAGGTTTGAAACAGAGTTTGAATACAGAATTGTACTGGATGAATCGATTGATCCGGAAAATATTTCCATACCACCCATGCTTACCCAGCCCTGTGTTGAAAATTCAATTGAGCATGGCCTTCTCCCTTCAAAAGAGAAGGGACAGCTGAACATCGCTTACAGCTTCAGTAACGGACTGATGATGCTTGAAGTGACAGATAACGGTGTCGGTAGAAAAGAGGCAGCATCAAGGGCTTCAGGTAAAACAAAAAAGCAATCCATCTCTACACAACTAACAGCTCAAAGACTGGAACACTTCCGGAAGACAATGAGGGAAAAAAGTATCAGCTTTGAAATAACCGACCTGTATGAGCAAGAACGGGCAGCTGGTACAAAAGTTGTAATGATGCTGCCTTATAAGAAGATTTACACATGAAATTGGTGAGTATTAAACAATATAACTATCAGCTTTAACAAAAAGAAATATTCCTGTGCTCGAAAATCAATTATTTGCCCCAACCCTAAAGGGAGTAATTGATTTTGGCTGCGCCGAGCTCCTCCGCTTCGCGGAGCCGGTTCTTCGCACCCTTTAGTGTAAGGAGCAAACGAAGAAAATTAATAAATTTTTGTTTTAGATTCATGATAGTCAATTTTATAATAAAGATATGAATGCCATTATTATAGACGATGAACTTACTGTCAGGAAAACCATTAAAACATTGGTTCGCGAACACTTTTCTGATATTGAAATCCTGGCATCTGCCGGTTCCATCGAAGAAGGATACCAGGCAATTACCATGCATAAACCCGATCTCCTGTTTCTCGACATAGAGCTGCCTGATGGCACCGGCTTTGAACTCCTGAAAAGAGTCTCCCCAGTCACTTTTAAGGTGATTTTCATTACGGGTCACCAGGAGTATGCTCTTGATGCAATAAAAGTGAGTGCACTCGACTATATTTTAAAACCAATTGATACTGATGAGCTCTGCCGTGCAGTTAACAAAGCACAGGAGGTTATAAGCCACGATGAACAACTTCTTAAAATGCAGGCACTCAACGAAAACCTACAAAGCAAAAAAGTCCTGAAACGGATCATACTACACACTTCTGAACATCTGCAGCTTGTTTCTGTATCAGATATAATCCGTGCGGAGGCCGACAGCAACTACACGCGGTTCTGGCTTTCAGGAGGACAACGTATAATGGTTTCACGGACTATAAAGGAATTTGCCGCTCTTCTTTCCGGTTCCGGTCTTATACGAGTCCACCAGTCGCACTTAGTTAATATAAATTTTGTCGATAAATATGTCAAAAAGGGAGGCGGGCATCTTATTCTAAAAGATGGTACAGCAATTCCTGTCTCTCCCAATCTTAAGAAACAGGTTCTTCAGGCCTTAACCGATCATTTGTACGAGTAAATGTCGGGAGCAGAAAAACCATCAGGGATTGATTGGGCGCCGATACTAATTCAGAAGGCCTCTATACTCATTTACTCTTGACTTACCATGTCTTATAGGTGTAACTTTACTGAAAAAACAATAGAATTATGAAACATTCAGTATTTTTTTTAATCTTCATTAGTGCTTTAATGTTTCTCTCATCTGAAGCTACGGCGCAGGTGAAAGTAGATCTTAAGGGCAGGGTGAACCGTGAGGCAGACAAACGTGCCAAGAAGAAAACTGAAGAGGCAGTGGATGCTGGTTTTGATAAACTCGAAGAGGGTATAAAAGGCATCTTCAAGAAAAAAAACAAAAATGACACAGACCAGGGCGAAGATGTTGCCGCAGAAGGCAACGAGGAAGCCGGTGCAACAGCAGGTAATCAATCCGGAGGCGGAAAAGGCAGCAATGCAGCCTCGCCAACACTTTCATGGAGCAAGTATGACTTCGTTCCGGGTGACAAGATCATCTTTGAAGATATCCAGGAGAATGAGGAAAACGGCGAGTTCCCTTCAAGGTGGGACCTTGTTGAAGGGAGAGTAGAAAATGCCGTCTTTGATAACAAGAATGTTATCTACTTTATGACTGCTTCCTCCAAAATTATTCCTTATCTGAAAAATCGTGAACACGATTATCTTCCTGATGAATTCACACTCGAATTCGATGCATGGTTTGAAACAGATGAATATACAAGTTATATTATCTGGTTCAGGGATGTAAAAAATCAGGAAAATGCTCCCGACGAATTATATTATCAGATCTTTAGTGTTACTCCGAATAGTGCCGCGACTTTACACAATAAAAACAAAGGTATATATCCGAATAAAGACTACGAATGGAACACAGATGATGAGCCCAGCTTTTGGCGTCATGTTTCTGTCTCTTTTAACCGTAGGGCACTTAAAGTATACCTTGATGAAACCCGCCTGCTCAATGTTCCCAACATGGAGATAAATCCTATGGGGATTACTATCGGTATTGACAATTTTGGAACTGCTGGAGTCAAAGGCATCAATAGATTTATTAAAAACATACGTATTGCCGAAGGTGCTGTAAAATTATATGATAAGCTTCTGCAGGATGGAAAGATTATTGCCAACGGTATTCGTTTCGATGTTAATAAGGCAACCCTTAAACCCGAATCAATGGGTGTTATTAACACTATCTTCCAGCTTATGCAGGAACACCCCGAGCTAAAATTCAGTGTTGAGGGTCATACCGACAGTGATGGTGATGATGCTTTCAACCAGACACTCTCGGAACAGCGCGCATCTGCAGTGATCATCGCCCTGACAGAAATCGGTATTGATGCCGGTCGCCTAACGTCAAAGGGCTGGGGCGAAAACAAGCCTCTGGACACCAACGCCACCCCCGAGGCCAAAGCCAATAACAGGCGGGTAGAATTCGTGAAGATATAGCGCAATACCTGGTATTTCAGAGAGTATCACAGTTACAATAAGAAAATCCGGAAATTAAAAAGGTGCAATTATGAAAAATTATGAAATTATCCGAAGGAAAAATGCGAGGCAGTTATTAAAAAAAGTTTCTTTAGTTGCCTGCCTGGGCTTCGCCGGTTTCAGCCTGCCTTTTTCTCATGGACAGAAGGTGTCACGACTGAAAATTACTTCTGCACAGCAGGTTAAAACGGCACACAAGACTTTTACGCCAGTGAAAGCTTCTGAAATGGAACTTAAAAACATCAGGGAGGCCTTAACGTTTACAAGGTCAACATCTTCAAAAAGCCTTCCCAAGATAAAGCAGGCTGCAAAGACTTCCCGGGTGATTTATCCGATTGAAGTAACCTCCCCTGCAAATAACGATGTATGGGAAGCCGGGAGGGAATACATTATTAAATGGGAATATGGTGGAAGTGATGATGTCAGGATCGATCTGCAATCAGCATCAGCAGGCAAGCCGAAGGCACAATATCCAATTGTTAGCCAGGCGCCCAACACTGGTACTTATCGTTTTAGAGTACCCTATAACTGGATCATAGATCCCTATGGTTATGTGGTCAATATACAAACTTTAGAAAGCAAACAGAGCAGATCCAGTCAGGGTACAATAACTGTTTACACCCAGCCCGTTGATCTTGAATGCAGCATCGTGGATACAAAGCTGAAGAGGCAAACGACCAGTTACGTGTTTTATGTAGAACGTAAACGCTGGCTGGAATTTAATGTCTTAATGAGGAACAAAGGGGTACAAAGTCCTGTCACCATACAAAATGTCCTGGTCAGGCTTATAAAGCAACCGGAAGGTGTGGTTGTTGCCCAGGAGGAATGGGGATTCAGCGGCATTTATCATCACGATTGGTACAAATTGTCTGAACCAATAAAATTTAATATTAGCAATATAGAGGCAATGGTATATCCTCCTTTCAGAGATGAGGATATCAATTTCGAAGCCGGCAATTACCGTCTTGAAGTTGAGCTTGATCCTCAAAATAGTCTGAGGGAAAATCCAGAATGCAGGTATGATAACAAAGATGTGCATCTCTGGTTAATAAAATGATACAGGTTTATCACTAAACCAGCTATTGAAGATGGATTTTAACATCCGGCCAGAGTGTCAGCTCAGCAATCTTCCTGTGCAGGCCATTGCTGCTCACCGGCCTGATGGCACAATGGGCCTTATGGGAGAGTATACAGAGGTGCCGCCAACAGATCATATACCGAGCACAAGAACTATCCTATCGAAAACGAATACTCAGAAAAGATCGGTGACTCTTCCTATGGATCCTCGGTCACAGTCTACATCTTGCAACAGCCAGGCGATGAAATGGATAATCCGAATGACTGCTTTTAACATAATTTTTACCCCTGGAGGAGTTAATTTTCTTCTGGCAGGTGACACGTAAAAAGAAACGTTTATAATATAATAAATTATCATTCTTATACTTTGGAAATCATGAAAGAATTAATTGCCTTAACAATTAGTCTCTTTATCCTGCCTAAGCTGACAGGTCAGGAGCCTACTCTGAAACCTTACGGGATCAAATCAGGAATTATTGAGTACACCTATTCGGGTGATAAAACGGGCAAGGGAACACTCTATTTTGACGACTACGGAACAAAGAGTGCCATGTATGCCGAAACTGTATCGTATGGCGAGGCAACCAAAGGTTGGGTAGTCTCATACGGCGACTACCAATATATGTGGGACCCTTCGTCTGGTGAAGGAATGAAAATGCAGAATCCACTTATTACATGGATAAAGGAATCTTCAAAGGAAGATATTGAATCATTCACCGAGGCAACATATTCCCAGATGGGAATGGTTAAAAGCGGAACTGAAATGTTCTTGGGCAAAGAATGTAATGTAATAAAAGGAAATATGGGCAGGGTTCTTATATGGAACGGGATCCTCATGATGATGGATATCAAGATGGGTGCTTATGAATCAGGTCAGAAAGCCACATCAATAAAAACAAATATCCCCGTGGAAGCAAAATATTTCATACTCCCTGAAAACATAAAGTTTTCAGAAATGCCAACGTTCTAATCCTGATGAAAATATCTGAGCTAATTCAAAATTCCTGCAGAATAAATATCTTTAGCATATGAATTAACCAGTTGAACATATGTTTTTAAAGTGGATTCTGGTATTGTTAATAATTATTGTTCCGGCTACAAAAAAACGGCAATCGGAACCTCCATATGGCTTGATGGTCGAATTTATCAGGGAACCCTCCGGAGTAAGAATACTTGATCAGCAGCCAGAGTTCAGCTGGATCGTACCTGATGATGCAAAATCACAGACTGCTTATCAGATTCTTGTTTCTTCATCAATAGAAAAACTTGAGAATAATATTGCCGACATCTGGGACAGCAGAAAAACCTATGGTTCCCAATCCTCTGAAGTTGAATTAAGAAGATCCGTCCTTGCTGAAAATTCAACATATCACTGGAAAGTAAGAATCTGGAATAATAAAGACAAACCATCACCATATTCAGAAGCTCAGACTTTTGCAACCGGCAGACTTGAAGATTATGCCACAACCAGGAATAAATTCCAGGCAACATTAATCAGGCCCAAAAAAATAATAAAGACCGGATCAAATAGTTATTTCATTGATTTCGGCAAGGATGCTTTTGGCACACTGATCCTTGAAATAATACCTGCTGCCAGGGATACCCTGATAATCCACCTTGGAGAAAAAACAGATGGTAACAACAGAATTGACCGGGATCCCGGAGGTACTATCAGGTATCAGAAAGTGTTGGTACCTGTTGAACAAGGGAAAACAAATTATACCCTGAACCTGCCTCCCGACAACAGAAATACCGGTCCCGCAGCAATACATCTACCCGACTCGATTGGAGTAATTACACCTTTCAGATACTGTGAAATTGAAAACTGCAGTTTTGAACTAAAACCCGGGAATATCGCACTAAAGGCATACTGGTACTATTTCGATGACGGAATGAGTTCATTTGAAAGTACGGATACGATACTTAACCTGGTGTGGGAAATATGCAAATACAGCATCAAAGTTACATCCTTTGCGGGGATCTATGTTGATGGCGACAGGGAAAGGATCCCCTATGAGGCTGATGCTTATATCAACCAGCTGGGGCACTATTATACTGACCGGGAATATTCCCTGGCACGACTGACAAATGAGTATTTTATCAAGCATCCCACATGGCCGACTGAATGGATACTGCATACTGTCCCGATGTTTTACTACGATTTCATGCATACCGGGAATATTGAGTCAGTTAACCGTTATTATGAAGAATTAAAACATAAAACACTTATCAGTCTTGCAAGGGAAGATGGCCTTATCAGTTCAAAAAAAGTGACCGGTGAGATTATGACAAGCCTGGGTTTCTTAAATGCGAAGGATAGGATCAGGGACATAGTTGACTGGCCCCCGGCCCAGAAGGATACCGGATGGAAACTGGCCACTCCCGAGGGGGAAAGAGATGGTTATGATATGATCGAAATAAATACCATGGTTAACGCATTTCATTACCGGAACCTGGTCTTAATGGCTGAGCTTGCCGGGTACCTGAGAAAAGATGTTGACTCCCTTCTTTACAGAAACCAGGCATTAAAGGTTAAAAACAGTGTTAACGAAAAACTCTTTGATAAAACCAGAGGGATCTATCTCGACGGAGAATTTTCTCAGCACTCCTCCCTGCATGCAAATATGGTTGCCCTGGCATTTGACCTGGTCACTGAAGAACACAAAAGATCTGTTATTGATTTCATTAAATCGAGGGGGATGGCTTGTAGTGTATACGGTGCACAATATCTGCTTGAAGGGCTCTATAAAGCAGGAGAGGCTGACTATGCTTTCAATCTATTAACAGCCACTGACGACAGGAGCTGGTGTAACATGATCCGTTCCGGTTCAACCATCACGATGGAAGCCTGGGATATGAAGTACAAACCCAACTCCGACTGGAACCACGCCTGGGGAGCAGCTCCGGCCAATATTATTCCGGGGTATATGTGGGGCATAACTCCTGCTGAACCCGGTTTTTCCAGAGCAGTGATCAAACCGCAGCTAAGTAGTCTTTCCTTTTCTAAAATAGAAGTTCCGACTATCCGTGGCATAATTAAGGCGGAATATAAAATTTCGAATAATTTTAAAGAATATTCGATTACTATTCCGCCCAATATGGAATGTGATTTTGTAGTTCCGCAAAGCCAGACAGGAACTGTTATACTCAACGGGAAAAAGGTCAAAATAGAAACAGGAGTAATAAGGTTAAAACCAGGAAATAATAAAATAGTATTTAAAACTAAAAGTAAGATATCAAACTGAAAAATAAAAAGTATGAGAAAAGTATTGTCTTTTGTTGGTATAATGGCCTTTTGCCTGATTGAGTTCCAATGTCAGAATAAATCAACAGGGAAGACATTCAAAGCCGATGTGATCGTCTATGGCGGAACCTCATCAGCAGTTACTACAGCTGTACAGGTTGCCAGGATGGGCAGATCTGTACTGATTGTATCTCCCGATAAACATCTTGGGGGTATGTCTTCTTCAGGACTGGGCTTTACCGATACCGGTAACAAAGAGGTCATTGGAGGACTGGCCCGGGAGTTCTACCAGCTTACCTTTGACCATTACCAGAAGCCTGAGTCATGGAACTGGCAAAAACAATCCGAGTACGGCAACCGTGGTCAGGGGAATCCTGCCATAGACGGTGAGAAACGTACTATGTGGATATTTGAACCTCATGTGGCTGAAGAAGCTTTCGAAACAATGATAACACAAAATAATATTACTGTTTACAGGGATGAATGGCTCAACCGGCAAACAGGAGTTGTTAAAAAAGACGGCAGAATAATATCAATCAGGACCTTAAGTGGTAAAATCTTCATCGATGCAACTTACGAGGGCGATTTAATGGCATCTGCAGGTGTCAGTTACCATATGGGTCGTGAGGCAAATTCGGTTTATAACGAAACATGGAATGGAGTTCAGAAAGGAGTTTTTCACCATGGCCATTATTTCAAGGATAATATTGATCCGTATAAAATCCCCGGTGATCCCTCAAGCGGACTTCTACCCCGTATTTCACCGGAAACTCCGGGAGAAAACGGCACCGGTGATAATAAAATACAGGCTTACTGCTTCAGGCTCTGTCTGACTCAACATCCTGATAATAAAGTGCCAATAGCAAAACCTGAAGGTTATGATAGCACCCAGTATGAGCTTCTGGCAAGATTATCAGAGACAAGGTGGGATGAGTTCTTCGGTAAATATGACCCGATCCCGAATCTGAAAACTGATGTAAATAACCATGGCCCTTTCAGTTATGACAATATCGGGATGAACCGGGATTACCCGGAAGCCTCTTATGAAAGAAGAAGAGAGATAATAAAAGAGCACGTGACTTATCAGAAAGGATTGCTTTATTTTACGGCAACAGATCTTCGTCTGCCTGCATGGGTAAGGGAGACAATGAATTCATGGGGATATTCAAAGGACGAATTTGTGAATAATGGTTACTGGCCTTACAATATTTATGTAAGGGAAGCCCGCCGCATGCTGGGTGAATATGTAATGACAGAAAATGATGTCCTTGTTAAAAGACCTGTACCCAGGCCTGTTGGAATGGGCTCATATACAATGGATTCTCATAACGTTCAAAGATATATTACTCCCGAAGGCTTTGTGCAGAATGAGGGAGATATTGGTGTAAGGGCACCAAAGCCGTATCAGATCGATCTGGGTTCGATAATGCCAAGAAGGGAGGAGTGTGAAAACCTCCTGGTGCCTGTCTGTGTCTCGAGCTCGCATATAGCTTTCGGGTCAATCAGAATGGAGCCGGTATTCATGATCCTTGGTCAGAGTGCGGGTACTGTTGCATCACTGGCTCTTGAGAACAGGAAAAGTATACATGATCTTACATACGATGAGATAAGAAAACAGCTTATTGATGATGGGCAAATTCTGGAGTTTTAATCTTACCCCCTGAGAACCCATTCTAAATTAAAAAAAAATGACTTTTCTTTCTTCATAGTGTATCTTTGAAGATGGATGGAGACATAAAAATTTTATCACAATATGATTGCGATAATTATTTCTACCATACTCATTATAATATTTTCCCCTTTAATAATTTAATCCCAATTCACTAAATAACTAATAGATATAAGATAATATTATCAATCATCTGCTTTTGATTTTAATATGGAGTCACCTGAAAATCCATAAAAGAGTAAGGAGTGTAAGCTGAAAAACTTAAGAGTAAGCGCCATTAAATCAATCTGATCATGAAAAAACTGTGCCTGTTGATTACAGCAATCTGCCTACTGTCATTCAGTACTGCACAAGCCCAGCTTGGAAAAGGAACAATTATGACTGGTGCTGCCTCAACAATTAGTCTGGGTGGTGCCTGGGGCTCTGAACTGATGAGCCTTGGATTTATTTCCAGCAATGACGATTATAAAGAAACTCTATTAAACATTTTGCCCAGAGGAGGTTATTTCGTAATGGATAACCTTGTAGTTGGTTTGGATGTTATTTTAAGTTTATATACCGAAAAAAGTAGTGATGCCGATTATAAATGGACTCAGAGTATGCTCGGTGTGGGACCTTTTACAAGGTATTATTATCCTCTGCCAACAATTTACCCTTTTGGTGAGTTTAGCATGATTTTTGGTTCAGAGCTGGATAAATATAAATCCGGGAGTTATAAAGATGAAGATAAATGGAATGTATTGATGGTTGAATTGGGAGGAGGGGTTGCTAAACCAATTGGCGACAGAGCAACATTGGATGTAATGGCAGGTTACTCCCGTGTAGTTAGAAAATACACGGATGCAGTTGAAGATGGCAAAGAAACTTGCTCAGGGTTAATAATAAAAGCAGGATTTACAATATATTTTGGATTATTATAGTCATCTGAATTTCAAATTAACTTACTGTTTCTGTCCTGATCATAATAAGGTCCGGCATGTCGGACCTTTTATATTTTTGTTTTGCTGGTTTTATGAGATCTGCATACAATCATTATATTTATGCTTTCAAACAAGCCGGTTAAAAATGATTAGATCCCATAATATCATTCTTGCTCTTCTGATTTTTCACCATGCTGTTTTGTTTTGCCAGCCTGATTCAACTTCCTCCGATAAACAGGCAATAGTTATTAACAGGCTCACTCAGTCCATAAACTTCGATGGGATACCTGACGAAGAAGCGTGGAACCCTGTTACTCCTTTAAAAATGACTATGCATTCACCTGTATTCGGCAAGGAACCAACAGAAAAGACTGATGTCCGGATAGCATACGATGACAGGTATCTGTACATCGGTGCAATGCTTTATTACCAGGACCCAGATATGATAATGTCAGCCAGCTTTAAAAGGGATTATGAGGGAGTAGGCGGTGACTGGTTCGGCATACTGCTCGATACTTACAATGACAAGGAAAACGCCGTTGCATTTCTTACGAGTCCTGATGCCCTAAGGTTTGATGCAAGCATTCAAAAAGATGCAGTTATGTATCACCCCGATCAGATGCCAATGAATCTAAGCTGGAACACTTTCTGGGATGTACTTACAAAAAAGGATTCAAAGGGTTGGTCAGCAGAGATCAGGATTCCTCTTTCCAGTCTCCGCTTTCAGGAGATAAATGGTGAAGTAAGAATGGGCTTAACTGTTGAAAGATGGATCCCCTCAAAAAATGAAATTGACCTTTATCCTGCAATTCCGCCCAACTGGGGTCAGACTTCACCCATGAAACCATCACAGGCACAGGAGGTAACATTCCGTGGTATTAAACCTGACAAACCACTCTATATCGCCCCTTACTTTCTTGCGGGATACGGGAGTAATTATGACCTTAATAATAATGAAACCGCTTATTATAAATCAGATAAGCCTGTATTGGAAGCCGGACTTGATATTAAACACGGTATCTCCGGCAATATGGTCATGGATCTGACACTGAATACTGATTTTGCCCAGGTTGAAGCCGATGATCAGCAATTCAACCTGACACGGTATTCACTTTTTTTCCCCGAAAAACGCATGTTTTTCCTCGAAAGAGCCAGTATTTTCGATTTCACTCTGGGTGGAAACAGTAATCTTTTTTACAGTCGCCGTATCGGTTTAAGTGATGACGGAGATCCTGTCCGTATTTATGGAGGAGCCAGAATCGTAGGAAGAATGGGCAAATGGGATGTTGGCTTACTGGATATGCAGACAGCACCACTGTGGATAAAGGATTCCGAAGGAATCAGAGAAAAGATCCTTCCTTCGGAAAATTTTGGTGTATTGCGGTTTCGACGACAGGTAATTAACGAAAACTCATATATAGGTACAATATTTACAAGCCGGTTGGGAATGAATGGTTCATATAACATTGCCTACGGTCTCGATGGCATTATACGTATTTTTGGTGATGACTATCTCGACTTCAAGTGGACCCAGACTTTCGAGAATGATACTGTAAACAACTCATTCAAACAACCATTAAGATTCGGAGCAGGCTGGGAAAGACGTTCAAGAAAAGGTCTTGGTTATAATATTGGTTATTCCTTCTCAGGGATCCACTTTAATCCGGGTATTGGTTTTGAAATGATGGATGACTATACAAGTATCAGGGCAGGCATGCAATATGGATGGATGCCGGCGGAGAATTCAAAACTTTACAGACATTCCCCTGAGGTAAGGATAAGCTACAGAGCATATGTCGAGGATGGTTCATTGATGACATTTTCGAGTTACACGGGCTGGTCCTTTCAGACAAAGGACCAGTGGCAATGGGATCTGTTTGTGGTTTACAATATCGAAAATCTGAAAGATAGTCTCGAGATTATTGAAGATGAATTATATATCAATCCGGTAAGGTATAAGTTCATTAATCTGAGGGGAAATCTCTCAACTCCGATGTCCAAACCTTTGTTTTTAATGTTAAGAACTGAAACCGGACAATATTATGACGGCATACGTTTTTCAATCCGTCTTCAGCCAACCTGGAATATTTCCAGGCATTTTGAATTTGGTGGTACATATAATTTTGATCATCTTAATTTTCCTGACAGAGATCTGAAAATGACAAACCATATTGCAGGTCTTAAAGTCCTTTACATGCTTGATACAAAATTCTCAGTTAATGCCTTTGTCCAGTATAACACTGCCTTAAATGAAATCATCACCAATCTCAGACTGAGGTATAATCCGAAAGAAGGAAATGATCTTTATCTGGTGTTTAATGAAGGCCGCAATACAAACCTGATCCGTGAAGTTCCGAACCTGCCCGTTTACAGTACAAGAGCAGTTATGCTGAAATATACATATACCTTCAATCTATAAAATCTGCTTATATCCCCTGTATCATTCCGAAATTATGAGATCCGTAATTTTAACTTTTAAGAGATAAAACAACTACAATAATCACGGACTGAATTGAAAATGAATAACCTGCAGTTATAAATATTTGTTGAAAACTTCAATAATATGTTAAATAATTATAAAATCATGCATGCTATTAATTTTTTTTAGTATTAAATTTGACAAAAACTATCTGGAATTCGTATAAGAGTAATTAAGGAGAGCCAGATAATATGCAGGAAGGCATAAAAAAGATTAACCTTAATTAATTAAAATAACTAAAACCAAATCACTATTAAAATCAAATTAAAATGAAAAAAATCACCAGATTTCTAGTGCTTGCAATTGTTATGTCTGCTTTTACGGCAGCGTCATTCGCTCAGGTATCAGCGACAGCTTCAGCAACAGCAACTATCCTTACCCCGATTGCAATAACTAATACTGTTGACATGGATTTCGGGTACCTTGCAGTAAATCCGACCCCCGGGACTTGTGTTCTTGCTCCGGATAATTCCCGCTCATCCACAGGTGGTGTTACATTGATGGCAGGAGGAACTATAACTGCAGCCAGTTTTGACATTACAGGCCTTGCTGCTGCTGTATATACAATTACTCTTCCAGCCGGAGTTACAACAGTTTCTGATGGATTGGGGAATACTATGACAGTTAACACCTGGACCAGTAATCCCACCCCCACAGGGACCCTCACGGGTGGTGCTTCAACCCTGACAGTCGGTGCCACATTGAACGTAGGTGCCAGTCAGCCAGAGGGAGTTTACAATACTTCAAATGCAGGTGGTAGTGGCGAATTTACTGTTACAGTAAATTACCAATAATAAGGTTTTAAGTATGTCAACACCTTCCACAGAATAATGATGAGGCTTTTTAAATTTTATTCCGGCCTGCTTTTTCTATTTGTTCTTGCTGAGATTGAGGTGCTTGCACAGGTCCCTACATCGGCCAGCGCAACAGGTCATGTTATTGCAGAGATTGTTCCTGTATTCTCTGCAAGTGAGACATCACAGCTGAATTTCGGACGTTTTTCCCCGGGACCACAGGGAGGTAAGATTATTCTTACTCCTCAAAACACTGTATCGGTTCTGGGAAGTGTCTTCAAAGGTACCGGCACACATAATGCTGCCAGTTTTTACGTAACAGGTGATGATGCTGCTGCATATTCAATAACATTACCAACAAGCCCTGTTGTTCTTACTCATACAGCCTCTGCTAAAACCATGATCGTGGATGATTGGATATCAGTACCTTCATCTGGTATAGGAACAGGCATGCTGCAGGATGGATACCAGATAGTATATGTCGGAGCAACCCTTAATATAGGTACACTGCATGATAATCCCGTGGGAATTTATACAGGAACCTATATAATAACATTTGACTTCTACTAACTGGATTGTATTTAAATCTTTACTCAATGCCTTTACGTAAATTTATATTTTACCTTAAGTTCCTTTGCCATCTTATGTTAAAGAGTTGTATGATCGCCCTGTCAGTGTTTTTGATCTTTACAATTCTTTCGGCTTTTAATGCATCTGCCCAGGGTAATCTTCTGATTACACCGAGAAGGGCTGTTTTTGAAGGATCAAAGAGATCGATGGATCTTAATCTGGCAAATATCGGACAGGACACAGCAACATATGCCATATCCATGATCCAGATCAGAATGAAGGAGGATGGAGGATTTGAGACAATTACAGAGCCGGATCCCGGTCAGAAATTTGCAGACCGGTTTATAAGGTATTTCCCTCGCTCAGTTACCCTGGGACCAAACGAAACCCAGGTAGTAAAGATACAGCTTATCAGATCAAACGAATTGGCGACCGGGGAATACCGGTCTCATTTTTATTTCCGGGCTGTACCTTTAATAAAACCGTTAGGGGAAGAAAAGGCCGTAAAGGATACAACTTCAATTTCAGTCAGGCTGACACCTGTTTTCGGCATCACAATACCTGTAATAATCAGAACCGGAGAATCAACAGCTAAAGTGAGTATTTCAGGCCTGGCACTGAATTTTGTGAATGATACTATCCCCTGGCTCAGTCTGGTATTTAACCGGACAGGAAACATGTCAGTCTACGGAGATCTGGCAGTGGACCATGTTTCACCTGACGGTAAAGTAACTCGTGTAGGTGTTGCAAATGGCGTTGCGGTTTATACCCCGAATACCCTCAGGCGGTTTAGCTTTAACCTATATACAATTCCGGGAGTTGATTACAGAACCGGAAAATTGCTGGTTTCTTACTCAGCACCTACAGATGTTAGGCCGGCCAGGTTTGCGGAAGCCGAGCTGCCACTTCGCTGAGAAAGTACTTTTGGAAGAATTATATTATCAGTAAATCATAAAGGTAATCGGATGAAAACGAACAGGCTTCTTATTGCATTGACATTTCTTTCGTTCTGTGCCGGCATTTCTTCACAGACAGTCGTTGTAACGGATGACCCGGCTTACACAACCGGGGATGCTTCTTCAGTACTCGATATCAAATCGACAACTAAAGGACTTTTAATTCCACGAGTGACCCTGACAGCTAATCTTGGCTCTCCCCTTCCGGTCACATCACCTGCTACAGGTTTGCTGGTATATAACGAAGGAGCAAATCAACCACTGGGATTTTATTATTGGAATGGAACCACCTGGGATATGCTTGTAACAGGTACAGGTAACTTTGTTGACCTTACAAGCAATCAGACAATAGGAGGAGTTAAGACTTTTTCTTTATTACCTGTTTTTTCGTCACTCACACAGGGATCAGTGCTCTTTGCATCAGCAGGTGGACAGATAGCTCAGAATAATGCAAACTTCTTCTGGGATAACACTAACAACCGACTGGGTATAGGAACAGGATCACCTGTTAATAAATTAACAATCGGAGATGCAAACCAGGAAGCTATCTCAAGAGATATACAAACAGGCAAACTGGCAATAATGGGAGGAACTTCTGAAGCGACAGGTGCCTATTTTCAGATCACTGGCGATCAGAATACCACTTCCCCTTATGAAGGAAGTGCAGAATTTGTAATCAGAAACCTGGCGAGATCCCAATTCGCTTTATTCAGTTATGATGGAGCGAGCACATGGAATCAGCGGCTTCAGCTAATGGGGCAGAACGGAAACACTTTTCTGGTTCCAAACGGCGGTGTAGTTGGTGTTGGATTAGCAACTTCAGTAACACCAACAGCAATTCTTCATCTGAAAGCCGGAACAGCCACAGCAAATACAGCTCCTCTTAAATTTACTTCCGGGACAAATCTGACTACACCAGAAGCAGGTGCGGTTGAATATGATGGAACAAACTATTATGTAAGTAATGCAGGAACTCGCTACACACTTGCTAAAACGTTAACAAATACTGGATTTTTAAACTTCCCATGGACAGCAGCACAGAATAGTTCCGATTTAACCATTTCAGTTCCAGGAGCTGAGCTTGGTGATGTTGTTGTTCTTGGTATTCCGAACGGCTCAACCAATACAAACTCAACTTTCACAGCATGGGTAAGTTCTTCTGGTAACGTAACTGTTAGATTCAACAACTATAGTACAGTAGGTCGTAATCCTGCTGGTGATACTTTCCGTGTAAGCGTTTTGAAATACTAAGATGAAAAAAGTCAGTTTTTCTATCCTTTTACTATCAATAGCAGCCGGATTTCATGGATTATCATTTGGTCAAGGTATAATAATTTCCTCAGGAGCCTATTTATTTAACAGCAACAACTATCTGATCCTAACCGGAAACTGGACTAACGACGGAACATTTACAGACTCTGGTGGAACTCTGATTTTCTCAGGCACCACACAATCTCTTGACGGTACTTCTGTTGCTCAGTTTAACAATATCACTGTTTCATCTGGCAGTACAACAACGGTTGTTACATCCGGCCAGACACTCAGCAGAATTCTGCTAAGCAATGGAACTCTGAACGCTGACGGAAACATCACTCTTCTTTCAACAGCCGTGCAGACAGCACTTATTGACGGCAGCGGTACAGGACAGGTTAACGGAAATGTTATAATGCAGAGGTATCTCCCTTCAGGATTTGGATATAAATATTTCAGTTCTCCATTCCAGGCTGCTACCGTAAATGAGTTTGGCGATGATATGGACCTGGGGGCTTCATTTCCCTCATTTTACCGATACGATGAAAGCAGAACAACTTCAGGATGGGTTAGCTATGTAAATCCTGCAGGCGTTCTAAATCCGATGGAAGGATATGCCGTCAATTTCGGCTCCTCTGCTGTTCCCATCACCGCCGACGTTACCGGTGTGGCTAATAACGGAACCCTGTCGCTGACTCTTTACAATAACAATAATACCTACACCCTGGGATTCAACCTTGTCGGTAATCCTTATCCATCCCCGATTGACTGGGATGCTGCCTCAGGCTGGACAAAAACAAATATTGATGATGCCTTATATTACTTCAAGGCGAGCACAACAGATCAGTATGGGGGTACTTACAGCACTTATATCAGTGGTGTTTCGAGCGACGGACTGGCGACTAATATAATACCTTCGATGCAGGGATTCTTTGTCCATGTGACTGATGGATCTTATCCTGTGACGGGTACACTCGGAATGGATAACTCTGTAAGGATAACAGACCTGACACACTCCTTTATAAAATCAGGCGATAATGAATCAAAGCCATTAATTCGTCTTACAGCAGATTTCACGGATGATTCTTCACCAGCCGATCCAACTGTGATCTATTTTGACAATAAAGCAGATACAGGATTCGACAGCAAGCTGGATGCCCTGAAACTGATGAATACCGACCTGAACGTGCCAAATCTCTATTCTATAAGTACCGATGAGTACAAGCTTTCCATAAATGCTTTACCATATGCTTCAGAGACTCCCTGTATAGTACCTCTCGGACTTAAAATTTACAAAAGTGGATATATTACTTTCAAAATCAGAGATATAGATGATGAATTTCCTGAGCAGGGGATCTATCTTTCTGATATTGTTGCAGGAATAGAGCAGGATCTGCTCCCCGACAATGAATACAGGATTTACCTTGAAGCCGGGGAATATTACAACAGGTTTTATCTTAACCTGACATCTATCCAAACGGATATACCTTATATACAAACTGAAAATAATCTTTTCTCGATATACAGCTCCAAAGGGATACTCATAGCAAACTTTAATATATTTCAGGGTGAAAAAGGACTTCTGCTGATTCACAGTCTTACCGGAAGCGCACTATTTATGTATAATATCTATCA
>Ga0315547_1000486_pt1 | contig 39401 bp, 43 predicted proteins | sample SalMarSW160240MG_2_FD_202542 | JGI IMG/M metagenome (GOLD analysis project Ga0315547, IMG submission 202542) | Salt marsh sediment microbial communities from the Plum Island Ecosystem LTER, Massachusetts, United States - Salt Marsh Sediment SW1601-240 ...
AAAGAGTAGAAGCGTTTGCGTTAGTTGAACAGGCTTATCGAGGCATCATTAGCCAACTGCTCGGGGATTCTTTACTTCTAAAACTTATTCCGACTACTATACCTCAGAGAATACTTCAACTCATCTATATGAAAGAGGAAACCCCTCAGCCGGATAATATTTTTGCAGTGCGAAATCTTGGAAAGAAACTTCAGGTTTCTTCCAGGATTAGTGCTCCAAAAATCGTTGGCCGGAATCGTCTTGACGGAAACACTTTGGAAATGTTTACTCTTTGGACTAAGGAGAAAGACCCGATAATAATTCCAGCCGAAGAGAATTTCTATTCCATGATTTACAGTCCCTACATAAAAGAGACAACCTTTTCTCGAACAGAGGCCATTCAAGGAAGAAATTTGCCTTTAGAAGTAATTCTTTATGTGGGAAGCGAAGAAGAAAGAAAATCTCTTCTAGGTTTAAATCCTTTAAAGCCAGAGGAGTTTAAGCCGGAATTGATGATTAAGACTCAAAATAGAATTCAGGCGGCACTGCTTGATACTTTCAGGCAGAATGAAGCGCTAATTACTTACTCCATGAGAGAAATGCCTAAATCCAGAGCTAAGATGATAAATAATCTTGTTCCTGAATACTGGTGGTACAAATGGGTTCATATAGGATTTCCTTGGCTTTTTATCTGCCATGGAATTCCAGCTTTTGCAGTGGTAGCTGGAACATGGTTGTTTTGGGACCCTCTATGGAATTCTAGACAAAGTTTAAAATGGCACGATTATTTCCAAGGTCAAATTCAAGGAATAAAAAAGCAATATCAGAATGTTGAATTAAAAGTGGAAGTTCATTCTGGTCTTGGTGATGTCAATATGAGTATTCGGAAGGATAAATCTTATCGGGACGTAATGGGGAAAATAGAAGAGTATCATCTCCCGGTTCAGATAAGGGATATGACTCTATTTAACAATATCACGATGGAAACCGAACAGCTTAAAAATTTCCAACAGGAAGCAAATAATTTTACCACACTTCCTATTCCTGCTCTCTGTTATGATGTGTCGGAGAATAAGATAAAAGGTTTGGGAGAAGTATTGCCGAAGTAAAATTTAAGCCGAGGTCGTTAAAACGACTTCGGCTTGTTTATTTGTTTATTAGTTTATTGATTTATTAAAATAAATAAATAAATTAGTAAATTAATAAATTAAAAACCTTGATTATCCTATGGACTAGAAGTATACTAAAGTTAAGACTGTTCTTTTAAATACGAGGAGGTAAAACATGAAAAGGAGATTGGTAGTTTTGATGTTTGTCTTTGCAATTCTTTTTGTCGGCAGTTTTTTAGCAGTTGACTCTTGGGGTTCGGTTGTTTCGAGGGCTCCTGAAGAAGTAAGAGAGGCGTTTAAAAGTGTGGTTGAGGTTCATGTGACCGTTATCTGGCGAGGCGAGTTAGAAAAAGAAGAAGGGGGGAGTGGTTTTTTTGTAGCTCCTAGTTATCTCCTTACTGCGCCTCACGTAGTTTCTCAATTTCATCAAGTAATAGAAGATCCGCGAACCAAAATAGAAGTGATAGTGGGAAGAAAGATTTACCTAGCTCAAGTAGTGGCTATTGATTGGACAAAAGAATTAATGCTTTTAAAAGTAGAAGGTGCTTCCCAAGTGCCGGTGGTAAAGCTTGCCGATAATATTGAAAAAGACAAGACTGTTTTTATAACTGGCTATATCTTCAAATTTTTAAAAAACAAAAGAGAACCCTTCATTGCACTAGCTATTGTTGAAAGTATAGACGACAAAAAAACAGCTAAAAAGTTTAGTCTTGCCAGGATGGTTATGGATCAATATGGGGTCTCGAAACTTTTAACTATTTTTGGCAGAAGCGGAGAAGAAGTTTCGGGCGGACCGGTTTTTAATATGGAGGGAGAAGTAGTTGGACTCTCTTGGGTTATGGCAGACGATTATGTATTTGCTACTCCTGTGGATGTAATTAGGGAATTCTTAGAAGAGCATCTAGAAGGCCTTAAAGACGAGCAATAAAAATTAAGAGCCGAGCGTATAAAAATTAACGTTCGGCTTTTTACTATTTGGCGTCAGTTTTGCGTAATGTTTAGCGTGGTTTAGCGGTTGTCGGTTTCTGCCATGAGGCAAAATCGCATTTTGGCCAGCGGTTGCAGCCGTAGAAAATTCTGCCCCTTCTTGTTTTCTTCTCAACGATTTCACCTTGGCCGCACTTTGGACATTTAATGCCTATAGATTTTTCAATCGGTTTTATGTTTTTGCATTTCGGATAGGCGCTGCAAGCTAAAAATGGCCCAAATTTTCCATGCTTTATAACCATTGGCGCCCCACATTTGTCACAAGTTACTCCTTTGTATTTTTCTTTGAGTTTCTTTTCTTCACCCAAGGGTTCAGTGTATTTACATTCTGGAAAACCGGAGCAAGCCAAAAACTTACCAAACCTTCCAAGTTTTAAAACTAAGGGTTTCCCGCATTTAGGACAAACTTTTTTTGTTTTTTCTTCGGTTATTTCTTTTTTAGAAACTTCTTCGTATTTCTTTTTGAGATTTTCCTTGAAGGGACCATAAAAATCTTTGAGCACCGGCACCCAGGCAGTCTCTCCTTGAGCAATTTTATCTAAATCTTCTTCCATCTGGGCCGTAAATTTTATATCAACAATTTTAGGAAAATGTTTGACCAGAAGGTCGGTAACTACATTACCCATTTCAGTAGGCTGAAATTTCTTATTCTCATCTTTTTGGGTATAATTTCTTCTTTGAATTGTGTCTAAGGTTGGAGCATAGGTTGAGGGTCTGCCAATTCCTTCTTTCTCTAAAGTTTTAATTAAAGTTGCTTCAGTATATCTTGACGGGGGTTGGGTAAAATGTTGAGAAGAGAGGAGTTTTAAAAGTTTTAAGATTTCATCCTTGACGAGTGGAGGAAGTTGTGCTTCTTCGTATTTAATTGGATAAATTTTGAGGAAGCCATCAAATTTTAGGATTTGACCCGTGGCTTGGAAAGTATACTTTGGAGTAGCGGACTTTAGTCCGCGATCGGATCGCGACCTAAAGGTCGCTATTCCGGTCGCTACTTCTACTTTAGTAGAATCAAAGCTGGCTTGCGCCATCTGGCTTGCCATAAATCTGCGCCAGATTAAATCATAGAGGCGAAACTGCCTCTTTTCTAATTTAGAATTTAGCTTATCAGGAGTTTTTTTAGGATAGGTTGGTCTAATAGCTTCGTGAGCTTCTTGAGCACCTTTTGACTTTGTCTTGAAGGTTCTAGCAAAGCCTGGCCAATATTTCTTACCATAAGAATCTTCAATAAATTTCTTTGCTGCCCCTTGGCTCATCTTTGATAAGTTTAACGAATCTGTCCGATGGTAACTAATGAGCCCTCCTTCGTAAAGATTTTGGGCTAGACGCATTGTAAATTTTGCCGAAAAGTGAAGTTTCTTCCAGGCCTCTTGTTGAAGAGTGCTGGTAGTAAAAGGCGGCAGGGGATTTCTTTTAGTCTCTTTTTTCTCAATGTTTATTACCTTGTAAATTGCTGCTTTTAAATCTTTAAGAATCTTATCGGCTTCGGCTTTAGATTTGATACCGAGTTTGGGGATAATCTTTCCACCTTGTTTAATTAACTTCGCTATAAATGGAGTAGCAGCCTTTAGGCTGCGATTTGTAGCGTTTGATCGCGAACTAAAGTTCGCTATTCCTGGAGTAGCGGACTTTAGTCCGCGTTTTTCGAGGTTGGCTTCAATGCTCCAGTACTCCTGCGGCTTGAATTTTTCGATTTCTCGTTCGCGTTCTACAATTAGCCGGACAGTTACTGATTGGACTCGACCGGCCGAAAGTCCTCTAGCTACTTTTCGCCATAAGAAAGGGGAGAGTTCATAACCGACAAGCCGATCTAAGATTCTTCTTGCCTGTTGGGCGTCAACTAAATTCATATCAATATTTCTCGGATTTTTCAGCGCTTTTTCAATCGCCTGTTTTGTTATCTCATGAAAAACAATTCTTTTTGGATTTTTAAGATTTAAGGCGTGTTGCAGGTGAAAGGCGATTGCTTCTCCTTCTCTGTCTTCGTCGGTGGCGAGTGTAACGGATCCAACTTTTGGTAAATAACTTTTGAGTTCTGCGACTCTCTTTCTTGCCTTCAGAGGAATAACATACTTTGGTTTAAAATTATGCTCAACATCAACCCCAAGTTCTTTTTGTGGCAAATCGCGAATATGACCATAGGAAGACTTCACAATATAGTCTTTACTTAGAAATCGTTGGATTGTGCGAGATTTAGTAGGACTTTCTACTATTACAAGCTTCATAAATTTTTAATTTTTAATTTTAAATTTTTATTCAATTTCTATTTAGTCAATTTTTAATTTTTAAACCGTTTAGAAATTAGAAATTAAATCATTAAAAATTCATTAGAAATTAAGAATTAAGAACTAAAAATTAAAAGTCTGATTAATTTAAAAAAGTTAGATTAATTTTATCGTGCTATTACATATTGCATGCCTCCCAAATTCTTCACCTTTCCTTTCATCTCCATCATTGTCAGAGTGGAGCTGACTGTGGAAGTGGGAAGTTCGGTGGCTTTGACTAAATCATCAATATGGATAGGTTCGGAGCCCAGGGCCTCCAGAATTTTTGCCTCCTCTTTGGTATCGGGAACAATCTTTTTAGTTTCAATAAATTGGTAAGCTTTTGTTAAGTTTAATTCCTCTAAAATATCTTGGGCGGAAGTAACTAATTTTGCTCCCATTTTGATTAGATTATTGGGGCCAACTGAAGTAGGAGAATAAATATTGCCCGGTACAGCGAAAACTTCTCGATTTTGTTCAAGAGCGCTTCTGGCAGTAATTAAAGCACCGCTAATTTCTGCCGCTTCTATAACTAACACTCCCAAGGAAAGTCCACTGATAATTCGGTTTCTAAAAGGAAAGTGATGTTTTAAGGGAGGGGTGCCTAGGGGAAATTCAGAGACAATTGCTCCTCTTTTGGTGAGCATATCTTGAGCGAGTTTCTGGTTAGCTACCGGATAAACTCTATCTAGTCCACAGCCCAAAACAGCAATGGTTTTTCCCTGTGCCTCTAAAGCAGCTTTATGGGCTAAAGCATCAATTCCTAAAGCAAGGCCGCTGGTAATAGAGAGCCCCGCTTGGGCTAAATCTCGGGTGATTACTGATGTTACTTGTCGACCGTAGCTAGAAAGTTTTCGAGTACCGACCACTGCTAGGCAAAATTCATCTTCTAATCTTAAAAGGTCTCCTTTAACATAGAGAAGAGCCGGAGAGTCATAGATTTCTTTAAGTAATTTGGGATATTTAGAGTCTTTAAGGGTGACAATTTCAATGCCAGCCCTAATTACTTTCTCCAACTCTTTATCGGGAGAGATACCAGAGCGTTTCTCTATTAAAGTATTTATTATATTTTCTTCAAGTCCTGCTTTTTTAAGCTCTGAAGCAGAAGCTTCCCAAGCGAGCTTGGCCGAAGGAAAATAAGCTAAAAGTTTTTTAAACCGATTAGCCCCAATTTCAGTGATAAGGTTTAAAGCGTTGTAGTATTTAATTTCTTTGTTTTCCATTGATATTAGTATAACAATTCCTAAAATCCTTGACAAATTTAATTTAATTATGGTAAGTTTAAATGTCAAGGATCTTTTAAAACTAAGTAGGGGGTAAATTAAATGAAGGATAAAGTTAATCAGTTGCCAAAAGAGATTTTAGGTGCTTCTAAAGATTATCCTCAAAAGGAGCATTTGGAGTATTTAGCAAAAATTAATGACTTGTTTAGCGAAGTGCGAAAAGTAATGGTTGGCCAAAGTGCTGCCATTACCAGAGTAATATTAGCACTTTTTTCTATCGGTCAGGTTAAACCGAAAAACTCTCGAAATAAGTCTCCCGATGATAAAAGGGATAATTTAGGTTTTTGCCATATTCTCTTAGAAAGTGTGCCGGGATTGGCTAAAACATTGCTGGCTGAAACCTTAGCCAGATGCATTGATGCTGAGTTTAAACGGATACAATTTTTGCCTGATATGTTACCCTCGGCTATAATCGGCAGCGAAATACCCATTGGCGAGGGAGAGAAAAGAAGGTTTAAATTTTTGCCGGGAGCATTGCTTCAAGCTGAAATTCTCTTGGGAGATGAGTGGAACAGAACCACAGCTAAAACTAAAAACGCTCTTTTGGAAGCGATGGCTGAAAGACAGGTTTCTTTGGGAGATGAGACTTATCAAACAAAACGTTTTTTCTTTGTTATAGTTACTGAAAATCCGATTGAAGAAGAAGGAACTTATCTTTCCGGAGCGGCCGAAATAGATAGGATAGTAATGAAGGTTTTAATGGATTATCCGACCAAGGAAGAAGAAAAAGAGATTGTTAGACGCCAGAAAAAACTGGCTAAGATGCACATAAAACACATTTTGGACAAAGAAGAGGTTTTGAAAATTAGAAAATTTATTCTAAAAAATATTTTCGTGCACAGTTGGATTGAAGACTATTCTATTGATATAGCTCGAGCCACCCGACCTAGAGAAAACCATTTTGGCTTACTTGATGACCTCAAAAAGAAAGCAGACGGAGCAAGAATTGTAAAATTAGGAGCTTCTCCTCGAGCTTCAATTTTCATGGTAAATATTGCCAAGACATTAGCTTTTCTTAAAGGAAAAAACTATGTTGAACCGAGCGATATTCAAAAGATTGCTCCGGATGTTTTGCGTCAGCGGATAATACTTACTGCCAGAGGAGAAAGTTTGCTAGACGAGAAGGTAGAATTTTTAGATAAAAATTTAAACTGGCAGGGTCAGGTTATGGTAAAAACAGTTGATGAGATTATTGAGCAGATTATTAGAAGAACATTAAAAGGGACTCCTCTTCCGCCTGGTAAAATTTCAAGAGAGGCAGCATAATGAACAAGGAACTCTCTGAATTTTGGAAAAGAATAAATCCTGTTGCGAGAAGAATTGAAATCTTAACTAAGCATCCGGTACGAAGTTTTTTTCCAGGTAGTCATTCCAGTAAGACCAAAGGAGGCGGAATAGAATTTTTAGAACACAAACTCTATGAACCGGGTGATGAAAAGACTTTTATTGACGAAAGGGCTTCGGAGAGAGGTCAGAAGTTGGTAATAATAAAACATAAAGAAGAGAAAGAATTAACAGTGACTTTACTCTGCGACCTCTCTTCCTCAATGGAATTTGGCGACGTTGAGGCTAAAAAAATAACTTTGATAGATATTTGCGCTGCTCTGGGGTTTCTAGCAATTAAAAATGGAGATGAGGTGGGACTGATTGGTTTTAGCGACAGAATCAAAGTAGACCTTTCTCCAACTAGAGCGCGTTCTCGTTTTATTGGGACATTGAAAGAGATTTGGGTTTCCTCTTTGGTATCTCAAGGTACGAATATTTCGCAAGCTTTGGAATATCTGTGCTTGAGGAGAAAAAGACCTTCGTTAGTATTTCTTATTTCAGATTTTGTCAGTAAAGATGATTTTAGTGGAGCTTTAAGGGTAGTAGCTCAAAAACATGACCTTATTCCCATAATAATTGAGGACGAAAGAGAAAGAGAATTGCCAAATGTTGGACTAATTAGGACAAGAAACATAGAAAACCAAAGAGAGGTTCTTCTTGATACCAGCTCTCGGAAATTCCGTGAGAGTTTTAAGGAAATGATAGAGAAAAACCGGAAGGAAAGAATTAGTCTTTTTAGGAAACTTGACTTAGATTGGCTGACGGTTCTTCCCCGGACAGATTACCTCAAAGAATTGGTCATTCTTCTCTTGGGAAGAAGAAATAAATAACCAAGTGCCTTTTTAAAATCAAAAGGCACTTTTTACTTGACAAAAATAAAAGAGTTTGCTAAGTTTAAATGAAAATCAGTACCTTGATAAAAAAAAATATTCCAAAAATCTCAAAATCTTCGATTTTGTTAGATTTTTGAGAACCTGCCGAAACGAAGTCTGCCGAAATGATAATGTAGGCAGATGTAATGTAGGCAGGTCCGCCTACGCCTTGCTTCGGCGGACACTCAATTTCTTTACAAAATCAAGATTTTGAAGAAATTAGTGGAGGATAAAGATGAGAAAAGTAAGTATGGTGTTAAGCTTGGTGGTTTTACTGGTGTTTTGCTTTGGAGCTTTAAGTTTGCTTGCTCAAACAGAAGAAATTCTTGAGCCAGTTGTTCCGGTTGTTCAGGAGCCCATGGTTGAGGAAAAACCTCAATGGGCAGATTATGATATTGAGACTTTATTCCGTTATATTGATGGTAAACGTGTTCCACTTTTACCGTTTTTGAGCTTTCAAGAATTGGTGGTTGAGGTTGTATCAAAGGATGAGCTTATTGAAATTGGAAAATTACTTTCCCCTTTAGGCTTTGTTTGGCAGAAGGATTTAAATTTGCGTGAGTTGACCAAAGAAGATTCTTCTGTTAGTCGATTTTCTTTGTGGAAGAGACCCATTGAACTTAAAGATTTGACTAAAGAGAAATACATCAAGTTGATAGAAGAAATCTTGGGAGTGCTGAATAAAGTCAGAAATTCAGATGAAGGGATAAATGCTTATCCGGTTTTTAATTTTCCTAAAGGGTCGCAAATTCCCACTGGAGAATTTGTTGTTGAGTTCAGAACAGCAGTAGCTGGTGTTAGTGAGGCAGATATACAAAAGTCTATATTGGAAAGTGGAGCCGAGTTGGAAAAATCAGACCTGGAAAAAAGAATCTTTCTTTTGAAAGTAGGCAAAGATACTCCTAAGAACATCTTTGCGATGGCAAATTCATTTCATGAGAGCATACTCACTATCTCCAGTTACCCCGTTTTCAAGAAAGTCTCTCTTCCGGTGGAAGTGAAAGTAAAAGTAGTGCCAAACGGTTTGACGGTTCGTGAACCCTTCCAGTATATTCTAGAAATAGAAAAAGACAAAGAAATTATCCTAGAAGAGACATACCTTAGAAAAGGTTCCCCAAATGTTGAGGCGCTTCGTCCAGAGGCGATTAATTCCCAACTTTGGGAAATTAAAGAGGTTGAAATTTCCAAGCCAGAGTCAATCAGCAAGACACGAGAAAAGATGAGAGTGGTTTATACTATTTTGGTTTCTCAACCCGGAGAATTTACACTGCCGTCCCTTGCACTTTTCTATAAGATAAAGAACTGGAAGGGCGAGGTGGAGATAAAGAAACTGGAGTCTCTTAATTCCGCAGCAGTAAAAGTAGCTAGTTTCTTACCAGATGTGTTTGATATAAACGACATAAAATTGCCAGAGAAAGTTAAAGAATTTCCTGGCAAGTTGACTCCGATTACTCTTTTAATTGTTGAGCTAGTAGCTTTAGCGGTAGTAATAGTTGCTCTTTATCGATTAAATTTAGCAAAGCCGGAGCCAGAAGAAAAGAAAAAAGAGGAAGCAAGTTTTTATGAAGTGGCTTTGGAAAAACTTGACGAGTTCAAAGAAAACGCCGACTCTCTAGATTTTAGGGATACTGAAAAGAGGAGCAGATTTTTTGTCAAACTTCTTGATTTGGTAAAAAAGACATTAGAGAAGAAATTTCATCTTAATTTGACTTCGATTTCTTTTGAGGGATTGAGCGAGCAATTAGGAAAAGTTGGTGCTTCTTCGGAAATCATTGAACTTACCCAAAAATTACTCGAGCAAGGGGAGAGAGAAATTTATTCTCCAGTATCAGAATTTGATAAAAAAGATTTAGATGGGATTTTGGCCAATATTGAAACCTTGATATTGGCGGTGACCGAGGAGGAGAATGATCCTTCTAATGAGGGAGAGGATAATGAAGCTAACTAATCCATGGATTTTGTTGACGCTTATTCCTGTTTTTTGGTTTTTTTTCCTTTATCGAGTAAAAGCAAAAGGAGCTCTAAAATATTCTTTAGAGCCCGAAACTTTAAAAAAGCTGCCTAGACCCTCAAGGCTTAGGCAGCTTCCTAAGATTTTTATCTTCTTGACTGTATGCTTTTGGGTTATTGCTCTTTGCGGCCCCATTTATGGAGTAAGAGAGGAAAAAGAAGTGCGGGAAACTCACAGCGTAAGACTAGTATTAGATTTTTCTGGCAGTATGGGTTGTTCTTACCGGCGAGGTATTGGAGGGGCAGGAGAAAATCCGGAGCAAGTGGTCAGAGAACTTTCCGACCAGTTTATTGCTGCTAGAGCTGGAGATAAAATCGGCATCATTGCCTTTAGTGGCCGGGCATTTGGTTATATTGGTTTTATTGACCATGCTAGATTGAGAGAAGATTTAAAGGGAATTGGCACTTGGTCTCGTGAATTAGGCGGTGGCACAGAACCCGGAGAGGGACTTTTTAATGCCTTTGCTGGGTTTTTGATTGAACATGTCCAGGAGGTTGTGGAGGCAAAATCTTTACCATTTAAAGAAAGAAGTGAAAGGATGGAAACTGCCTGGGCGAATCTGAAACAGATAAAAGCCAGTCTTTACAAGAAAGAAAAACCTCTTTTTATTCCAGAGATGCCTGAACTTAAAGAAAGGGGGGGGTTAGGAAAAGGAAGAGCGGCTATTCTTATCACTGATGGTGAGTTTTTTACAGGTTCCAACATTGATCCAGTAACCATAACTAAAGAGTATTTTAAAAGATTTGGCATTCGGCTCTATATGATTTCCGTATCAAAAGAGCCAGAAAAGGTAAGAAAGGCAATAGAGTCAACCGGTGGGAAATTCTATTTTATCAAGAGTCTTAGTGACCGCCAGAATTTAGAAAAGGTTTTAGCCGAAATTGATGCTTTAGAGAAGGCACCTTTTGTTTTAAGGGTGTTTTCTAAAGAGAAAAGTGCAAGAAACTATTTTATTGGTGTAGGGCTTGCATTTCTTATTGCGGTAGCAGTTTTAGGGCTTAGTCGTAAATTTAGGATAATTCCGTAAGGAGGAAGCGATGAAAAGGACAAACATAATACTTATCGTGTTTGCTTTTGTTATTGTCGGCTGCCTCTCCTATACTCTTTTTAACGAGAGCTGGGGGCTAGTCAGAAAGAACGCCCAAGTGAAGTACCTTGAAAAGATTAAAGCAGCAGAGGTTGCTTTTGAGAATGGTAATTTTGAAAAATCAGCTTCTCTTTTTGAAGAAACACTTGACTGCGCCGAGATGAACAAATTTGATTCTAAAAAGATAGAGCTTTTTCATCTTTGGTTGGGAAATTCCTATTACAAACAGGCAGAAGATATTTTTTGGCAGTATGTGGACGCAGTGTCGGATCCAGATGTCCATTTAATAGTTGACTTAAAAGAAGCAGAAAAGTTATATGAGAAAGCGCAAAAACAATTTGAGAAGGTAGCTCAATCAGAGTCCGATTTGACTTGGCAGGTAAATTACAACAAAGGAAATGCTTTGGAGAGAAGATTGATTACTATGATTGTCTCGGGGGAGAGCGCCGAGAAGATTAAAAATTTTTATGAACTCACACTCAAAAGTTTTTTCAAGGCAATAGATACTTATCCTGAAATTGGGTATGACCTAGAGACCATTCAGAATATAGAATTCCTGGTTCGTCCTCCTGAAGAAGGCGAAAGTGGAGGTTTAGGCAATATTCTTAAAGAGCAGGGAGAGGTGAAAGAAGATGAAAGGCAGATAGTTTTACCCCAAACAGGCAGCCAAGCCTCGGCTGGAGCGAGGAAAAGTGGAATTAAATAAAGATTGAGGGGCCCGCCTACGCTTGCGTCTACCTACGTTTTACTTCGGCAGACTTCGCTTCGGCGGGCTCTCAATTTTGTTGCCGAGCTTAGCTCGGACAAAATTGGAGGAGGTGAATAGAGTGGTGAATTTGAGATTTCTGCATCCTTGGGTTTTATGGTTTCTGCTTTTACTACCTTTGATTTTGTATGTTTTTGTTTTAGAAGAGAGATTTAAGAGGAAGGCAGTTGAAAAATTTGCTAAAATTCAGACTAAGTTTTTTTGCTTCTCCTTGAAGCAATGGGCTGCCAAGACTTTCAAGGTTTTAGCGGTTGCTCTGGCGATTATTGCTTTTGCTGGTCTTCAAGTAAAGATGGAAGTGGAGCATCCTTTGAAAAAGGGGGTGGGTTTTGTTTTTGTTATAGACGTTTCCAAGAGTATGAATGCCAGGGATATTGTGCCGGTCGGCTTTGAGACAAGATCAAGGCTTGAGCAGGCAATTTGTGAAATTAAAAGATTTATTGTTTATTTACCAAAAGGTTATCGAATAGGATTGGAGGCATTTGCCGGAGATGTAGTAAGAGTGTTAGGGCTTACTGATGATTATGCAGCAATTTTAGCCAGTCTTGATGCGGTTGGGCCATATCTAGTTTCTTGGCAAGGAACCAATTTGGAAACGGCGATAGAAGAAGCAATGGAGATGTTTGATAAAGAGGCAAAATCAAAGATTATTGTTCTTTTAAGCGATGGAGAAAAAGAAGGAAAGTCGTTTTCCAGCTCTTATGGTGGTGCTTATGGAGGTGGTGGCGGAGGCGAGATTAAAAGCTTTTCTTCTCTTTATGGGGAGGCTCTCAAGAATAATATTAGGATATACACCATTGGAATTGGTTCTCCTGAGGAAGTTCTTATTCCTGATTCAACCAACTCTTCTGGATGGCTTGAAGATTCTTCTGGAAACCTAGTTTCTACCAAAATGGATGAAGAGCAGCTTGTAGAAATTGCTTCAAACACCGATGGAAAATATTTTCATTTTTCTCAAGAAGGGAAGTTGATGGAAGTTTTGAAAAAGGTTCTTGAGAAAGAAGGCGAATCTGTTAAGGAAAAAAGGAAAGAATATGTAGATATTAGTTATTATTTTCTCCTCGCAGCGATTCTTTCAGTCTTGGGTGGAGAGGTCTTGGTAAGGAGACAAAGATGAAGAGATGGATGTTTGGGTTTTTTATAGTTTTGTTGTTATTTTTTAGCGCCACTTTGGTTTTTGCTTCAGAGAGATATTTTCCTCAAGAAGTGATTGAAGCTTCCGAGTGCGTGGTAAGAATAAAGATTATTTCTTTTGAGAAAGGGGGAGCAAGGAGAAGTTCTTACGGCCAGGGCAGTGGATTTTTCGTGACTCCCAATGAGATTTTAACTGCTTCGCACGTAGGAGGAAGTCCGGAGGAACAACTTTTAGGGCTCTGGTTTTCTATTAGAACGGTAGAGGTAGCAGGTGGAAATTACCCGGTGGTAGAAGTTGTAGGAATAGAATTTTCTAGAGAATTATCTTTACTTAAAATTACAGAGGATTTCCCTTCTTATGTGCTTGAGTTTGCTGAAGGAGTAAAGGTGGACGATGAAGTTTATTTTGTTGGTTTTTCCGGAACCCAAAAGAGAATATTTTCCGGGAAAGTAACGAAAGTGGACGGTAATAAACTTTCTATTATTCCAGAACAAGGCAAAGAGAAGCTTACCCTTTTTGGTAAAGCTCTACCCGGTATGTCCGGCGGACCGATACTCAACAGGCATGGTAAAGTAGTGGGGGTTATTTGGGGAGGTGTTCAAACCTTAGTTGCAGCAACGCCATTAGAGGAGATTAGGAAGTTTTTAGAAGAAAATAAAGATAAATAAAGCCGAGGTAAATTAGATCCTCGGCTTTTTCTATTGACAGATAATTTTGGCTTGCTATATTAGAGTATTAACGTCCACTATCCTATTTACGAGCAACCCCTCCTAAGCTCGTAAGTAGGATAGTGGATGGTACTAAACCCTTTTTTAAAGCCGTTACTACTTCCTGGGCGGTTTTTTTAATTTCCTCTTTGATGATTTTTTCTTCGGCTTTGGTGAATTTTTTAAGGACAAACTTCTCGGTAGAAGAGCAGGCACGTGAATCTGCCCCTATGGGACGGATGCCAATGCGAAATCTCGGGAAATTCTTCGTCTTTAAATGATTAATTATTGATTGGATACCTTTGTGTCCGCCAGAAGTTCCATCTTGGCTAATCCGAATGGTACCCAGCGGTAAATCAATGTCGTCGTGAATAACCCAAATATTCTCTGGTTTAATTTTGTAATAAGAAGCAACGGTTTTAATACTCTCGCCAGAACGATTCATAAAGGTCTGGGGTTTGGCCAATATTACCTTTTTACTACCGATTTCTCTTTTAAACAATTCGGCACTAAATCTCAACTTTGCACTTTGCACTTTGTACTTTGCACTTATCTTGTCAATAGTTTGAAACCCCACATTATGTCGGGTTTTTTTGTATTTTAAACCAGGATTGCCTAAGCCGACGATTAACTTCATGAAACATGGAACATGAAACATATAACATTTATTCGCTTTGTTATATGTTGCATGTTATGTGTTATGGGAAATTATTTAATCATCTCCTCCACCCATTTCCTTATCTGACTGTAATTTCCCATCCCTGCTCTTGGTACCAAAATACTTCCGGCCGTTGGGTGATTCTGGCCGGTAAGTAAACCGCTTTCGCTTATATCAATTATTTTATTTTCTACGAATTCCGGCAAGATTTCGTTGGCTAGTGTGTAGAAGCGTCCGATTTCAAAAAAATTTATATCTGTTTTAAAACCACTGCCTAGACTACCGAGTATAGTGCTTACGAGATTAAAACTCAAAAAACTTTTAGGGGAGCGTAGTTTAATTCTTAATGCTTCTAGAATTTGCTGCTGACGCGTGGTTCTTGAAAAGTCTCCTTGGGACGTGTAACGTGAGCGTATATACTTAAGACAGGTTTTGCCGTCCAGATAATGCCAGCCTTGAGAGAGTTCGAAAGGCTCGTAGCTGTAATCTGGACCGGGGAAAAGGGGATCATAAATATCTTCTTCAACATATACCGAAAGTCCTCCAAGAGCATCAATGATTTTGATAAATTCCTCAAAATCTAGGCCGATATAATAATGTATAGGCAGCCCTGTTAAATCTTGGGCTATAATCTTTAACGAATCTATTCCTCCGTAGGAGCAAACAGCGTTTATTTTGGTCCAGATGTTAGATTTGGGGATTTTTATATATAAGTCACGAGGGACAGAAAAGAGAGTGACTTTTTTGGTTTCAGCCAACGAGATACTTCCAACAAGGATTGTATCAGTTAGATTTCCACCAGGATGATTTTTGCCACCTTCTCCCCAAATTAAAATATTTATTTGTCCCTCCTTTTCTCCTCTTAGAAAAGTCTGCCCGAGCTTAGTTTCAACATCACTGTTGAGACTAAGCTCGGGCCAACTAAAAGACGAACTTGCCTCAAGGATGCTTTTTTGGGGCTTTATCTCAAAAACATTTTGGGCAGTGGAAAGAAAGTTAAGAAGGTAAAATCCAATAAGGCCGATGAGTATTATAAGAAATATGGTAAGTGTTCTTTTCATGATTTTATTATACCTTTTAATTTTCCCTCTTGCAATTTAAAATTAAATTTGTTACAATAAAGGCAAAGCGTATGGAATCAAGAAGAAATTGGATAATTACAACCCTAAGTTTTGTTTGGGAATTAGCCAAGATTGTAATTATATCTTTGGCTATAATTATTCCCATTCGTTTTTTTCTGGTTCAACCGTTTTTTGTTAGGGGGGCTTCAATGGAGCCTAATTTTAAGGACGGACAGTATTTAATTATTGATGAATTAAGTTATAGATTCTCCGAACCTCAAAGAGGAGAGGTGCTAGTTTTTAGATATCCCCAGGATCCTTCTCAATACTATATAAAAAGAATAATAGGTTTGCCCAAAGAAAAAATAGAAATAAAAGATAATAAAATTCTTATTTACAATGATGAATTTCCGCACGGATTGGTATTGGATGAATCTGAATACCTTGGACAGAATGGAATTACCAACGGAACACTAGAGATTTCGTTGGACGAAAATGAATATTTTGTTTTAGGAGACAATCGTGTGCATAGTTCCGATTCCAGAAGATGGGGACCGTTGCCGCGAAAGTATGTCGTTGGTCGAGCCTGGATTCGAGCTTGGCCATTTAATCAAGCTGCAATATTCTCTCGCTGAAAACTATGCCTAAGCCTAAGATTGAAAAAAAGATTACTCCTCTATTTACTGCTCCCAAAGGAATGCAGGACATCTTGGGGGAGGAGGAGCATTATTGGCGAGATTTGCAAAGAGTAGTTGAAAAGGAAGCGCAAAGTTTCAATTTTAAAAAAATTGTTTCACCTATTTTAGAAGATATAGGGCTTTTTCAAAGAGCCACTGGCGAAACTACGGATATTGTAGAAAAAGAAATGTTCGAGCTTACCACCAAAGGAGGCCGTAGTTTGGCTTTGAGGCCGGAATTTACTCCGTCAGTAATAAGAGCTTATTTAGAAAATGGCCTCTATGCACAACCTCTGCCGGTAAAGCTTTACTCTCTTGGTCCTGTTTTTCGTTATGCCCAACCGCAAGCCGGAAGGAAGCGTCAATTTCATCAATTCAACTTTGAGATAATCGGAGATAAAGCGCCAGTTCTTGATGCCCAGCTTATTTCGCTTTTTTGGGAGATACTCAAAAAATTAAAACTTAAGAATTTAAATATTCAAATCAATAGTATCGGCTGTGGCCAATGCCGGCCAGCTTACGAAAGAGTCCTTAAGGATTATTACCAGAGAAATCTGAGCAAATTATGTCCCGATTGTCGCCGGAGACTCAAAAAAAATCCTCTGCGGCTTCTAGACTGCAAAGAAGACAAATGTAGACTACTTGCCAATAATGCTCCTCAAATTGTTGATCATTTATGTGAAGAGTGCCATGACCACTTTAAAGATGTTTTAGAATTCTTAGACGAACTAGAACTTCCTTATATCTTGAATCCTTCCTTAGCCAGAGGTTTGGATTACTACACTAAGACAGTTTTTGAGGTCTGGCCTCAAGAAAAAGATGAAAGGCAAATCTCTTTGGGCGGCGGCGGACGTTATGATTTACTTGTAAAACTCCTAGGAGGAAGAGATACTGCTGCGGTTGGTTTTGCCGGAGGAATAGAAAGAATTATTGACTTAATGAAAGTACAGAAGGTAGAGCCAGCAAAAGTTGCACCTCCCCAAGTTTATCTAGCTCAATTAGGGGAGACTGCCAAAAAGAGAGCTTTAAAATTATTTAAAACCCTGATTGATGCAAAAATTAAAGTAGCTGAAAATTTTTCTAAAGATAGCTTGAAGTCCCAACTAAGAACTGCCAATAGATTGGGCGTGAGAATCTCTTTAATTCTTGGTCAAAAGGAGGTACTGGAAGAAACTATTATTATTAGAGATATGACCACGGGCGTACAAGAGGTTGTTGATATTAAGAAAATTGTTGGGGAAGTGAAAAAGAGACTAAGGCGATAAAAACCAAAAACCAAAAATAAAAAACCAAAAACACAAACATAAAAACAAAAAAATATTGAATTGTTTTTGAGTTTTTTGAAAGTTTTTACATTTTTAAGTATGTGTTTTTGATATTTGGTTTTTAATATTTTGTTTTGAAAGTGAGGTGAATATATGTGGTTAAAGTTAAAAGGAGGGAGAGAGAAAGTACTTATAGTTTACTACGGCGTTTTACTGAAAGACTTAAACAAAGTAAGCTTTTAATAGAGGCGAGACGGGCTCGGTTTTATCAACGTCCGAAGAATAAAAGGAGACTCAAAGATGAAGCCCTCGTCAGAGCTAAATTTAGAAAAGAAAGAAAGAGACTAATAAAATTAGGCTTATTAGAGAAGGGAGAGAAAATGAAGAGTCCGGTCAAAATTTCCAAGCCGTAGATTTCGCTCATAAATTATGACAAAATTGGCAGCCAAAATTCGAAAAGATTTTAAAGTAGCTCTGAAAGAAAAAAGGATTCTTGAGGTCAGTGTTTTGAGAATGCTTCTGGCTTCTATCAAAAATAAAGAAATAGAAAAAAAGAAAAAAGAAAAGGGTTTAAGTGATGAAGAGATAATTCTGATTCTACAAAGTGAGATTAAAAAAAGAAAGGAAGCCGTCGGGCTTTATAAGAAAGGGGAAAGAGACGAACTTGCTGAAAAAGAGGAAAGGGAGATAAAAATTTTAGAGAAATATTTACCCGAACAGTTAAGCAAAGAAGAATTAAGATTAAAAGTAAAAGAAATTATAGAAAAATTAGAAGCAGGTGGTCCCCAAGATTTTGGCAGAGTAATGGGTGTTTTAATGCCGGAGATAAAAGGAAGGGCAGGGGGGTCAGAAGTGAGTAAAATCGTTCAGGATGAGTTGAAGAAAATAAGTCAATGAAACTATATTTAGATATTCGAAATTTTACAAAGACAAAAATTAACAGGGCAGAGTTGAAGAAAGTTGCCTTAAAAACTCTGGGTATAGTTGGCTTAAAAAGAAGGATAGGAATAAGTTTAGCCATAGTCGGAGCCAGAAGAATTAGGGCTCTTAATAAAAAATACCGAGGGGTTGATAGGGTTACCGATGTGTTGGCTTTTGGAGGAGATTCAAAGAGCAAAACTTACTTTGTAGAACCACCAGATAAAATAAATCGATTGGGAGAAGTTGTTATATATTTAGACCAAGCTAGAATCCAAGCAAAATTTTTTGGTCACTCCTTAAAAAAGGAGCTAGCCATTCTTTTTATTCATGGGATACTCCATTTATTAGATTGGAGTGATAAAACTCCAAAAGAAAAGGAGAAAATGCAGAAGATGGAGGAGAAGGTTTTAAAGTCTATAGAAGTTTAACCGAGCACATAAGGTGTTATGTGCTTCGGTTAAACTTCAACAGCCACATGAAGCTTTTTGACCCAAGGCGGTTTATAAATAGTTTTCGTTATACCTCAAGGGGACTCAAATATATTTTTCTAAAAGAACAGAATTTTCGCCTCCAAGTTTTTATCGGGCTGGGAGTAATAGTTTTGAGCTTCTACTTTCACTTAAAGCTTTGGGAGAAAACCCTTTTATTTTTAATTATTATTTTAGTTTTGACTTTGGAGATTATCAATACTATTTTTGAAAGAATGGTAGATGTAGTTGCACCACAGATAAATTCTTCCTCAAAGCATATTAAAGATATGATGGGAGCAGCGGTGTTGATTTCAGCAATTGGAGCAGCGATAGTCGGGATACTCGTATTCTGGCCGTATCTTGTCAAATAATTTAAATTAATGTAATATTAAATTGTCATGAGACAACAAACGATCATAGGGTTAGATATTGGCACCAGTAACATTAAGACAGTGGTAGCAAAGTATGGAAGGAATGAGGCAAAACCTCAAATTATTGGGGCGAGCAGCACCCCTTCGTTTGGTTTAAGAAGGGGGATTGTTGTGGATATGGATGAAGTAATTTCTAGAATATCTAAGTCTTTAGGAGAAGTAGAGAGAACCAGCGGCATTCCTATTGAAAAAGCTTTTATCAGTATTGGTGGAGCTCACATACTTTCACAGCCGAGTCAGGGAGTAATAGCTGTTTCTCGGGCAGATGGAGAGATAAGCCAGGAGGATGTTTTAAGAGCCATTAATGCTGCTAAGGCCATAAACTTGGCTCAAAACCACGAGATAATTCATACCCTTCCCTTAGGTTTCACCGTAGATGGCGAGGACAAAATCAAAGACCCAAAGGGAATGCATGGAGTAAGATTAGAGGCGGAAGTTTTGTTAATAGAAGCAACAACTCCCTATCTTAAAAATTTCATTAAATGTATTCATCGGGCGGGAATTGATATTGAGGAGTTAATTTTAGCACCCCTTGCTTCCTCCAAAGCGGTACTTTCGGCGCGTCAAAAAGAACTGGGGGTAGTTCTTCTTGATATGGGTGGAGGAACAACCGGGCTTTGTGTTTTTGAAGAAGGTAGACTCTTGCATACTAAAGTTCTTCCGATTGGGGGAGGACATATTACAAATGATATTGCTATAGGCTTGAGAATTTCTATAGATACAGCAGAGAAGCTCAAGCGCGAGTTTGGTTCAGCGCTGCCCGAGGAGATTAGCAAGAAGGAAGAGATAAAACTTGCTAAAATTGATCCCAGTGAAGAGGAGGCGGTTTCAAGACGCCATGTAGCCGAAATAATTGAAGCGAGATTAGAAGAGATTTTTTCAATGGCCAATAGAGAACTTAGAGCTATCGGTCGTGAGAAACTTTTGCCGGCAGGGGTTGTTTTAGCCGGTGGTGGAGCTAAGATGCCAGGGATTATTGATTTAGCTAAGCAGCATTTGAAGCTGCCGGCTCAAATAGGTTTTCCCCAAGACTTAAGGGGAATAATTGATAGAGTTGATGACCCTTCCTTTGCTTGTACCGTTGGACTTGCTTTGTGGGGAAAGGAATCGCAAGAATTGAGCCGTGGGGTATTATCCGGGCTTGACTTTTTTTCTTTCAAAGGAGTATCTGGTAAAATAAAAAGGATATTTAAGTCATTCCTACCGTAACTCTTGCAAAGTTTTTAAGAAGGATTATAATAAATTAAAGTTGTAATTTCGTTCTATCATTTTGCATTTTGAATTTTAAACTTTGCATTTGACTGAGCGAAGCGAAGGAACATGCCTCAAATAAAACCTGACATTGAAACTTTTGCCCGTCTCAAAGTAATTGGTGTTGGAGGAAGTGGCGGTAATGCTATCAGTCGGATGATGGCTTGTAAAATTAAAGGTGTTGAATTTATAGCTATTAATACCGATGCTCAAGATCTGCATAAAACTGGAGCTCCCCAAAAAATTCATATAGGTAAAAACTTAACTCGGGGTCTAGGAGGGGGGATGAACCCGGAAATTGGTCGTCAAGCAGCCGAAGAAAATAGAGATGAAATCCACGAAGCTCTAAAAGGGTCGGATATGATTTTTGTCACTTGTGGTTTAGGTGGTGCTACCGGCACCGGTGCCTCTCCGATAATTGCTGAAGTAGCCAAGGATTTAGGTGCTTTAACCATAGCCGTGGTCACTAAACCCTTTGGTTTTGAGGGAGTGCAACGTGCACGGATTGCCGAAGAGGGCTTGAAAGAACTTTACGAGAGAATCGATACTCTAATTACTATTCCTAACGATAGGCTCTTGGCTATTATTGATAAAAAAACTACACTTCTAGATGCTTTTAAAATAGTTGACGATGTCCTGCGCCAAGGAGTTCAGGGCATTTCTGATTTAATCACTAACACCGGAGTGATTAATCTAGATTTTGCTGATATCAGAGCAGTTATGGAAAATGCCGGCTCGGCCTTAATGGGAATAGGTCGTTCCAGTGGTGAAAATAGAGCAGCCGAAGCGGCGAAAATGGCAATATCATCTCCTCTTTTAGAGCTTTCTATTGATGGAGCCAGAGGTGTATTATTTAACGTAAGAGGGGGCGAAGATTTAGCTATGAGTGAAGTGGAAGAGGCAGCTAGAGTAATTACTGAATCAGTAGACAAAAACGCCAAGATTATTTTTGGTTCTTCAGTTGATGAAGCCTCAAAGAAAGGGGAAGTGGAAATCATCGTCATCGCTACTGGATTTGGAGAAAAAAGCACAAAGGAGGAAGCAGTTCAAAAGAGTTTTAAGAAGAGAGAATTAGAATTAAAAGGAAAACCTAAGTCCAATCCGGGCAACCCAAGGCCTTCCTTTAACCCGAATCAAAGCCTAATTGAAGACGATGAGTTAGATATCCCCGCATTTCTTAGGAAGAAAATGGGGTGATTTGTCCACGAGGACGAAGTCCGAGTGGTAACAAATCCTTCACCCAGCACATAACGCTTTATGTGCTGGGTGCTCGATTTTGTTACGAAAAATACTGCGCCTTCGGTTTGTATTTTTCGGCAAAATCGGCACTTATCCACAATTTGACATCTGGCGGCATTTGACCGCCCTTTTTTGTTGTTTTATTATAGGAGTGCGTATGAAAAACAAAATCAAAAAAATTAAAAAGCGTGATGGTCGGATTGTGAATTTTGATCAAGAAAAAATTACTTTTGCTATTCAAGCGGCAATTAGAGCTGTTCGAAAAAGGAAAAATGGAAAGCTAGCACAAAAGCTAACGCATAAAGTGGTGGAGGTTTTAAACAAGGATTTTTCTTCAGGGGATATTCCGACCGTAGAGCAGATTCAAGATAGAGTTATTTCTACTCTTAGAAGGGAAGGTTTGAGCGAAATAGCCGAGGTCTACCAGCTTTATCGTCAAAAAAGAAAAGAGATTCGTGAAGCAAGATACATTCTTTTAGATTCCCAGATAAAAAGCAAACTAAACGAAAATGCTTTAGCCGTACTTAAAAGTAGATACCTTAAAAAAGACGATAAGGGAAAGATTCAAGAAACACCTTCACAGATGTTTCAGAGGGTGACTTTTAATATTGCTGCCGCCGAAGAGATTTATAATCCCGATATTTCCGAGGAGGAGCAATTCAGAGTGGAAGAAAAATTTTATCGAACGACGGCTTCTTTGGAATTTATGCCCAACTCCCCAACTTTAATGAACGCGGGCTTACGGCTTCAGCAGCTCTCCGCCTGTTTTGTTATTCCTGTTGATGATTCTATGGGGAGTATTTTTGAGGCAGTTAAAGACACAGCTTTAGTGCATCAATCCGGCGGTGGTACCGGTTTCAGTTTTTCTCGCTTGAGACCTAAAGGAGACATTGTTAGGTCTACCTCTGGAACTGCTTCTGGGCCGGTTTCTTTTATGACCGTTTTTAACGCTGCTACAGAAGTGGTAAAACAGGGCGGGAAGCGTCGTGGGGCCAACATGGGAATTTTAAAGATAGATCATCCGGATATTTTGGAATTCATCACCGCAAAAGAGGAAGAGGGAAAGCTTAATAATTTCAATATTTCCGTAGCCCTTACCGAGGAGTTTATGGAAGCAGTTAAAAAAGGTAAAGAATATGACTTGATTAATCCAAGAATCAATCAGCCCACCGGCAAACTTGATGCTCGAGAGGTATTTGACCTAATAGTAAATCTTGCTTGGAAAAATGGCGATCCGGGGATTATCTTTATTGACCGGATTAACGAAGATAATCCTACTCCTAAACTAGGCCGTATTGAATCGACCAATCCTTGTGGTGAGCAACCATTATTGCCTTATGAAAGTTGTAATCTTGGAAGCATTAATTTATCAAAGATGGTTAAAGAGAAAAGGAGTAAGTTTGAAGTCGATTGGGATAAATTAGCTCAAACTACCAGTGATGCAGTCCATTTTCTGGACAATGTAGTAGATATGAATAGATATCCGCTTTCAGAGATTGAAGCAATGACTAAGGGAAATCGAAAAATAGGACTTGGAATAATGGGTTGGGCAGACATGTTGATAAGATTAGGCATTAGTTATAATTCAGAAAAAGCTATAAAATTAGCTCAAAATTTAATGAGTTTTATTTCGCGAGAGGCCTGGCAGAAATCACAAGAGCTTGCTGGGGAAAGAGGAGTATTTCCTAATTTTAAAGATAGTGTTTTTGACAAACCCGATGGTCTTAAAGTAAGAAATGCTACCTGCACCACTATTGCTCCAACCGGCACTATTAGTATTATTGCCGGTTGTTCTTCGGGGATTGAACCTTTGTTTGCCATTGCTTATACCAGAAAGCATATATTAGGAGGCGAGGAGCTTGTTGAGGTTAATCCTTTGTTTGAGGAAATAGCAAAAAAGGAAGGGTTTTATTCAAAGAAACTTATGGAAGAGGTGGTCAAAGTTGGTAGCATTAAAGATATAAAGGAAGTTCCAGCCCGAATAAAAAAACTTTTTGTCACTGCTTTAGATATTAATTGGCAGTGGCACGTAAAAATGCAGGCTGCTTTTCAGAAATATGTGGACAATGCTGTTTCAAAAACAATTAATTTTCCCCTTACCGCAACTCTTGAGGATGTAAAAAATGCCTATCTTTTAGCTTATCAGTCGGGATGTAAAGGGGTGACTATTTACCGAACAGAATCGAGGAAACAACAGGTTTTAAATATTGGGGCAAAGTCAGAGGAAGGTAAAAAGTTGGAGGAGAGAGAGGTTTCGCCGGAATTAAGAGATCCTTCACCGGGAATTCCAGAATGCCCACGGTGTAATTTGTAAAATAAAAAATAAAATATAAAAAATAAAAAACACATATAAAAAATTTTAAAATAGTCGAAACTTAAAAACATTTTTACGTTTTTAGGTTTGTGTTTTTGGTTTTTTATTTTTGGTTTTTGGTTTCTCTATGCTTAGAGTATATACCGGCAACGGTCAAGGAAAAACTACGGCTGCTTTAGGATTGGGATTGAGGGCTTATGGGATGGGCCTTAAAATTTATATAGTTCAGTTTATGAAGGGATGGGGAGATTGTGGTGAGTGTGAAGCAGTAAAAGGACTAGCTGATTTTGATATTATTCGCTTTGGTAGAACTGGTTTTGTCGATAAGAAAAAAATAACTCAAAAAGACAAAGACTTGGCGCAGAGAGGTTTGGAACAGGCTAAAAAGATAGTAGCTAGCGGAAAATATGATGTGGTGATTTTAGATGAAATCAATGTGGCTTTAGATTTTAAGCTCATTGGGCTGGAAGACGTTTTGAATTTAATCAAAGCTACTCCTAAAAAGATAGAGTTGGTTCTTACCGGTCGTGCTGCTCGTCCAGAAGTAATCAAAGAGGCTCACTTAGTTACAGAAATGAAAGAAATAAAGCACTATTATAAAAAGGGAATGAAGGCAAGAAGGGGACTGGAATACTAATTTTCAATTTTCAGTTATTTCTGCCACACTTTTAGTGTGCTTTTTTATTGGAGTAGTTTACCCGCCAAAGTTTTCCGGAGGAAAATTTAGGCGGGCAGGGTTTACTTCGCAATTTTATTTTGGAGTAGCGAGCTTTAGCTCGCGATCAGCCTTTCTTGTTTTAGAGATTAAATTAGTGTAGTATAATTAGAAACTATGACCAAATCCAGAATATTTCTTTACCTTTGTCTCGCTTTTATCGGCGGAATATTTCTAAGTTCAGTTATAAGTATTCCGGGATTTTTATTTTGGCTAAGTTTAATAGCAGGTATTATGCTTATTAGTGTTTGGTGGCGGGATAAAAGAATAGTGGTAGCTGGATTTTGTTTGTTGGTTTTAATCGGCGGAATTTATCGTTATCAACTATCAAAAAACATTCTCGCCAGTAGCACTTTGCAATTGTACAATGATAAAGATAAGATTATTTTGCAGGGGATAGTAGTAAAAGAGCCCGATATTAGAGCGAGTGAAATAAAGCTGACAATAAAAAGTAATAAAAGTATTTCAGGGAAAGTTTTAGTAACCGTTCCACGATATCCAGAATATCAGTACTCTGACGAGTTAGAAATTCGAGGTAAACTTAAAACTCCGGCTGAATTTGAGGATTTTAATTATAAGGAATACTTGGCCAAAGAGGGGATTTATTCAGTGATGTATTGGCCTAAAGAAGTGAAATTAGTCGGCCAAGCCGAAGGAGCCAAATTTTTAGCTTATGGCAAAATTTTAGCTTTCAAAGATAAGTTGCGCCGGAGTATCAATAAGAGTCTTTCGCCGCCGCAAGGTTCAATTTTATCGGCGATGATGCTGGGCGATAAGCAAAAACTTTCTGACAGTCTAAAGGAACAACTGAATATTACCGGCACCAGGCATATTGTGGCTATTTCAGGAATGCATATTAGTATCATAACGCTTGCTTTAATGTATCTCTTAATTTGGCTTGGCTTTTGGCGCCGTCAAGCATTTTGGTTTGTGCTTATTTTTATTTCGCTTTACATTATTATGATTGGTATGCCGGCTTCGGCTGTGCGAGGTGGGGTGATGGGTTTGATTTTGGCTTGGGCTCAAAAGGAAGGGCGACTTCGTGGGGCAACAAGGGCCATTATTTTTGCTGCCATTCCAATGCTTCTTATAAACCCTTTACTTTTAAGATTTGATGTTGGTTTTCAACTTTCTTTTTGTGCCGTACTCGGAATTATTTGGTTTAAACCGTTTTTTGACCGGTGGTTTAACAGAGTTCCCAATATTTTAAATTTTAGAGATATTTTAGCTATGACTTTTGCTGCTCAAATAGGAACACTTCCAATTCTTGTTTATAATTTTGGCCGTATTTCTTTGGTTTCTCCTTTAGTTAATGTTTTGATAGTGCCTTTGCTTCCCTATATCTTAGGCGGCGGATTTATTTTCGGTTTTTTCGGCATGGCTTGGTCACCTCTCGGCCAAATTCTTTCCTGGCCAGTCTGGCTCCTTTTAACTTATCTGGCAAAAATTGTTGAGTTCTTCTCTGGGCTACCTTATGCTTCAATAACAGCCAAAAACGTCTATTGGATATGGTTGGTAGGGTATTATGTAATATTAATTGCAATTTTAGTTTATTGGAGAAACAAAAAGAAGAGGTCCCTTTTAGGACTTTCCTCTAAATGAGTAAGGCTCTCCAGATTAACTCCAGAGAGCCTTGCTAGTTAAACTAGTTGTCTCTTATTTTTTGAACAAAACGAAGTATTCTTTGCTCCCAGTCTTCTGCCTTTCTTATTCTTTCTTCCTCTGCGCGGCGAGGTTCTTTCTGAAGACCGATTCCGAAAACCGCTGCATAGAGTTGAGAGATATCTTCCAATACTTCAAGTTTTGTCCACTTCTTGAAAACAAGCCCCTCCAAGATTTGTCCGTACTCAGTGGTATCGTGCGGAATTTTCACTCCTTTCACACACACATCTCTTTTATAATTCGTGAGTTCTCTTAATTTTGTTGGACACCAAGGAGTCTTTTTTACTAACTCTTGGAGAATCTCTTCACAATCCTTCCGCATTAACAACCTGGCAAGATAAGGGACAATTCCGCAAGTGACATGACCTATAAGTTTAGCATACTCCCGGTTTCTGTAAGAAAGTATAGGCAATCGAGGACTTAGCTTTTTCATTTTTCATACCTCCTAATTTTTTTGTTTTCGGAATTTCGCTATTTTACCCATCATTATATTATACACCCATATCAATAATTTGTCAAATTTTTTGTTGGTTTTTTGTTCGTTTTTTTTGCTCATAACTTTTACTCTTTTGTTTCTATCTTTGTTTTGCGTAATGTGCTTTGCTAATTCTTCCGCCACTTTCCTGCGGTCGCAGGAAAGTGGCGGAAGAAAAGTTGCAGATTTTTGAAGAAGGGTATAAGATATAAAAAATAATCCTGAACCACGTAGGGTTCAGGATTACCATGCATTCTGCATGGTGCATAGTAAAAAATAATGACAAAATCAAAACAATCTAAAACCAAAAGAAAATCAGGGATAACTACTCAAGATATTTCAGTGGCCTTGAGCAAGAAAGAATTTTCTCGAAAAACAAAAAGTCTTTTAAAAAGTGAGAAGCTTTGTGATATTAAATGCTCAATACTTTATGGTTTGGGTATAGCCGGAGTTTTGACTGTAGCTTTTACTGCTCCCGGAGCGGTCTTAATGTTTAGAGGATTGGGCAGGCAAAAACAATATATTTTTGGACCACCCGATCCTAAATTAAAAGCTAAGCTAAAAGAAGCTCTATATAAGCTAAAGAAACAGCGTTTGGTGGAAATAACTAGGATGAAAGGCACCGAAGTAGAACTTAAAATTACCCAAAAAGGAAAAGAGAGGATTCTTAGATTTGAATTAGAAAAACTCAAGATCCTTAAACCAAATAAATGGGATGGAAAATGGCGAGTGGTAATTTTTGATATTCCCGAGAAGAAAAAATTAGGTAGAGAAGTGCTAAGAGAAAAGTTAAAGGATCTTGGTTTTGTTAGACTACAAAACAGTGTTTTTATTTATCCTTATGAATGTGAAGATGAAATAGACTTTATAAAGAAAATATTTGGCCTTTCACCTTTTGTTAAGTATTTAGTTACCGAAAGCTTTCAAGGCGACTTCTATTTAAGAAGACACTTCTTTGGGATTTAGAGTCCGCCACTTTCCTGCGATCGCAGGAAAGTGGCGGAAGGACAAGGATAATAATTTAACCATTTAGCTATTTAACTATTCAGCCATGTTTTATTTTATCTATCGTTACAAATATCGCTTTCTCATGGGACTGGCTATCGGAGTAATTTTGGTTTGGCTGGCGGTTTTTACGCAAGCACAAAACCAGTTTTTGGAGGTAGATTTTTTTGATGTGGGTCAAGGGGATAGTATTTTTATTGAAGCGCCAAATGGAAATCAGGTTTTGATTGATGGCGGGCCGGGCAACATAATTTTAGAAAAACTAGGAGAGGAATTACCCTTTCATGACCGCTCTATTGATTTAATTATCCTTACTCATCCAGAGGCCGACCATATTAATGGACTCATTGAAGTTTTGAAAAATTACAAGGTTGGACGGGTTTTATACACGGGGGTTGTAAGAGATACTTCTGCGTATCGTGAGTGGACGGAGTTAATCAGTGAAAAAAATATACCTCTTACAATCGCCCAAGCCGGCCAAGTTATTTATTTAAGTCCCCAAATAAAACTTTATGTTCTTTGGCCTTTCCGAGATTTGTCCGGTCAGAGCTTAAAAAACAACAATAATGCTTCGGTAGTGGTTCAACTGGTTTATGGTCAGGCAGAGTTTCTCTTTACCGGTGATATTGAGAAGGAGACAGAGAAGGATTTAGCCAGTAGTGGGATTGATTTGGCTTCCGATGTTTTAAAAGTTCTTCATCACGGAAGTAAAACCTCAACCACGCAGGAATTTCTTTCAAAGGTTAATCCCAAAGTGGCCGTGATTTGTGCCGGTGAAAAGAATCCATACGGTCATCCACATCAAAGTGTGTTAGAACGGCTAAAAGATATTAGGGTTTATGGTACTTATAAAGACGGAGATGTAGAAATACTTTCCGATGGTCAAAGTTTATTAGTAAGGACTTCTAAATAGTTGACTAAATTTGGTCAAGATGATAGGATAAAAACATTATGCAGGACCCAAAAGAAGAAAAAACTTTAGTTTTAATCAAACCCGATGGTGTAAGGAGAGGACTAAGCGGTAGAATTATTCAGCGGATTGAACAGCGAGGACTTAAGGTTCTTGCTCTTGAGATGATTAAAGCTTCAAAAGAGCAGATTGATGGTCACTATCCTAAAGACCCAGTCTGGATTAAGAGACTGGGAGAAAAAACCCTGGTTACTTATAAAAAGTATGGCTATGATGCAGCAAAGGAGCTTAAGACTGAAGACCCGGCTGAAATTGGGAAAATGGTAAGAGAATGGTTGATTAATTTCATGTGTTCCGGGCCAATTATAAAGATAGTTGTCAAGGGAACTCATGCGGTGGATATGATAAGGAAATTATCCGGTCAGACTATGCCTTCAGCTGCCGAAACAGGAACAATTAGAGGTGATTTTTCAGTAGATTCAGCAGCCGCGGCTAATCGAGATAAACGGGCAGTCCATAATATTGTTCACGCTTCAGAAACTCCAGAAGAAGCTGAACATGAAATTAAATTCTGGTTTTCGCCAGAGGAGATCCACGATTACAAGCGACCCGAGGAAGACATAATGTTCTAATGTTCTGCGGACACCCACTTGGTAATTTTCACCAAAATTTAACCTAGAACCTTGAGTAAAGCCATTTCAAGTTAAAACACCCGCAATTTTGCAGGTGTTTTTAGATTCCTTACTTTTTTATAAGTTCCAAGATAACATTTTGGAAGCTTTTTTCAGGAGTTGGTTTGACTTGGTCTTTATTTATCAAAACAAGTTTCTTTTCTGGCACGAACATCAAAAGCATAAAATACATTCCAAAATCAAAAATAGAACCTTCACTTCCTTTTTTAAACCAGATATGAATTTCCTGAGCTTCATAGAGTGCTTCTCGATTATCCCCACAGATACGCAGACCTATTGGGTCGTTTTGATTAGTATCCCGAGACGGATAATGAACCTGATGACCTTCTTCTTCTAATTTTCTTACATAATCTTTTAGAATCCTTTCTGTTTCCTTATCCACATTACGCACCGGACAAATGATAAATATTTTCTTCTTTTTCACCAAATTACCTCCTCAATTTTTGTATAAGAACAATTCTTTTTATTGTATCTTAGGTTTCCCAAAAAGTCAAAGGGCTTGTCGGCAAATGAAAAAAATGATAAAGTAAAATAGAGAAATAAAAGGTCGAATTAATAATAGTTTAAAAGGAAAAATTATGTCACCATTAAGAGATGGAACTGGTCCTCCCGGGGGAGGAGCCGGTGCTGGTCGAGGTGCAGGCAGAGGCGGTGGCCGAGGCCGTCAGCCGGGTGGCTTTGGTTTAGGTCCGGCCGGAGAATGTGTATGTCCTGCTTGCGGGGCAAAGATTACTCACCGCAGAGGCATTCCTTGTTATAGTGAAAAATGTCCAAAATGCGGCCAGCCGATGGCAAGGGCACAATAACATGAAAATTTGCATTACTTCAACCGGTCCTAATTTGGATTCTCCCATTGATCCTCGCTTTGGAAGGTGTGCGTATTTTCTTATTATTGACGAGGAAGGAAAGTTAACAAAGACAGTAGAAAACACCGGGGTTCAGGCTATGCGCGGAGCAGGTATTTCAGCTGCTCAAATAGTGGCTAATGAGGGTGTTGATGTTATTATTACCTCAAACATTGGACCTAATGCTTTTTCTGTTTTAGGTTCTTCAGGAATTAAAGTTTTCTTGGCTGAATTTGGTGCGACAGCTAAAGAAGCTCTAGGAAAGTATAAAGAGGGAAAATTGGAAGAAGCTCCAGCACCAACCGGTCCTGCTTTCCGAGGTATGGGAGGTGGATTTGGTCGAGGGAGAAGGGATCAATAATCGAGGCAATAATTATCTTTTTACCTCGATTAACAGAGATAGGAAGGTTAAAAGACTACTTTTATGCTTACCCTAACTGACCAAAATTTTAAAGAGGAAGTGTTAGAAGCTGGTGTTCCGGTTCTAATTGATCTTTGGGCTCCATGGTGTGGTCCATGCTTAATGCAGGGGCCCATCATTGAGGAAGTGGCTAAGGAGTTTGAGGGCAAAATTAAAGTAGGGAAATTGAATGTTGATGAAAATCGCCAGACCGCTATGAAGTACCAGATTATGAATATTCCCACTTTGATGATTTTTAAAGAAGGAGAGATGGTAGAACGATTAATTGGAGTGCAACCCAAGGAGATTTTAGTTGATAAAATAAAGAGTTTAGTCTAAATAATAATTTGGGATTTATTATTTGGAATTTTTTAATTATGCCTATATTTGAATATAAATGCAAAAAATGCGGACATAAATTCGAGGAACTGGTTTCTGGCAAAGAAAAGATTAGTTGTCCTAAATGTGGGAGTGAAAATTTAGAGAAATTGATTTCTAATTTTAATTCTAAACAGAAAGATAGTTCTAGTGCCTGTAGTGACGGCACTTGTAATATAGGTTGTCCTACTTGCAGGGGATAAGATTATGCAAAAAATCGCCATCAGTGGGGGAAAGGGCGGCACTGGTAAATCAACCGTTGCCGTTTTATTAGCTAATAAATTTGTACAAGAAGGCAAAAAAGTAATTTTGGCTGATGTTGATATAGAATGTCCTAATGACTATTTATTAATGGGAGAAAAGTTAGCTAGGCCAAAGGAGAAAGTTTTTGCCGAGTTTCCAAAATTAATTAAAAAGAAATGCACAAAATGCGGCTTGTGTGCTGAAACTTGTCGCAGTAATGCTATCTTTCAGCCGCCAGGTAAATATCCGATTTTTATTAAAGATTTGTGCTCTGGGTGTGGAGCTTGCTGGATTGTTTGTCCTAATAAAGCAATAGGAATCGTAAAAGAGGAAATTGGAAAAATATACTTGAATGAAATCCAAATGTCAAAATCCAAACACCAAATCAAATCCAAAATCCAAAATCCGAAAGCATCAAATCTTTATCTAATCACGGGAGTAGCCAGATCAGGTTTGGAAGAGACGGGGCCGGTAGTAAGAGATGTAAAGAAATTTGGGTTAGAATTTGCTAAAAAAATCAAAGCCGATATTGTTTTGTTTGATACGGCTCCCGGAACTCACTGCCCGGTGATTAATGCTTTATTAGATGTTGATTTAGCTTATGCAGTGACTGAACCGACGCCGATGGGAGCTTATGATTTAAGATTAATCTTAGATTTATGCCAGAAACTTAAAGTGCCGGCCAAGATTATTTTAAACCAAGCGGATTTAGGGGATAAAGCGAGCATTAAAAAAGTTGCTAAAAAGTATAAAATAAATATAGAAAAAGAGATTCCCTATTCTAAAGCTTTAGTTAAAGCTTATTCTAAGGGGAAATTGCTTAATTTTTCTTTAGAGGATATGTTTTAGATTATATGCAAAAAGACTATTTAAAACAAGGCCAGAAAGCAGCCATAGTAGCAGGCAGTACTGCCATGCTTTTGGGCTTAGCTAAGGTCGGTATAGGACTTTTATCAGGCAGTGTTGTACTTCTTGCTGATGCGGTTCACAGTATTGCTGATTCACTTTCTACTATTGCTGTTTGGTTAGGACTTAAAATCTCTGGAAAATCTCCGACTAAGAAATTTGCTTATGGTTATTATAAAGCCGAAAGTATAACAGCTCTTATTGTTTCTGCTCTTATACTTTATGTGGGTTATGAAATAGTTTGGGAAAGTTTGAGGGTTATATTCAAGACTTATCAATTAAGGCTACCGTTGGTGGCTATTGGAATAGCTCTTTTGGATAGCTTGATTATATTTTTTATTGGGCGCTATGAAATAAAAGTGGGGAAAAAGATAAACTCTCAAAGTTTAGTGGCCGACGGAAAAGAATCCCAGCTTCATATACTTTCTTCGTCAATGGTTTTGGTTGGTTTACTCTCAACCTATTTTGGTCTAGGTTATATTGAGGGAATAATAGGTATTTTACTTTCTTTATTTATTTTCAAGGTAGGACTTGGGTCTTTAAAGGATTCAATTTACTCCTTGATGGATGTTAGCCCAAGCAAGGAGATAGAAGCAAAGATAAAAAGAATATTAAATTCTACTGCTGGTGTTGAGGGTTATAGAGACCTTAGATTAAGAAAGTCCGGTCCTTTTATTTTTGGCCAGGTGAGTATTAAAATTAAAAAATTTATTGATGTAACCAAAGCCCATGAGATTACAGATAAAATTGAAGTCCAGACTCAAGAAAGAATTCCACATCTTGATTCGTTTATAATACATATTGAGCCTTTCAAAGATATTAGACAGACGGTGGTTATCCCAGTAAGCCAATGTGAAGGTATGGCCTCTCAAGTAAGTAACCATTTTGGCAGAGCAGAATTTTATATCTTTATTACTTTGGATAAAGGAAAAGTTAAATCGCATAAATTTAAAACCAACCCTTTTAAGACTAGAAAGATAAGAGCAGGGTTGGCCGCGGCAGACTGGATAGCTAAAGAAAAACCCGATGTTTTGATTGCCAAAGAGATGGGGGCTATTTCTCTTCATACTCTTAGAGATAATCTTATAGAGGTACATAAAACAGAAGGAGGGACCGCAAAGGAAATTATTAAACAATTTTTAGAAGATAAATTAGAAAGATTGGAAGAGCCAACCAGAAAAAAATAATTTCCAATGCCCAATTTCTAATTTCTAAAACATGAATTTCAATAAAAAAATTTTATCTTTATTTATTTTATTTTTTAGCCTGCTTTTAGTTAGTAATTTCGCTTTGGCGGAAGATGAGTTTATGTGCCCTCGTTGCATAAAACCCGAGCCCTTGACGTGTGAACAGCCAGAATTCACTTTGCCTAAAATTATTTCTTTGGCTTCGGTTGATGCTGTAAATCCCTGTACTTTGGCGGTTTTGACATTAATGCTTGTCGCTATTCTTACTTACAATCCTGGTCGAAGAAGGGATATCCTGTTGGCCGGACTTGCCTTTGTAGTTTCGGTTTTTATTATGTATTTGCTTTATGGGTTCATTATTGTTAAGTCATTTCAAGTTATTTCTGCTTTAACTTCGGTAAGACTCTGGCTTTATAAGATTCTAGGCGGTGGAGCAATCCTATTGGGAATCCTGAATATTAAAGATTTTATCAAATATAAACCGGGAGGATTTTTAACTGAAATGCCGATGTTTTTAAGACCAAAAGTAAAGAGTATAATTTCTGGTATCACTTCGCCGAAAGGAGCATTTTTGATGGGTGTTTTTGTTACTTTATTTTTATTGCCCTGCACTATCGGGCCCTATATTATTTGTGGGGGAATTTTATGTTCCTTCGGAATGTTAAAGTTTATTCCCTGGTTACTTCTCTATAATTTAATATTTATCTTACCAATGCTCGTAATAGTTTCGGTAGTCTATTTTAGTACAGCTAAAATTAAAGATGTATCTGGTTGGAAAGAAAGAAATATAAAATATTTACATTTAATTGCTGGAGTAATTATTTTAGGATTAGGTATAGTTATGATTTTGGGATGGGTATAGTAGTATGGTCAAAATTATCTTTTGCATCCTAATGGTTTTCTTAATAGTTAGTCTTTTCTTTCTTTTTAGTCAAAGAGGAGAAAGGGTAAGCGAGAAAGAACAACTATCAAAATTATCGAAAGAAGAAAATATGACTAAAGAAAACAATTCCGAAAAGCTAAAACTTCTTTTGAATGAAGATAAAGAGGTAATCTTTATTATAACCCTTTACGACAATTATCAATTTGACCCCGATCTTAAAACCGGTTGGGGTTTTTCTTGCCTTGTCCGCCGAAGCTCGAAGAGCGAAGGCGGATTTAGCATACTTTTTGACACTGGTGCTGATAGCAAGACCCTTCTTTCTAATATGAGTAAAATGGAGATTGATCCCAAAGAGATAGATACAGTGGTAATATCCCATAATCACGCAGACCACACCGGAGGACTTTCAGGGTTTTTAGAAGCAAACGACCATCAAGCTAAAGTATACGAACCTTTGGCTTTTTCAAAGCCGACTAAAATTTACGACAATGTTTATTCAACCGCCCCTTTAGGTACCGGGGTAAAAGAACAATCTTTGGTGGTAAATACTGACAAAGGTTTGGTAGTCATCACCGGCTGTGCACATCCCGGAATTGTAAATATCGTTAAAAAAGCGAAAGAAATGTTTTCTAACCAAAACGTATATTTAGTATTAGGAGGGTTTCATTTATTCGCAGCCAGCGATTCAGAGCTAAGAAATATTATAAAAGATTTTAGAGAACTTGGTGTTCAAAAAGCCGCTCCCTGTCATTGTTCTGGAGATAGATGTCGAGAGTTGTTTAAGGAAGAATACGGCGAAGATTTTATTGACAACGGAGCAGGAAAGATAATTAATATCTAATTAAGAATTATGACTGAACTTAAAAAAATAGAAGAAAAACTAAAAAAGATTAAAGATGAGGTTCTGGCTTGTAAAAAATGTCCTCTTTATAAAACGAGGACTTATCCGGTTATCGGGCAGGGGAACCACCAGGCAAAAATTATGTTTATCGGAGAAGCGCCGGGGTTTTCCGAAGATAAAACCGGCCGACCATTTTGCGGCCAGGCCGGTAAAATTTTAGATGAGCTTTTAGAAAGCGTGGGGATTAAAAGAGAAGAAGTTTACATTTGTAATATCTTAAAATGTCGCCCGCCAGGAAATCGTAATCCCCAAAGCCAGGAGATTGAAGCTTGCACTTCTTATCTAGAAAGACAAATTGAAATTATCAAGCCAAAAGTGATTTGTACTTTAGGGAATTATTCAACCGGTTTTATTATGAAAAAATATGGCTTAGAGGGCGAGATTCAGGGGATTAGTAAAATTCACGGAAAAGTTTTTGCCACTGACGATTTAAAGATAATCCCTTTATACCACCCCGCAGTAGCCACCTACAATTCTAATATGATAGAGGTTTTAAAAAAGGATTTTAAAATTCTTAGAAACATTTAGATATACAGACCAAAGATAATTTACTAGTAGGAAAAGTTAAAGAATTCTTTTAACGAAAGACTTACAAACGGTTCATTAAAATGAACCGTTTGTTTTAATGTTGATTTAATAAATTTGTTGATGTAGTATAGAAAGGGTTGACAGATACCCCCACCGGGTATACTCTGACATTAGATACGATAAATAATTAAATAATAATAAACACATGAGGAAAAATTCAATAATCCAGCGTTTAAATATTATTAAAGGCCAAATTGATGGTTTGACTAATTTAATAGAGAAGAAGGAAGGTTGTTCTAAAATAACAGAGCAGTTCTATGCAATTAACTCTGCACTCAAGAAAGTAATGGAACTATATTTTAAAGAAAATTTAACTTCATGTTTAAGATCCCTCAACCTTAAAAAGAGAAAAACAATCGATTTCTTATTGAAGGAAATCGTTAAAAATAAATAATTAACACTTTTATCATCATCCTGAAAGTACTGGATGATGATAAAAAATTCATTAGCCGGACTGCCTTATGGTGGAGCAAAGGAAGGGGAATGGGCCCAAAATAGAACAGGCAATATTTTAGATAAAAAATATTTGGAAAAGTTACTACGGCAAAAAATGACTGATTCATGGCAAAAGGTAATGACCATATACAAAGAACATAAAAATCAAATAGATTTAAGAACTGCTGCTTATCTCATCGCCATAAGAAGAATATTGGACGGGGAAAAGTTAAGAGGTCATTTAAAATAGCCGATTTTTCTTGATATCCATACCATAGTATAATAGATAATAGGGCATAAGAAAATAATTGTGAGTTTAAATTAATGAAAAATTTAAAACAGCAAATCACAGAAGAAAGAAAAGAAAAAGATAAATTTTTTAAGCTGAGTCCCGAGTCTCCTATTCCATACGGAGACCGCAGTGATTTCGATAGCCTTAATTATTATCCAGTTAAGGTAGAATTAAGATTTGAGCTTGAGCTGCATGAACATAAAGATAAAAAAGAGATAAAAATTGAAGATACTAAGAAAAATGCCAGGCAGTTTATAAGATGGGGCGAATTTCAATTTAGCGCTGAAAGCAAAAAGTGTACTCTCCAGGCCTATAAGAGTGATTCTAGGGAAGAAGGGTTATTTATTCCTTTTCGGGATGCTACAAGTGGACAGGAAACATATGGAGCGGGTCGATATCTTGATCTTAGCTTAAGAAATCGCACTTCAAACGGGAAATGGGTTCTTGATTTTAACAAGGCCTATAATCCATGGTGTGCGTACAGTAGTGATTTTGCCTGTCCTTTTGTACCGCCGGAAAACTGGCTTAAAGTATCTGTAAGGGCAGGTGAGAAAAATTATCCACATGTATGATTTAATTATAATAGGAGCAGGGCCTGCCGGTTTAGCCGCAGCTGTTTATGTCGGCAGTTTTAGGATTTTAAAATTATGACAGAAAAAAACAAATCTTTTTCTGGAACAAGAATTGGAATATTAGGAAAAGGAGGCAGCGGGAAAAGCACTGTTACCGCTTTATTAGCCAAGACTCTTGCTAATCAAAATTATCAGGTCTGCGTTTTTGATGCTGATTCAACTAATCTAGGGCTTCATCAGGCTTTAGGGTTCGATAAACCTCCTACACCTTTAATACATTATTTCGGAGGAGCTATTTTTAGTGGGGGTAGCGTAACCTGTCCCGTAGATGACCCCACTCCTTTACCCGGAGCAGAGATTTCTTTAGATAAACTTCCCAATAATTATTATCTTCAAAATCAAGAAGGAATATTTCTTTTTGCATTAGGTAAAATAGGAGATAGGGGTCCAGGAGCAGGATGCGATGGCCCTATATCTAAAATAACAAGAGATCTAAAAATATCTGGAATTGGAGATTATCCGGTTACCTTAATAGACCTTAAAGCAGGACTAGAAGATCCTGCCAGAGGAGTAATTACTGGCCTGGATTGGGTAATTACAGTAGTGGATCCTACTAATGCTGCTATCCAGATAGCTATAGATATTAAAAATATAATAAATCAAATCAAGAGTGGAAAACTGCCAGCTACTAGGCATTTAAAAAACCCTGCTTTGGTCAAGACAGCCCAAAAAATATTCAAAGAAGCAAAAATAAAAGATAGCTTTGTGTTGTTAAATAAAATCAAAGATAAAGAGATAGAAAGTTATCTAAGAAAAAAACTGGAAGAAAAAGGAATAGAGCCTTTAGGGATAATGTGGGAAGATCCTTCAATATCTCTTTCTTGGCTGAAAGAGACTTCATTAATGGAAATTGGGGCGAGGAAGGATATAGAAAGGTTTATTAAAAGATTGAAAAAAAATATTCTTGAGTAAATTATATTGTAGATATAAAATATGCCAGAACCCATTTTAAAAGTAAAAAATTTAGAAAGGCTTTAAATAATCAATTATATTGTGTATAATTATACGAGGAGGTGAGAGATGAAAACAGTTTATGGTCCGGTGGCAAGTTGGAGATTAGGAAGATCTCTGGGCATAGATCCGGTTTGTAAGAAAAGAAAAATTTGTTCTCTTGATTGTATTTATTGTCAGTTAGGAAGGACTAAAAAGAAAACCATTAAAAGAAAGGTTTTTGTTTCTTTAAAAAGAATTAAGAAGGATTTAGAACCAAATCTTAAAAAGATAGAGGCGGATATTATTACTTTTTCTGGTACCGCAGAACCAACTCTGGCAGAAAATTTAAACCAGATTATTGATTATTTAAGAGAGGTAACGGATTTACCTCTGGCAATTCTTACCAACTCCTCACTGCTTACTCAAGAAGAGGTAAGAGCAGCTCTTTACAAATTAGATAAAGTAGTAGCAAAATTAGATGCTGCTTGTCCGAAACTTTTTGAAGATATCAATAGACCCCATGGAGATTTAGACCTTGAAGAGGTAGTAGAAGGCATTAAACTATTTCGAGAAAGCTATAATGGACACTTTGCTTTACAAATAATGTTTTTGGATAAAAACCAACAGGAAAACTCTATTCAAAGATTAGTGAAGACAGCCAGACTTATTGACCCAGATGAGATTCAAATCAATACCCCCTTAAGGCCTTGTAAAGTAGAACCATTATCTAAGCAAGAGATTCTTAAGATAAAAGAAAAGTTTAGCGAATTTAAAAATGTTATTACTGTTTATGAAGCAAAATTACCAAAAGTAGTTCCTTTAAATTTAGGGGAGGTCCGAAAAAGAAAGAGGCCTGAAGCTTAATATAAAATAGGTTTATTGCTGACAATTAAAATAGAAAAATAATGGAGGTTTAGAAAATGTCGAACAGAAGGAAACGAGTAAGAAAGGGAAGGAGAAGATTTGTTTTAAAAAGAATCTCTCTCCAGGAACTTCAAGTTTTATACCAAGCTATTCTAAGCTTGAGAGCTCAATTAAAGGAAATTGAAAAAAGAGTTAAGGATTTAGAACAGAGCCAGTCCTTTAAAAAACCGGAATCTAAAAAAGTAAAAAGTGCCGAGAGTAAGAAAGAAGATATGAAAATTTGTTTTACCTCAACAGGTTCTGATTTAAACAGTCAAATAGATCCAAGATTTGGCCGATGTCAATATTTTATTTTCGTTGAGCCAGCGACTTTAGAATATAAGGCAGTTGAAAATTTAAATAGAGAGGGTGCAAGAGGGGTAGGGGTTCAATCTGCACAGTCTGTCATTAATGAAGGTGCAAGAGTAGTTTTAACAGGCAATATTGGACCTAACGCTTATCAAGTTTTAAATGCAGCTACAGTTAAGATAATTACTGGCATAACAGGCACAATCAAAGATGCCATAGAAAGATACAGGAAGGGAGAAATTAAATAATCTGAGGCAGTCTTTAAAAGACTGCCTTTTACTTTTATTGTGATATAGT